>JACCDP011445560.1_pt1 | contig 24485 bp, 19 predicted proteins | sample 7445841 | NCBI WGS metagenome assembly JACCDP01 (sample SAMN15323441, study PRJNA562643) | freshwater metagenome | isolation source: river surface water | place: USA:Blue River Watershed | collected 2017-08-17
AAAGGAGGCAACTGACTTATTAAACAATCAATTACTCCAATTGCCTGCGGAAAAAAATAAAATTTCAACCCAAATTGAATGCCTATTTCCCAAGGCCAAAAGCGCGTTGAACAGCCAGCAATTAATCTCCCAATTCCAAGAATTTTGTTTGGTAAAGAAATGTTTAAGCTGCCAAATTGGTAGACATATCTTGGGCAGAACTTCAATACCATAAATCCATTGAATTGGGTATTTTTGTATCTATGAATTCGGACATAGTAGTTATTGGTGGAGGTATTGTTGGTTTGTCTACCGCATGGCAATTGCTTTGCATAGACTCAAATATTACCGTAACGGTTTTGGAAAAAGAAAATACAATTGCTAGCCACCAAACAGGGAATAACAGCGGAGTTATACACTCGGGTATCTACTATAAACCCGGCAGTTTAAAGGCCGAAAATTGTATTCGAGGATATCACATGTTATTGGAATTTTGTAAGGATGAGCAAATCCCATACGATTTATGCGGTAAAATCATTGTAGCCACCCAACCCGACGAATTTGGAGCATTGGAAAGCATATACCAACGAGGAATTCAAAACGGACTTTCTGGACTTCGTTATTTAACCCAAGCAGAAATCCTTAACTATGAGCCTCACTGTTCAGGTCTCAAAGGAATTTTTGTTCCACAAACAGGAATCGTAAATTATAAACTGGTCTCAGAAAAAATTGCCCAGCGCATATTGAATTCGGGTAGAGGACAAATTTTGACGGGAGAAAAAGTTCTGTCGGTGACAAAAACAGAATCACATACGATATTACACACAGCAAAAAATCGCTACGAAAGTAAACTTGCAATAAATTGTGCCGGATTGTATTGTGATAAAATAGCATCCTTGGCAGGTGAACAATTGCCCGTGAAAATCATTCCTTTCCGCGGCGAATATTACAGCATAAAACCAGAAAAAGCCCACTTGGTCAAAAACTTAATTTATCCTGTTCCTGATCCCAATTTCCCATTTTTAGGAGTGCATTTCACGCGCAGAATTACCGGCGAAATTGAAGCTGGGCCCAATGCTGTGTTCGCATTCCGTAGGGAAGGGTACACCAAAACCAGCTTTAATTGGTCTGAATTCTGGGAAAGTATTTCATTTCGCGGTTTCCAGAAGGTGGCTGCCAAATATTGGCAAACCGGACTCGGCGAATATAAACGCTCTTTTTTCAAACCCGCATTTGTAAAAGCCCTGCAAAAATTGGTGCCCGCAATTCAAGAAGATGATCTAGAGCCTGCCGGTGCAGGGGTGAGAGCCCAAGCCTGTGATGCGAACGGTGGACTGATAGATGATTTCTTTATCCATGAAACCTCCACGTTTATTCACGTATTAAATGCACCAAGTCCCGCAGCTACAAGTTCTTTATCCATTGGTTTAACCATAGCAGAAAAAGCGTTAGCGAATTTAAATACTCGGTAATTGCTACCGCATTCCTTGTTTTGTAGTCTTTAAATTTCCTAGTCGATCATGAACCGTCAGCAATTGCAGGCAATACTCTCGAAATATTTGCCTGCTGGCAGCGAAGAATACGCGGCAGAATTAATGCTACAATATAAAATTCAGCTGAAAATCAAAAAACCTAGGCTTTCTAAGTTGGGAGATTACCGACCACCAAAGCCTGGAGAAGCCCATAGAATTTCTTTAAATAAAGACCTAAATCCGTTTGCGTTTTTAGTAACCTTCCTCCACGAAGTCGCTCATTTAGTGAATTTTGAAGAATTCCGTGGACGCGTGGCCCCGCATGGATCTGAATGGAAATCGCATTTCCAGCAAGTAAGCGTGCCGATTTTCAATAAAGACATTCTACCCACCGATGTGTATTTAGCGTTGCTGAACTATCTCAAAAACCCAAAAGCCAGTAGCTGTACCGATGCCAACTTAGTCAGAACCCTGCGCAAATACGACCTAGACAACCCATGGATTCTGGTGGAAGACATTGGAGTGGGACTGCTATTTGAAACGCAAGACGGCAGACAATTTCGAAAATTAGAACGCATGCGAACTCGTTATCGATGCAAAGAAGAATTGAGCGGAAGAATTTACTTAGTTCCGGGTTTAATGAACTGCAAGCCTATTTTATAATAAATCCGTATTATTGCTGTTGAATGCATAATCATTCCCATAGTCAAACACAAGAAAATATAAGTTCTAAATTCTTACTTGGAATTGCATTAAATCTTGTCTTTGTTTGCGTTGAATTTTCCTACGGTATATCTGAAAAATCCCTATCGCTATTAGCAGATGCTTGGCATAACTTGGGCGATGTAGCTGGACTCATCATCAGCTTGATTGCCATAAAAATGGCCGAAAAAAAACCCACAGATACTTACACCTATGGATATTCTAAGGCCACCATTTTAGCCTCATTGATCAATTGTGTGCTGCTATTTTTTGCCATTGGATCCATGGCCAACGAAGCCATTTTTAGGTTTAATTCTAACCACACAACCAGCGGCGAAGTTATATCTTGGGTAGCGGGGATTGGAGTATTTATCAATACCTTAACCGCCTTATTATTCGTACGGAACAACGAACTCAATTCCAAAGCGGCGTACCTGCATATGGCCGCCGACGCCGCAGTTAGTTTGGGTGTATTGATGGGTGGCATTATCATTGGCCTGTTTCAAATTCATTGGGTAGATCCTCTGCTGGGGTTATTGATTTGTGTGGTAATATTTATCAGTACTTGGAATTTATTTAAGCGAAGTATTCGTTTAAGTTTCGATGGTGTACCCGATGGCATAAGACTGAGCGAAGTGAGCGATCAAATTAAAACTATTGAAGGCGTGTTGGATGTAGAACATCTGCATATTTGGGCAATTTCTACCACCCGCAACGCAATGACCGCCAATCTAATACTCAAAAAAGAGTTGAGCTTGCCTGAAATTCAAACCATTAAAGAAGAAGTGAAGCGAGAAGTTGAACACCACAACCACGTACATCATTGTACCTTGGAAACAGATTTCAAATAACAAGAAATTTAAGTGCTCAAGGGAAACGAATTGACTTGAATCGAGTACCCTTCAGTCCTATAAAATTATAACTTAGAACCCCAATACAGTTTCTTCCGGTTTTTTACCATCAAACAACATTTCTGGATTCTCCAACAGTTGTTTTACGCGTACCAAGAAACTAACCGATTCACGACCGTCAATAATGCGGTGATCATAACTTAAGGCTAAATACATCATAGGTCGAATCACAATCTGTCCATTTTCAACTACCGGCCTCTCCAAGATATTGTGCATTCCAAGAATACCGCTTTGCGGTGAATTGAGGATGGGTGTGCTCATCATGGAACCAAACACACCTCCATTGGTTATAGTAAAGGTTCCACCGGTCATTTCTTCAAGGCTTAATTTATTTTCACGAGCCTTACCCGCCAAACGTTTTACTTCTTTTTCAATTTCAGCCAAACCCATTGTTTCGGCGCTGCGAATAACAGGCACAACCAGTCCTTTCGGAGCACTTACAGCAATAGAAATATCGCAGTAATCGTGATAAATAATTTCTTCTCCCTCAATACTCGCATTTACGGCTGGCCAATCTTTAAGCGCAATACACACGGCGCGTGTGAAGAAACTCATAAATCCCAGGCCTACGCCATGGGTTTCTTCAAATTTCTTTTTATACTGACTGCGCAAATCCATGATTGGCTTCATATTAACCTCATTAAAAGTGGTTAACATGGCGGTTTCATTTTTTGCAGCTACCAAACGTCTGCTTACGGTTTTTCGTAGGTTCGACATTTTTTCGCGTTTGGGTTCGCGGTTAGAGCTATGGTATTTGGTATTCCCTGCCGATTGATTATTGCCCATGGATGCACCAATTCCTTTACCACCAGTAACTATTGCTTCTAAAACATCTACCTTGGTAATTTTTCCATTAGCCCCTGTACCTTTCACCGTTGCTGGATTCACGGAGTATTGCTGAATCAATTGCAGGGCAACCGGTGATGCATTTAAATCTCCCAAGTTAGGCGTGTTGGTCGCGCTAATAACAGCCGTTGGCTGTGAACTTGCTTCCGATTTGGTTTCTGATTTTACCGATGTTGACGCTGAAGCATTGGAACTAGAAACTTCATTAGACGCAGCAGGTACAGCAACAACCTTTTCCGCAGAAGCGGGCTTAGCAGCATCTGTATTAATGATAGCAATTACCGTATTAATTGCTATGGTATCGCCAACGTTTCCCACTAATTTTTCAATAACTCCAGATTTCTCCGCATTCACCTCGAAAGTAGCCTTATCGCTTTCAAACTCTGCAATGGGAGAATCCATTTCAATCCAATCCCCTTCTTTCACTAACCAGTTTGCGATTGTAACTTCACTTACCGATTCTCCGGGGGCGGGTACTTTGATTTCAAGAGCCATGAATTTATATAAAATATTAGTAGTGCAAAGTTACAAATTCCCAGCGGTATGGCAAAAGCAAAGATTGCCAGTACCCAATATATTCATCCCCTATAAAAAAGGCTGCCCTTTGTGTTGGACAGCCTTTCTTTGGTATAAATATAATCCCTCCTTCGTGGTAAGGAAAGTTAATTTTATTTCTTAGTTACATCAACCACGGTAGTCTCCACTTTTTTCTTTTTTGGCGCCAAATTATAACTAATGCCCATGTGCATCTGGAAATACCAATCGTTCAAGCCATTGGTAGAACGGTAAGATGCAGGATTAATATCAGGACTGTATGCAGAAATTTTATTCAAATTTGCTAAATACTCTGAAGAATTTGGATCAACCGCTTGCTGATTATCACGCATCAGTTGGTAATTACCCCCATACCACAATCCCGGTCCAAAATCATCCAAGTAATCTGTAGTGGTATATACACTTTTTATCTCGCCTTTAAAACTCCATTTTTTTCTAATATAGGACAACATGAAGGTAGCACCAATGTTCGCAGCATATTTACCATACTGTTGTTGACCCGGAAGGAAATTTTGCCCCTCGGAACCCAACTTGCGCAAATCAAATTTATACTGCTCATTCATGCGTTGTTTATACTGCTCATACGTTTCAGAATTTCGTTGACTCTTATATGCATATCGGTATGGCGTGAATTGTAACATTCCAAAAGACAATCCAATAGACGGAATAAACCTTCTTTTCTTACCTGGTTTGAACGCATAATCCTTTAAATGCCATACCATTTCGCCTTCTACAATATTCATTGGGGTCACAAACATTACAGGCCACGCGTTAGGGAAGGGCAACACATTGTTATAACTTAAATCAATCGCGGTGGGAGACAAACCGCCCGTAAATAAACCTGTTGCATACAAGTTATGCATGGAAATAGAAGTGTGGTAGTAAGAAGCTTTCAACGAAAATCTACTGTTCAAATTGTACTGCCCATAGACTCCTCCGCTAATTTCCATGGTAGACATCAACGGCGCGAATTTGTGCTTGATATCGCCGCCACCATAAATTCCTCCACCACCCCACATACCCAATTCCCAATTTTTCAAAACAGTGATGGGTGTCTTCTTTCCGAAAGTTGGAATCTTTATTTTAAACGTAACATCCTTTGCGTTTAAAGTATCAGGCCATTTTGGACTAATCAACGTAGTATCTACCTTGCGATACAACGGCGGTGGCAATTGCTTGGCCGTCAACGACGGAACTTTAAATTTAACTCCATTCTGCAAAGTACCTACCACGGGATTCCCCTCAACGTAAGTAACGATCAAAGAATCGCCCACACGGTCCTGTTTAATAAATACAGGTCGGTTAAACGTATCAACCAACTTAACAATCACGGGATTCCCTGATACCGCTAACGACATTCGTCCAAAAACATGGTTGGCTCCTAATACAAAATCCTGTGGATTTTTCATTTCTGTCAAAGCCGATGTATTTTCAACACCCAACGCAGGCAGACGTTTATCTTTCCGAGTATCAAATAAAATAGCATTAGACGGTGAATTTGAATAAACGGAGCCCATAGGAACGGTTAATTTATCGCCAGAACTACCGCCACTTACAGAAATTCCAATGGGGGCATTTCCGGATGTATTATTAACGATTACAAAATCGCCCAAAGCAACATTCGCATTTGAAGCATCCTTACTAAAATCCAAATGCAGCATTCCCATTGAACCATCCTCTCCATGCAAATTATTTTCTGTCATGGTGATTCCGCCTATTTCGTAACGAATTCCTGCCGACCCTACCTTTTCTAAAATAATGTTATCGGTGTTATTGAAAAATTTTGAATTTGTCAATTTAAAATCTATAATTTTTCCTTCACGCAAGTCCAACAATGGAGCGGATACATACATGACCGGCTCACCGTAACTAACTTCAGAGAAATTGGAATTACTAATTTCAACCGACTTACGGTACCAAAATGGATCGAAACGCAATGGCTGCACCAAACCAACAAAATCTACATTATCCAATTCGATTTTACCACTTTCGTTCACCCCTTCCACAGAAATGCCAAGACCCGGATTCTTTGGATCCGCGGATACAATCTTAATTCTTCTATCCGAAGTTCCATTCAACTTTAAATTTCCATTAACCAATACATTAGCACCTGGCTCAAGTACAATTGTAGTGCCTGCAGCTACCGAAAAAGTCTCGCCAACACCAATTACACGGGTGCCAGAAATTCTAATTTCATTGGATTGAGCCAACAATCCTGAACTAATTAGACCTATACACAAAACGACAAAACGATATAAACTTCTCATTTTTACTTTCTAATTTGAATTACTATCGGTTCTTTCTTAACCATTTTATTTACTTCTGTTTCTATGGTTGCTTCTTCAACCACCACGTATCTCAAAGTCGCAATTTTATCCACTGGAATTGAAATCTCCGTGCCATTTACAAACTGTAATTCGTTATTAACTCCAATCAACCGATACTTTAAACCATTAATGGTGTACTTAAAATTACTTAAATCGGGATGTTTTGCGTGCAAAACAATTTTACCAGCAGAAGTCAAACGACTATAAGATATAGCTCTATCGCTGCTGCCGTCTACATGAATAACAGGCTCAGGTAATTTTTGTACGTAAATAGAGTCTTTCAATAATAGCATTCCGTCTTTATTCTTTATGATAAAACTGCACCAACCCGCGCTTTGGGGAGTGAAATTCACCTTGTTCGTTCTACTGTTGATTGTCATATTGGGATCGCACGAACAAACTGCACTTCCTGTATTTAACAGATTGATATAGTGCAACTCCGCAGGTTTACCTTCGTAAAATATATTAAACCCATGTTCGGTCTCACGCTCAAATTCTCTTGCTACAGAGGTTACTTTCAACACTTCTTCGTAACCGTTCTTTTTAAAACTCAACGAATACTGTCCTACGTAAGGAGGAATAAACAGCAATGTATCGCCGTTCCACTTATTTAAATTGAATACATTCTCATTTTCAGTAGCGGTTACCGATAATTTCTCGTGATCAAATACAACGATTCTTACTGTATCCCCAGGTCGAACAGCCTCTATGTTATATGCCATTAAAACCAAATAATCCTTGTTTTGCTCCTCTTTAATGATAATCCCTCCATTCAACAACTTCAATCTCAGTTTTAAATCAGCAATCCACGTTTTTACCACCGCAGCGGGTACATGTTTGAATTTCCATTCTACCCAAAGCTTACCCTTATTCGACTTCAAACCATTTTTTAAATCTTCCGAGAACAACCGTTCAAATTCCTGTTTCTTGGGATGGTCACCGGGTAAACTTGAAAAATAGTCTTTCATTTCAACCATTTTCTTAAATAATTTATCGCCATTATTCCAACGAATAAAATACATATCCGTAGCGGAATAACTTTCCGGTTCTTTGAATTTCTTTAATTTAGCGTCGTACCCAATTTCTTTAGAAAATTCCAAATCGATTCTCTCCAATTCGTTCATCGTGCTAATTATCGCAGGAATATCCATTTTAACTGCAGTAGAATTATTCATGTAATCCGCTACTGTAGCATTGATCCGGAACCATTCGATGGGGATTTGTAAAATCGATAACGAAATGAACAACAAATACAATACGCTAATTAATTTAAAGCGAAGAGTTTTTGTCTTTTTAACTTTTACTAAACTTCCCATACTATTTTACGATTACCAACGACCCTCCTTTAGCAGTTGCTCCGCCATTTTGACCTACTAACCGGATATTATCGCAAACGATGATGCTGCCCTGAGGTGCCTTTGTCTCCAATTCTCTCAATTCATTGCGTAAAAATCTGGTTGAACTATGCATTTTCTTAAAAGTTCCATCCGGATAAGTAACAGACATATCAAAGTCTACCACTTGCCAAAAACTATTTTCCGCCTCCAATTTATTCGCTTGGGATAATGAAACAGAATTACCAGCAACGTCCATCAAGGATACCACTTGCTCTTCTTTAACTGAGGCATAAAACGAGGCTTTATCAACTTCTTTGTCGCCAAGCAACATAGCAATATCAAATCGCCCTTCTTTCTGAGGGATTACAATTAACTGCATTCCCTTTCTTTCGATGCTCGCAGCCGAAGATACAAATTTCACAAAATCACCCTTAGGAACAAACACACTATCCAAAGTGATGTAGAACTTTTCACCTACCATGCCACTGATACTGGAAGAACTTCGCATAAATCTAAACGCTGGGGCCACCACCTCAAAAGAGGCCAAAATTCTTTTTTCACCTACGGAAACTTCCATAGAATATTCACCCACTCGCTCAGGCTTATAAACTATACGGAAGTCAACTTTATTCAAGGCTTCAACAGGTATAGGATTACCGTTAATTTTCACTAATGGTCTTTGCCCTACATCTTTGGGTCTGATTTTCAAATCCAAAGTTTCACCCAAAATCATACTGCGTTTAAACTTCTGAATAAAATCGGTTTGATCTAAGGTTAATATTTCGAATTTGGGTAATTCCAAATCCTTTTTCTTCAATGCAATGAGCGATTGATAAAGAAATACCGTTTTAAAGTGTTCGAAAATCGTAGGTACCACTCCGTTGGGAGTAGCTTTGAAGAAATAGTACATGGCATCGAACTCAACGCCTTTGTAATCGCGTAATTTCTTGATATCGTCCGACAAATTCTTAACCCCCACTTTTCCATAAGCATCCAAATAGGTAGTAAGAATTTTATTTACCTCTACGCCCAATGCCCCTTGTCTAACTTTTAATTCTGCAAACTTATTTTCCCGCAATCGATCACCCGCAATTCCCGCTTCCTTTTCGTATTCAAAATACTTCTCCTTTAATTTATCCAATTGAGTAACCAACTGCAATGTTGTGGCTTTTAATTGGGATTGATTATCATCTTCGGCTCGAAATACATTCAACTCAGATTTCAATCGCTCATTGATCATGGTTTGCGTAGCAGCAACACTTTTGTACTGCAACACATATAAACCCGGGGAAGTAAAGAAAATCTGTACAATGAAAATCAAATAAAACAGAGAAAGCCTCATAAATGAGACATTCTTAGCTCTGGTTATTCTAATGGTTGAGGAACCCATCTCTTATTGATTTTCCTCTTATTTGTTTTGAATAAAACTGTTGTATTGATCGTTAATCTTGCGAAGGTTATCGTTGTAATTATTCATCAACTGATTAAACTCCGTCATTGTTTTTTGCATGGATGCAGACTGATCGGCACTGCTTTTCAATTCGGATTTAATCTGATTAACACTCTCCGTCATTTCTTTTAAACCATGGCTTAATTGACCCAATGTTTGAGAAAATTGCGTCATTGCCGATTGATAACCCGTAGTATCTACCCCTTCCGAAGATTCACCTTTCTCCAACTGCGGAAATACCTGCTCCCAATTATATTCTTTATCCTCTACTTTTCTTTCGAAGGCAGAAATTGTAAACACGATTGCCTCAACCGAAAGACCGATGATAAACATTTCGTTTGCAAAATTCCAGCCCAAAAACTTAAACATCGCACCTACCAATACGATAGCTGCACCCATACCATAAATGAAGGTAATTGGATCGAGTTTGCCTTTATTAGCCATAGTTATTATTTATTATTTTTTAAAAAATGCTCTTGAAAATGATTCCAATTAGAAATACCCTGCTTTAAGCCCCTGCTAACAGCCGATTTACTAACCACTAACACCACTACCACAAAGACCGCCAACGACAGAATATAAATCATCAATTGATTTCTGAATTTTTCGTCTAGATTGGCTTGTACGGACTCTACCGTCTTATTCTGCTGCTCGAATTTAACTTTAAATGAATCCAATGCTAAATTCATGGCTCGTTCATTCTGGGCTTGAATTTCCAAGGATCTGCCAACTACGGAAGTTAAACTGTCCGTGGCTTTCTTTAACGATGACTTTAATTTTTTGTTTTCAGCACTTACGCTCTTGAAATCTCTTTGTAACTTTTCTATTTCTTCTGCTAACGTCATAGTGCGCGTTTCGTTCGTACTAATTCGTCTATCTACATCTTTACCTCCCTCTTGTCCAAATAAAACAAAAGGCTGAGCGATAAAGAACATTATTAATAATTTTCGCATACTATAATTCCAAATTGTGTCAAATTAACTACAGATTTATTGCATAACCAAAATTATGCCATTATTGTAGTATTAAATATAGTGAACAGGGGTTTTTCTTAATAAAAAGCGGATTGATTCCCACCAATCCGCTTTAACTCTAAACACACTAAGATGCTATACTTCCGTTTCTGAACGTAAAATCCTATGAACTATCCAGAATATCGAAGCCAAAACTAAAATAAATGTGAGATACACATTGCCGCTTGAAAAAATTGAATTATCCGATAAAAACATCAGCAAAATTGATACAATAATAATTGCCAAATTTTTCAAACATCTCGATGATTCCACAATGCAAATTTTTGGAATTTTCCTGCACAATAACTAATATAGATTGTTGCAAAAAATGCAAAAAGTCACTTAAACAATCAAATTGTTCTTTTGTTTTACTCGCTAATTTCGGCCAAAAACTCACTGGGGGTAATCCCCTTAACCTTTTTAAACGCTCGAATAAATGTAAATCTTGAAGAAAAACCTACGTTTTCACCTATAGCTTCTAACGTTAATAATCTGTTTCTTGATTCTTTCAGTAATTGGCAAGCCAATTCTACACGCAAGCGAGTGCGATATTCTACAAACGTCTCTTTAAAATGGTATTTCAACAAATAACTGAAATGACTTTTGGGGATTTGTACCTGCCTACAAAATTTCTCTAATGTGAAATCCTCAACCCTTTCAGGATGGTGTTCGTTTACATACTTGTGAATAGTTTGCAAATACACCGAAACCTGGGTATTGGTCAATTCAAGCACTGTATAATTTGCATTGGGTGAACTTGAAAGATCAACAACTATGCCCCCCCTAGATTCATCCTTGGTCAGGTCTCCCTCAATTTCTTCATCCAAAATAACTTCCCCTAGGTTAGTTTTAAACGTTGGCACGCCGAATAACACCTCGGGGAATAATAAAATTCGGAGTACAAAAACAACCAAAATCGACATTCGGATGATGGGTATAAAAAACAAAAAAGGTCCATCGTAATTGTAATTTAATATCACTTGTCGAGTGAAATTGAACACAAACATCGCACTCATTACAGCATACAATAAAAATATGCCTTTAAGCCAGCGCTGCATCACTCGGTAATGCTCCCCGTCCCAATGTTTATTGGGGTTCTCTTGTAAAAACGAAGTAAGTATTTTTCTTGATTTTATCAAAGAATACGCAATCCAAATGAGCAATAAAACGAAATAAACATAAATCGTTCCTTGTAAATAAGTCTTGGTGGATGCATAATCTGGGCGAATCAATATACTTTTTACAAAATTCAATTTAACTGAATGCGGCAACATCGAATAATTCACCCAGTTAAGAAATTGCAAACTACTTGGAATACATAATAAATAATCTTCATTATGCCATCGGTAGGTTTCGTTGGTAACGTATTTAAAATACAACACAATAAGTGCAGGCAAAGCCAATAGAAAAACTACATCAAATCCATATATCGAAGGATAACGCAAATGCAGTCCCCAAGTAGCATAGAAAACTGGTTGCATTTGAAACCAAGACATTATTAAAATGAAAAAAGCTAGAAATTTATTAGCTCTAGACGAATACGACTTGGCAACGAGAATAAATAACGAGGTCACCAATCCCAAAACTGCTATCAACAATTTTGAAACTGTACCCAAATCCAAAACCAACCCCGTCATTTCTCGTGCAAGTTACATGTAATTGTAGAAAATTTTCTATAACATTTATCATGTTATTTGTATATTTGTTTAAACAAACAAATCCATGGATAGAAAAAATTTCCTTCGAAACAGCATCTTAGGAACTACCCTTTTGGCTACCAACAAATTAACGCAGAATCTCTCTGCAAACGATATTGATGAACTTAAACCATTAACAGTTGTTGGTTTCAATCACATTAAAAATACCCAATCCACGATTATGAACAATCTAGTGCTACACAAATCCAATACACGCGGTGAAGCCAATCACGGCTGGTTAAAAAGCAAGCATACTTTTAGTTTTGCAAATTATTACAATCCCGAACGCATGCATTTTGGAGTGTTACGGGTATTGAATGACGATTTTGTAGAAGCCGGAATGGGATTTGGCACCCATCCGCACGACAATATGGAGATCATTAGTATTCCGCTGGAGGGGGATTTGGAACACAAGGATTCCATGGGCAATGTAGCGGTGATAAAAAACGGCGATATTCAAGTAATGAGCGCTGGCACCGGAATCACCCACAGCGAATACAATAAAAGCAAAGACAAACCCGTGAAATTTTTGCAGATCTGGGTTTTCCCGAACAAAAAAAATGTACCCCCGAGGTACGATCAACTCACTTTAAATATAGCAGATCGAAAAAATAAATTACAACAAATTCTATCCCCCAATCCTAACGACGAAGGCGTTTGGATATACCAAAATGCATGGTTCCACTTAGGGAATTTCGACCAAGACCAAGAAATAACCTACAACCTCAAAGATCCTAAAAATGGTGTTTATGCCTTCATATTGAATGGAAATTTCACTATAGAAGGTCAGCCATTAGAAAGCAGGGACGGTTTAGGCATTTGGAATCAAACAGAGTTAAGAATTTCAACGCAAACTCCAAACGCAGAAATACTCTTAATGGAAGTACCGTTAACGCTTTAGGTAATCGCCATGAAAAGACTAAACAATATTCTATTGGGCGGCTTTATTTAATTTGTAGGGATTTTCGTTTTAGCACTATCGCTATAACTACCTCAACAAAGTGACGTTCCCATTGTAGTAGTAACGCTTCCCATCCACCCCTTTAGCTACAATTAAATAGGCATAAACCCCCTGGGGCGCCTCTTTACCCATGTAATTCCCATCCCATTTCGGAGAACAACCCGTTTCGCTAAATAATTCCTCGCCCCAAATATTAAATATTTTCAAGGAATAACTCGCTATATAAATCCCTTCGGGTTGAAAGGTCTCGTTTAGGCGATTACTGTTTGGCGTAAATGCATTGGGTACAAAAACCTTTGTTACCGTCGCCGGTTTACTCACATTACTAGCCGATAAATGCATCCAAGTACTGTCCGAAGGTATCGGTCGATTCCTATTGGCAGTAATTCGATATTCCAGTGTAGGAATACAATTCAAACTACTCAATGCATCGGTATAGGTAGAATCCACAGGAGATAGTGTTGAAATGACCTGAAATCCAGCACCCGTGTTTCTCTCCACCAAGTACTCGCGTACTCCATCGGCCCATTTCTGATATTTATTCCATCGTAATACCGGATGAAAATCGCTATCTAAAGAAACTTGTAGTAAAATCGACTGAGAAACTGCTGTCCAAGCAGAACTATCACCACAAGCATCGATGCCTAAAACTTTGTATCGATAACTCCATTTGTCTACATTCACCCCTTGATGCTTTAACAATAAAGAATCCTCATTGGCCGATAATTGCCAAACCGTGGAATTAGCAGGAGCCCCCACAGGTGTAATCAACTGTTCACCCCAAATCACATAATTAACCAAGGGGAAACGATTTCGCATAGGTCTTTCCCAGTCAACCCGAACATATTCATCGTTCACCACCGTAGCTCTGCGCATTGCAGGTGGATTAACGGTATTCATGTACGTAGGTTTCACATGACAGGTATCGCTAAAACTGAATTCTTTGAATCCATTTAATTCACGTGCTTTGATTTGGTATACATGGGTTTGATAACAAATGATATTGGTATCGATATACTGCAATTGCGATCCATCTACCCTACCTATGGAATCCCAAGTAACTGTGGTTTTTTGCCGATAAATTGTGTAATAATCCACCGGCCATCCCACATAAGACGACCAACGGAGCTCCGATGCATTTACCAAGGGCTTACCTTTCAATTCAATGGTGCAATGGGATTTCAAATCCACCAACGACTGCGTAAATCCACACAAATTCTCCATGGACACTTTATAACAATCGCTTCGTACTAAGCTCTGGGCATCCGAAACAACACCTAAGGTATCGCCTTTTGAAAATTTATCCATCAACCATTGGTACCCTGCACCGCGATCCACCCAAACACGATATCGCTTAAAATCAAAACTCTGCAGGTTGCCCCATACCAATTCATGGCTCTTATCACCGGTAACACTTACCCGTCGCCAATAGGGAGCTAACGGAGTAACCGTATCTCCCACCAGTACACGAACCGGCACGGACAAAGAATCCACGCAACCAATGCTATTCTTGGTTATGTATTGCAACGTATAAATTCGAGAAGCTAAAGGGGTAAATTGAAAATTAAAAGAACTGGTTTGATACACATTATCCAAATACCAACCCTGTTGAATAATATTGGTATCCGAGAAATACTGGGCCACACCTTTCCAAGGACTTCCCAGACAAACAATAGAATCGTAAGGATTTACTGAAATTGTTGCTCCGTAAAGCTTAAGACTCTTTGCAACACTGTCTACACATCCCTGTTTGCTGCTAGCCCAAACCTTAATCAAGGCATTTTTATTGGAAAATTTTACTTTTGTTGAAAATCCAGCATATCGTTTGCCCTCCACCATCCAAATAACGTTATCAAGTACCGGTGAATTAAGTGCGGCGCCAGCAAACAATGCCACAGAATCATTAAAACACAATCCCGATTGTTTAAATTCTACCTCAGGAAGTCCAAAAACTTCGATCGTATCCGGCGATTGTATGGCCTTTACGCAACCAAACGAGTCTTTCAAAATCAATGAAGGAATATACTTCCCAGGTAAGGTATATCGGTAGGTGGAGATATCGCCTCGCTGCACTACACCATCCCCCATGTCCCATTCCTTGCTCATCACGGATCCCGAAGTGCTGTGATTGAATTTAACCTGCAAAGGCAAGCAACCCTGCTTAGGAGAAAAACTAAAGGTACCGTTGGGGCCTGGAACCAAAATCAAATCCAAAAATTTTCGCGTCTCGGTGCAACCCAAAGAATCTTTTATGGTTAGCGTTATGGAATACTTACCCGGCTTTAAATATTGATGCTGGGGATTCTTTAGCACGCTGGAGGTTCCATCTCCAAAATCCCACAACCAACTCATAATCTTTACATTAAACGAATAACTCGAATCTCTGAATTGAACCAACAAGGGAGCACATTTACTTCCAATTACCGAATAGGCTACATTAATTTTCAATCTACTTCCGGGGAAGTAGATGTCTCGGATTTCTTCACTTATACAACCCGCGGAATCTTCCAACTTCACTTTCACTTTGTAGGTGCCTGAATCCAAGTAACCGTGCCTAACAAACGACGTATTATAAAATTTACCATCGCCCATGTCCCAACTAATTTTTACTGGCGATTTATTCAATTGAACTGCAAATCCTTGAAACAAACTCTTACCGCAACTGTGCTCCCACAACTGTCGAACATGAAACGTAGGCCCCTTGATCTCTATTGGTAATTTAGCCGTAGGGAAACAAGATTGCTTGGTAGCTTTGGACTGCAGTATAGCCCAAACGGTATCGCCATTAGCATTCTTCAACGTGTACTTAGTCAGTGCCGAAGTTATCGGTAAGGTATCCCCTGTGCTCAATACCCAGACATGCTTTTTAGAAGGTGTGTAAGACGAATCGTACAATTCCAAAGTGATTGGCAGACATCCCGGAGATCGTTTCAACGACCCTCGCAAATCCGTTTCACCCACATGATAGGTCAAGGACGTCAAATCTTTGCAAAATTTACCTAAAGGTGATCTGTACTCCACCAAATATACCCCGGCAGTATCGAAAGGAATTTTAACGGAATTTTGATTTTTTGCAAAAACCACCCCATTTACCAGCCATTCGTAATTGATGGGCCCATTAACCACTTGCAATTGCGCATAGCCAGGCGCACACAACACCGCGTCAATTTCTTGTAAACTCGGCGAAGCATACGAATCAGGTTGATAGTTCCACTGTACAGTATCAAAACAGCCGGTAGAATCGTCCCAAATTCTTAATTTAATGATGTGCGACGAAGATGCTGTGATTTTAACCGTATCCTTTGCGTATTTATTCTTGTCTATAATCCACTCAAATCGAGTGTACGATTGGGATTGATTGAACAAATACAGAGCATTGGAATCGCAAGCTTCGATGAAATAGCCAAATTTGGCGAAGGCGGCCATCACCCGAATGGAATCCCGCTGTTGCACCATCGACTCACAACCGTGGTGGTAGGCAAACAAGGCAGGGTTCACCCAGCCGGTATCGCGATCGTACTGGTGCCAAATGTTTGATTTTTGATATCTACGGGAAGAAACCGACCACGCAGGGCTAAAATTAGCCCCTGGCACCCCATCCCTTTCATCAAAATCCCATCGAAAACTATCAATCACAAATCCCGGATATTGCGTTGCATTTACAAAATATATACTGTCTGTATTGTTGCAAATTTGTCCAACCGGTGTGGTATAAAATGCAGGTTTCACCTTCAACCCCGCATGGATGCGAAAATCCCTATCGTAACAGCAATTGTTATCCGTACAAACTTTAAGTTTGGCCTTAAAAATACCGGTATCCTTGAAGGTTTTTTCCACTTCTATGCCTTGGAGAACATCACCGTCGTGAAATTCCCAAACAATGGATTTAATTTTTCGGTTGGAATTAATTTTAGCTTTCAACTTGGCTTTCAAAGGCGCACATCCTGCCAGCACACCCCCAACATTTAAATTAACAGCTACCGGTTCTAAATATCGAAAATCAACGGAATCAATGCACCCTTCCTTGTTTTCAACAATTGCTGAAATCAGATAAAAACCATGTACATTCCCCTCTATTTTAACCGGATTTGTGTTGCCCAAAATTCGAAAAGGATCACCGTTTATTGACAACCGCCAAGTGATTTTTTTATAGCCGAAGGAATCTAAATACGTGGCGTAAACTGTAAATGGAACTTTACACGGTGCGGTATCGCTAAGTTGAATGTTCCCCTTGGGAGATGGGTGAACTACGATGTATTGATTTTTTGTAACCGTTGCAGAACAATTCCGGTACATGGATTGAATGGTTAATTTAACCGTGTATCGGCCAGGCTTTGCATAATACGCGGTTGGAAACGATCGCGTAGATCCCGTGCCGTTACCGAAATCCCAAGTAGAAACCACTCCCGCTAACGGGGTGCTCAAATTGGTGAAATTCACCTGCCCCTGACCACAAAACACTTGCTTATCCGATGTAAAATCAGCCTTAAATGGTTCCAAAACTACCACCGATGATTTAATCATAGAATCCATGCAACCGTTGGTGTCCTTCACTACCAACTTCACACTGTATTTTCCTAGATTGCTGAATTGATGTCGAAAAGTTGCTCCCGCAGTTAAAACTCTGGTTTTACCATCCCCAAAACTCCAAGTACCTTTTAGTCCTTTGCCTTTACTTTTATCGGTAAACGTTACCCAGGAAGGTGCTTTACAATCGATAGCAGAGTCTGCGAAAAAGTCTGCATTTGGTTTTGGATTCACCAGGATAAATGCAGGTTTGTTTAGTTTAGAAACGCAACCGTTGGCATCTTGAATGGACAACGACACAGGAAAAGTCCCTGCACTTTTGAAAGTGTGAACGGGTTTCGAGCTTCCAGTTAGCACCGTTCCATCGTTCATATCCCACGTGTATTTGGTGATTTGGGTATCTCCTACCGTTGAATTGTCGGAAAAAGTGACGGTTTCACCCTGACAAATACTACTGGAAGATGCCGTAAAATCAGCAACCGGTGATTTAAATGCGATAACAAATTGCGTTTTGGTAGTCGTATATTTTTTCCCCGAACCATCCGTAATCGTTAGGCTGACGGTGTATTTCCCGGGAGAGGTATAACTGGCCGATGGATTTTTCAGGCTACTGAGGTTGCCATTCCCCAAATCCCAAGACCAAGATACAGCCGTAGCGGTAGAAATATCGGAAAATTGCACGGTGAGGGGTGCACATCCTTTGCGATTGGTAGCATCAAAATTGGCTTGGGCATTTAACCCAATGGTGGAAAGAGATACACCCAACCACAGCAACCAAACGACGCACTTTTTAACCATCACATCCTTGAAAAACCAAGTAAAGATACTCAATTCTTTGTATTGACGATGGTTGAGATAATAAAGTTGTATGAAAGTTACTGATTTACAGAGATTTTAATACTCCCTCTATTGAAGCTCTTAACTGCCCTGCAAAATGACCCAAGGTGCGGTACCGCTTATCCGATATTTGTTCCAAGATTGTTTTATGTCGATTGTAACCGTTCACCGTGAATATAGCAGTTTTACTTTCCAAAAGAAGTCCGGCCAATTCCAAATTATTGCAAACCTCATTATTTTTATTGAATCCAATTCCTACCAGCACCATACAATCATAAGCTTTACCCACCGAATCTTTTATCAATTCTACCGTTTCAAACTCATTGGAAGGATTGCAAGCCAAAATTGTGATGGATAAATGCTGTATTGTCTGTCCTATGGTCTTATTAAACACTTCTGGAACAAGCACTTTGTCCCCCGTCAACAATATAATATTCAACGGTTTACCACAAATAATCCGCTCACGAATGCATTGCTTTACGTCAAAAAAACCTTGCGATTTTTTTTTATGATTCCAATGATTCAATACACTTTCTTCCGCTTGCAACACAAACTATATTATTCAAATTTTATAAATCAACAACCAAATGTAACCTTACTTATTGATTAAATTCATTTAGATTTTGCTAGACATTTTTTTTGGCAATTGACAAAATTACCAAAAAATGACACAAATAATAATTGTAAATCACAAACAATAATTGTAATTTTACAAGATTATGACGATAAAAACTGACAAAAACTATCACACGCCGGTCAACAGAATCCGGATGCTTCGAGAAGGAGTAGGGTTTAGTCAGGAATACGTAGCCAATAAACTAAAAATCACCCAGCAGGCTTACTCCAAAATCGAAAAAAATCCAGGAGCAACTACACTAGATAGACTGCACCAATTGAGCGAAATTTTAGGGGTCAATATCAACAGCATCATTGGCGAAGAAGACATGTACATTCAACAAAATTTCCAGCAACAAGGTGGAAACGCATCCACCGTAATGTATGTGACCGGGTTAGCCGATCGAGAACGAGAATCTTTTATTCAACAAATCAATAGCCTTCAAAAACAAATCGATGTACTAACGAAAATCATAGACAGCAAATTATAGGTGGGGGAATATCTATCCTGATATTACCCTTTCGGTATTTACATTTGCTCTTGTTACCATCCTTTTAGATTCGCTTAAAACACAATCAATACCTTTGAAATTCCCGCAGCACGAGATTGTTGCCTAAATCAATGGTTTTTACCGGCTTCGCTTGTGCCATGAGATATTCAAATATGTCATTATGAGGATAATGATAGTCAGCGGCATCGTCTAAAAATAGAATGCGATTAGTTTCAGGATTCAACCTTTTGCTCACCTGAGCCTTATTAGCTACAGGGAAAATTCGATCGGAATGCAGTTTTCGGTATATGTTTTTCTTGATATCCAACACATCAAAATCGCGAAAGCAATTCCTATCGTAATAATACATAAAGTTCAACTCCAGCCAATCGGGACAAATAAAAATCTGGGTATTGGAATCTTGCAATTGTTGAATGGTTTTCACTGTTTCTCGAATGTTGCGATTGTTGGACCGATTGGGAGTGCTGGTTAGAATAAACAACACCCCAACCAGTGAATACAAACCCATTTGAAGTGTGCGCTGTTGAATTACATGTTCAATCGAAACAGCCAAAACCAGGGGAAAAGCGATTGCGGAGACCATCAAATACCGCTCAAAAAACATAGGCGTAGTAAACGAAGCGGCGAACATTACAAGCAAAATCCCCCAAAACCACATCATCAGCAATTGCAAGCTACTTTTACTTCCAATACCTAGTTTGCTGATTGTGATTTTCAAGTTCACTGGGCTTGAATTTCGAACGATTAATAGACTTCGAAAAGCCCATCCCATGGAAATTAACAGAAATAGAACAGCCGTTAGGGGTGCATTGCTGAACACCACCACCATGAAATACAAGCTACTACAACTTGGCTTGGGTATCCATGTTCCGTGAGCGGATTCCGAAAATCGATGCAGCAAAACAGGGACATTGGGAATATAAAGCACAAATATCGTTAGCACCGCAATCAACACTCCCTTCCAATAGGGTCTAAATATTCGATGATGCATTGCTGCATGAATTGCTTGCACCAACAATAGCAGAAATCCAAAATAATGTGCGTAAATGAGCAACGTATTCACCAATCCCAAAACAAAAAACGCACTAAAATCTACAGCCGACTCCCCTATCTCCGCACGCCGATGCAAACCCAGGTATTGGTACATCGAAATTAACGCCAAGCAACCCAACAATGCATACACCCGAGATTCGTGGGTTAACGCAATATGGTAATTGGAAAAAATAAACACAAACGAAGCCAATACCGCTACCCGTCTATTAAAAAAATCCTTTCCTATCTTAAACATAAATATCACTGAAATACAACTGAATATCAGCGAGGGGAACCGCACCGATAGTTCCGATATCCCAAAAATCTGTATCCAATAATGCAGGACGATTTCATACAAAGGAGGATTGTTTCCGGTTGACAGCAATCGGACAATGGAACCCACATCCATTTGCGCATGGTACACGCTAAACGGTTCGTCGTTCGCCAACGAATTCAACCCCAAACACCAACCTTTAAATACAGCGTTTACTAGCACCAAACCCAACAGCACCATTAAACTGGATGGCCAATGAACAGATTGTATAAATATCTTATCAATAAACTTTTTCAAATTGGAACATTAAGTCTGGATAAAACTACTAAATTCATTGCACATTGGCAATAAATTCGCTTGGCGGTATACCTTTTACTTTCTTAAACGCTCGAATAAAAGTGTATCTAGAAGTGAATCCCACCATCTGTCCGATGGCTTCTAAAGTGAGAATTTTATTTTCAGGCAGTTGCATTGTTTGACATGCCAATTCTATCCTTAATCTGGAACGATATTCCACAAATGTTTCCTTAAAGTGATATTTAAGCAAGTAATGAAAATGACTCTTAGGTATATTCAATGATCTGCAAAAACTCTCTATACTAAAGTCATCCAAACACTGTGGATGTTTTTCATTCACATACTTGAATATCAAATTTAAATATTCCGCAACCAAGGCATCCGATAATTCTAGATTATTTACTCCACTAGGTTTTTCTGAATCTATATTCTCTTTAATTATAAATTGATGATTATCTTCCAATGTCCGATTATCCAAATCGGAATGAGTTTTAATGTATTTGTAAGTAGGCACACCAAATAAGACCTCCGGAAATAAGATAATTCTAATCATAAAAATTACCAACAATACATTGCGAATCCAAGGCAATGCTGTCAATATAAAGCCACCGTGATAGTCCTGAAAAATCACTTGCCTAGAATAATTAAACACGAATGTTAATGACATAACCAAATACAAAGCATAAAATCCCTTTAACCATAATTGCATGGTCTGATAATGCTCCCTGTCCCAATGCTTATTTAAATTTTCACTTAAAAATTTGCCAAGTATCCTATAGGTTACCCACAAGGAAATTGCTAACCACACAATCAGCACGGCAAAATAAACACCTATGTTATTTGATAAAATTGCTTTGGTGGACGCATAATCTCTGCTTATGGCAATGTTTCGAACAAATTCATATTTCAATTTTTCGTCCTTAATTGCATAATTACACCAATTTATAAATTGGAATACCGTTGGGATTAAATAAAATAAATCGGTTTTCTGCCACGTGTATTTTTCATCGGTTACTATCTTAAAATAAAATATCACCATCGCGGGCAGCAATAAAACAAATGCAATATCAAAACCATATATAGATGGGTGGGCTAAGTGCAATCCAGCTGTGTAAAGAATAGGCTGAATTTGAAACCACGACATAATAAGTATAAAATATGCCAAAAATTTATTTGCCCGAGAAGTGTAACTCTTTGCACATAAAATGAATAAGGAAACTACAACTCCTAAAGTAAACACCATTACTTTTGAAATGGTGCTCGCATCAAATATTAATCTCTCCAACACCTCACTAATTTAATACCAGCCCAACCAATTTTTGCGATTGATTCGAAAAAGAAAAATACAAAATGACAATTGCATGATACCAAAAATTGGGTATAAATAAATTCCGCTCTCAACAAAATAAATACTCCGTAACATTATTGAACATTCCAAATGGATTTGTTCTTATTAATTGAAAGTATGACATGCGATAATATTAGTCCCAAGGGAGATACCGTAATGCCTAATAACGTAGAATAAAAAGAAATAATGAACGTATTGTCAATTATGAATTTACGCGTAAAACCGATAATCAAAACAACTAATTCGAATAAAAAATAAACTTGCGTAAGTATTTGAAATAAATCTTTCTTTTTAACTAAAGTACAATATAAAAAAGCTAAAAAAAAATAACCTAATCCAAATACAAAACGCAATGTAAATCGCACATAATTATTTTGTATTTCACCCGAATGCAATTTAGCTTTTATGGTATACCAATAGTACCCAAATAAAAATGCTAAAAGTAAATAAATTAGGAGAAACAAAAAGTTATTTGAAATTTTCAACTTCATTTTTATAATTCTCAAAGCGTAGAAATATTCGCACCAATAGAAAAATAACAACATACATAAAAACCTGAAAAAAGTAATGATGCATGGAAGGAAAAAAATGTGGCTTGTATTGAAGAATGAGCGTTAACCCTACAATTCTTAGAACATTTAACTCGTGCAATAAAAGCAATCCCAAAATGAGAAATAAAAATCTCCTGAATCTTGGGATATTTGGATAAATTAAAACAAAAGAAAGATACATAAACAACAAGGACTTGCCATTGCAGGTCTTACCCACTATGAGATAGGACGTATCGCATATCAACCCAAACTTAGGGGTAGTAGCCGTAACGTACATCTGAGTAGCTTGGTAATTTAAACCCGTTATTTTATTCAATAGTTGTATACCTTGAAATTGCAACGAATACATTATCCCTAAATCCAATGAAAGCCATTGATCCAAAAAAATCCAAACGGCAACCATGAACAACGCTTTCCAAATAAATGCAGTCACATCCTTTGAAAGAGTTTTACTAAATTTAAAAAGTTCTGAATTATTGAGGATTTTCATTTTTACCACGCTTGCGAATTCGGTTTACACCGTATCCAATCAAACCGCCCACCATAAGGGTAATTCCTCCATCTACAGGAATGCTTCCTCCATACGTCATTCCTTCATCAAATCCTTGGTTTATATCACCCCTTCGACCCACGGATTTTCGATTTTCAAAAACCGGATCGTTCGAAAAAAAATCGTTCTCCTTCTTATCCATTTTATCGTATCCATCTTCCTCAAATAATCCTTGTGATTTTGAAATATTGAAAATCCCCAATAAAAAGGTTAAGAAAATTAATTTGAATAAATTAGAACGTATCATGGCGTAACAATTACTTTTTTAGAAAAACATACAGACGTTGATTGAAACGAAAGAATGTAGCAATTCGGTATTAAATTCTTCATTTCAACAACAAAGGCCCCCGATAGCATATCCTGTTGATCTATTTCTTGGCGATGCAAGATCTTGCCTGTTAAATCACTTATTATTACTGTAGCCACCCCTTGAATATTTGGGGGGATAACTACACTTAAATTTTGACTTTGTTTTAATGGATTTGGTAGAATAATCCCCAACTCCTCTTGCAATTTATTTTTAATACCTACCGCAGACTGCGCAAAAATCAATTCAAATCTCTCGTCCCCGGTAGATTTGGAATCCGTGTTTATTTGAAAATTATATTCGGCATTGCCGATAGGGTGAAATTTGGTTAGATAATTGTCTTTTAAAAGGATTTCAACAGTGGAATCTACGGTTGCAATCTCAT
>JACCDP011510749.1_pt1 | contig 24478 bp, 20 predicted proteins | sample 7445841 | NCBI WGS metagenome assembly JACCDP01 (sample SAMN15323441, study PRJNA562643) | freshwater metagenome | isolation source: river surface water | place: USA:Blue River Watershed | collected 2017-08-17
AAGGGCGGCTTCCGCAAGAGTCGGTCGCTCGGGGGAAGAGCAGGCGGGTCGGCGCGGTTCGTTGGCGCGCAGGTCGGCAGGTCCCGGGAAGAGACGATGGCAGGGTCGATGGCGGGGTCGATGGCGGGGTCGAGGGCGGGGTCGATGGCGGGGTCGATGGCAGGGGTCGATGGCAGGGGCGATGGCAGGGGCGAGTTCGGGGCCAACAGCAGCGGCAGTCCCGAGCGTATGAGGGGCTTGTGAGAGGGCGGCGCCGGGCGCCTCTCCGGTGGGGGTTCGACCGGTCAAAAGCTTGACAACATGGCCGTCCACGCATAATCGCGGACGGTTCCGAACGGCTGTCCGTGAGGGGACCAGATGACCAAGAAGAAGGCTGAGAAGGCGAAGAGCAAGAGCAGCAAGGCGCGTCCCGTCGGGCGAGTCGCCGAGGCGACGAAGACTGGGGCCAAGGTCGCCACCGTCGCCGCAAAGCCGGCGAAGAAGGCTGAACCCAAGGCCGGCCCCAGGTCGTCTGGCAAGCCGTCGCCCGGAAAGCCGCTGGCTGGAAAGCCGCTGGCTGGAAAGCCGCTGCCCGGAAAGCCGCTGCCCGGAAAGCCGCTGCCCGGAAAGCCGCTGAAGGCCGACAAGGCTGGAAACGCCACTGCCGCCAAGCCGGCGAAGGGCGCCGACGCCAAGGCCGCCGCCAACCCTGTCGTCAAGGCTCAGCAGCCCAAGGCCGAAAAGGTCACCAAGAACACCCGCAAAAAGAAGGGTGACGACGAACCCGAGGTCGACGGCGCCTCCGGCGAGGACGAGATCGACCCCGACCTGGAGATGCCGGCCCGCCGAAAGGGCGACGCCAAAGCCCGCAAGGGGCCCGCCGAGGCCGAAGGCGAGGGCGAAGAAGATCTGGACGACCTTTCCGCGGACTTCTCCATCGACGACGAGGAGTTCGAAGAGGGCGACGACGAGGACGGCAAGCGCAAGGGCAAGGACAAGGACGACGACGGCGCCCGCGAGAAGGGCTTCTTCGATGACATGGGCGATTCGGCCCAGGACTTGGTGGCCGGCCCCGACCAGATCGACGACATCGTCGACATCTTCGGGGACGAGAGCACCAAGCTGGTCGCGACCGCCAACGAGAGCAGCTTCGACGGCAAGAGCCCGTCCGAGGCCGTGCTCCCCCAGCCTCCGCCTCCGCCCGACGAAGAGGAGAAGAAGGAAGAGGAGGAGGAGGAGGTCGGCCGCTCGAACGACCCGGTCCGCATGTACCTGCGGAAAATGGGCTCGGTCAGCCTGCTGACGCGCGAGGGCGAGGTCGAAATCGCCAAGCGCATCGAGGAGGGCGAAAAGTCGGTGCTGGACGCCGTCATCAACTCCTCGGTGGCCATCAAGGAGATCCTCGAGCTGGGCGACCGCCTACGGAAGCAGAAGGTGCGCCTGCGCGAGGTGGTCCGCGACCTGCCCGACGAAGACGACGAGAACTACAACGAGGCCGAGCGCGTCGAAGGCGTCTGCAAAATCATCGACAAGATCCGCCGGCTGGACCAGGCGAACGAGAAGCTCATCGAGGCGCTCTCCAAGAAGCCGCCCGAGGCCAAGCGCAAGCCGCTCAAGGACGAGCTGGACAAGAACCGCGCCGACATGGCGAAGGCCCTGGACAACCTCAAGCTGACCAAGGCGCAGTTCGAGCGCATCATCCTAAACCTGAAGAAGCTCATCGAGCGCGTCGAGCGCGGCGAGCAGGAGCTGACCGACGTCGAGAAGCGCACCGGCTTCTCCATGAAGGAGGTCAAGCGCCTGCTCCGTGAGGCCCGCGAAGAGCCGTCCCAGGCCCGGAAAATCGCGAAGAAGCTGCACTGCGCGCCGGACGAGCTGGACGAGCTGGAACGGACCATCAAGCAGAACCAGACGAAGCTCAAGAAGATCGAGGAGGAGTCCGACCTCCCCATCGAGGAGCTGCGGCGCACCTACAACTCCATCGTCGAAGGCGAGCAGCGGGCCGAGCAGGCGAAGGCCGAGCTGATCGAGGCGAACCTGCGTCTCGTCGTCAGTATTGCGAAGAAGTACACGAACCGCGGCCTCCAGTTCCTGGACCTGATTCAGGAGGGCAACATCGGCCTCATGAAGGCCGTCGACAAGTTCGAGTACAAGCGCGGCTACAAGTTCTCGACCTACGCCACCTGGTGGATACGTCAGGCCATCACGCGCGCCATCGCCGACCAGGCCCGGACCATCCGCATTCCGGTCCACATGATCGAGACGATCAACAAGCTCATCCGCACCTCGCGCTACCTCGTCCAGGAGATCGGCCGCGAGCCGACGCCGGAGGAGATCGCCGAGAAGATGGAGTTGCCGCTCGAGAAGGTGCGCAAGGTCCTGAAGATCGCGAAGGAGCCGATCAGCCTCGAGACGCCCATCGGCGAAGAGGAAGACAGCCACCTGGGCGACTTCATCGAGGACAAGGCGATCATCTCGCCCAGCGAGGCGGTCATCTCGATGAACCTCTCCGAGCAGACGCGCCGCGTTCTGGCCACGCTGACGCCTCGCGAGGAGAAGGTGCTGCGCATGCGCTTCGGCATCGGCGAGAAGAGCGACCATACGCTGGAAGAGGTCGGCCAGGACTTCGAGGTCACCCGCGAGCGCATCCGCCAGATCGAGGCGAAGGCGCTGCGCAAGCTGCGTCACCCGTCGCGCTCCAAGCGGCTGCGCAGCTTCGTCGAGGGCAGCGGAAACTAGCTGTCTTTGGGTGCGTCGCAGTTCGAAGCCGCCCCGCCCGCCGGTCGTCGGCTCGCGGGGCGGTTCCGTCTCTAGAGGCGGCTCTTTTGCAGCGTTTCGAGCGAGCCCGTGCCAACATCGGACGCTCAGCCCTGCGCCACACCATCGTGCGCGGGACGGGACGAGGTGACCAATGGACGACGGCAGCAGTCGCGTCGAATGTCCGCGCTGTTTTTCGGCACTGAAGTCGGCCACCGACGACGCGGGTCGCGAGATGCTGGCCTGCCCGCGCTGCAAGGGGCTGTATGTCCAGCAGGCCTCGCTGGCTGAACTGCTGACGAAGCTGTCGGTCCGCATGGCCGGCGAGATCGACGACGAGACCGAGGTGCAGCGGCGGCCCGATCGCGGGGCCATCCACTGCTGTCCGCTATGCCGGGCCGACACCGAGTACTACGGCTACATGGGCTCGAACGCCGTCATGCTGGACAGCTGCAGCGCCTGCGGGCGGGTTTGGCTGGACCCGGACGAACTGGAGTCCATGGCGCGGCTGCGGGCGCGCACCGAGCGCCGGAGCGCGTCGGCCGAACGTGAGATGGCGGAGGTCCGGCGCACTTGGCAGCAGGCGAACGACGCCCAAACCATCGCCGATGCTGCCGGCTACCATCGCATTCTCCGGACGCAGCTCGGCTTCCATACGCTGGGGTTCGTCTCCGAGTTGTTCGGTTTTGACAACGACCTCTGAGGAGCTGCATCGCGGCGCTCGCGCAGGCGTGCGGCAACAGTGGGTTACACGGCTCGTCGGCATCGTGCGGAGCCTCATGGGGCCTGCGTCTCGAGCGCTCGCCGACACGCTGGAGGGCATCGAACAGGCTCCTCATGCGCCACGGTGACGACCCTCTGTTCGTGAATCAGATTTGCCTTTTGTGCGTTGTCACGGTGAGGCCGGCGACCGAGACAAGAGCGCAAGCTGGCCCCGCGCTGAAACGGCCCGTGCTTTCGACCGTTCCGCTGTGAGGGTGACCACGGCGTGGTGGGCGGTCGTCGCAGGCTGCTGGATCGGACGTTCGTCGTCGGCGATGCGCACCCTCGCCGGAATCCGCTGCCTCCTTCCCGGCGGTTCCATCGAGCGAGCCGTCGCCATCGTGGTCCGTGCAGCGGAGGCGTGGTGAGGTGTACCGTCCGGGACGTCTCGAATCGTCCGAGGTCGCCCGTGCCAACCGAAGCGCTCCCCCTCATCGACGTCTCTCCGCTCGTCCACGGCGGCGACCCCCGCGACGTCGCGCGGCGCATCGGCGAGGCGTGCCGCAGCGCCGGCTTCTTCTATGTCTCGGGCCACGGCGTCGACCCTGTTCTGGAGCGTCGTCTCGAGCGCAGCGCCGCCGACTTCTTCGTCCGTCCGATCGACGAGAAGCTGTCGATCGCCATGGCCCGTGGCGGCCGGGCGTGGCGCGGCTACTTCCCCGTGGGCGCCGAGCTGACCAGCGGACGGCCCGACCGGAAGGAGGGGCTCTACTTCGGCACCGAGCTGCCGGCCGACCATCCGCTCGTCCTCCGCAAGACGCCGCTCCACGGGCCGAACCTGTTTCCGAACGATGAGATGCGGGACGCGGTGCTCGGCTGGATGGCGGCGATGGAGCGCCTCGGCCACGCGCTCATGCGAGGCGTCGCGCTCAGCCTCGGGCTCGAGCCGGGCCGCTTCGACGCGCACGGCATGGCCGACCCGCTCTCCCTGTTCCGAATCTTCCACTACCCCGCCGGCGAGGAGACCGAGGCGTGGGGGGTGGGCGAACACACCGACTACGGCGTGCTGACGATCCTCAAGCAGGACGACTGCGGCGGGCTCCAGGTGAAGGCCGGCGGCAGCGCGCAGGGCGGCTGGATCGAGGCCCCGCCGGTGTCCGGCACCTTCGTCGTCAATCTGGGCGACATGCTCGAGCGGATGACGTCGGGCCTCTACGTCTCGACGCCGCACCGCGTCCGCAACGTCTCGGGGCGCAGCCGCTACAGCTTCCCGTTCTTCTTCGACCCCGGCTTCTTCGCGCCCGTGCGCCCGCTCGAAGGACTGCCGCCGCCCCCCGACGACGGCGCCCGCGGACGCTGGGACGGCGCCAGCGTCCACCGGTTCGAGGGCACCTACGGCGACTATCTGCTGGGCAAGGTGGGGAAGGTCTTCCCGCAGCTTCAGAGCGACGTGTTGTAAGCCGTCAAGCCCGCCAGTGCCGTCCCAGCAGCATCGCGGTGTATTGCGTGCGGAGGTAGAACCCTCGCGGCCGCGTGCGCACCGGGTTGCCCTCTTCGTCGCGCGTCCAGCGCAGGCTCGCCGCGTCGGCGCCCTTCGGACGCATCTGCAGCCACGTCCCGTGCCGCGCGCTGATCCGCTCTCCGAAGCCCTCCGAGACCAGCTCGACGATCGCCTCGTAGTCGCCGCGCAGCACGCGCTCGTCGTCGGGGGAGAGCGGCAGCACGAGGCCCGTGCCGACGCGGCGCTCGGCGATGGCGACGCCCCCGTCGGCCTGCACCGGCACCCAGGTCACGCGCGCGAGCTTGCGGCGCACCACCGACGTCTCCCAGCGGTAGGATGCCGGATCGTCCGGCTCGAAGGTGGCGACGAAGGTCGACTCGCGCGGTTCGCCGTCGGCGCGGACGGGGAGGGTCTTCAGCTCGATGCCGAGGTGCGGAAAGTCGGGCTCTGCGCGGCTCGCTGCGGTCGTGCCGAGGTGCCACTCGACGAGCATGCCGACCCAGCCCTTGGCGCGCCTGAAATCTGCGGGCACTTCGATGCGCGCTTCCTCGGCCAGCTCGCCGAGCGTGCGGCCCGCGAGGCGCGCGAGCCGCGAATGCAGCTCCGTCACATCGCCGGGCGCGGGCGGCCGCGCACTCATCGCGACAGCTCGGGATAGGCGTCCGAGGCGCTCCAGCGGCGCACGCCGCGAGGCTTCCGGGTCCACCAGTTGATGACGACGCTGAGCCGCCACTCGGGCTTGCCCACGAGCATTCCGTGCGGCACCGCGTCGTCCGCGTCGAGAACGCCGTGGAACAGATTGCCCGGGAAGACGACGAACCGGTTCGCGGCCGGCCGCACCACGTCGCTCGAGCCGGCCTCAGGGGGAGAAAGCCGAAGCTCCTCGCCCCGGCGCAGCAGACGCTGATCGGTCACCACCAGCGAGCCGCCCTTCACCTCGTTCAGGTAGAGCACGCTCGACCACTTCGGATGGGCGAGTCGGCCCGTCGCCTCGAACAGCGACAGGTCGCGGTCGTGGTGAAAATCGAGCGGCACGTCTCGCGTGTTCATGCGGCCGAGCCACCACTCGACGCCGGCGATCCGTTCGCGCTCCGGGACGCGCGACTGCAGCGTCCGCGCGATCACCTCGACCTGATTCCGGGGCTCCGCTGCGAGCGGGTACCAGAAGGTGCGCCAGTAGTCGGCCCTCGCGCCAATGCGCTCCATGGCGCGAAGCAGGCCGTGAAACAGCGGCGAGGGCAGGGCGTCGTCATGGCGCGCGAAGAGCCGCTTCACGGCTTTCTTCCGGCGAACCACGGCTCCATCGTCTTCGCGGCGGCCTTGGTGGTGAGCCACCGGGGCGTGAAGCGTGCGCCGAAGGCCATGACGGCGTTCTTGAAGCCGTGCACCGAGACGCGCTTGCGGGCGGCGATGGTGTCGGCGGCCCAGCGCGCGACCTCTTCGCTCGTTGGGGCGCCGCCCGGCGGCAGCACGACGTTCGCGACGGCCTGGAAGCCGCTCTCGGTGGGCCCCGGACAGAGCGCCACCACGGCGATGCAGTCCTTGCGGAGCTCCTCGTCGAGCGCCTCGGAGAGCGACAGCACGTACGCCTTCGTGGCGGCATACGCGGCAAAGAGCGGCACAGGCTGGAACGCGGCGGTCGATGCGACGTTGGCGATGAAGGCGCCCGGCCGACCCTTCAGGTGCGGCACGAAGGCATGGCACAGGTCGGTGAGCGCCTCGACGTTGAGCCGAAGCATCGCGACGTCTTCCTCGCGAGAGATGCTGTCGAACGGACCTGCCGTTCCGAAGCCTGCGTTGTTGACGAGGCCGGTGAGCGGGAGCCCGGCGCAGGCCTGCTCGAGCGCGTGCCGACCCGCGGTCGTGGCGATGTCGGCACAGACGGTGAGGCAGCTGCCGCCGCCGCTTTGGATCTCCCCCGCGAGGAGCTCGAGATCGCCCGCGCTGCGCGCCGTGGCGACGATCCCGTAGCCGCGGGAAGCCAACTCCTTGGCGAGGGCCCGGCCGATGCCGCGGCTCGCTCCGGTGACGACGACGTGTCCCAGTGTGCTCATGGGCGCGGAGAGTAGACCGTTCAGGCGTGTCTGAGGGCCACGTCCGCGCTCGCGTCCGGGGCGGTGTCCGGCTGGGCGAAGGGGGCGCCGCCGTCCTGTCCCCGCAAGTCGAGCAGGGCTCCTGCGGTTCGCAACGGTTCAAACGAAAACATGCAATATGGTGCAGGTTTTGTTTGTTCGGTTGAAACAGGCAATATAGTGCAAAAATGCTCGGAGGCTCCTTTGGAGGGGGAGGGGCCATCTGAAGCTCGGAGGCTGGTAGGAACCGCGGAGTCCCGGTCCGCCTCCCCGTCGCCCAGCCGAACCCCGTCCCGACAATGCGCCGAAGCGCCGAACGAACCCGATGCGCGGGGCCTCACGGTAGGGGGGGCCTGCCCTGGGCGCCGTCCGAGGGGCTTGATCTTCGGATTCCGGGCGGGTAAGTCGTTCACCCCGTCTGACCAAACTAGGGAATGAAAGCCATGACCATCCGCCTGGTTCGCTCTGCCCTTATCCTCGCACTCTTCGGCCTCGCCGCCTGCGGCGGCCCAGACAGCGCCGATGAGACCGATTTCGTCGCAGAGGAGTCGTTCGAGACGGCCTACGAGGACGGCAAGGAGGACGCAGCGCGCTCCGGACGGTTCGAGGTCTTTTCGGGCAGCGATGGGAAGTACTACTTCAACCTCTTCGCGAAGAACGGCCAGAAGGTGCTCCGGTCGCAGGGCTACTCCAGCGAGCGCTCGGCGTTCGACGGCATCGCGTCCGTGAAGGCAAACATCGCGGTCGCCGCCCGCACCCAGCTGCTGCAGGCCGCCGACGGCCAGTGGTACTTCGTCGTCACCGCCTCGAACGGCAACACCGTCGGCCTGAGCGAGCTCTACGCGACCCGCAGCGGCGCCGAGCAGGCGCTCGAGGCCGTCCGCACCACCGCGAAGAGCGCCACCGGCGTCAACGCGACCGCCGCGGGCCCGCGCTACCAGGTCTTCAAGGGGCTCGACGGCAAGTACTACTTCCACCTCCGCTCGCGAAACGGCGCCATCCTGCTGCAGTCTCAGGCCTACACGCGCCGCGCGTCGGCGGTCTCGGGTACCGATTCGGTGACGACGAACGGCGCCACCAGCGCCCGCTACGAGATCCGCGACACCACGAGCGGTCAGGCCTACTTCGTCCTGCGCGCTGCGAACGGGCAGGTGATCGCCCGCGGCGAGATCGCTTCCAGCCGCACGGCCGCCGGCCGCGCCCGCGACGTCGTGCGTGACCTCGTGTCGAGCGGCACCATCGCAGCGCCGTAGAGCGTTCGCTCGAAACCGGTTTTGAACGAAGAAGCGACCTTCCACGCGGCGTCCGGGCCCGTCGAAGGTCGCTGCCTGTTCGGGTCCGTCTGCGGGGCAGGGTTGATGCCTCGGTCGCCGACCGCTCAGCCGTCCTGCGCTTGCGCCAGCTTCTTGAGCAGGCTGACGACGTGGCCGCGGGTGGCCGGGTCAAGCGCGGTGGCGTAGCGCTGAATCGCGTGCATGTCGATGTTGCCGGGGCCGCTCTTTGCCTTCCTGCTCTCGCGCAGGGGCGCCTCGCCGAGGTCCGCCAGCAGCTCCGCCGGGCTCGTCGCCAGTGCCTCCGCCATGCGGGCCAGCGTCCGCAGGCTGGGCAGCACGCCACCCCGCTCCATGCGCGCATAAACCTGAGGAGAGAGATCCACCAGCTCGGCAATCTGCTCCTGGGTCGCGCCCAGTCGCATCCGATGCCCGCGCGCCCGGCGGCCGATGGCCTCCGCCATCTCCCTGTCTTCGTCACGAATCATCGGTACACCCTCGATGGTGCGATCGGTAGGGTCAGCGGCGAATAACCAACAGGTGACAGCGGGAATAGACCCGATGGATGTGCATGGATTGCACATGCTGTGAGGCGAGGCCGCCCGTCGAAAGAACCTCGCGACGCCGTCGGGTGTTCCTGCTCCACGGTTGGTTTTTGACACGCTGCGTCGTCAAGACCACGGCCTCAGCGCATACCGGCCTACACGTCGCCACCGCCGCCGCGGTCGCGCCGCGGGGGCGTTCGGATTAACCTCCGGCGCCTTTTCCCGACTTCAGGAGCCCGCGATGACCGACTTCGCCTATCAGGACCTCTTGCCGCTTGGCCCCGACGAGACCCCGTACCGCCTCGTGACGAGCGACTTCGTCGGCACCTTCGAGGCGGCCGGCCGCACCTTCCTCAAGGTCGAGCCCGAGGCGCTGACGCTGCTGACCCGCGAGGCGATGCGTGACATCGCCCACCTGCTGCGTCCGGGCCACCTCGGCCAGCTGCGCCGCATCCTGGACGACCCCGAGGCGTCGGCGAACGACAAGTTCGTGGCGCTCGACCTGCTCAAGAACGCGAACATCGCCGCGGGCGGCATCCTGCCCATGTGCCAGGACACCGGCACGGCCATCGTGATGGGCAAGAAGGGCCAGCAGGTCTTCACCGGCGGCGGCGACGAGGCGGCCATCGCCCGCGGCGTCTATGACACCTACCTGACGGCCAACCTGCGCTACTCGCAGCTCGCCCCGCTCGACATGTACCGGGAGAAGAACACCGGCAACAACCTGCCCGCCCAGATCGAGCTCTTCGCGACCGACGGCGACGCCTACAAGTTCCTGTTCATGGCGAAGGGCGGCGGCAGCGCCAACAAGAGCTACCTGTTCCAGGAGACCAAGGCGCTGCTCAACCCCGACAGCCTGCTCAAGTTCGTCGAGGAGAAGCTCAAGGGGCTTGGCACCGCCGCCTGCCCTCCATATCACCTCGCCGTCGTCATCGGCGGCACCTCGGCCGAGCACACGCTCAAGACCGCGAAGCTGGCGAGCGCGCGCTACCTCGACACGCTGCCCACCAGCGGAAACGACCTGGGCCGCGGCTTTCGCGACGTCGAGCTGGAGGCGAAGATCCTCGCCATCGCCCAGCGTTCGGGCATCGGCGCGCAGTTCGGCGGCAAGTACTTCTGCCACGACGTGCGCGTCGTCCGGCTGCCGCGCCACGGCGCCTCGTGCCCGGTCGCCATTGCCGTCTCATGCAGCGCCGACCGTCAGGCCGTCGGGAAGATCACCGCGAATGGCGTCTTTCTCGAACAGCTCGAGACCGACCCGGCGAACTACCTGCCCGAGACCACCGACGCGCACCTTGGCGGCGACGTGGTCCGCATCGACCTGAACCGCCCCATGAGCGAGATCCGCGCGACGCTCTCGAAACACCCCATCAAGACGCGTCTTTCGCTGACCGGCTCGATGGTGGTGGCCCGCGACATCGCCCACGCGAAGCTCAAGGAACGGCTCGATGCCGGCCAGGGGCTGCCCGACTACCTGAAGAACCAGATGGTCTATTACGCCGGCCCTGCGAAGACGCCCGAAGGCTACGCGTCGGGCTCGTTCGGACCCACGACCGCCGGCCGCATGGACAGCTACGTCGACGCCTTCCAGGCCGCCGGCGGCAGCTTCGTGATGCTCGCCAAGGGCAACCGCTCGAAGCAGGTGACCGACGCCTGCAAGAGGTACGGCGGCTTTTATCTGGGCAGCATCGGCGGCCCCGCGGCGCGGCTGGCGCAGGACTGCATCAAGAAGGTCGAGGTGCTGGAGTACCCCGAGCTGGGCATGGAGGCGGTCTGGCGCATCGAGGTGGTCGACTTCCCGGCGTTCATCGTGGTGGACGACAAGGGCAACGACTTCTTCGCGGGGCTGACCGGCGGCGGAGGCGGCGCGAAGCTGCCGGTCGCCGGTTAGCCGTCTGGAAGGGAGGGGACCGAATCATCCCTGCAAACCCGGAAGCGGGACTTTTGAATCCTCCTCGGGCAGGGACTCCACCTTTGCCAGCCGGCGCTCCATCAGGTCGCGCCGCTTCGCCACGTCGCCCAGCTTCTCGCCCGCCTCGTCCAGCTTCTTCTGCACCGCGGCGAGGCTGTCGCCGAACCTCACGAACTCGCCCTTCACCGCCGACAGCACCTTCCACACCTCGCCCGACTGCTTGCTGATGGCGAGCGTCTTGAAGCCGACCTGCAGGCTGTTGAGGAACGCGGTGAGCGTGGTGGGGCCCACCAGCGTGACGCGGTGCTCCTGCTGCAGCCGCTCCAGGAGCCCGGGCCGGCGCAGCGCCTCGGCGTACAGGCCCTCGAACGGCAGGAACATCAGGGCGAAGTCGGTGGTGTGCGGAGGCGACACGTACTTGCCCTGTATCTCGCGCGCCTGACCCAGGAGGCGTGTCTCCAGCGCCTTTCCGGCGGCCTCCACCGCCGCTTTGTCGCCCGCCTCGTAGGCCTCCATCAGCCGCTGGTAGTCCTCGATGGGGAACTTCGCGTCGATGGGCAGCCAGACGGAGCGCCCCTCCTCGGCGCCCGGCAGCTTCACCGCGAACTCGACGTGCTCGGCGGCGCGGGGGCGGACCCGGACGTTGGCCTCGTACTGGGTCGGCGCCAGGTACTGCTCCAGCAGCGCGCCCAGCTGCGCCTCGCCCATGACGCCGCGGCTCTTCACGTTGGTCAGCGCCCGCTTGAGGCCCCCCACGTCGGCCGCGAGGCTCTGCATCTCGCCCAGCCCCTTCTGCACCTGCTCCAGCCGTTCGGCCACCTGCCGGAAGCTCTCGCCCAGCCGCGCCTCGAGCGTGCCTTGAAGCTTCTCGTCGACGGTGACGCGCATCTTTTCCAGCCGCTCTTCGTTCGACGCCTGCAGGGCGCTCAGCCGCTCCTGCACCTGCGCCTGCAGGCCCGCCAGCCCGGCCGCCAGCGACTCCTGCAGCTGCCCCAGCCGGCCGTCGACGCTGCTGCGAAGGGCCTCGGAGGCGCCCTGCAGCTGCATCTGGAGTCCCACCAGCGTCGCCTGCTGCTCGGTGCGCCCTTCGCCAAGGCCCGAGGCGAGCGCCGCCGACAGCTGCTGGAACCGTTCCAGGAGCGACCGTTCCTGCTCGAGTCGCAGCGTCGCCAGTTCGACCTTGAGCGTGTCGAGCCGGTCCATCCGGGCGAGCAGCTCCCGGCGGTTCGCCTCCAGCTGGTCCGAGAGCGCCCGGCGCAGCAGCTCCAGCGCCTGCTCGCGGGCTTGATCCTCGGCCGTCCGCGGGCGAGTCGCGGCCCAGAGCGCCGCCGCAGAAAGCAGCAGCGTCATCAGTTGAAGGAGAACAAAGGCTATCGACGACGGATTCATGGTTGAGGCGAACCTAGCACCGGAGCCTGACATCCACTGTGGCCCACCGAAATCCCGCTGTCGAAGCGGACCCGATTTTTTGCTGGATATTTCGTGCACATACGACCAACATCCCCGCCATGCCGGTAAACAGAACCCAACTCGCCACTGCACTGCGTGAGGCCCGCGCGGCCCGAGGCTGGTCGCAGGCCGAACTCGCCAGCACGGTGGGTTGCTCCACCGAGACCATCAGCCGCATCGAGCGCGAAGCGTTCGAACCCGCGCTGTCGACAATGGCCGATCTGGCCGGTGCGCTCGGTCTGACCATCGACGAGATCGTCACGGGCAATTCGCGAGCGAAGGACCTCCGCGCCGACGAGCGAAACTGGCTGCGGATCTACGAGCAGCTTCCTCCGCAGGCCCGGCAGGCGCTCATCACCCTCGGCCAGATGGCCGTCAAGGGTCGCAACCGCTAGCTCCGTCCGGAGCGGTGTTTGGCTGGGCAAGGGGGAGGTCCTTCCTCCTCCCCGGCCGGTGCGGCGTCCCCGGGGGGCTGTCAGCGGCGCACGAAAGCCCTGGCTCGAGGCTGTTCACACCGGCGGCGCAACGCGTTTGGGTGGGCCGTTCCGCTGGGCTACTCGATTGGTCCGAGAATTCGTTTCGGCACTATACTGCAGGGTTTGGTCGCGGTTGATCAGGCCGGCACTATATTGCAGGAATCGTTTTTCGCCTTTTTTGGGGCGACACCGCCCCGGTGATGTCCGGCGCCCCGTGTGGGCCGCCCCGTCGCCCAGCCGGACACCGCCGAATGGGGGCGTCAGGGGCGGACGATACCCTCTTCCTCCTGCTTTCGGCGGAGCGTGCCGGCGCCGTCGAGCAGCATCGCGGCAGGCTGCCGGACCGGGCAAACGGGTCGTTTCGCGCCCTGATTTCCGGGGAGCGGCGGCCGCAGAGCGTCCCGAAGCTTGGGAAAGGCGGTTCCGGGTGGCATGATGCGCCCATGAAGACCTCGACCATGCAGAGCCCTCTGCGCGCCCTCGCGCTTCTGTTGACCCTCGCATCGGGCCTCACGGCCCGGGCCGCCGACACCTGGACCACGCCCTTTCCGGGAGTGAGGCTGCTGCATCGGACGACGACCAGCCCGAAGTGGGACATGTGGGTCGCCGAGGTGAACCTCGACGAGCCGGGCATGAAGCTCAACGCCTCGCCCTATGCGCAGAAAGGCAAGCGCACTTCCTCGGCGGCGCAGGCGGTCGGTGCCTCGCTGGGCATCAACGGCGACTTCTTCAACTACTCGGGCTACATCCCGTCGGGCCTCACCGTCTCATCCGGGCGTGCCTGGCCCGGAACGGCCGACACCAGCGGACGCGGCACGCTCCAGTTCAGCGCCGACCTCTCGCGCACAGAGCTGACCCCGGCGCGGACGGTGGTTCGTCAGGAAGCGTGGATGCACGGCGTGATCTCCGGCCGTCCCACGCTGGCTGTGGGCGGAGCGCAGTCGATTCCGTCGGGCAGCTTCTGCACCACGCGCCACCCGCGGACGGCGCTCGGCATCAAGGGCCGCAAGCTGTTGATGCTGGTGGTCGACGGGCGGCAGAGTCGTTCGGTCGGCATGACCTGCGCGGAGATCGCCCGCACGCTGACGGGCCTCGGCGCGACCGACATCCTGAACATGGACGGCGGCGGCTCGTCGACGATGTGGGTGAAGGGCAAGGGCGTGGTGAACCGGCCCTCCGACGGCTCGGAGCGGGTCGTCTCGAACCACCTGCTGGTCTTCCCGCCCAGCAGCTCCGTGCCGACCGGCTCGGGCACGCTCAAGGGCAAGGTGACGAAATCCGGCGCGTCCAGCACGCGCATCGCGGGCGCCACCGTGAAGCTGTCGAACGGCGCGACCTACTCGACCGGAACGCAGGGCGACTACAAGTTCACCCCGCGCGCCGGCACCTACACGGTCACCGTCTCGGCGCCCGGCTACCAGAGCACCAGCGCCCGCGCGACCGTCGCCTCGGGCGGCACCCGGACGCTCGACTTCGCGCTCAAGCCTGTTGCCGGGCCGATCGACGCCGACCGCGACGGCAAGCCCGACGATCGCGACAACTGCCCGCAGGTCTCGAACGCCGATCAGGCCGACCTGGACGGCGACGGCCTCGGCGACGCGTGCGACGGGGACGACGACGGCGACAACATCTTCGACGAGGACGACAACTGCCCGCGCCTCGCCAACACCGACCAGCCGGACGTGGACAAGGACGGGCAGGGTGACGTCTGCGACACCGACGACGACAACGACGGCGTGCACGACATCACCGACAACTGCGCCCTCGTCGCCAACTCGAACCAGGGTGACCGCGACGGCGACGGCCAGGGCGACCTCTGCGACGGCGACGACGACGGCGACGGCCTGACCGACGACCGCGACAACTGCCCGCAGGTTTCGAACGCGGGGCAGGCCGACATGGACGACGATGGCCAGGGCGACGTCTGCGACGAGGACGACGACGGCGACGGCGCGGACGATGCGGTGGACAACTGCCCCACCGACGTCAACGCAAACCAAGCCGACCGCGACGGCGACGGCCGCGGCGATCTCTGCGACCCCGACGACGACGGCGACGGCCTGATCGACACCCGCGACAACTGTCCCTTCGCCGCCAACGCCGACCAGCGCGACAGCGACCGCGACGGCACCGGCGACCTCTGCGACCCGGACGACGACAACGACGGCGTCGCCGACGCCGCAGACACCTGTCCCATCACGTCGGGCGGCGGCGGCGACCGCGACCGCGACGGCCTGGGCGACGCCTGCGACGACGACGACGACGGCGACGGTATTGGCGACGAGCTGGACTTCTGCCCGAACAGCCGGGGCGGTGACGTCGACAACGAGGGCGACGGGGTGGGCGACGTTTGCGACGCCGATGACGACAACGACGACGTCGTGGACAACGAGGACGTCTGCCCGCTGGTCACCGACTTCGACCAGGCCGACCTGGATCGCGACGGGAAGGGCGACGCCTGCGACTCCGACGACGACGGCGACGGCACTCCCGACGGGCAGGACCCCTGCGTCTCGCTCAAGGCCGACGCCGACATCGACCAGGACGGCACCCCCGACGCCTGCGACGACGATCGCGACGGCGACACCGTCCCGAACGGCGCCGACAACTGCCCCGAGGTATTCAACCTCGACCAGGTCGACGCGGACGAGGACGGCCTGGGCGACGCGTGCGACGAGACGCCGTATCCGCCGGTGGCCGAGGTGCCGGAGGAGGGCGGCTGCGCAGGAACCGGTGCGGGGGCCGGTGCGGGGGCTCTGGCGCTCGCTGCGCTGCTGAAGCGGCGCCGGCGCTCGGCTCAGCGGTCGAGGTAGCTGGGCGAGCCGACCGAGATCGAAATCCGCGTGCCGCGGGGCTGGGCGAGATTCAGCCGCACCGCGGCGCTGCCCTCGCGCTCGGCGATCTCCAGACGGCCAGTGACGCCGATGAGCGCGACGAGGTCGCCCACCCGCACGTCGGCGTACGAGTTCGACAGCCGCTGCACGCGCATGCCGGCGATCTCGAAGCGCAGCCGCTCGGAGGGCGCGACGGGCAGGTGGTGCCGCTCGATGTTGGTGACGATGTTGCCGAACCGGTCGACGTAGAGCACCTCGCCGACGACGCTGCCGCTCATGACGAGCGGGTCGGGCATGCGCATCAGCTGCGGGTCCAGCACCGCCGGCCCCAGATGCTCGAACGGGAAGCCGTTGAGCAGGTGGCCCGCCGCGGGGGCATAGATGTCGCGACCGTGGAACACCTGGCTCACCGGCGTGCCTTGGAAGTTGGCGTCGTTGAGGAGCCGCGTCTCGCCGCCGGCCATGAACTCCGAGAGCACGCCGTTGTCCGAACCGACGAGGAAGTGTCCGGGCGCCGCCTGACCGGCCGCCACCGCCACGCCGCGGTTCTTCGCGCCCAGCCCCGCGTCGGCCACGACGACGTGCACCGTGCCCGGCGGAAAGCGCGGCACCACGTCGCGCAGCAGGTAGGCGGCACCGACCAGGTCGCCCGGCAGCAGCTCGTGCGTGACGTCGACGATGTTCGCCTCGCTGCACAGCGACAGGATGTTCGCCTTGATCTGCGCGGGATACCGGCCGGCGCCGAGGTGCGTCGAGAGCGTCACGATGGGCCGCATGCGGGCTGACTCCTTCGGAAACACGGCCCGTTTATGACATTTCTCTGACCCTTCGTATCCAGCATGCGTGCGCGTTGTTCGCTGGACAAAGCGGCCGCGCTCAAGGCGTAATCCGCCCCCTTTCTTGTCGCCGGCCCGTGCCGGCCAGCCAACGGGTCTTCATGCGTTTCTCGAAAGTCTCGATTCTCAGCCTCGCCCACGTCGACGCCCCGCATCGCGTCACCTCGGCAGCGCTTTCCGACCGCCTTGCTCCCGTGCTTCAGCGGCTCGGAATGAGGCAGGACCTGCTCGAGACCGCGTCGGGAATCGTCGCGCGCCGCTACTGGGACGAGGGCGTACAGCCCAGCCAGGCCGCCACCTGGGCCGCCGAGAAGGCGCTGGAGCAGGCCGGCATCGACCGCGCGCGCATTGGCGTGCTGGTCAGCACCTCGGTCTGCCGTGACTACATCGAGCCGTCGACCGCCTGCCTCGTGCACGGCAACCTGAAGCTGTCGACCGACTGCCTGAACTTCGACCTGGGCAACGCCTGCCTCGCCTTTCTGAACGGCATGCAGGTCGTCGGCAACATGATCGAGCGAGGCCAGATCGACTATGGCCTCATCGTCGACGGCGAGGGCTCGCGGGTGGTTCAGGACGCCACCATCGACCGGCTGCTCTCCCCCGAGACGACGACGCAGCAGTTCCGCGACCAGTTCGCGACGCTGACGCTGGGCTCGGGCGCGGCCGCGATGGTGCTGTGCCGCAGCGACCTCGCCCCGAACGGTCACCGCTTCGTCGGGGCCGTGGCGAAGGCGGCGACGCAGCACAACAAGCTGTGCTGGGGCCAGAACGACCGCATGTACACCGACGCCAAGGCGCTGCTCTTCGCGGGGCTCGAGCTGGCCGGCGAGACGTGGCAGCTGGCGCAGGAGCGGCTGGGCTGGACGAGCGACAACCTGGACGAGGTGGTCATCCACCAGGTGAGCGGCACCCACACGCGCACGCTGACGGAGCTCATCGGCGTGTCGACCGAGAAGGTGCTCGCCATCTACCCGGAGTTCGGCAACATCGGCCCGGCCGCGGTGCCCATTGCGCTGTCGAAGGCCTCCGAGGCCGGTCGCATCAAGTCCGGCGCGCGGGTCGCCCTCATGGGCATCGGCAGCGGCCTCAACTGCAGCATGGCCGAGGTCGTCTGGTGAAGACCTTCGACCGCACCCTCTATCCGTTCGAGTCGCGCTTCTTCGACCGCGGCGCGGGCCTCCGCATGCATTACGTGGACGAGCGCCCGTCCGGTCCCGAGGCCGGCACGGTGCTGTTCGTCCACGGCAACCCCTCGTGGAGCTTCTACTACCGCGAGCTGGTCCGCACGCTGCGCACGACGCACCGCTGCATCGCCGTCGACCACGTCGGCATGGGGCTGTCGGACAAGCCGAACGACGACGCCTACGACTACACGCTGGCGCAGCGTGTCGCCGACCTGACGGCGCTCATCGCCTCGCTCCAGATCGACGGCCCGGTCACGCTGGTGGCGCACGACTGGGGCGGCATGATCGGCATGGCCTGGGCGACGGCGCACCCGGAGCGCATCGCGAAGCTGGTGCTGCTCAACACGGCCGCCTTCCCGCTGCCTGAAGCGAAGCTGTTCCCGTGGCAGCTGGCGCTCACCCGCACGCCCGTCGGCACCCTGCTGGTGCGCGGCATGAACGCGTTCGCGTGGGGCGCCACCGTCTTCGGCATGACCCGCGGCACCATGAGCGCGGCGGTGCAGGACGGCTATCTCGCGCCCTACTCCAGCTGGTCCGAGCGCATCGCCACGCTGCGCTTCGTGCAGGACATTCCGCTCAAAGAGACCGACCCCGGCTACGCCATCGTCGCGGGCACGGCCGAGAAGCTGCCGCTCTTCCACGACACGCCGACCTTCATCGGCTGGGGCGGCCGCGACTTCGTCTTCGACGACGCCTTCCTGGACGAGTGGAAGCGGCGTCTGCCCAAGGCGCACGTGCGCTACCTCGCCGACGCGGGCCACTACGTCCTCGAGGACGGCGCGAAGGAGCTGGTGCCCGAGATCGGCGCCTTCATCCGACGCTGAGTTCATCGCATCGGGAGCCTCTCCATGTCCGACGGCTGCAACATCGCCTACGCGCTGGAGGGGCTTGCCCGCACGCAGGCCGAGACGCTCGCGGTCGTCATGCCGAAGGGGCGTGACGCCTCCGGCAAGCGCACCTACGAGACGCTCACCTACGCCCAGCTCGACGCGCGCAGCACGCAGTACGCGAAGGCGCTGGTCGCCTACGGCATCGCGCCCGGCACTCGCACCGCGCTCATGGTGCGGCCCAGCCCCGACTTCTTCGCGCTCACCTTCGGACTCCTGAAGGCCGGCATCGTTCCGGTGATGATCGATCCGGGGCTCGGTCGAACGCAGCTGAAGGCCTGCCTCGCCGAGGCCGCGCCCGAGGCGTTCATCGGCATTCCCGTCGCGCACGCGGCCCGCATCGCGCTGGGGTGGGCGCGCGGAAGCGTGAAGCGGCTCGTCACCGTGGGGCGGCGCTGGTTCTGGGGCGGCACGACGACCGAGGCGCTGCTCAAGGTGGACACCTCCACGGTGATCCTCCCTCCGACGCGCGCGGACGATGTCGCGGCCATCCTCTTCACCTCGGGCAGCACCGGCATCGCGAAGGGCGTCGTCTACGAGCACGGTCACTTCGTCGCTCAGGTCGAGATGATTCGCGCGAGCTGCGGCATCGGCCCGGGCGAGACCGACCTGCCGACCTTCCCGATGTTCGCGCTGTTCGACCCGGCCCTCGGAATGACCACGATCATCCCGGAGATGGACTTCACGCGGCCCGCCCGCGTTGACCCCGCGATGCTGGCCGAGCTGGTGGACGACTGGCAAGTGACCAACGTCTTCGGCTCGCCCGCGCTGCTCACCACCGTCGCGCGCGAGGCGAAGGCGAGCGGCCGGAAGTGGAAGACGGTGCGCCGCGTGCTGTCGGCCGGCGCGCCGGTGCCGGTCGCGACGCTCGAGGGGATGCGCGCGGTGCTGCCCGAAGGCGCGCCGGTGCTGACGCCCTACGGCGCCACCGAGTGCCTGCCGGTCGCGAACATCCGCAGCGACGAGATCCTCTCCGAGACGCGCCACCTCACCGACGCGGGGCACGGCGTCTGTGTGGGCCGCATCGCGCCGCCGAACGACGTCCGCATCATCGCCATCACCGACGCGCCGATCGCCGATTGGAGCGAGGTGCGCGAGCTGCCTCCGGGCGAAGTCGGCGAGATCACCGTGCTCGGCCCGACCACCACGAAGGCCTATTTTTCAAGGGAATCGGCGACGCGGGCGGCGAAGGTCCAGCGCAGCGGCCGCACCGTCCACCGCATGGGCGACGTCGGCTACTTCGATGCGCAGGGCCGCCTCTGGTACTGCGGCCGCAAGAGCCACCGCGTCGAGCTCGAGGGTCGCACGCTCTTCACCGCGCCCGTCGAGGAGCTGCTGAACACGCACCCGGCCGTCTTCCGCACGGCGCTCGTCGGCGTCGTCCGCGGTGGCGAGAAGCGGGCCGTCATCTGCGTCGAGCGTGAGCCGGCCGCGACAATCAGCGATGACGCGCTCTTCGACGAACTGCGTGCGCTCGCCTCACGCCACGAGGTGACGCGCGGCCTCGACACCTTCCTCGTGCACCCGGGCTTCCCGGTCGACATCCGTCACAACGCCAAGATCGGCCGCGAAACGCTGGCCCTCTGGGCCCAGGGAAAGTTGAAATGAAGCCTTCTGACGGGCTCGTCGTCGTCACCGGCGCGAGCGGGTTTCTCGGCGGCGCGCTCAGCAAGGTGCTCATCGAGAGGGGCTTTCGTGTGCGCGCGGTGCAGCGCCGCGACGTGCCGAAGCTGCGGGCGCTGGGCGCCGAAATCGTGCAGGCCGATCTCGCCAACGCCGAAGCCGCGCGGGAAGCCTTGCGAGGCGCCTCGGCGGTCTTCCACGTCGCGGCCCGCGCCATCATGTGGGGCCCCTACGAGGCGTTCCACGAGGCGAACGTCACGGCCACCGAGAACGTCATCGCCGCCTGCCGCGAGCTCGGGATCACGCGGCTCGTCTACACGAGCACGCCGTCGGTGGTGCACGCGGGCGGCGACGTCGAGGGCGCCGACGAGTCGCTGCCGCTCGCCACGCAGTTCCACAGTCCCTACCCCGAGACCAAGGCGATTGCCGAGCGGAAGGTGCTCGAGGCGAACGGGCCTGAGCTCGCCACGGTGGCGCTGCGCCCGCACCTCATCTGGGGGCCCGACGATCCGCAGCTCACCGCGCGCGTGCTCGACCGCGCCCGCAAGGGCCGCCTGCGCCTCGTCGACGGCGGCGAGAAACGCATTGACGGCGTCTACGTCGACAACGCCGTGGAGGCCCATCTGAAGGCTCTGGAGCGACTCTCGCCCGGTGCGCCCTGCGCCGGCCGCGCCTACTTCATCGCCCAAGGCGAGCCGGTGCCGCAGCGCGAGCTGATCAACGGCATCGTCACCGCCGCCGGCCTGCCGGCCTGCACGCGCTCGGTGCCGGGATGGCTCGCCTACGCGCTGGGTGCGATCGCTGAGCTGGTCTGGACGCTCACGCGCCGCACCGACGAGCCGCCGATGACCCGCTTCATCGCCCGGCAGCTCGCGACCGCGCACTGGTACGACATCTCGGCCGCGCGCCGCGATCTCGGCTACACGCCCGAGGAACTGCCCACATCGGAGGGGCTCCGCCGCCTCGCCGACTGGTGCCGACAGGGGCCGAAAAGTGCCGGATCCGATTTCTGAAAACGGCTGAAAAAGCGGCAAAAGGATAGTTGTGACGTCGCAATTACCCCCCGCCCGCGACCTCTTTCGCTGCCTCGGCGCCCTTGCGCGTGACCAGCAGCACGGCCGCGGTCCACGACGGCACCAGGTTCACCACTGGTATGGCCTCGGCCACCACCGTGGGCAGGAACGCCCAGTGCCAGCCCAGCAGCCACACCATCGTGATGGCGACCAGGACGTCGACGACGTCCGCCATCGCCAGGCCAACGCCCGGCAGCACCATCGACAGCCCCCACTGAAACAGGTCCGCCGCCACCGCGATGGCGCGTGCCGTCCAGATCGCCTTCCGAGAGGTTCCTGCGCGCATAGGGACACATGCTGCCACGCGCGCCGATCAGCCGCCCGGCCACTCCGCCTCTCCGATGAGCACGTCTGCCGAGACGCCCAGCGCCTGGGCGATGAGCACCACCGAGCGCAGCGTCGGACTCGTTCGCCGCGCCTCGGCAGCCGCCACCACCGTCACGCCCACGCCCGCACGCGCCGCCAGCTCGCGCTGCGTCAGCCCGTGCCGCGCCCGCAGCCGCGCCATGTTCCGCGACAAGCGCAGGGCCACGGTCTTCCCGTCGACGACCTCCGATCGCTCCGGAGGCTTCGCACCGCTGTCCCGGGCCACCAGCACATCCAACGGCGAGACGAACTGCGACGGCACCAGCGCGAAGGCCCGAGACAGCCTCACCAGCGTCGCCAGCGTGATGGAGACCTGTCCCGCCTCGATCCGCCGGAACTGAGCCGGGTCCATCTCCAGCCGCCCCGCCGCCTCCTCCAGCGTCCAGCCCTGCGCCACCCGCCGCTCGCGCAGGTTCTTGCCGAACAACACGGCCTCGCGTGTCCGAGCGGGTTTCCGGCGCGGCGAAGGCTCCTTGCGAGAGGCGACCATGCGGCGACGGTGGCGGCGTGACGGCCTGCGAGACAGGATGAGTAGGTCCTGAATGGATTGTTAAAGCGTTTCCGTAAGGTGTATTCCTCACGCGCAGTGCGCCGGCATGTCGCCCGTGGCGCCAATCCGTGGGGGTTCCCGTGGTTCGTCGTCTCCGTCTGCTGCTTCTGTTGATGCTCACAGCCTGCGCTGCCGAGTCCGGTGCCCCCGTCAATCGCAGCTGCAACAAGGATTCTGACTGCCCCGGCGCCCTCTGCGACATCTCGATGAGCCGCTGCGTCATGTGCCTCGCCAACAGCGACTGCGGCGAGGGCCAGGTCTGCTACGGCAATCGCTGCGAAGTCGGCGTGGCTTGCACCAGCGCGAAGCAGTGCGAGGGCCGGGTCTGCGCGACCGACCTTGGCGTCTGCTCCGACTGCAACAGCAGCGCCGACTGCTCCGATGGCAAGCAATGCGTGGGCAACAGCTGCGTGCCGCTCCCGAAGAGCTGCGCCTCCGACGCGGACTGCACGCGCCACGGCCTCGTCTGCGAGCCCAGCACCAAGGTCTGCTTCGAATGTGCGGGCGACAACGACTGCATCGACCCTGCGAAGCCCGTGTGTGGCATCGACCACATCTGCGAGCCGCGTACCTGCGAACCCAAGGCGGTCGAGTGCGTCGACGAGGCGACCATCCGCATCTGTAATGACCGCGGCGCAGCATGGAACGCGCAGCCCTGCGGCAACGGCACCATCTGCCAGGGCACGGCCTGCGTCGCGCAGATCTGCGCGCCCGGCACGACCCGCTGCGACGGTGTGAACGTCATGACCTGCGACGCGACGGGACTTGCGGAGAGCGCCACCGACTGCGGCGTCGTCGGGAAGATCTGTCGGGCCGGCAGCTGCGCGGAGATCACCTGCGGAGATGGCATCAAGTCGGGTAGTGAGGAGTGCGACGACGGCAACGCCTCGAACACCGACGGCTGTACGAACGCCTGCAAGCTGCCGGTCTGCGGCGACGGCTTCGTCGGCCCTTGGGAGCAGTGCGACGACGGCAACATTTCGAACACCGACAGCTGCGTGACGGGGTGCGTCCTCGCCCGCTGCGGTGACGCCTACGTCGGCCCGGGAGAGGCCTGCGATGACGGCAACAGCAATGCGAACGACGGCTGCACCAACAGCTGCCGCCTGCCCGCCTGCGGCGATGGTGTCATCCAGAGCGGAGAGGTCTGCGACGACGGCAACACCTCGAACACAGACGGCTGCACGAACGCGTGCCAGTTGCCCCGATGCGGCGACGGCTTCGTTCAGAGCGGGGAGCAGTGTGACGGAGGAGCGACTTGTCGTGCCGACTGCACGAGCATCGGTCCAAACTGGGCCACTGTCTTCAGCGCAGACTTCTCCACGGGGACCATGGAGGGATTAACTCTTTGCGGAGGGTGCTCTGGCTGGGGTTGTCCTCACGTCGAGAGTGGTGCCCTTCGACTTCCAGCAGATTGGAACGTGTTTTGTGCGCCAATGTCACTGCCAGCGTCATCTGCACAAGACGTGAAATTCGAGTATGACATTTTGGAGTTGGGTCGGGCCGATGCAGGCTTTGCTTTTGGTGCAGGTCTATCAGCTCGATGGGGTGTATCGACTACCGGATATGGATGTGAGCTCGGAAGCCAGCAGACTGTTTCTGCCAATATCGTATTGACCACAGGTCACTATGTTGTTCAGCGAGTGGGCGGTGTGTTTTCGATAACACTTCCAAGTGGAGCCGTGGTGGGCGGCCAGTCCTGTCCGTTTGCAATGTCATCCGCACGGATCGATGTCAGTGCACCAAATTCGAGCAGTCGGGTTAATAGGTTGATCGATAATGTTGTGATTAAGGTTTCCCGTTGACGCTTGGTCGATTCTCTGTCGCGTGAGGAGGGTGCTGTGGAAGGGTTTATGCAGTTGTTGGTCGATGATGTGAGGGACTTGGCAGTTGGGAACACGGTCCGATACGCCTTGTTCCCGATGAGCGAAGGACATGTCGCCGATGTGGCCGACGGAACGGTATTGGTTGAATGGTCGAGAGATACAGCCGGGAACACTGTTCGTAGTATTGAGAGATTCAATTAATCAGCCAAAGATCTGGTCAGGGTCGATTAGGCAGGGCCCGGCTAAGAAATCTTGCCGCCACCCCGCCGCGATAGCGGTGGGGTGTCTCTTTTCCTCGGATCAGTCGATGGCCGCCGGGCCGTCTGCGGCTGCCGTCGCCGGAGCTTGCTGGGCGACCGGCGTCATCAAAGGCGAGGCGCTTGGGGTGGGATGAAACGGCCGACCCCGAAATCCGAAAACGGCTGAAAAATCGGCAAAACGCTAATTACGGCGCCGTAATTACCCCGGGGGGCACCTCACCGCGCTGCCGCGCGACCTCTCCACCCGTGGCTCATGATCCCGCACATCTTGATGGCGCCTCCGGAGGAGGTGTGATCGATTCCGCTCATGCGGCGCACACGGGCAATGGCGGTGAAAAACGAGCTCTCGCAGGCAGAATTCGGTGACAAGAGAAT
>JACCDP010001774.1_pt1 | contig 24474 bp, 25 predicted proteins | sample 7445841 | NCBI WGS metagenome assembly JACCDP01 (sample SAMN15323441, study PRJNA562643) | freshwater metagenome | isolation source: river surface water | place: USA:Blue River Watershed | collected 2017-08-17
CTACCGAAGGCGTTATCATGGATCGAATGCGACATCCGTTGATCAATACCAACACCATTGCGCCTGATAAAAATCCCAGTGTGACTCCCCAACCCAAACCTCAAGCCTCACCTGAAGAAAACAGTCCGGGTTCTAACGCCCCTGATAAGGAACCAGCGGAGCCAAAACCCCAGTTCCATGTTCCCGATTTTAAACCTTCGAAAAACGAAGAACCCATGCCCCAACCGGTTAAACCCGTAACGCCCAAACCCGTTGATAAAGCTCCGGCTCCGGTCAATCCTGCTCCTGTAAAACCCGGCAAAGGCAAAAACTGATGCGGAGTTGTTTCATTATCTTTTGCTTAATCTCCCTGAGTTTAAATGCGCAAAACCCCAAGCTGGTGGTAGGAATTGTAGTAGATCAAATGTGCTATGACTACCTGGAGCGTTTCGACGGCAATTTTGGAACAGGAGGATTTCAACGATTTCTACAGAAAGGCCTCAATTGCAGAAATACCACCTATAACTATGTGCCAACCTATACGGGTCCTGGTCATGCATCCATTTACACAGGAACCACCCCTTCCAATCACGGAATTGTAGCGAACGACTGGTACGATCGGAAGCAAAAAAAATCGGTCAATTGTGTCCTAGATACCGCGGTCAAAACCATTGGATCCTTGTCCCGTTTTGGTATGGCATCACCGCATTTTTTAGAAACTACGACGGTTTCCGATCAATTGAAACTGACCTACCCTCAGGCAAAAGTCATTTCGCTTTCGATTAAAGACCGCAGTGCGATACTTCCGGGAGGGCATCTTTCGGATGGCTCGTATTGGTTTGATTTTCAAACCGGAACTTTTATCACAAGCAGCTACTACCAAGAAAGTCTGCCTTCCTGGTTGCAGGACTTTAACACCGATCATTCCGCCAACACATATTTATCGGATTGGGACTTGTTATACCCTGCAGAACGCTATTCTAGAACCCTCGATAATTCCCCCTATGAACGCAGTCTTTCCGGAAAAAAGACGCCCGTTTTCCCCTACACCAAAGAGGAAATTGGAACAGGTAACTATGCTCAATTTGTTGTAACGCCTTTCGCCAATACTCAATTAACCGATTTGGCTCAATGCGCTATTGTGTCGGAGCACTTAGGCAAGCGAAATGCCACCGATTTGCTGTGCATCAGTTATTCTTCGACGGATATTGCAGGACATGAATTCGGTCCATACTCCTTAGAAATAGAGGATATGTACCTCCGTTTGAACCTTGAATTAGAGCGTCTTTTTCAAACCCTAGACCGCGAAGTTGGAAAGAAAAACTATGTAGTTTTCCTCACGGCAGATCATGCAGTGGTTCCTGTTCCTCAGCAATTGGTCGATGCAAAACTACCGGGAGGGTATTTAAACGTAGATTCCATCGTTGCTGCATTAAACCAAGAATGGACGGTCAAATATGGAGAACCATTGATCAGCAAATGCAAGAATTTAAACCTCTATTTTAAACGGGACAAGGTCGATGCACTTGGTCTTTCGCTCAACGGATTACAGGAAGAAGCGGCTAAGTGGATGCGCAGCCACCCCTTGGTTCGCACTGCGGTAAGTGCTGACCAACTGCAGGAAGGAGGTGCATTTGGCACCTGGGAGAACATGTTGGCTCGAGGGTACACCAAGGAACGGAGCGGCGATGTACTCTTCATGCTTAAACCGGGATTGATTAGCGGATCCGAGGACAGCGATGAGGCCCATCGCGGAACGACGCACGGAACCGCCTATAATTACGACACCCATGTTCCATTGCTCTGGTACGGCGCTAGAATACAACGAGGCAATGTATATCGACCGATAGCAATTACGGACATCGCGGCAAGTTTGGTTTATTTCTTGGAATTGCAGCGACCGGCAAGCATGACAGGAGAGCCCATTTATGAGTTATGGCATAAGTAAGAAACGATCCACCGCTTGTTGAATTCGTTCAGCAAGGTGGAGGTATTCTCCGGCTTGAAATGATTGCCCTGTAAGCCGTTCATACAAGCCGATGTATCTTTGAGAAACCAACGCCACCATTTCATCATCCATGACTGGCATGGTTTGTCCTTCTAAGCCTTGAAACCCCTGCTCAATCAACCACTGGCGGACGAATTCCTTCGACAATTGCTGTTGTGGTTCGCCTTTACCTTGGCGGTCCTCGTATCCATCAAGGTAGAAATAACGGGAAGAGTCAGGAGTATGAATTTCATCCATGAGTAAAACCTTCCCCTCATACAATCCAAATTCATATTTGGTATCCACGAGAATCAAGCCTTGTGCAGCCGCCATTTCGGTGCCACGTTTAAACAGTTTTCGGGTGTACTCTTCCATTTGCAGGTAAACTTGCTCCGACACGAGGTTTTTGCGTAAAATTTCCTCGCGGGAAATGTCTTCGTCGTGTCCTTCGTCGGCTTTAACTGCGGGCGTAATGATGGGTTCAGGAAAGCGATCGTTTTCCCTCATTCCTTCGGGTAAGGCAACACCGCACAGGGTACGTTCACCTGAAGCATAGGTTCTTGCGGCATGGCCCGAAAGATATCCCCGTATCACCATTTCAACACGAATGGGCTCGCACGCGATTCCTACGGTTACATTCGGATCTGGAGAAGCCAAAAACCAATTGGGAACGATGTCGGACGTTTGACTCAGAAAATAAGCCGCTATTTGATTCAATACCTGCCCTTTGTAGGGAATTGACCGCGGTAAAATGTGGTCGAAGGCACTGATCCTATCGGAAGCAACCATGACCATTCGGCCGTCTTCCAGGGAATAGACGTCCCTTACTTTTCCCCGATAAAAAGCAGTTTGACCTTTAAACTTAAATTCCTTGATTTCCATGATCTTCTTTGAATTTTTTATCCAACGCTTCTTGTTGTTCGAAGGCGGAAATGATTTTCGCAATGATTTTATGACGAATGATATCGCTATGGCCCATTTCCACGACACCGATACCTTCAATATCCCTCAATATTCGAGTAGCATACGTTAAACCGGAGCGTTGCTTCCGAGGCAAGTCCACCTGCGACATATCCCCTGTTATAACGAACTTGGCCGTCATGCCCATGCGGGTTAGGAACATTTTCATTTGCATGATCGTTGTATTCTGGGCCTCGTCCAAAATCACGAATGCTTTATCTAAGGTTCGTCCCCGCATGAAAGCCAATGGAGCGATTTCAATTACACCGTATTGGATCATTTCCGCCAAGCGTTCCGGTGGTATCATGTCCCGAAGTGCATCGTACAGGGGCATCAAGTAAGGATCCAGCTTTTCTTTGAGGTCGCCAGGCAGGAAACCCAAATTCTCTCCCGCTTCTACCGCAGGGCGGGTTAGTACAATTCGTTTAACCTCTTTATTCTTCAATGCTTGGACCGCCAAGGCAACCGCGGTGTAGGTCTTCCCGGTACCTGCGGGACCAATGCAAAAGACCATATCGTTTTTTCGGATGGCTTCGACCAACTTTTTTTGGTTGACCGTACGGGCTTTAATTTTCACTCCACCGTTTCCATGGACCAACGTTTCGGAACCGTCGTCATCGTTGAGCAATTTCTCCCCCTCATGGAGCATAAGGTTGTCAATGTTGTTTTCGGTCAATTGGTTAAATTTCTCAAAATGGCGCACCATTAAACCGAGTTTCATTTCGAAATAATCAATCAACTCCTCTTCCCCTTTGACCACGACTCGATGCCCACGCGCTGTAATCGATAGCTTCGGGAAAAAAGACTTGATGTGTTTTAGGTTTTGATTGTTTACCCCAAAAAAAGCGGCTGCGTTAACACTTGTAAGCTCGATATTCCGGGTACCTAAATCCAATTAAGTGCAATTAAAAATGACGAATTAATGGAAAAAAATTAATTTTGGTAAAATTAGAAAATAACTCAAACATTGCGTTCTTAAATAATGCAAATCATTACACTTACTTCCGACCTTGGTTTAAAAGATTACTATGTAGCGAGTGTAAAGGCGCGTTTACTTCAAGAGCTTCCCAGTGCGCATTGCATAGACATTAGCCATCACATCAAACCCTTTGACAGCATCGAAGCCGCTTTTCAGTTACGGAGTTGTTTTAATCAATTCCCGTCGGGGACGGTGCATTTGGTAGGAGTTGATTGCGAGCCCTATCTCCCCTACAAATTGCAACCCGGACAACCGGAAAACTCGCTCATCTATCCGTGCATCATGGAATTTCAGGGACAATTTGTTATTTGTTCGGATAACGGTTTCATTGGCGCCTTTCTGGGCATCGATGTGCCCAATGCATTGTACCGCTACAAGAACATAGAGCAGTATCCTGAACAATGGAATTTTATGCTGAAAAACTGTTTTATTGGGCTTGCAAAAAACGTCGTGGCAAAAAAACCGATGACTGAATTTTGTGAGCCGGTTACCAAATTTAAGCGTGCCTTTACTCCTATTCCACAAATAGAGCATAACCTCATCATTGGAAACGTAATTCATATTGATGCCTTTGGGAACATCATTACCAACATCTTTAAATCCGATTTTGAGCGCTTTGGTTTAGATGTGCCCTTTACCATAAGTTATCAAAAGCGCAACGATGATATTGATACCATCTCCAAAGCATATAACGATGTTCCAATGGGCGATCGTGTAGCTATTTTCAACGAGGATCAGCGTCTTGAAATCGCGATCAATCGCGGCGCTAATGCAGGAAGTGGTGGGGCGAACAAACTGTTTGGTGTTCGATTAGGCGAATCGGTAAGGGTAACGTTTTTTCCGAGAGGTTCTGTGCAAAAACTAAGTTCGCTTTTATGATGTATCGCATTGTACGCTTGCAGTTTCAGCCAGAACATTGTTCGTCTTTTCTCGCGGCATTTGACGAAAGAAGAGAGCGGGTGGTAGGATTTCAGGGCTGTCATTCATTAAAATTACTCCATGACGCAGAAAACCCCTGTGTTTTTTACACCTTCAGCTGTTGGGAGAATGCGGAGGCGCTTGAAAAGTATCGCGGATCGGAGGTATTCCAATCGCTTTGGAGCCTTATTAAACCGTGGTTTTCTGAAAAAGCTAAAGCATGGTCCATGAACCCGATTTACGAGGGGGAAAATATACCCGGCGAAATACAAGAACTCTTTTTCAACCGATAAATACGTTAATTTTACCGAATAAAAGAATCGCATGTTTGCCCTATATTTAAAAGAGGTACGTAGTTTTTTAAACTCCATCGTTGGATACGTGTTTTTGGTCATTTTTCTGCTATCGTGTTGGTTATTCAATTGGATGTTAGATTCTGCCATGAACCTCATGGACCGCGGACAAGCGGATTTAACTCCGTTTTTCAATTCTGCACCTTACGTATTCTTGATTTTGATTCCTGCAATAACGATGCGGTCCATTGCAGAAGAGCGGCGAACGGGCACCATAGAGCTTTTATTTACAAGGCCTATTAGCGATTTAGGTATTTTGCTTGCAAAATTTTTCGCTGGGATAACCCTAATGACCTTGTCCGTTTTACCCACGGTCGTTTACTTTGTGTCGTTATATTATTTAGGAAAGCCAACAGGAAACATTGATGTTGGAGCCTCCATTACTTCCTATTTGGGGTTGCTGTTGCTGGGTTCATCCTTTGTGGCCATCGGTATTTTTTCCTCCTCGTTAACTTCCAGTCAAATCGTTTCCTTCATTATTGCCATCGCCCTGTGTTATTTTTTTTATGACGGATTATCCCTGCTCGGCACCTATGCACAATTCGGAAATTTGGACATCTATCTACAGTACCTCACCCTGAATTTTCATTACGATTCCATTAAGAAAGGGGTCGTTGATGCCTCGGACATCGTATTCAATCTTTCGTTCATTGTTCTTTTCTTGAGCGCTTCTTTATTCACGTTAAAAACCTTAAAAAAATAAAGCATGTTTAAGCGGAAAGGTTTATTCAATGGGGGTTATTTTGCTGGAATTATTACGGTGTTAATCTTATTGAACGTAATTTTCTCTTTGTTGCATTTCAAGCTGGACTTAACAGCAGATCAACGTTTTTCGTTAGCCAGGGGCACCCAAGCCTTTCTTAAAAAAACCAAAAATCAAGAAAGCAGAATCAGTTTAAAAATTTATTTAGAAGGCGATTTACCTGCCGAAATTCAAGGGTTTAGAAATGCTATCGAGGACAAGTTAAAGGATTTTAAATCCCTGGCCGGCAATCGCATTGAATACGAATTCGTCAACCCGAACGAAGGTCACGCCTCGAAAAAAGAAGAGTACTTTTTTCTAAAGGGTCTTTTCAATAAAGGAATTTTACCTACCAAAGTCGTTTATGTGAAAAACGGCATTCAGTCGCAGTTAGTGCTTTGGGCTGGAGCGGAAATTTCATGCTCTGCCAACGGCGTTATTAAGGAATCCTACCTTCAATTTTTACCCGGAACCCCGAACGGCGACCCCCTTGAACTGAACCGCATTAATCCCATTATTGAAAACGCCCTCAACAACTTGGAATATAATTTACTCTCCGCAATGCGTAAAATCAGCCAATCTGAGAAAAAACGCATCGCTTTTCTTCAAGGACATGGAGAATTAAAGGAACAAGAAACGATTAACGCACGTGCGGTACTCAGTCCTTATTTTTACCTAACCACATTAACCTTAGGTTCCGAAGCGTCCTATAAGGAACTGAACGACCTGGACGGAATCATCGTTGCGAATCCTACCCAGCCATTTTCGGACCTCGACCTTTATTTTCTTGATCAATTCGTCATGAACGGAGGACGTTTAATGGTATTCATGAATACCCTTCATCATCAAGAAGATTCCTTGGGTAAAAACTACTTTGACCACACCCTTCGAAAGAACATCAAACTGGATAGAATGATGTTTGACTACGGCATTCGAATGCACGAAAACTACGTGTTTGATCGGGTTTGCGGCTACCGCAAAGTTCAACTCAAAAACACGAGCAGTTTAAGTTGGCCTTATTACGTGTTAAGTTCTCCTTCCCTACATCCCATAACGCGAAACATTGACCCCGTTTACTTGCCTTATCCCAACGAACTGCAATTGATTGAACGGCCTGGTGTGAGATTGAGTAAAATTCTTACCACCTCGAGCAATGCCAACCGCTCGGGTATTGCTCCTCAAATCAGCTTGATGGATTTTCAAGTGTTTGGAGAAAATCCTTTGTTCATCGAAAACCCGGATGACCCCATTAATAAGATAACGCTTGCGGCTATGGCCGAGGGTGAAATACCTTCGTACTTCTCAAACCGTGAACTGGCGGATGAAAACAGTCGGTCGATAGAGAGCGTTGCAGAAATGCGAAAAGTTCCGAAAAAATTCAGGATCAAGAAGGTAAAGAGTTCCAACGATGCCAAGGTCTTTGTAGTGGGAAATGGAACGTTTCTAGCCAATGAATACGATTCGGTTTTTCAAGGGGGAAGTTATCAATACCGCCCCTATCCCGCTTTCCCTTTTAACGCATTGAAATACAGTAAAATACCTGATATCAATGGCCGACCCTTGATCTATGGAAATCAGGAGTTCATTCAAAATTTAGTGGATTACATGCTGGGAGACAACAGCGTTTTAGATATCCGAAGCCGTCAAATCGAACTTCGTCAATTGGACCAACGGAAAATGATGGACGAAGGGAATTTCATTCGTTATATTAACCTCTTGATTCCATTCTTACTTATCGCTTTGTTAGGAGGAGTCATTTTCTTCCTACGTAAAAAGAAATATCAGTAGCTATGAAAAAATACCAACCTTGGATCGGGATTGCTTTTTTAATAGGAGTTATTGGAGTTTTGGCTTGGACGGCTTCCGTACTTCTCAAGAAGCGCGGAGCCTCCGATGCGGGTTCTTTTGATTTCGCTATTGAGGACACCACCAAGGTTACGAGCATTGAAATCAGGGACGCTTTTGGAAAGAAAATATCCCTGATCAAACAAGGACAAAATTGGGTGGATGATCGGGGGCAATGCGTCTCAGCGCCGAACGTTTCCTTTATTCTAGAGGCGGCCAAACTGATTGAGTTCAAGGGATACCTTCCTGAGAAGTCGAAAAAGAACTTTGTTAATTTGATGACAACCCAACACATCATGGTCAAGTTTTTTGTGGACGGTGAATGGGATAAAACGTGGTACATCGGTCCCCCAGCTCAGGACCATTATGGTCAAATTATGTTATTGGAATCTGCGGAAGATGGCCTCAGCCAAGAGCCTGTAATGATGCGAATTCGTGGATTAAATGGAATCATCAGCCCCCGATTTTTTTCGGATCGAAAGAAATGGATGTGTACTTCGCTTTTTGCCCACACACCGGAACAAATACGTAGCGTTGAAGTACGGAATTATGAAAAACCCGATTTGAGTTTTAAGGTCCTCTATTCCGGTAAACGTTTTGAGGTTACCTCGAATGGGAAACCTCTGTTGGCGTTGGATACTTCCAATGTTTATCGCTACTTACAAGAATTCCGAAACGTGCATTTCAATTCGGCGAATTTAGAACTGAATCAGCAACAATGCGACTCCGTGAAGCGCAGCCCTAAGTACGCGACACTTCGAGTTAAAACAGATAAGGGAACATTAAAAACCCTGCATTTATATCGGATTAAAGCAACGGATTTACAGCGCAACGAAATGGGAGAAATGGTTCCGTGGGATATGAACATGTTATGGGCCGAGCTGGAAAATGGAACATTGGTGAAATGCCAGTATTTTGTCTTCAACCCTTTGCTTATGGGACATATTTATTTTCCTGCAATCGTAGAGCCTTCCCGCAATCCTGGGGAAAGAAAGTAAATAATACCTCAGATTTATCAAAGTATTGTTATCTTTGTAATCAGATCAAAAAAGTATGAATTTCGTTACCTCCAGTACTACGCTACTCCACCATTTGCAGAGCATTTCGGGTGCCCTAAGCACCAATACTAAGCTTCCTATTTTAGACAACTTTTTATTTAAAGTAGAGGGGCAAAAATTAACCGTTATTGCAACGGATTTGGAAACCACAATGATCACGCATCTTGAGGTTCAATCCGAGGGCGATGGTGCCATTGCGATTCCGGCTAAATTGCTTCTTGAGGTGCTCAAAAATCTACCCGATCAGCCCTGTGCTTTTCGCGTAAGCATGGATACGTTTGCGGTTGAAATCGGTTACGACAACGGGAAATCGAAAATGATCGGATTTAACAGCAACGAATTCCCTAAATTACCCTCTGCGGATTACAGCAGTTCCATCGAGGTTTCGGGAGAATTATTGTCCAGCGCGATTGCAAAAACCCTTTTTGCGGTAGGTACGGACGAAATGCGCCCTACCATGACCGGGGTGCTTTGTGAATTTTCTCCCGAGAACATCACGTTTGTTGCTACGGATGCGCACAAATTGGTAAGGTACCGTCGTACGGACATCTCAACGACCTCAAGTTCTTCGTTCATTCTTCCCAAAAAACCCCTCAACCTTCTTAAGGGAAATATTCGCGGTGAAGAGCAAGTACGGATTGAATACAATGAGTCAAACGCCACGTTTAGTTTCAACGATATTACCTTGGTTTGCCGGTTAATTGACGGCAAATACCCTAATTATGAGGCGGTAATCCCTAAAGAAAATCCGAACGTTTTGACGGTTGAACGCAGTCAGTTTCATAATTCCTTGCGTCGTGTAGCCATTTTTTCCAACAAAACTACGCACCAAGTGCTGCTCAAAATGGCAGGAGCGGAGCTTCAACTTTCGGCAGAGGATATGGACTTTTCGAACGAGGCCAATGAGCGCCTTACGTGTAACTACAACGGCATGGACATGGAAATCGCCTTCAACGCAAGGCCCTTGGTTGAGATGCTTTCGATTTTAGAAACGGAATCGATTCAATTGTCGATGAGCGAACCTTCACGTGCAGGTTTGATCACTCCATTTGAAAATAAAAACAGCCACGAGCACATCCTGATGTTGGTGATGCCGGTAATGTTAACGCGTTAATTTTAACGGTGCTTCAAAAGCGGAATATTCGTTCCCTTTCCTCGGACGAACTTAGCGTCCATTTAAGCGAGGCAGGATTCCCAAAATTTCGTGTCAAACAAATAATCCATTGGCTTTGGAATAACAACTCCTCCGACTTTTCATCGATGCATAACCTGGGTGAAGCGTTAGTGAAGCATTTGGATGAATCATTTTACATTGACAAACTCGGCACAAAATATACTCAAATAAGCAGGGACAAAACCATTAAATGCGGATTTTCGACGAATGAGGGTCATGTCATTGAAGGGGTATTGATTCCCACTGCTACTCGCATGACAGCCTGCATTTCCTCTCAAGTTGGCTGCAGCCTTTCGTGTTTATTCTGTGCCACAGGAAAATTAAAGCTGTTAAAAAACTTGAGCCCGGGAGAAATTGTTGATCAAGTAGTACTGTTAGAACAGCTGGCCCAAGAACATTATCAGCAGGGATTAAGCAACATCGTTTTAATGGGAATGGGTGAACCTCTGCTTAACTACAACAACGTCTTGACAGCGGTTTCCATATTGACGGATCCGAACCGATATGGAATAAGCCCCAAAAGGATTACCTTATCCACCGCCGGAATTTCCAAAATGATTCGAAAACTGGGCGATGATCAAGTGCGTTTTAATTTAGCGCTTTCGCTTCATGCGGCTGACGATGAAAAGCGGAGTGAAGTTATGGAAATCAATCGATCCAACGACCTCGACTCCTTATCCGAAGCCTTACAATACTTCCACGAAAAAACTCAAACGCGGGTGACTTTTGAGTACATCTTGTTCAAAGATTTTAACGATTCGTTGGAAGACGCCTCAAAACTGGCGGCTTTTGCACGATGCGTTCCTTGTAAGATTAACCTGATCGAATATAATCCGATCGGTGATGGTAAATTCCAGCGTTCTGAGGTGCATAAAACCGAGGCATTCAAAACGTTTTTAGAAGAGCGAAACCTGATTGTTAATGTGCGGCGTAGCCGAGGAAAAGATATTGATGCTGCTTGCGGTCAATTGGCGAATAAAATCCGCTAAACTAGAACCATTGTTTCAAAGCCTCATACGTCCGTAACTTCACAACGTCACCGCTGAATTTGCAACTTTCCTCGTAGGCTAATAAATAGCGTTGAATTAACTCCGTGTTGGAGGCTGGTTCAAAGTATTTTCTTTCCGGTGCAACTTCCAACTGTTTTAAATACTGATGAATTTGTTCCTCATCAAATACCAGTCCTTTGACACTTGGGTTGATATAAAAGAGCACCCCGTAAGGGTTTTCTTGTTGGGTGAAAAGGGAACTATGATGTTCATCCATTCGTGCCAAAATAAAAATTTGAGGAAGGTCGATTCCATGGATTGGAACATCCAGCCAATTGGCAATGATTGAATAAATCAATCCAATAATTAAGGGATTACCTTTTTTATCCTCAAGGACTTGAGCAATGTTCAGATGGCTCACGTTGCGGTCGAACCCTTCTGAGCAATGAAATCCATGGACTTTGAAAAAAACATGGTTTAACACCTTTACCTGTTCAAAAGCGGTTTGGTAATCGTTCAGCTCCAACCACACATCCTTTCTAAGCTGCTCCATTTGCTCAAGCACCTTCGCCTCATTCAAATGCGGATTATGAATTTTTGAGAGCGAAATAATGGCTTGAAGCAAATCTTTTTCGTGAGAATCCTTCCATAATTTCAATTCATTGCGAACGGCCTCTAAACGTATGGTTTCCGAAATATCAGCGGCACGAAAGCGTTGCAATTCACTCAATTCCCCCTTAGAAATCACCTCATCAAGGTGTTCGAGCATGTCCGTTCCTTCTAAACGTATGACTTGAGAAACCACCAAATAAATTCGCTCGTCGGGATCTTCCAGGAGCGCCACTAGGGCTTTACGCTTTTTGTAAGAATTTTGCACCTAACAAATTTATGCGGGCAAATGGTTAAAAAAGTTGCTTGAAAAAATGTTTATCAAAGTGAAAATGTTAATTCACGTGTAACCTTCCTCTCCTATCTCCGTTGAAGTTACCATATCCAAACAAATCTTGCTACAGGTTGATGGAGATTGGGGGCTCTGAGCCCCCTTTTTAATATCTTTGAACCATGAAATATCTTCTACTATTGCTCTCGAGCGCATTTCTTTTTAGCTGTAAGGTAAAAAAAATGCAACCTTACAATCCAACAGACTTCAACGGTGATGTTTTCATTGGCATGATCCACGTATCTGAAGAAGGCTGTCCATTGTACATTGAAATATCGGAAGCTTTAAACCCTGGTAAAGCCATTGACTTTCGAAAGGTATATCCGGTTAATTTGAAGGACAGCATGAAGAAAAAAGGGCTTAAAGTATCTTTCAACTATACCTTATCGAAGGCTATGAATCCGGAAGGATGTACCGCAGATGCGGTGGTTCAGATCGAACAAATTCAGGTTATTCCATAGCGCTTATAAAGTCCATAACTAAAAAGCAAAGGGCTTTTCCAAGCGTCCGGTCTTCTTGGGCATTGGTAGGAGCGCCTTCGCACAGATGTAAATAAGCGATAGGCCTTTTATTTAGGGACAATAACGCTTCACGCACTTGATTCAAGGTAAAACCGGAAGGGCTTTGAGCGGAGGACGGCATGTTTTCAATGCAATCCACATCGATATCAAGTCCTGCTGGCTCATCCGAAGTCAAAAGTTTCAAAAAGTCTTCTTTTAAGGACTTTCCTTGCAGGTAATCGGTTAATGGAACGAAATGAACTTCATGATCCTTCACAAAAGCTCTTATGTACTCGTTCATGGCGTACACGTCAATGCCTAGGGCGCTATACCTTTTCAAGGTCCCTTCAAGGATCGCCGTTGAAAAAGCATTTCCTGAATGCCTCCTGCTTGGGTTTCGGCAATCGAAATGAGCGTCAAGGTTAACATTGTGCGTGACCATTCTGCACGAGCTTGCCCATCGCAACAAAGGCAAGGCGTTGTTATGCCCTCCACCAATGACAATGGGAATTTGATGGGGTTCTAGGAACTCCGTCAGTACGTTCTCGACCAAAGTGTCCAGTTCTTCGACCAAGAGGCCGGCAAGCTCAATGTCTTGTGGGAAAACACCGGTAAATGCAATGTTACCCAAAACATCAAAAGATTGATTCGAATTAGGTAGCGCAAGGAAAAACGATAAGAATGCCGCAAAAGCATTTTCGGATCCTGGTCTTCCATAGTTGGCAAAAGGGCCAATACACTCGCTAATTCCAAGTATTACAAAACGAGGGCTTACGGTTTTTTGGTTTAAGAAATCAACGTTTCTGTATTCTCCTTTCCTTCCTTTAACTCCGGAATTTCTAAGAACTTCATTTTTCCGAACGAATTCAAAATGATTATTGATGGATTTCATATTGTTTTAGGGCATGAATGATGGAACTTGGAATTCTCATAGGCTTGAGGTTTACTGCGTCGGTAAATACCAAAACCGTTGAGGCGGTGGTGGTAATTTGATCCGCCAGGTTCATAAACACATACTCAAAGGTTACAGAACACGAACTTACGCCAACGAGTTGGGTGATAAGAAAGAACTGTTCATCATAACGCAGCGGTCTTTTATACGTAATTTGCAATGATGTTACAGGCAGTAAAACACCTTCATCTTCCATTTCCCGGTAGGAAATACCCAAAGAACGCAGTGCTTCCACCCTTCCTAATTCAAGAAAAACAGGATAATTTCCATAATAACAAAAGCCCATCTGATCGGTTTCACTGTAGCGAATTCTCAGTTGAATCTGATGTGAAAAATTATATTTCATTCCTGTTCTGATTTATTTGGCAAATTACTGCAAATTATTTTACATTTGCCTCCCTGTTTTTATACCCTTGTTCGGGTCGGATAAACGGGGATGAGTTAATAAAAAAAAGATGAAAAACAAGAGCCTTTTGAGTTTTTTTTTCACTTTTTTTTAATCAACTTTGCTTCAGGTTCATAATATACGTTTAACGCCCAGTTAATTTATTATGAATTTGATAATGAGTTCGTTAGTTAATTGTATTTTTTTGTTTTTTCTATGTCAACACTACATACTACGGTTTGGGAATCTTGTTTAACAGTTATCCGAGATAACATCTCTTCTCAAGCATTCAAAGTATGGTTTGAACCCATAGTTCCTACAAAACTTGAAAACAACGTTCTTACGATTCAAGTTCCTTCTCATTTCTTTTACGAATGGTTGGAACAGCACTACATTCATTTACTGAAGAAAGTCATTAAAAAGGAGATTGGTCCTGATGCCACTTTAGAGTACAGCATTGTCATTGAAAATAATTCGAATCAGTCTACTCCCTACACGGTCAAGCTACCTACTCAAAACACCTCGAACCTTCAAAACCCGTCGCAGTCTGTTCCTTTGCAGGCGACGGAACCTCAAATACGCAACCCCTTCATTATACCGGGTCTGAAAAAAGTTACCATTGCTTCCAACCTAATTCCCAGCCATACCTTTGAGAATTTTGTGGAAGGGGAATGCAATCGGCTTGCTCGTGCATCGGGTTATGCGGTTGCCAACAAACCAGGGGGTACAGCGTTCAATCCGTTGCTGATTTATGGAGGCGTTGGTTTAGGTAAAACGCATTTGGCACATGCTATTGGTTTGTCGATTAAGGACCAACACCCCAACAAAACGGTGCTCTATGTTCAATCCGAGAAGTTTGCCCATCAGTTCATCGATGCCATTAAAAATCAAACCATTAATGATTTTATACACTTTTACCAAATGGTGGATGTATTGATCATTGATGACGTCCAATTTTTTGCTGGAAAAGAAAAAACCCAAGATGTTTTCTTCAGTATTTTCAATCATTTGCACCAAAACGGAAAGCAAATTGTACTTACTTCCGATAAAGCACCGGTTGAAATGCAAGGAATGGAGCAACGCTTGTTATCCCGATTTAAGTGGGGGCTTTCGGCTGATTTAACGATTCCTGATTTGGAAACACGCATCGCTATTTTGGAAAAGAAAATGTACGCAAGTGGCATTGAATTACCGAAAGAAGTGGTGGAGTACCTTGCTTATTCTATCAACACCAATGTGCGAGAAATCGAAGGCGCTTTGAATACTTTACTCATGCAGTCGAGCTTGAATCGTAAGGCCATTACCTTGGATTTGGCGAAGCAAATGGTAGATAAATTCGTTAAAAACACGGCTCGTGAAGTTTCCATTGAGTACATTCAGAAAATTGTGTGCGACTATTTCGACCTGCCCATTGAATTGCTGAAATCCAAAACTCGGAAACGTGAGGTGGTTCAAGCAAGGCAAATTAGCATGTATTTTTCTAAAAAAATGACCAAGTCTTCGCTCGCCAATATCGGAGCTCATTGCGGAGGAAAGGATCACGCAACGGTATTGCACGCTTGTAGAACGGTTAATAACCTTTCGGAAACCGATAAGCAGTTTCGAGTTTATTTAGAAGACCTAGAGAAAAAACTGACCATCAATTAGTTCCTTCCTCCTTAATGCACCAACGTTATTCGATTTTCAGATGTGTTATAGCAATTCGCTCAGTGCGAGTTTAATTCAGTTGGAAAACACCTATCGAAAAGGGACATCGCTTCTGAAAGATTTTTCCTCGATTTACCTTGTATCCGGTTTTTCTCTACCCATTTGGCCTGTAATTACGCAAGAAAAAAACTTTGTTCCCATGAACTGGGGACTGGTTCCTTCATGGTTTAGAGGTACCGAACCCCAAGAAATTGCCAATAAAACCTTGAATGCACGCATAGAAACGTTGGAGGAAAAAGCAAGTTTCAAACATTTAGTGCAGCATCAACGCTGTATAATTCCTTCGACCGGATTTTTCGAAAATCAAACGCTCGCAACGCACAAAAAACCTTTTTTTATCTACCCGAATCAAGGTTCCTTTTTTCACATGGCTGGGCTGTATGACCGTTGGGTTGATGTAACGAGCAGACTCACCTATCAAAGTTTTACCATCATAACCACAGAAGCGAACAACATGATGTCCGAAATTCACAACACTAAAAAACGCATGCCGCTGCTGTTAACCGAGGACGAATACCATGCCTATTTACAAGGCGATGTTTCCATCAATTCCTTGAACCCACTGCCCGAATCGTATATGAGTTGCCACCCGGTCAACAAGCGTATTTTTACAAGCACAGAGAACAATGTACCCCGTGTTCAACACCGAATGGAGGATAATATTGGCACACAAGGACTCTTATTCTAGCAATGGTAATATATTTGTGAAGGATTTCCTATGAAAAAATTACTTTGCTTCTTATTCGCGCTTACCTTGATGCTCAGTTCGTGCATTGAAATTATCGACGACCTAAGCATGAACTTGGATGGGTCCGGCACTTTCAAATATACCGTGAACTTAAGTGCAAGTAAGGTTAAGGTCAATTCGATTCTAGCTTTGGACAGTTTCAACGGGAAAAAGGTGCCGAAAATTGACGAAATCGAATCAAAAATCAACCAGTTTCGCGAATTATTGAAGAATGAAAAAGGCATCAAGTCGGTTCAAACGGAGTTCAACAAAATCGACTTCATCGCAAAAATATCGGTGGATTTTTCCAGTTTGGACGAGTTGCAAACGGGCATAAAATCGGTATTAACCCAACTCGATCCCTCCATAAAATATACCGAAGATTACACGGCATGGATCGCCTGGGATCACAAATCGCTTCAGCGAATGATTCCTAAACTCGTGGAGGAGCGCATTAAAACCGAAACGCAATCAGATCAAGAGTTGCTCACGACGGGCAGCTACACCTGCATATCACGGTTACCCAAAACCATTCAAAATTCGAGCAATCCTGCGTGTAAATTGAATCCATCAAAAACCGCCGCTATGCTTCGGATCAATACCTGGGACTTAAAATTAAATCCGTCTTTGCTTGAGCACACTCTAACCCTTTCTCCCTGATTCGTATGAAGAAATTAGCATTTTTATGGTTACTTGGATGTCTTTCCGAGGCGTGGGGTCAAGGGGTGGATCCGTTGATTCCTGCTCAAGCAGTAACGGTTTTCAGCATTAACAATACCGATTTACTGCAAAAAATCAGCATTGACGAATGGATTACCTATGATTTCATGGAAGAAATCCATCAAGAGTTGTTCGATAAATCAACGGAAAATAAAACCGTAAAGGACGCGGGATTGGACTTCGACCAGCGGTTGAGTCTTTTTTACGGAAAAACACCTTATTACGAGGTCACTGGTTTTACGTTCGGAATCAAAGACCAAAAGGCATTATTCAACGTATTCGACGATTTCGAAAACATTCCTTCAGCCTACCAAGGAGTGCAAATTTACCAATCGTTATTCAACAACTTACTCATCGACAAGAACCAAGGCGTACTCATCCGTGTTGAACCTGTCGAAGCATTTCTGAATCAACAAACCGACTCCCTGTGGTATTCGAGGGGAAATCTTTCTCCGTTTTATGCCATGGATGAGGATCAAATGCTCAACGAAGAAGAATTGTTCTTGGAAGATGCTCAAAAGAACCTCTTAGAAAAAAACTACTACGAATTGCGGGATAGCTTGCAATTTGACTTCCAAAAGAAATACTACCACGAAGTGCTCCAAGGACTCCTCACACAGCGCAAAAGCCTGTACACCAATGATTCCATTTTTCGTGAACTCTTGACCCATCGTTCTGCCGGGGTATTCTACATGGACAATTCTCGCAACATTGATCGCGCTAAAAATCTCTGGTATTTAAAAACGGTACTACCGACTCTTTACTTGGATGTGCAAGAGCTATACGACGGAAACATCATTACCGGAGACCTCATCCTTCAAGAATCTTCCGTACAATTCAACTTACAAGCCCGTTACTCTCCTGCTTTAGGTTCGATATATTCAGAAATGAATCAAGCCAAATTTGATCCAAATATCGCTCCGTTCATTCGCTCGAACCAGCCGGCGTATTTTTCGTACAACATCAACCTGCGCTCTGCATATGAAAAGGCCTACGAGGTTTTAGTTCCGATACTTTCAAAAGCCAAAGATCCCGAAATTTCGTTCAACTTACTTCTGCTAAAACTCGGTAATGCCCTGGTGAATAAAGACGCAGTATTTGATGCATACAAAGGCAGTTTATTCATGACGTTCAACGGGATTCAAAAAGTCAAGACCCGAAAAATTACATTTTTTTACGACGAAGAAACGTTTGAGTACGGCGAAAAAGAAACCGAAGCGGAAGAGGATATGCCCATTTTTACGCTTGGTTTTTCTACCAAAAGAAAGGATATTCCCGAGATGATCTTAGAGCATTTCAGCCAAGTCACGAGTAAATTCGAAAACAAGGGAGATTATTGGGTATATAACAAGGCCATCTTCGATGCCGCACCGGTTTTCTTAATCAATGCCAAAGGAATGTTCATTGTAACGAACGACCGAGATTTAGCAGAGAACCACCGTGAAGGTTATGGAAAGGAGGCCCTTTCCAAGCGAGCGATCAAAGCGATTAAAAAATCTGGAACCATGGCAGGATATGCCAACCTTCAGCAAGTAGCGCAGAAATTCCCTTCCGATTTTTTAGATCCATCGCAACAGCAACTCATGGATTTTCTCCGCAATAAAACGGGCTCTATATCGCTTCAATCCGGAGAAACCACGGAGCAATCAACCTCCGTTACCTTGAATTATTCCTTTAACGATACCGAAAAAAGCAGCAAGCACTTTCTAGACTTGTTGAATACCTTGTATTTATTGACGAAATAACCGTGAAAAGGCTTAGGCAAGGGTTTTGGTTTTTGATGATTGCTGCGGTACTCGCTGCGGTATTGTTGTTTAAAAGTAAGCTGTTACGCAACGAAGTATCCATTCGTTTACAGGACAGATTACCGGTTTCTGACGTGTTGATTCGACTTAAAATCATGGATTTAAGTAAAGAACTTAGCCCCATTCTTTACAAATATAAACTTCCTATTCGAGAATTTGCCTCGTCTGATTTTCTGTTAAGTCAAGGTAAATTGTACGGCATCAATATTCAACAAGAGGCCTACATGTTCTCGAAAATGGACATGAGCGAATGGGGAATTATGGTTGCCTTGAACGATTCTTCTAAGGTCATTAACTTTGTTGACCGATTCAGAAAAAGCACCCAAATATTGGACTCATCAACGAGCGACGTTCGCGTGCTGCATTTTGCCGAACAAGAAATCGCTTTGTGCTATGAAAAAAACTATGCCCTGATCTACTATGGGAAGGATCTTGCCAAACGTTTGAGGCGCATACGCAGTGTTCAGAAAAACCATAAGGATCAGGCTTGGAAGCATTTTTTTCAAAGATCAAAGGACATAACGGATCCGATTATTGCATACTCTGAGAGCGCCTTACTTCAACCTTGGGGAATGCAATATGCAGTGGTTCGTTCGGAAAATGATTCTACCCATATCCGCCTGAGCGGGTTCTTAAAGACCTTTGAGCCTCACGGTATCAGATTTCGAAAAGGTACCAAAGGGCTCCCGTTGAACGCTTCCGACACAAAAGCGGTTGAATTGCATCTGGATTCCACGTTCAAACAACAAGCCTTTGCCCTTAAACTCACCTCTGAATTGCACAAACTTGGAAAAAAAATTGGTTTTCCCACGAATTTATTTCTGTCGGCGTGGGACGGCAACTTGTCGTTTCGTGAAGGAGGTCGTGTGAGTTCAACCGAAAAAATCATTGTTACAGAATTTGATGAAAATTTCAATCCAACCGAAGTGGTTCGATTGCAAAAAATTATGGTTCCAGGTTACTCCATCTTATTGGGAGTAAATCCCGGAATCAAGCAATTCATTCAGGCCCTGTATGCCAAAGGGATTTTGAGAAACGAGGAACAAAAACTGCGTTTTTTATATGCTCCACTGCTGAGCATGAAAGCGGATAAACAACACTATCGATTCTCTTCCTCTTCCCATTTCCCTAAATTGGTTTCCAGTGAAGAAAATTACGTGCGTTGGACTCTCAATGAAGAACCCTGTTTCATCCGTCTTTCCGATTATGGGTCGGACTTTTTTAACCTAACCTTCGACATGCCATCAAAGTTATTGATTAAAGAATGGCAGAAGAAAAAACGAAAAAAGAAGTTAAAGCCAACTAAACCGCAATGAAGGCCCCGCGGAGCTCGCGGATGATTTCCATTACCTCCCAAAGTTCGTTGGCCGTAACCAAACGGGTTCGATACTCTTTGAAATGTCCAATTCCTTTAAAGTAATTTGAATAATGCCTTTTCATTTCGGCAATACCGACCTTTTCGCCTTTCCAACGAATGCTAAAATCCAAATGCTCTTCTACGGCTAGGATGCGGTCTTCAATCGATGGTGGACTTGCTATATGACCTTTGGCTAAAAAGGCTTTAATTTCATTAAATACCCAAGGATATCCAATGGCGGCTCTTCCGATCATTAACCCATCAACGCCGTAGGTGTTTTTATATTCAAGCGCTTTTGCAGGAGTGTCAATGTCCCCGTTGCCAAAAATCGGGATGCGCATGCGCTGGTTGTTTTTGACCGCTCCTATCAAGGTCCAATCGGCGGGACCTTTGTACATTTGCGCTCTTGTTCTTCCATGAATGGTAAGTGCTTCAATGCCGATGTCCTGAAGTCGCTCCGCCGTTTCTACGATGTTTTTGGTGGAATCATCCCAGCCAAGCCGGGTTTTTACGGTTACCGGAACCTTCACCGCCTCTACGACGGCCTTTGTTAAGCGCACCATTTTAGGAATGTCTTGCAACAAAGCTGCACCTGCACCTTTGCAAGCCACTTTTTTAACAGGGCATCCATAATTGATGTCGATAAGATCAGGATTCACCGTTTCAATGATTTTAGCAGCCTGCACCATGGTTTCCTCTTCGGAACCAAAAATCTGCACCCCAATGGGCCGTTCATATTCGAAAATATCCATCTTCTGAACACTTTTGACGGCATCCCGGATCAAACCTTCGGAAGAAATAAATTCCGTATACATCATATCAGCGCCGTGTTTTTTACACAGGGCACGAAATGGAGGGTCGCTCACATCCTCCATGGGAGCCAAAAGCAGCGGAAACTCCCCCAATTCGAGGGAACGAATTTTAACCATGGGGTTGTTGAATGGGTTTAACTGCTTCGAGTACCTTCAAATAATTTTTCAATTCCTGTTCATATTCCTTACGAAGCACTAACAACATGCCGTCGGAATCAACAACGATGTAATCCTTCAATCCGTCTAAAATAGCTACTTTTCCTTTGGGCATATGAACCAAACAATTTTCAGCCCCAAACAAATGAACGCTTTCCCCCACCACAGCATTGGCATGACCGTCCTTGTTCAGGTGATCGGTGAGACTTCCCCAGGTTCCCAAATCGCTCCAATCAAAATCGGATAGAACAACGGAAACATTCGCCGCATGTTCCATAACGGCAAAATCAATGGAAATATCCTCGCATGCAGCGAAAGAATCCCGCATAAACTCGGGTTCTTGAGGACCATTATACCTTGACAGGTCTTGGCAAAACAAACGGTGAAGTTCGGGTGCATGGGACTCAAAGGCCTTTAGAATCGTGGTAGCCTTCCATATGAAAATGCCAGAATTCCAAAAGTAATTGCCCGACGCAACGAATTGTTTCGCCGTTTCTACATCCGGTTTTTCCCTGAAACGCAAAACAGAATGTACTTTTCCAGCGGATTTATCGGCAATTTCGATGTAACCATAACCGGTGTCGGGGCGGGAAGGTTGAATGCCCAAGGTCACCAATTGATCCATGGCAGCCGTTTCAATGGCGGTCGATAGGCAGTGGTTGAACTTATCCGAATTTAATACCAAATGGTCGGAGGGAGAAATGATCAGGGTTGCGTTTGGATTTAAACTTGCGATCTTGCCAGCGGCAAAAGCGATGCAAGGGGCAGTATTCTTTCTTTGAGGCTCGCAAATTACCTGAGATGCATGAATTCCCGGCAACTGTTCCAACACCAATTCGAGGTATTCTTGATTGGTTAAAATGTAAATATTGCGTTCCTCCGAAAACGCCAACATGCGATCGAAGGTCAATTGAAGCAAGGATTTACCGACGCCTAAAACGTCTAAAAATTGTTTGGGTTTTTTGGGGGTTGACATGGGCCAGAAGCGGCTACCTATTCCGCCGGCCATGATTAAACTACAGGTATTAGGATCTTTCATCATCTGGGATTGGGATTACTTTGGCGAGTAAGTGCACTAAATACAATTTTCCTGAACTTAACTCTTTGCATTCTACGCGAGATCTACGTTTATTTCCTTTTACAAAAAGGCGGTTACTTAAGGCAAAGGTAGCGTTTTTTGGGAGGTTTTCTAAGATCATTTCGGATGCAACAGGTGCGTCAAAACTCATCAATACTCGGTTCAAAGCTAAGTCCGTGCACGAGGATGCTTTGGGATTCTTCAGTGATTTTTTCAAAGCACGTTTCAGTGGAAGGGGTAATTCGGGATGATCAATGATTTTTTCCATCAAGTTCGAGAATGCGGATTTCCATTCAACTCCGTGGGGTGCGGCCTTCCTTCCATACCGTTCAAACGTTTGCCAATGGGCGAATTCGTGCAAGGTAGTGATTAAAAAAGCATAGGGATTCAAGTTTCCATTCACCGTAATTTGAGGCTTACTTTCGAGGTTGAAGGGGCGAAAATCTCCTAATTTAGTCGAACGGCTTTTAACAATTTTAAATTGGACATTCGATTGCAGGAGTAAGTCAACGACCAAAGCAACAAAAGGCTTTGGAAGGTACTTCTGAAATACTTGTTCATAGCGTAAAGCTCGGTTCATTGGTTAAAGTTAGGAAAGAAAATTATGGCTTCAGCGCAAAAATAAATAGTACCTTTATCGGCATGAATTACATTCGGAACATCGGAGCGTATTTTCTTATGTTGGGATGGGTGTTTCGTAAACCCCGAAAAATATCCATTTTTTGGAGAATGCTCATGCACGAGGTACAACACATCGGAATAAACTCCATACCGATTGTTGCCTTGATGTCAACTTTTATCGGAGCGGTAATTTCTTTGCAAACGGCTTCCAATATGGATAGCCCGCTCTTGCCGGCATACACGGTGGGTTATATTACACAGTCGAGTATTATCTTGGAATTTTCCCCAACCATCATTTCCTTAATCCTTGCAGGAAAAGTTGGCTCCAACATCGCTTCTGAAATTGGGACCATGCGCATCACAGAACAAATTGACGCTTTAGAAATCATGGGGGTCAACTCCTTGAATTATTTAGTGTTTCCCAAAGTAATTGCTGCCATTGCCTATTTTCCCGTTCTTGTCATATTTTCCATGTTTTTAGGGATGTTAGGCGGTTTTGCTGCGCTGGTAATTTCCGGCTTACAAAGTCCTGAAACGTATATTCTCGGGTTGCGTTCATGGTTTGATGTTTACAATGTTTATTACGCCCTAACCAAAACGGTTGCCTTTGGCTTCATCATTGTTTCCATTTCCTCTTTTTATGGGTATTACGTCAAAGGAGGCTCATTGGATGTTGGAAAAGCCTCTACCAAATCAGTGGTTGTAAGCAGCGTTGTTATACTGATTTTTAATTTCATCATCACTAAACTCATGTTGCTCTAATGATTGAAGTGGTTTCGGTCAATAAGACCTTTGGTAAGCAGCAAGTGCTTTTCGACGTTTCGGCGACTTTCCAACCAGGCAAGGTAAATCTGATCATCGGTCAGTCCGGTCAGGGAAAATCCGTGTTAGCAAAATGCATGGTCGGGCTGCATGAGGTGGACTCGGGAAGCATCTTATTCAACGGAAGGGATTTTACCGCGATGGAGAAAAGCGAGAAAAGTGAAATTCGCCAAGAAATAGGCATGCTGTTTCAAGGAAGCGCCCTATTTGACTCCATGACGGTGGAAGAAAATGTAAAATTTCCCCTTTCCATGTTCACCAAAATGACCAAAAAAGAAATGCAAATGCGCGTCGATTTTTGCTTGGAAAGGGTGAATTTATCGGGAAGAAATGGACTATACCCCTCAGAATGTTCGGGTGGGATGCAAAAACGCGTCGGCATAGCACGCGCGATTTCCATGAACCCTAAATACTTGTTCTGCGATGAACCTAACTCGGGATTAGACCCCAAAACGGCGATTGTTATCGATAGCCTCATCAAAGATATTACCTACGAATACGGCATTACCACCATGGTGATTACCCATGACATGAATTCCGTCATGGAGATCGGTGACAGCGTATTGTTCATACATCAGGGAAAAAAATGGTGGGAAGGCGATCGGCATTCCATTATTAGCACTGAAAACCCAGAAATAAACGCCTTTGTATTTGCTTCGGAATTCATGAAGGAAATCAAGGAATCGTTAAAAGGACAAAAACGCTAACGCTCCTCTTGTTATTTTTCATTTCTTTTGTATCTTTGCCGTCCAATTGGCTGAACGTTGCCTGATATTGGAAATGCGGATGTGGTGAAATTGGTAGACACGCTAGACTTAGGATCTAGTGCCGTGAGGTGTGCGGGTTCGAGTCCCTCCATCCGCACCAAATAGGTCTCGTGAATTCGGGGCCTTTTTTTTTGAAAATAA
>JACCDP010639532.1_pt1 | contig 24473 bp, 15 predicted proteins | sample 7445841 | NCBI WGS metagenome assembly JACCDP01 (sample SAMN15323441, study PRJNA562643) | freshwater metagenome | isolation source: river surface water | place: USA:Blue River Watershed | collected 2017-08-17
AGGGGTGCCGTTGTCGCTTGTGAACGAGCGGCTGCGCTTCCTGGCCGAGGCGGCCCGGGCAGGCGTGGCCGGGGCGCAGGTCGACTTCTTCCTCGAAGGCCCGGACGCCGGGCAGGCGGCCGATGGCGAGGGCCTGCAGGCCTGGCGTGAGCAGGCGCTGGGCGGGCTCAAGGATGCGGCGGCGCAGTGCGAGCCGTTTGCGATGGGCCAGCTCGCGACGCTGCTGGACGCGGGCGACCTGACGCCCCGGGATGCCATCGCCGCCGTGGCGTATGCGGTGGCCGAGGGGCAGCTGCGCCACCGCCCGCCCAGCGATGAGTCGCTGCGCGATCGCCTGGGCGAACCCATCGCCGACGCAGACCTGGAGGCCGCGCGCGTGCGCGGGCTGGGCCTGGTCGCTGCCTGCCGCTGAGCGCCGAAAAGCCGGCGTCCGCGATGGCTTTTCAGGGGCACGCCAAGGCCGGGCGGGCCTAGCATGGGGCAGCCATGTGCCGCTTCGCCCCTTTCACCATCGCCGCTGCCGCGCTGCTGACGCTGGCCGGCTGCGGCACGCCCAGCCAGACGGTGCCGATGACGCTGTCGCCGGTGGACGCGCTGCAGATCCGCGGCTGGGTGCCGGCGATGCTGAAGGCGAGCGTGGCCGTGGCCCCGGTGAACGGAGGCGCCGAGACGGGGCGGTGGTGGGGCTCCAAGGTCAGTGCCGTGGCGCTGCAGCAGGCGCTGGAGGAGTCGCTGTTCGCCGTGGGCATGCACCCGCTGGCGCCCGACCCCGAGCCCCGCTATGAACTGCAGGCCGAACTGCTGGCGCTGGAGCAGCCGCTCGTGCCCGCGCGCGGCGTGACCGTGGGCGTGGCGGTGCGCTACACGCTGGTGGACCGCATCGCCGGCAAGGTGGTCTACCAGCGCCGCGTCGCCAACGCCGAGGAGGCGCGGTTCAGCGAGTCGATGCTGTCGCCGTCGGAGCGGCTGCGCATCGCCAACGAGCGCGCGCTGCGGGCCAACATCAACCGGCTGCTGCGCGAGCTCGTCACGCTGGCGCCTTGACCTCGTGGCGGCGGCGCCCGGCCGTCAGCCACAGCATCAGCGCGCAGACGCAGCCCAGCAGGCTGGCGATGCCGAAGAACTCCATCATCGGCGCGTAGCCCGCCGGGTTGGCTGCGCTGGCGCCGGCCTGGTCGTTCAACCAGCCGGCCGCGAAGTTCGCGCCGCTGATGCCGGCGTTCTGTGCCACCCACATCAGGCCGATGGCGGTGCCGAAGCGGCTCGGCGCCACGATGCGGCTGGCCATGGGCCACATGACGGCCGGCACCAGCGAGAAGCTGATGCCGATCAGCGCCGTCGACACCCACAGGCTCCAGTGCGTCAGCGCCAGCACGCCCAGCGCGATCGGCAGCAGCAGGGCGCCGAAGGCCAGGAACGGGGCGTAGCGCTGCAGGCGGTCGCACAGCCAGCCGAAGGCCGGCGTCGCGAACACGGCGGCCAGGAAGACATAGCTGTTCATCTCACCGGCGGTGGCCAGGTCCAGCCCGTGCACATGCTGGAAGTACTTGATCGAGAAGGTGCTGCGAAACGCCAGGATGACCGAGTACCACAGCACGCACAGCGCCAGCAAATACCAGTAGGCACGGCCAAAGTGCAGCAGGTCGCGCCAGACGAACTTCTCGGCGGTCTTGCCGGTGGGCAGCAGGCCGGCCGCGCGCGGGCCGCGGTCCAGCCACCAGTACAGCAGCGACGCGGCCAGCGACGCGGCCGCAATGCCTGCCGCGATGGCCAGCGGCGGCTGCCAGCCCTGCGCATAGGCGCTGGCGAACCAGGTCGGCGACATGTCGGCGCTGGCGGAGCCCAGCCGGCCCACACCCAGCGCGAGGCCCATGGCGAAGGCCAGGCTGCGGCCGCCGAAGTAGTCGGCGATGGCCGCCAGCGTCGCGATGCTGAAGGTCTCGGCGCCGATGCCGAACAGCAGCCGCCCGGTCGCCATGCCGAAGAAGTTGGGGCTGAAGGCCGTCAGCGTTGCGCCGGCCAGGCACACCAGCGCCGTCCACAGCGTCATGCGCGCGGCGCCGAAGCGGTCCACCAGCACGCCGCCGACGAGGATGAGCACGACGTTGGGCAGGCTGTAGATCGCGTTCAGCAGGCCCACCTGGCTGTCGCTGAAGCCACGCTGGCTCTGCAGCAGATCGGCCACCGGGCCGATGGAGTCGTAGACGTAGTAGTTGCCGAACAGCGCCACGGCGACCAGGGCGCCGATGAGCCAGGCGGTGCTGCGACTGGGGAGTTTGTCAGTCATGACGATGGGATGCGGAGTGTGGGAGAGCCTTGGCGGCGTGGTGTCGCGCCGGGCCTGGTGACGGCGCTGCGGCGATGGCGCCCCCGGCCGGTGGCCCGTTGGCGGAGCGGCGGGGGGAGGGGTGTGCGAGCGGCTACAGCTTGCGGTGCGCCAGGGCCGGGAGTTGCTGGCGCACTTGCGCGAGGCGTCGGGGGTCGATGTCGGCGCAGACGACGCCTTCACCCTCGGGCAGCACGGCCAGCACCTCGCCCCAGGGGTCGACGATCATGCTGTGGCCCCAGGTGCGCCGCCCGTTCTCGTGCCGGCCGCCTTGCGCCGGCGCGATGACATAGCACTGGTTCTCCACGGCGCGGGCGCGCAGCAGCAGTTCCCAATGCTTCTCGCCGGTCGTGTAGGTGAACGCGGCGGGCACGGCGATCAGGTCGCAGGGGTTGTAGCGCCGGAAGAGCTCCGGAAAGCGCAGGTCGTAGCAGACCGACAGGCCGGTGCGCACGCCACCGGCGTCAAAGGCCGTGGGTTGGCTGCCGGCCTCCAGCACGCGGGCTTCGTCGTAGCTCTCGCGGCCGTTGTCGTAGGCGAACAGGTGGATCTTGTCGTAGCGCGCGGCGACGTCGCCGGTCGGCGAGAACACCAGCGTGGTGTTGCGCACGCGGCCCGGCTGCTCGGCGCGGATGGGCAGCGTGCCGCCGATGATCCACAGCTGCAGCTCGCGCGCGGCGAGCGACAGCATGGCCTGGATGGGGCCGTGACCGAGTTCCTCGGCCAGCGTCAGCTTGTCGCTGTCGTGCTGGCCCATCAGGCAGAAATACTCGGGCAGGGCGGCAAGGTGTGCCCCCTGGGTGGCGGCCGATTCGAGCAAGCGGCGCGCGGTGTGCAGGTTGGCCCCCACGTCGGGGCCGGACACCATCTGGCAGGCGGCGATCTTCATGCGCGAATGCTAGCCCGGATATCTCGCGAGGCCGGTCCGCTTCGACCTGCAACACTGATGAACACGGCGATCCCGCCGTTCAACGCGATACCTGCTTTGACTTCACGGGCCCATGCGGGCCCGCGTCATTCGCCCGTGCCGCCGGCCGCGGAGGCCGCACTCGTGGGGCGGGAGATCGCCGCCGGCCCGTCGACCTTCTCGACCTTGGGTTCGTTCCAGCTGCCGGTGATGTGGAACTCGCGCGTGCTGGCGGCGGCCATCGGGCGGCTGAGGATCATCTGCGCCAGGAAGGCGCCCAGCGCGATGGCGGGGTTGATGGCCGCGTAGGCCAGCGACGCGCCGCCCGCCGACACCTCGGGCACCACCACGACGCGCAGCTTCTGCGTCTCGGCGGCCAGGTCAGTGCTGCCTTCCACGAGCACGGCCGCCTGCAGCCCGCGGATGCGGATGTTGTCGCTGCGCGCCACGCCGCCGGCGATCTTCACGTCGCCGGTCACGCCGTCGAAGGTGAAGCCCTCGGCGAACACGTCACGGAAGTCCAGCAGGAAGCGGCGCGGCAGCGACTGCAGGCTCAACACGCCCAGCAGCCGCCCGACACCCGGCTCCACCTTCAGGAAGGTGCCGGAATCCAGCTGCACGTTCAGTGCGCCGGCCATGCTCGGGAAATGCGGCGCCAGTGGCGAGCCGTCCCAGCCGATCTGGCCGGTCAGCTGACCCTTGCCGCCACGCAACACATGGCCCTGGCCCATGCGTTCCAGCAGCTTGCCGGCGTCGGCGATGTCGAGTTTCCAGTCCAGCTGTGTACGGCGGGCGCCGGCGCCGGTGATGTCGCCGCCCCAGCGGCCGCTGGCGCTCAGCGTCGCGTCGGGCGAGTGCATCAGCAGCTTCTGCAGTTTCCAGTCGCGCGCGGCGGCGGGGGCCTGCGCCAGCACCTCCAGGCGCCCCAGGCGCTTGCCGCGCAGCTCGAAGTCGTCGACCTCGATGTCCAGCGACGGCAGCGGGCTGCTCGAGGCCGCAGCGTTGGCGGGGTCCATCATCTCGCTGACGGTGTCGGCCTCCGAGCGCGGCAGCGACAGGCGCGTGAGCCGGGCCTGGACGGTGTCGACCTGGGCGCCGCGCACGCCTTTGAGCTCGATGCGGCCGGTCAGCTGCTCGGAATCGATGTCCAGCCGCCAGTTGGCGCCGTCGCGCGCGGCCATGGCCGACACGCGGCCCAGCTGCCGGCCCCCGACCTTGAGCGACTGGCTGCGCAAGGCGATCTGGCTGGGCAGCAGGCCGCCGTCGTCTCCACCATCGCCGCTGCTGCCGGCGTTGCCGGCCAGGGTGCCCAGCCGCTGCTGCCAGGCGTCGAGGTCCAGCGCGCCGACGTTGGCCTGCAGCAGCACGCCGCTGTCGGGCAGGGCGGGCAGCTTGTCCTGCACCGCCAGCGCGGCGCGCAACACCTGCGGCATCGCGCCCGAGACGTTTCTCTGCAACTGCGCCTGCAGCAGCGGTGCCGGTGCGCTGCCCACTTCCAGCCGCAGCTCGTCGCGGCCGCTGCCGGTGGGCGTGATCAGCAGGCGCAGCGGCAGCGCGGCGTCGGCGTCCTTGTGGGCCGGCGCGGGCAGGTCCAGTGCCATGCCTTGCAGCGTGCTGGACACGCTCAGTTCCGGCTGGCCATCCTTCACGGCGAGCTGGAAGCGGTAGCCAGCCTGGCCGCTGGCGGCCTGGGCCAGGCGTGCGACGGCCCCCAGCTCGGTGGCGCGGCGCAGGCCGTCGGCCGTGGCCTGGCCCTGGACGGCAAAGCGCAGGCTGCCGTCGCGCTGTGTGCCGCCCTCGATGCCGGCGTCGCCGCCCAGCAGACGCGCGGTCATGCCCGTCAGCTGCACGCCCTTGCGGTCGAAGTCGATGCGGCCGCGGGCGCCGGCCAGCAGCGGCATGTCCGGGCGCATGCGCACGTCCACGCCGCCGAACTGCAGCTGCCCCTTGATCGCGGACTGGCTGATGTCGTCCAGCGGCAGGGTCAGCCCCAGCTTCAGCGCCATGGGGCCCTGGGCCGTGGCCGTGCTCAGCGCGTGGCCCAGCCAGTCGTCCAGCGGCGACGCGCGCACGAAGTGCAGCAGGTCGCCGCCCTGGCCGCGGCCGGCGCCGTCGAGCTGCAGCACGCGGCCCCGGTGCAGGTCCTTGATGCCACCGTTGACGTTGGTCAGCTCGTAGCCCAGCACGCGGGCGTGGGCGTCCTTGATCTGCAGGCCGCCGCGCTCGAAGATGACCTCGGCGTCCACGCCCTCCATGACCGGCCAGTTCGACGAACCCCCAGCCGCCCGGGGAGGCGGGGTCGTCTCGGGGTGGCCCTTCGCCGAATCGCTTGGGTCACTGTGCGGCACATAGGCCAGCGTGACGCCCTGGGCTTGCGTTGAGACGCGGAAGAGCCCGGTGGACTTGGGCGCGTCGAACGGGAAGTCGGCCAGCTCGCCGCGGATGCGGACGTGGGTGTTGTGCGCCTCCCCGGCCAGCAGCGCGCGGGCCAGGTAGCTGCGCGTGTTGGGCATGCTCTGCGGGATGTAGCGGGCGATGCGCGTGGCGTCCACGTGCTGGGTGGCGTGGCCGGTCAGGTCCAGGAAGCCGGCCGTCGTGGCGCCGGCCGGGCGCTTCCACAGCACTTCGAAGTCGCCGCTCAGGTCGGGCGTCTGCAGTTGCAGTTCGCGCAGCCGGACCTGCACGTCGCCAGCCGTGCGGCCGCCGGGCCGGGGCAGCTGCCAGCTCAGTTGCGTGGACAGCCGCGTGATCGGCAGGTGCGCGTCATCGAACAGGCCCGGCAGCTCGACCTCGCCTTCGTGCACCGTCAGCCGGGCGCTGCCGCCGCGCTCGGTGGCTTCGAGCGCCAGGCTGGCGCCGTTCAGCCCGGGGCGCCCGATGTGGGGTGCCGGCGCGGGCTTGGCGGCGATGGCCAGGCCGTCGATCTGCGCGCGGACGCGGTAGCTGGCGGGCGCGTCCAGGGGGCCCTCCCATTGGCCCGACAGCCCGCTGAGCACGCCGCGCGGCTCCAGCTCGTCCAGCCACTGGTGGGCCCGGTCGCCCAGCGGCAGGCGCTGGCCGATCTGGGCCATCAGCGCGAAGTCCAGGCGTTGCGCGCTGATCTCGCCGCCCAACACCGTGTCGCCCGCGCCGAGTTGCAGCGACACGCCCCAGTCGGAGCGCGGCCAGACGACGCCGTCGCCACTGACGAAGCCGAGCTGGTGCGCCTGCAGCGACAGCCGCTCCTGGCTGCGGGCCAGATCCAGCCGGCCCTCGATGTGGTCCAGGTCCAGCTCGGGCGCCGACGCCAGCAGCCGCAGCCGCACGGCGCGCAGCGCCAGGTCCAGCGTCGCGCCGACCGCCTCGCCGTCGCGGATCTGGCCCCAGGCGCGCACGGCGCCGTCACCCTCGCTGAGCTGGAAGGGCAGGTCCACGTGGCGGCGCAGCTGGCGCAGGTCGGCGCGCGGCAGCTCGGCGTAGAGGTCGCCGCTCCAGTGCTGGAATTCGGCGGGGCGCTTCAGCACGCTCTGCCGGAACTGCCCGCGCAGCGTGAAGCGCCGGCCCCAGTCGGCCGGCGGCGTCGCGTCCAGGCGCAGCTGGTGGCGGCGCAGGCTGTTGCGCATGATGAAGTTCAGGTCCGACAGCTCCAGCGGCTGGGCCTCGGCGCGCTTTTCGTCGACCCAGCGCACGCGGCCGGCCATGATGGCCAGCTCGGGCTGGCTGAACAGCCAGTCCAGCCCGGCCTCGGTGGTGCCGGTGTCGGCCCGGCCGGCATCGTCCAGCCCCATGCCGCCGATGAAGAGCCGGCCGCTGACATCGCGGCGGATGACGAGCTCCGGCTTGTCGATGAGCAACTGCGAGAAGCGTGGCTGCAGCACCACCAGCGATTGCGCCGACAGCACCGCCGTCACGCGCGGCAGCGTCAGCGCCGGGCGGCCGTTGATGTCCAGCACGCGCACATCACCCAGCTCCATGCGCGGCATCCAGCCGCCGGACTCGACCTGCAGGCGGCCGATGCGGAGTTCTACCCCCAGAGCCTTTGAGGCTTCCTTTTCCAGCCAGGGACGCCATTCATTGGCGTGCGGGAGAATGGCCCAGTGCAGTACGGACCACGCCACCACGCCCAGTGCCCACAGGATCGCCAGCATCAGCAGCGCCCAGCGCAGCGTGTGCCAGCACAGCCGGATGTGCCAGCGTGCGGCGCGGGTGCAATGGTGAAGGGCGGCCGAGTAGAAGGCAGGCACGTTGTCTTGAGGCACGTGGAGAACCGGGATCGGCCGGCGGGCAATCTAGCACAGGGTCATGAGCGAACTGTTTCCTGTTTTTGCTGAACACAGCCGGTATGTGCAACGTGTCCGCCGCCGCTATGCGGCGGAGTTGTCGCGGCTGCCGCCCGGGCTGCCGGATCGCGCTGTCATCGACGCACTGATCGAGCAATTGCTCACGGATCGGCCGCTGGCCAGCGCCTTGCGCGTGGCCCGCCACCTGGTGCTGGAGCGGCTGGCGGTGCTGGACATCGAGCAGGGCGCCAGCGTGTCGGATGTCACGCTGGCCATGACCCACCTGGCCGAGGTGACGCTGGACCGCGCGCTCGGCGCGGCGCGCAGCGAACTCGACGAGGTGCACGGCGCGCCCCGCACGGCGGCCGGGGCGGACATCGCCTTCTGGGTCATCGGCATGGGCAAGCTCGGCGCACGCGAGCTGAACGTGTCGTCCGACATCGACCTCATCTACGTCTACGAGGACGACGGCGAGACCCAGGGCTCGCGGCCGATCAGCGCGCACGAGTATTTCTCCAATGTGGCCCGGCGGCTGTATGCGCTGATCGGCGAAGTGACCGACGACGGCCAGGTCTTTCGCGTTGACCTGGCGCTGCGCCCCAACGGCAAGAGCGGCCCGCCGGTGGTGAGCCTGGCGATGCTGGAGGAATACTTCCTCGTGCAGGGGCGGGAGTGGGAGCGCTTCGCGTGGCTGAAGAGCCGCGTGGTGGCGCCGCTGGCCGGCATGGGCTCGCCCGCTGACCCGCGCACGTTGGCGCTGCGCGATCTCGTCGCCCCTTTTGTCTACCGCCGCTATCTGGACTACGGCGTGTTCGAGGGGCTGCGGCAGCTGCACGGCAAGATCCGCAGCGAGGCCAAGGCGCGTGCCGCCGGCCGCCCGGAGCGCGCCAACGACGTGAAGCTGTCGCGCGGCGGCATCCGCGAGATCGAGTTCATCGTGCAGTTGCTGCAGGTGGTGCGCGGCGGGCAGTTCCCCGAGATCCGCACGCGCTCGACCGTCAAGGCGCTGGGCCGGCTGGCCGAGCGCGGGCTCATGAAGCCTGAGACGGCGCGCCGCCTTACCGACGCTTACGTTTTCCTGCGTCGCGTGGAGCATCGCATCCAGTTCCTGGACGACCAGCAGACCCACTGCCTGCCGCAGGCCGACGCCGACCTGGCGTGGATCGCCGCGTCGCTGGGCCTGAATTGCTGGCGCGCCGACGCGTCGACGGACACGACGAATCCCGGGCAGGCGCCGGGCGCGGACCCCTGGGGGGCGGACGCCTGCTGCGAGCTGTTCGAGCAACTGGGCGAAGTGCGCGAACTGGTGGCGACGGAATTCGATGCGCTGCTGCACGGCGCGCCGCCGGGCGGCGCCTGCAAGGGCGGCCAGTGCGGTGGGCCGAAGCCGACGGTGGATGGCGAGGACTTCCTGCAGCGCCTGCCCCCCGCGCTGGCGACGGCGGTGCGGGCGCTGGCCGAGACGCCGCGGGTGCAGGGGTTGCGGGAGGAGTCGCGCCAGCGGCTGGCCAAGCTGTTCTACCGCGCCGCACAGGCAGTGCAGGCCGAGGAGTGCTCGCTCGACGCGGCGGTGCGCTTCGTCGACTGGGTCGAGCCGCTGCTGCGGCGCGAGAGTTATCTGGCGCTGCTGGTCGAGCGCCCGGCGGTGCAGGCGCGGCTGCTGCGGCTGCTGGGCCTGGCGCGCTGGCCCATGCGCTACCTGATGCAGCACCCCGGCGTCATCGACGAGCTGGCCGACCCGCTGCTGCTGCAGGCCCGCTTCGACCGCGACGCCTTCCTGGCCGACCTGCGTGACCGCGAGCAGGGCTGGGCACGCAGTGGCCAGGCGGACGAGGAGTCGTTGCTGGACACACTGCGCCGCGCCCACCATGCGGAGGTCTTTCGCACGCTGGTGCGCGACGTCGAGGGCTGCCTCAGCGTCGAGCAGGTGGCCGACGACCTCTCGTCGCTCGCCGACGCCGTGCTGCAGATCGCCATTGCCTGGGCCTGGGCCAGGTTCGCCAAGGCCCACCGCCCGCAGCCCCGGCTGGCGGTCATCGCCTACGGCAAGCTGGGCGGCAAGGAGCTGGGCTATGGCGGCGACCTGGACGTGGTGTTCGTCTTCGACGACGACGATGAGAACGCCAGCGAGATCTACGGCGGCTTCGTGCGCCGCCTCATCAACTGGCTGACGCTGCGCACGGCGGCCGGCGAGCTGTTCGACATCGACACCGCGCTGCGGCCCAACGGCAACTCGGGGCTGCTGGTCACCTCGCTGGCCCACTTCGAGGCCTACCAGACCGGCCGTGGCAGCAACACCGCCTGGACCTGGGAACACCAGGCCATCACGCGCGCACGCTTCTGCGCCGGTGACCCGAGCCTGGCCGAACGCTGCGAGGCCGTGCGCCGCCAGGTGTTGACGGCGCCGCGCGACGCCGAGGCGCTCAAGCGCGAGGTGCAGGCCATGCGCGAGAAGGTGCGCTCGGCCCGGCCGGTGAGGAATGGGCTCTTCGACGTGAAGCACAGCGAGGGCGGCATGATGGACGTGGAGTTCGCCGTGCAATACCTCGTGCTGGCGCATGCGGCGGCATACCCGGGCCTGCAGGACGACCTCGGCAACATCGCGCTGCTGCGCTTGGCGCAGACCTTCGGGTTGTTGCCGGCGGGGGTGGGCGAGGCGGCGGCCACGGCCTACCGCGAGCTGCGCCGCGTACAGCACAAGGCCAGGCTGAACGAGGAATCGACGGCGCTGGATGTTGACGCGTGTGCGCCGCTGCAGCCGCATCGCGAGGCGGTCCGGGTGCTCTGGCAGGCCGTGTTTGGCTAGGCGCGCCGCGACCTGCTGGCTGGTGCTGTGCGCCGCGTTCGCGGTGCTGTCACTGCTCGTCGCCGTGCTGCCGCCGGACCCGCTGGACTGGCGGCCCACCCGCTTTGCCGCCGAGCCGTGGCGCGTCGTCACGGCGGCCTTCGTGCATCTCTCGCTCACGCATCTGGCGGCCAACCTGGCCGGCTGCGCGGTGCTGGCCCTGCTGGGCTGGCGGGCCGACCTGGGTCGGCGCGACGCGGTCGCCGCGCTGGCCGCCCTGCCGCTCACGCAACTCGGGCTGCTGCTGCGGCCCGACCTGCTGCGCTATGCCGGGTTGTCGGGCGTGCTGCACGCGCTGGTCGCCATTGCCGTGCTGACGCTGCTGACGCGACGCGGCCGCGACCCGCTGGTCGGCGCCGCCATCGCGGCCGGGCTCCTGCTCAAGCTCGTGACGGAGCATCCGCTGGGGCCGGCCTTGCGCCCGACGCCGGGCTTTGATTTCGCCGTGGCGCCCTTTGCGCATCTGAGTGGTGTGATGGCGGGCGTGGCCGGCTGGGGGCTGGTGCGCCTGTGGGCGGCGCTCGCGGCCCGTCGCCGCCTCAACAGCGCCTGACCGCAGGCGAGCCGACGCCAGGCCCGAGAATGCACGGCGGGCGGCGCGCCCTTGCAGGCCCGTGTTCAAGACCAGGAAAGAGAGAACGACGATGGGACGTGAAGCCCTTTGCACCGCCCGTGTGGGCGCCGAGACCGCCGAGGCCACCGCCCTGCTGGAGTCCACCACCGTCGTGCTGCGCGGTGCGCTCAAGCGTAAGTGGGACATCGCGGCGCTGCAGAACCTGCGTGTCGACGGCGACGAACTGCGCTTCGAGGCCGCCGACGAGGCGGTCGCGCTGGTGCTGGGCGAGAAGGAGGCCGGCAAGTGGCTGACCAAGCTGCAGACGCCGCCGCCCACGCTGGCCGCCAAGCTGGGCGTCAGCGCCGAGAACCCGGCGCTGCTGATCGGCCCCACCGTCGGCACGCTGGACCCGGCGCTGGCCGAGGCGCTCTCGCACGGCCTGACCGGCAACGTGAAGGCGGCACGCATGCTGGTGGCCGTCATCAGCAAGCCCGGCGAGCTGGAGCGCATGGCCGACTTCCACGCCACGATGCTGTGCAAGACCGTCTGGGTGGTGCACCAGAAGGGCCGTGATGCTTTCCCGTCCGACGCCGAGATCCGCATCGAACTGCGCAGCCGCGGCTACGTGGACAACAAGACCAGCGCGGTGTCGGACAAGCTGACGGCGACAAGGTACGTCAGGCGCTGAGACGCTGGTCGCGTTGCTTGGCTGCGCTGCCTTCCAGCGGTTGGCGGAGAAGACGGGGAAGACCTGCGGCTGCCAGGGCAGGCTGGCGGCCCGATCGCATCGATCCCAGGGCTGGCTTAGGGCCTGGCGCGGCGTTGACCGCCCTCTAAACTGAGGGCCTCGCCACCGCCGGGAGTCGTTGCCATGATGTCCGCGCGCCTGTTGCTGATCACGCTCGTCACCGTGCTGGCCGGGCCGGTGCTGGCCCAGCCCCCGTTGCCGGCCGATGGGGAGGCCCGCGTCATCGTGCGCTTCAAGCCGCAGGCGGGCAGCGTGCGCGCCAAGGCCATGGGTGCGAATGCCAGCCGTGCCGAGGCGCACGAGGTGGCGCAGGCGCGGGCCACTGCGCTGGGGGGGCGGGCCGGGCGTGTGCTGACCGCCGGCCGCAGCCTCGACGAGCGCACGCATGTCGTCACGGCGCGCGGCTTGTCGGCGGCGCAGCTCGCGCAGCAACTGGCGGCCGACCCCGAGGTGGAGCTCGCCGTGGTGGACCAGCGGCGCAAGCACCTGGCGCTGCCCAACGACCCGCTGTTCGGCGGCGAGTCGCCCAGCGCCGAGACCAGCTCCCCCGGCATGCAGGACCGCGTCATCGACCAGTGGTACCTGAAGAAGCCGGGCGGCGCCTTGAACCCGGCCGTCGTGTCCAGCATCAACGCGCCGGCGGCCTGGGACATCACGCCCGGGTCTTCCGGCGTCGTCATCGCGGTGCTCGACACCGGCGTGCGCCTGGATCACCCGGACCTGGCCGGCCAGTTCGTCAGCGGCTACGACTTGATTGGCTTCGACAGCCCGGCCAGCATCGCCACGGCGATCGCCAACGATGGCAATGGGGCAGACGCAGACCCCTCCGACCCCGGCGACTGGGTCACGTCCGCCGAGGTGGCGGCCGGCACGCTCGGCAGCAGCTGCACGTCAGACGACGTGGCCGGCAGTTCATGGCACGGCACGCGCGTGTCCGGCCTGCTCGCGGCGGTGGCGAACAACGGGCTTGGCATGGCGGGTGTCGGCCGGTTCAAGCTGCTGCCGGTGCGCGTGCTGGGCAAGTGCGGGGGTTACGACAGCGACATCATTGCCGGCATGAAGTGGGCCGCCGGCATCGCCACGCCGGGCCTGCCGACCAATGTGAACAAGGCCAAGGTGCTCAACCTCAGCCTCGGCGGCAGCGGCAGCTGCAGCGCCCTCTATGCGGAGGCGATCGCGCAGGTGAACGCGGCCGGCGCCGTCGTCGTGGTGGCGGCGGGCAACTCCGAGGGCATGGCCGTGGGCGCGCCTGGCAATTGCGCCAACGTCATCACGGTGGCGGCGCTGCGGCATGTGGGCACGCGGGCCGGGTTCTCCAGCGTGGGCACCGACGTGTCGATCGCGGCGCCGGGCGGCAACTGCGTCAATGCCGGCACCAGCCAGCCCTGCCTCTACCCCATGGTCAGCACGACCAACAGCGGCGCGACGACGCCGGTGGCTGCGGACGACGCCTACACGGGCAGCAAGCCGTCGGTCGGCACGAGTTTCGCCACGCCCATCGTCAGCGGCATCGTGGGCTTGATGGCTTCGGTGCGGCCGGGCCTCACGGCGGCGGAGGCGGCCGACATCCTCAAGCGCACCGCACGCCCGTTCCCCTCGAGCGGTGAGCCCGGGCTGCTGCAATGCCAGGCGCCGAGCAGCGTGGCGCAGGGCGAGTGCTACTGCACGACCAGCACATGTGGCGCGGGCATGGCGGATGCGGCCGCGGCGGTGGCCAAGGCGTTGGAGCTCAGCGGCGGCGCGCTGCTGCTGACCGAGTCACCCGCGCGTGGCCTGCAGAGCGGCCAGACGCTGACCTTGACGGCGAGCGCCATCGGCCTGCCGAGCAACCGCGCCATCGTCTCCACGGCGTGGGTGGTCGTGGCCGGCGGCGGCATCGTCGGCAGCTTCGCGTCGTCCAACACCACCAGCGCGACCATCGTTCCCACGGGCGGCGGCACCTTCACCGTGCGCGCCGATGCCACCGACAATCTCGGCACCGTCTATCACCAGACCGCCACGGTCAACGTGACTGGGTCGGCGCCGACGAGCGGGACGCCGACGGAGACCGGCTCGTCGGGCGGCGGCGGGGGCGCGGTGAGCGCTGCCTGGCTGGCGTGGCTGACGCTGGCGGCGCTGGGCTTGCCGCGCCAGCGCACGGGGCGGTCAGCTGGACGCCGCTGAAGCGGCTGAAGTGGCCGCTGCCGGCGCGCAGGCCTTGAAGCCGGCTGCTAGGGCCGGGTCCTTGCTGCCCTTGAGCCGGCCGGTGAGCAGGCCGTCGGCCTGGGTGACGACCAGCGTGTAGCGGGCTTGCGGCGCCTTCAGCGTCAGCACGCGCAGCCCCTTCAGGCCGCGGCGATCCAGTGCGGCTGCCTCGGCGGCGGCTTCGGCCTCGCTGGGGTGGCGGCTGAGCACGAAGGCCGGCTGCTCGGCGGGCAGGCCGTCCAGCGGCTCGAACGGGATGCGCAGCTGCTTGTAGGTGGCTTCCTTGCGGGCGCGGAACTCGGGGTCGGCGAGCTTGATGGTGGCCACCACCCACACGCCGGGCAGGTCGGCGCTGCGCTGCTGGAACTCGGCGCCGGCGTTCTTCAGCGCCGTTTGTGCAGCGGTCAGTGCGGCGTCGGTGTCCAGCGGGCCGAGTTCCAGGCAGCTGAACTGGGCGAGCGCGGCCACGGCGCTGGCGCCCAGCGGCTGGATGCGCTCGGGGTGCTGCTGGTTCTCGACCCGCTGCGGCTCGTGGCCTGCGTGGGCCGGCAGACCCGTCACGCTGTCGAGCCAGCCCTGGGACCAGACGAAGAACAGCCCGTTGGCTGCCAGCAGCAGGATCACGACGAGGCGCATCAAGGGGACTTCTCCAATCGCAGACTCAGCTCGCCGGCACTGATGGCCACAGCACCGGTGGGGGTTTCGAGCAGCAGTTCGCCGCGCAGCGTCACGCCACGGGCGATGCCCAGCTGCTCGCCGACGCGCACGCGCTCGCCGGCGGTGAGGTCACGCCGCGCGAAGGCGGCCTGCCAGGGCGCAAAGCCCAGCGTCTGGAAATCCGCCAGCAGCGCGCGCAGCGCCGGCGCCAGGCGGTCCAGCGTGGTGGCGGCGGTGGCGGTGGGGTCCAGCGTGGCGAGCGCGGCATGGCCGCTGGCGAAGGCCTGGCGGTCGGCCTCGGGGGGCAGCGGCTGCAGGTTCAGGCCGATGCCGATGACGACACCGCGCAACTGGCCCGGCAGCGGCACGGTCTCGATGAGGATGCCGCCCAGCTTGGCGCCGTCCAGGAACAAGTCGTTGGGCCACTTCAGGCGGATGCGCTCGGCCGACGGGTCCAGCACCTCGGCCACCGTGCAGCCCACGGCCAGCGACAGGCCCGACAGGTCCAGCTCGGCCGGCAGCGGCAGGGCCAGCGAGAAGGTCAGGGCGGCGCCTTCCTGGGCAGGCTGGCTCTGCCAGGCGCGGCCCAGGCGCCCGCGGCCGGCCGTCTGGCGCGTGGCCGACAGCAGCAGCGGCCCGCCGCCTTCACGCAGATGCTGCAGCGCGTCGGTGTTGGTCGAGCCGCATTCGTCGAGGTGGCGCCGCTCCATCGTGTCAGCGTCGCTTGGGCGCCAGCATCGTGCCGCGGCAGGTGGCCGCGCCGCACCAGCAGGCGAACTGCTTCTTGACCTTGGCCGTGTGGCGCTCGTCCAGCACCAGGCCGTAGTCGTAGAACAGCTCCTCGCCGGGCTCGATGTCGCGCAGCGCGTGGATGAACACGCGCCCGTCCACCTCGTCGGCCTCGCAGTTGGGCTCGCACGCATGGTTGATCCAGCGCGAATCGTTGCCGCCGTACAGCGCGTCGATGACGAGGCCGCCGTCGAGGTGGAAGTAGAACGTGTGGTTGGGCTGCGCCGGGTCGTGGGGGTGGCGGTCTACCGCCACGTCCCAGGTGATGCGCTCGCCGGTGTACTCGATGATCTTGGTGCCCGCCGCGATCGGCGCCACCGCATAGACGCCCCGGCCGTGCACGCCGGAATCTCGGACCTCGATCTTGCGGCGGGGGGTTTTAGGCGTCATCGGCGCTGTGGTACGGTGATTTCATGGGTGCGCGCGTGCGTGGGCATGCGCGCGAGGCCCGGATTGTAGGCAGGGGATTTGGTGTCCCCGGCCGGGAAGAACGAAGAGACAGACCTGATGAGCAAGACACTGATCATTGCGGAGAAGCCCTCCGTCGCGCAGGACATCGTGCGGGCGCTGACTCCCGTGGCCGGCAAGTTCGACAAGCACGACGATTACTTCGAGAACGAGCAGTACGTCGTCAGCTCCGCCGTGGGCCACCTCGTGGAGATCGCCGCTCCCGAGGAGTTCGACGTCAAGCGCGGCAAGTGGAGCTTTGCCAACCTGCCGGTGATTCCGCCGCACTTCGACCTCAACCCCATCGACAAGAACAAGGGGCGGCTCAACGCGCTGACCAAGCTGATCCGCCGCAAGGACGTGACGGCGCTGATCAACGCCTGCGACGCGGGCCGCGAGGGTGAGCTGATCTTCCGCCTGATCGAGCAGTACGCGCAGCCGGCCAAGGGCAAGCTCAACAAGCCCATCCAGCGCCTGTGGCTGCAGTCCATGACGCCGGCGGCCATCCGCGAGGGCTTCGAGAAGCTGCGCAGCGACGAGCAGATGCTGCCGCTGGCCGACGCCGCCCGCTGCCGCTCCGAGGCCGACTGGTTGGTGGGCATCAACGGCACGCGCGCGATGACCGCCTTCAACTCGCGCGACGGCGGTTTCTTCCTGACGACGGTGGGCCGCGTGCAGACGCCGACGCTGTCGGTCGTCGTGGAGCGCGAAGAGAAGATCCGCAAGCACGTCGCCCGCGACTACTGGGAGCTGCGCGCCAACTTCGACGCCCAGGCCGGCCAGTACGAGGGCAAGTGGTTCGACCCGGCGTGGAAGAAGAACGACGACGCCGAGCGCCGCGCCGACCGGCTCTGGACGCAAGCCCAGGCCGACGAGATCGCCAAGGCGGTGCTGGGCCAGCCGGCCGTGGTGACGGAAGAGAGCAAGCCCAGCACGACGAGCTGCGGCGGCCTCTACGACCTGACGACGCTGCAGCGCGAGGCCAACTCGCGCTTCGGCTTCTCGGCCAAGACGACGCTGTCCATCGCGCAGGCGCTGTATGAGAAGCACAAGGTGCTGACCTACCCGCGGACGGACTCGCGCTTCCTGCCCGAGGACTACCTGGCCGTGGCCAAGGACACGGCCAAGATGCTGGCGCAGGAAGACCTGCCCGGCCCGCTGGCGGCGCTGTCGCAGCACGCGGCCAAGGCCCTCAAGGAGGGCTACATCAAGCCGACGAAGAAGGTCTTCGACAACGCCAAGGTGTCGGACCACTTCGCCATCATCCCGACGCTGCAGGCGCCCAAGGCGCTGACCGAGGTGGAGGCCAAGCTCTACGACATGGTCGTCAAGCGCTTCCTGGCGGTGTTCTTCCCGCCGGCCGAGTTCCTGGTCACGACACGCATCAGCAGAGTCCTGGACAAGCATCACTTCCAGACCAACGGCAAGGTGCTGGTGAAGCCGGGCTGGCTGGCCGTCTACGGCAAGGACGTGGACGACGAGGACGCCAACCTCGTGCCCGTGCAGCCGAACGAGGTCGTGCGCACCGAGAGCGTGGACGTGAAGGCGCTGCAGACCAAGCCGCCGGCCCGCTACACCGAAGCCACGCTGCTGAGCGCGATGGAAGGCGCCGGCAAGCTCATCGACGACGACGAGCTGCGCGAGGCCATGGCCGAGAAGGGCCTGGGCACGCCGGCCACGCGCGCGGCCACCATCGAAGGCCTGATCACCGAGAAATACATGCTGCGCGAAGGCCGCGAGCTGATCCCGACGGCCAAGGCCTTCCAGCTGATGACGCTGCTGCGCGGCCTGGAGGTGGAAGACCTGACCAAGCCCGAGCTGACCGGCGACTGGGAGTCCAAGCTGGCCGCGATGGAGAAGGGCAAGCTCAGCCGCGAGCAGTTCATGGCCGAGATCGCGGCCATGACCGAGAAGATGGTCGCCAAGGCCAAGGGCTATGACCGCGACACCATCCCCGGCGACTACGCGACGCTGAAGGCCCCGTGCCCCAAGTGCGGCGGCATCGTGCGCGAGAACTACCGCCGCTTCACCTGCAACGGCAAGAGCGGTGGCGGCGACGACGCCTGCGGCTTCAGCATCGGCAAGATCCCCGGCGGTCGCAGCTTCGAGCTGGCCGAGGTGGAAACCTTCCTGCGGGACAAGAAGATCGGCCCGCTGGAGGGCTTCCGCTCCAAGGCGGGTTGGCCGTTCACGGCCGAGCTGGCGCTGGTCTATGACGAGGAGATCGCCAACTGGAAGCTGGAGTTCGACTTCGGCGAGGACGCCAAGAAGGCCGAGAACGATGGCGAGCCGGTGGACTTCTCCGCCCAGCAAAGCCTGGGCGCCTGCCCCAAGTGCCAGGGCCATGTCTATGAGCATGGCGCCAATTACGTCTGCGAGCACTCGGTGGGCGAGAAGGTGACTTGCGACTTCAAGACCGGCAAGGTCATCCTGACCCAACCTATCGAGCCAGCCCAGGTGACCAAGCTGCTGGCCGACGGCAAGACCGACCTGCTCGAGAACTTCGTCTCCAACAAGACGCGGCGCAAGTTCAAGGCCTTCCTGGCTTACGACAAGAAGGAAGGCAAGGTCGTGTTCGAGTTCGAACCGCGCGCCGGCAAGCCGGCTGGCAAGGCCGCGCCGGCCAAGAAGGCTGCAGCCCGGAAGACGGCTGCGGCCAAGGGCTGATTGCGCCTATGCTCGTCCTTGACGCCCCTGCGGAGGGTCAAAGGGAGAGCGGATGGCCTTGCCGCCGTTGAGCATCGGCATACAGACGCGCCTGACGGCGGGCATCGCCCTGGTGGTGAGTCTGCTCGTGCTGGCGGTCGGCTGGAGCTGGACGTCCTACGAGGAGGACGAGCTCATGCAGGCGCTGCGGCAGCGCGAGGACCGCATGGCCGGGCTGATCGAGCGCGGCTTTGCCGGGCCGATCTGGAACCTCGACCACGTGGCCATCGAGAACCTGCTGGACGCCGTCATGGCCGACCCCGAGGTGCATGCCATCGAGCTCAAGGGTCTGGGGTTGCGCGGCGGTCAGGGACATCGCGAACGCGACTATCCGCCGGTGGGGCCGCTGCGGCGTGAGTTCCCCATTCACTACCAGGCCTCGGCCGAAGCCACCGGGGCGCCGATCGCCTCGGCCGTGCTGACGTTCACGCGGGACCGCGTCGATGAGCAGATCCGCCGCACGCGGCTCTTCGTCGTCGAACTGCTGGCGGTCGTGCTGGTCGGCAGCATCGTCGCGACCTCGCTGCTGGTGCATTGGCTGGTGCGCCGGCCGGTCGCCCGGCTGGGCGCGCTGGCCCAGCGCGTGGCTGCGGGCGACCTGGGTGCGCAGGAGCAGGTCGAGCGCCGCGACGAGATCGGTGAGCTGACGACGCGCTTCAACGCCATGAGCCTGAAGCTGCGCAGCGCGGCCGACCAGGTGCAGCTCAGTTCGCAGGGCCTGCGCGCCAGCGAGGCGCGCTACCGCAGCCTGTTCGAGAACGCGACCGAAGGCATCTTCCAGGCCGACGCCCAGGGGCGGGTGCTGGGCATGAACCGCGCATTGACGCAGATGCTGGGGCTGGGCACGAACAGCCCGGTCGGGCGGCGGCTGCGCGAGGTGACGGGGCTGCGGCGCGACGAGATGCTGCGCGTCGTGAAAGTGCTCAACGAGCAGGGCAAGATCCAGCAGGCGCAACTGCAGCTGCGCGGCGCCGCCGGGCGGCCGTTGTGGGTGGAGCTCAGCGCGCATTGGGTGGAGGGCGAAGGTGGCCAGCGGCGCATCGAGGGCATGATCAGCGACATCTCGCTGCGCCGCCAGGCCGAAGCCGAGCTGACGCGCCACCGCGACCACCTCGAAGACCTGGTGGCCGACCGCACGGCCGAACTCAGCGAGGCCAAGCTGCGCGCCGAGGCCGCCAACCAGGCCAAGGGCCGCTTCCTCGCGACGATGAGCCACGAGTTCCGCACGCCGCTCAACGCCATCCTCGGCTTTGCGCAGCTGATGCAGATGGACCCCAGCATGCCCGTGCCGCAGCAGGCGCGGCTGCAGCTGATGCGTGACTCGGGCCTGCATCTGCTGGAGCTCATCAACGACGTGCTGGACATGGCCGCCATCGAGGCCGGCAAGGTGAGCCTCAAGCCCACGCCGGTGGACTTGCGTGCGCTGCTGGAGATGGCCAGCGACAACGTGCGGCTGAAGGCCGAGCAGAAGCAGCTGGCCTTTGCCGTCGACATCGACCCGCGCCTGCCGGTGCAGGTGCTGGCAGACGGCCAGCGGCTGCGCCAGGTCTTGCTCAACCTGTTGTCCAATGCCGTCAAGTTCACCGACGGCGGCGCGGTCAGCCTCACGGCCTGCGTCGTCGACCCGCCGGTGCCCGGGCAGGTGCGCGTGTACTTCAGCGTCATCGACAGCGGCATCGGCATGACCGCCGTGCAGCAGGCGCGGCTGTTCCAGGCCTTCGAGCAGGTGTCCGAGGATTCGCGGCACCTGGGCGGCACGGGCCTGGGCCTGTCCATCAGCCAGCAGCTCGTGAAGCTGATGGGCAGCCAGATCGTCGTGCAGAGCACCGCTGGGCAGGGCAGTCGGTTCAGTTTTGAGTTGAGGTTGCCACTCGCGTGACTGTGAACCCCTCGTCCATTCGCGCGGCGCTGAACGCGCGCGCACCCGATCGGGACCGCGCTGCAGGCATCGCCCGACGCGGGCCGGCTTGGGAGCGGCCCGGCGCTCTGCCCGTAAAACACTGAGATGACCTGGGCTATCGCGTTCAAGCTGCTGGCCATCCTGGTGGCCGTGGCGATCGGCTGGGCGGTGGGGCGCATGCGCTGGCTGGGCGGCGGCGCGGCGGGCAGCGACGGCGACCCCGCCCGGGTGCTGGGCAACGCGGCCTTCTACATCTTCGTGCCCGCGCTGCTGTTCCGCACGACGGCGCGGTTGGACACGGCGGCACTGCCCTGGGCCTTCCTGTTCGCCTTCTTCGTGCCGGTGCTGGTGCTGGTGGCGCTCATCTACCTGTTCGAGCGCTGGCGGCTGCGGCCGGGCGAGCCGGTGACGCTGCCCAGCGTCAAGGCCATCACGGCGGGGTTCGGCAACACGCTGCAGGTGGGCGTGCCGGTGGCGGCCGGCGTGTTCGGCGAGCAGGGGCTGGCCATCCACATCGCCGTCGTCAGCCTGCACTCGCTGACCATCCTGACGCTGCTGACCGCGCTCGTGGAGCTGGACGTGGCGCGTGGCCGCAGTTCGCGCTCCTTCCGTTCCACGCTGGTGCAGACCGTACGCAACACGGTCATCCACCCCGTCGTGCTGCCGGTGCTGGCCGGCCTGACCTGGAACGCGACGGGCTGGCCGCTGCCTGCCGTGCTCGACGAAGTGCTGCAGAACCTCGGCACGGCCGTCGTGCCGCTGTGCCTGACGCTGATCGGCATGTCGCTGGCCTATTACGGCTGGCCGCGCTCGTGGCGGGGGCTGTCGGGGCTGGTCTCGGCCAAGCTGCTGCTCATGCCCGGTGTTGTCTTCGTCATCGCGCACTGGCTGCTGGGCCTGGAGGGGCTGCCGCTGGCCGTCATCGTCATGCTGGCCGCGCTGCCCACCGGCTCCAACGCGCTGATCTTCGCGCAGCGCTACCGCACGATGGAGCCGGAAGTCACCGCCGCCACGGTGCTGTCCACCGTGCTCTACGTCGGCACGGCGCCGATCTGGCTCGCGCTGCTGGCCTGGATCTCGCCATGGTGAATGCGGCCACCGGCTGACCTCACGCGCCCTTCCACATGCCGCGCCCCAGTTCGATGCCTCACTGTCAGGACTTGAAGCCCATGAATGCTCCCGCCCCGCACCGACTCGTCACCTTGCTGGCCCTGGCCTGCGCGCTGTCCCTGCCCGCCTGGGCCGCTCCCGCCCTTGCCGTGGCGCCGCAGGGGGCCGTCAGCGCGGAGGCCGGCCGGCTCGCCATCCGCCACGAGAAGTTCACGCTGGCCAATGGCTTCGAGGTCATCCTCGTCGAGGACCACCGCCTGCCGCTGGTGGCCTTCAACCTGTGGGTGCACGCCGGGCCGCGCAACGAGGCCAAGGGACAGACGGGCTTTGCCCATCTCTTCGAGCACCTGATGTTCGCCGGCAGCCGCCACGTGCCGCGCGGTGAGTTCGACAAATTCGTCGACGCCGCCGGGGGCACCGACGCCAACGGCTCCACCAACTTCGACCGCACGAACTACTTCTTCACGCTGCCGTCCAATCAGCTCGCCATGGGCTTGTGGCTGAAGGCCGACATGCTGGGCTGGATGTTCGACGAGATCGACGCCGTGTCGCTGGCCAACCAGCAGGACGTCGTGCGCAACGAGCGCCGCCAGAGCGTGGAGAACCGCCCCTACGGCGTCGTCGAGGAGGCCGCCTACCAGGCGCTGTTCCCCGAGGGGCACCCCTACCGTGCATCCGTCATCGGCTCGCACGCCGACATCCAGAGCATCCAGCTCAAGGACGTGAAGGACTTCGCCCGCACCTACTACCGGCCCAACAACGCGACGCTGGTGCTGGCCGGCGACTTCGATCCCAAGGTGGCCAAGGCGCTGGTGCAGAAGTACTTCGGCACGCTGAAGGCGGGCCCCAAGCCGCCCGAGGTGCAGGTGGCCACGCCCGAGATCACCGCTGAGCGCCGCCTCGTCGTGACGGACCGCATCGAGCTCGGCCGGCTCAACCTGTCCTGGCACACGCCGGCCATGTTCAAGCCCGGAGACGCCGAGCTGGACATCGCGGCCCACGTGCTGGGCGGCGGCAAGGCCAGCCGGCTCTACGGCCTGTTGGTGCGCGACAAGCAGCTGGCGCAGAGCGTGCAGGTCAGCCAGGGCTCGCAGTCGTTGAGTTCGGTGTTCGACATCGAGGTCGTGGCCCGCCCCGGCGCGTCGCTGGACGACATCGAGGCGCTTGTCGACGCCGAGATCGAACGCCTGGCCAAGGAGCCGCCGACGGCCGCCGAGGTCGCGCAGGCCCGCGCCACCATAGAGACCCAGCTGCTGCAGCGCATGGAGAAGGTCACTTCGCTGGCCGACCTCGTCAACCACTACAACCAGATGGCCGGCGATCCCGGCTATGTGGGCCAGGACCTGGCGCGTTATGCCGCGCTGGCGCCGGCCGACGTCAGCGCCACCGTCGCGCGGTACCTGCAGAAGCAACGCCGCGTCGTCGTCATCGCCAAGCCCGGTGAGCAGGTGCTGGCGGCCGAGGTGCCCACCCCGCCCATGCCGACCCAGGTCGCCAAGGGCGAGCGCGAGGCGCTGAACGCGCCGGAAGCCTGGCGAGCCAAGCCGCCCGCTGCGGCCAAGGCCAAGCCGCTGACACTGCCGGCGGCGCAGAGCTTCACGCTCGCCAACGGGCTGACGGTCATCCACTCGCCCAAGCCTGGCCTGCCGCTCGTCAGCGCCAGCCTCGTGCTGCGCGCCGGCCAGGCGGTGAACCCGGCCGACAAGCCCGGCCTGGCCGGCTTCACGGCGGCCATGCTGCCCGAGGGCACGACGACACGCAGCGCCCAGCAGATCGCCGAAGGCAGCGCGCTGCTGGGGGCCACGCTGACCGCCCAGGCCGGGCCCGAAGAGGCGCGTGTGGACTTCTCCGGTCGCAAGGCGGCCGCCCGGGAGGGCTTCGCGCTGCTGGCCGACCTGGCGCTGCACCCGGCCTTCGCCAACGCCGACATCGAGCGCATCAAGGCGCAGCGCCTGGCCGCGCTGGCGCAGCAGCGCGAGCAGGCGCCGCTGCTGGCCAATGCCGTGGGCAACCGCGTCACCTACGGCGAGGGCCATCCGCTCGCCGCGAATGCACTGGGCACCGAGGCCAGCATCCGGGCCATCGACGCCACCGCACTGCGGGGCTTCTGGCAGGCCCACTACCGGCCGGAGCGCGCGGCACTGGTCGTCGCCGGCGACCTGAGCGAGGCCGAGCTGCGTGCGCTGGTGGAGCCGCTGTTCGGCGCCTGGCAGGGCGAGGGGGCGGCGCCGGCCGACATGCGGCTGCCGCCCGCCCGGCCCGTGGCGGCGCGCACGGTGCTGGTCGACAAGCCCGGCGCACCGCAGACGGCGCTGGCCGTCGTCGCCCCCGGGCCGCTCGCTGGCGCGCCGGACACGGCCTCGCTGAAGGTCATGAACGCCGCTTTGGGCGGCCTGTTCACCTCGCGCATCAACAACCAGCTGCGCGAGGTCAAGGGCTACACCTACGGCATCTACTCGGGCTACACGCTGGGCCGCGAGCGCGGCCAGTTCGGCATTCGCGGCAGTGTGCGCACCGACGTGACCGGCGCCGCGCTGCTGGACATGTGGAAGGAGATCGAAGGCATGCGTGCCAAGCCCATGGGCGCGGCCGAGCTGAACCGGGTGCGCAATGCGCAGCTGCTGTCGCTGCCGGGCCTGTTCGATACCAACGTCGCCGTCGTCAACGGCTATGCGAGCAACTGGTCCACCGGCCAGCCGCTCGCGGCCATCACCGACCTGCCGAAGAAGTACGGTGCGGTCACGGCAGCCTCGGCGCTGAAGGCCGCGAAAGAGCGTCTGGACCCGGCCCAGCTCATCGTCGTGGCCGTGGGCGACAAGGCCAAGGTGCAGCCGCAGCTGGAGGCCATCGGCCGCAAGCCGGCGGTGCTCGGTGCCGAAGGCCAGGCCGAGGCGACGTCAGCCGCCCAGTGATTCGTATAGCGCCACGAGCTCCTGCGTGAGCTTGTGGCGTGGGTCGAGGTGGATCATGGGCCGGGACAGCTCGTGCGACTCCTTGACCTTGACACTGCTGGAGAGATACGGCTCCAGCACGGGCAGG
>JACCDP010556339.1_pt1 | contig 24471 bp, 17 predicted proteins | sample 7445841 | NCBI WGS metagenome assembly JACCDP01 (sample SAMN15323441, study PRJNA562643) | freshwater metagenome | isolation source: river surface water | place: USA:Blue River Watershed | collected 2017-08-17
GCCCAATGTGATCCTCATCTTCATGGATGATCTGGGGTATGGGGATTTGTCCTGTTATGGAGCGTTGGATTACCAAACTCCCAACCTCGACCGACTGGCAGCAGAAGGGATGCGCTTCACCAATTTTCTTTCTGCACAGGCAGTATGCAGTGCCTCCCGTGCAGCTTTGCTGACGGGTTGTTATGCGAATCGCATCGGCATTAGCGGAGCCCTTTTTCCCAATTCCAAAGTGGGCTTGGCAAAAGAAGAAACCACCATTGCGGAAATGCTGAAAGAAAAAGGGTACAAGACGGGCATCTTTGGTAAGTGGCATTTGGGGGATGATAAATCGATGCTTCCCTTGAACCATGGCTTTGATGAATATTTGGGTATTCCCTATTCGAACGACATGTGGCCGGTGGATTACGATGGTACCCCTGCCAAGCCCAAGAGCAACAAGGCTCAGTTTCCTCCCTTACCCTTGATTCGAAATGATAAGCCCATCGATACCATTGCAACACTGGAGGACCAGGGCATGTTAACGCAGCGACTGACAGACGAAGCCATTCGCTTTATCAAAAAAAATAAATCCCAAAGGTTTTTCGCTTATATCCCTCATCCGATGCCCCATGTTCCCATTTACGCATCGCCTGCCTTTAAGGGCAAGAGCAAGCAAGGCTTGTATGGAGACATGATTCAGGAGGTGGATCACAATGTGGGTCGCATCATGCAAACCCTGAAAGAAGAGGGATTGGAAAAAAATACGATCGTGATCTTTACGTCAGACAATGGTCCCTGGTACAACTTTGGCAATCATGCAGGTTCCAACGGAGGATTCAGGGAAGGAAAGGGAACTTCTTTTGAAGGTGGGCAAAGAGTGCCTTGCATCATGCGGTGGAAGGGAAATATTCCTGCCGGCACGGTGAGCAACCAACTGTCTTCGACCATTGATATCCTTCCCACCTTGTCCAAACTCACAGGTGCGAATTTACCCAAACTCAAGATCGATGGTGTCGAACTCACAGAAGTGCTCAAGGGAAATACAAATGCCAATCCTCGTGAGACCTTTTATTACTATTATCGGCGCAATGCACTGGAGGCAGTAAGAAAAGGAAATTGGAAACTGGTATTGGAACACCCTTCCCGGTCTTATTTGAACATGAGGCCTGGTGTGGATGGATATCCTGGCCCCGCTCCTGAGAATGTGTTGATGTATGAATCACTCTATGACCTGCGCCGCGATCCAGGCGAGCAGCATGATGTAAAAGGACAAAACCCTCAGATCCTGATGGAACTGAGGGCTTTGGCTGAGGAGGCCAGAAAAGACCTAGGGGATGATATCAAGAACCGCAGAGGGACCAACAACCGGGAACCCGGTAGGCTGGCTGAAAAGTAAAGCTGGTCAACGTTTCCCGTTTAATGGGTTCTTTTAGACCTCCAATCCTGCAAGTGACAAACTCATTTTTTTGAGTTCATCAACTTCAGCATTCTCTATGATGTTGTTGGGCATCAGGATGAGGGATGTGTTGTTCGACTTCCACCAATTATCGTTCTTCAAAGATTGATAAGGGATGGTGCCGATCAGATAGCTTCTTTCGTTGCCGGAATGCCATTCTTCAATGCTGTTGAATTCACGCTTGGGGATATTGTCAAGGCTCTCAAAGCTGACATAAACACGGAGATGGTAATCATTGGAAAGTTCAGCAGGTTTTTGCTGGTTCCGTTTTTTGTATTCATAACGATAACCATATCGCAAAGCAGCAATATCACTCAGTACGGCTGAGGCAGTAGGGAAGCTTCCTGCCCCCTTGCCATAGAAAAATTGTTTGTCGGCAAATCCACTCTCGATCACCACACCGTTGTATTCATTTTTTACAAAATACAACTGGTCGTTGCTGTCGACGAATTGGGGCAGCAGAAACGCAGCCACTTTTCCATTGTTCAGTTTCTTCGCCTGTGCTACCAGTTTGATGGACTGGTTCCTGGATTGTGCAACTTTTGCATCCAACTCATGGATCTGTGTGATGCCATTGAACAGGAGTTCGTTGATGGTCGTATCAATGCCATAGCTGTGGGCGAGCAACAAGACCCATTTGTTGGCCGCATCATATCCTTCGATGTCCAATGTAGGATCTGATTCTGCAAAGCCCAGCTGTTGCGCCAGCAACAAGGCTTCTTTGAAGTTCAGGTGTTCTTCAAACATCTTGGTGAGGATGAAATTGGTAGAGCCATTCACAATGGCCTTGATAGAATGCAACAGGTCATTGTCGTAATACTCTTCCAGGTTACGGATCACCGGTATGGAGGCACAAGCTGAGGCTTCATATAGCAATGATCGGCCTGTAGATTCCTGCAGGGCAATCAGTTCAGGAAGGTGTTCAGAGAGCATTTTCTTGCTGGCGCTCACTACATCCTTTCCGTTCTTCAATGCAGTGGTCACTATTTCATAACCGGCCACACTGTCGTTGATTACTTCCACGATCACATTGATCTCTGGATCGAAGAGCAGATCGTTTTTTTCGGAAGTGAACAATTCTGCTGGAGCGTTTCTTTTTTTATTGGTGTTTTTGATACAAACTTTTTTGATCGATGCCTTGAGCGTGGGGGTTTGTTTGAGTACTTTGTACAAACCTTCACCCACAACGCCAAATCCGAACATGCCAATAACCAATGTTTTTTCTGATCCCATCTTTTTTTATTTACGGTACTTTTAAAAATTTCTTGAATAGTATTGTTAGTTTATCATTCTCCAGCAGGAAGCCATCATGTCCATAGAAAGATTCAATGATTTCCAAACGGGCTCCTGGTATGTGTTTGGCCAGAAACTGCTGTTCATTCACAGGGAAGAGCAGGTCAGAGGAAATGCCAATCACCAATGTTTTTGATTCGATCCTTTCCAGTATTTCCTCTGCTTCTAGTACACCCCTGCCCAGGTGGTGACTGTCCATGCTTTTGGTCAGCATATAATAACTCAATGCATTGAATCGCTTAGCCAGCTTTTCTCCCTGGTATTTTTGGTAAGATTCACTCTTTGTATTTTCCAGTGCTTTGTCTTGGTCCTGTTGCGTTTTCTCATAGGTCTCATAATGCCGGTAGCTGATCAAGGCAAAAGACCTTGCTACCTTCATCCCTTCCCTTCCTGCTTTTTCGTTTTTTTCTTTCCAGGTTGGATCGGCTTCTATGCTCATGCGCTGAGAGGCATTGAAGGCTTTGCCCCAGGGGGAATGAAAGGCATTGGTGGCGATGGGTATGATGTATTCAAAAAGGGACGGTTTCCATCCTGCCCAGGCGATCAGTTGTTGCCCACCCATGGATCCGCCAATACCCAGAAAGATCTTTTCGATTTCAAGGGAAATCCTCAGTTGATCAAAGGCTTTTGCCATGTCCAGCGGTGTGAAGAAGGGGAAATCCTGGAAATAGCGCTCTTGCGTTTCAGGGTTCTTGTCTAGGGGCGATACGCTGCCATAGCAGCTTCCCGGCATGTTCACACAGATGATGAAATGATGGGCCGGATCAAAACATTTTCCATCGCCGACCATCCCCGGCCACCAATCCGCTGCATCACTGTTGGCGGTCATGGCATGAAAGATCCATACCACATTGCTTTTGGTTGCATTCAAGGTGCCAAAAGTGGTATAGGCCAATTGAAAATCACGGATGTTTTTTCCGGATTCCAATGGGAGTCCTCCTTTGAATGAATAGATATGTTGTTGTTTGTTCATGGTGTTGTCTTCCGGAAAGGCAATAAAAAAACCCATCTGAAGTCAGATGGGTTTTCACTATGATGCGTTGATCTTGTCTAGAGAAAAGTATCTGACTTATCTTCCTCCGCAATGCGGAGTTGGAGTTGACACCTTATTGCTTTCGCAACAGGTTGTCAAGGCTTCATCGGGCCAATCCCTCTGCCTTTCTGGATAAGAAAATTAAGAACTGATGCAAAGGTAAGGGATTTTGTTAATTTTGCAATGCTACATGTCTACCCCCGACTATATTGAAGTGATCGGTGCCCGGGCGCACAACCTCAAAAACATCGATATTACCATTCCCAAGAATCAGCTGGTGGTGATCACCGGCATCAGTGGCAGTGGAAAGTCGTCACTCGCTTTTGATACCATCTATGCAGAGGGTCATCGTCGTTACATGGAGACCTTTGGTACCTATGCACGCCAGTTCATGGGGGAGATGGAAAGGCCGGATGTTGACAAGATATCAGGTCTTTCTCCCGTTATTTCCATCGAGCAGAAAACCACCAACCGGAATCCACGCTCAACAGTGGGAACCGTTACAGAGGTATATGATTTTCTTCGTTTGCTGTTTGCCCGAGCCGGAGAAGCCTATTCTTTCCATACCGGAAAAAAAATGGTCAAGTTCTCCGATGAGGAGATCGTGGCAGATCTGTATCAAAAACTAAAGAATAAAAAGATCAACATCCTGGCGCCCTTGGTCAGGGGCAGAAAGGGGCATTATCGGGAACTATTTGAAGAGACCCGCAAAAAGGGTTTTGTGAAAGTCAGGGTCGATGGTGAGCTGAAAGATCTGGTGCCCAAGATGCAGGTGGACCGATACAAAGTTCATGATATTGAGGTGGTGGTAGACCGATTGGCGGTGACCGAAGACATGAAAGTCCGCCTTGCCCAAAGCATACAACAGGCCATGCAGATTGGCAAGGGTTTGATTTTCATCCTGGAGCAGGATACCGAAAAATTGAAGCAGTACAGCAAGAAACTCATGTGTGCGGATACGGGAATGAGCTATGAGGAACCTTCTCCGAATACTTTCTCCTTCAATTCCCCCTATGGTGCCTGTCCTGCTTGCAAGGGCATCGGTTTGCAGCATTCGATTGACTTGGATGCAGTGGTTCCTGATCAAGGGTTGTCAATCGCAGAAGGGGCTATCCTTCCATTGGGAGAGAACAAAGATTCCTATTACAACAAGATGGTGGAGCAGTTGTCAAAGAAACACCGCTTCAGCCTGAAGGTCCCTTTCAGGGAACTTCCCCAAACGGCAAAGAACTGGGTTTTGTTTGGAAGCCCGAATGGTTTGCAGGAAGAGGATGCCGCACCAGCTGCTGATGATTTTCCTGGTGTGGCTTCCATGGTCATGAGATGGTTTACTGACAGTTCCAGTGATGCAGTAAGGGAATGGGCAGAAAAATACATGATGCTGAAACCCTGCACGGAATGCAGTGGTACAAGATTGAAACAGGAAAGCCTTTGGTTCAAGATAGCTGAAAAGCATATTGCGGAGTTGTCTGACATGAACCTCGGCAAATTGCAGGAATGGTTCAAGGAACTTGAATCCAGGCTGGACAAAAAACAACAGGCCATCGCCAAAGACATCCTCAAAGAGATCAGGGCGCGACTCGGTTTCTTGTTGGATGTTGGGTTGACCTATTTGTCACTTAGCAGACCTACCCGCACCCTCAGTGGAGGAGAATCGCAGCGCATCCGACTGGCAACCCAGATAGGCTCTCAGTTGCAAGGCATTACTTATATCCTGGATGAGCCTTCTATCGGCTTGCACCAGCGTGACAACCAGCAATTGATCGGGGCACTGCAAAATTTGCGGGATATTGGCAACAGTGTATTGGTGGTAGAGCATGACAAGGACATCATGATGGCGGCTGATCACCTGATCGATGTGGGTCCCAAAGCCGGCGTCCATGGGGGCAGGATCGTCTCGCAGGGAACACCTGCAGCCGTTTGTGCCTCATCTTCTGATACCGCCAGTTATCTCAACAACAAAAAAAGAATTGAAGTTCCAAAAGAAAGGCGAAAGGGGAATGGGAACCATATTTCCCTCAAAGGGGCTGTGGGCAATAACCTCAAGGGAGTGGATATTGAGATACCCTTGGGAAGTTTTGTGTTGGTAACAGGAGTAAGTGGCAGCGGTAAATCCACCCTCATCAATGAAACGCTTTATCCCCTGTTGAGCAAGCATTGTTATGGATCAAAAGCAGATCCGCTCCCTTATAAAAAGATCAGTGGGTTGGAGCATATAGACAAAGTCATTGAGATCGATCAGTCGCCCATCGGCAGGACTCCCAGAAGCAATCCTGCTACCTATTGTAATTTTTTCACGGATATCCGTCAATTGTTTGCTGCCGTGCCGGAGGCCAAGATCCGTGGATACAATGCCGGCAGGTTTTCTTTCAATGTCAAAGCAGGTCGCTGTGATGTTTGTGAAGGAGGTGGACTCAGGGTCATTGAGATGAATTTTTTACCGGATGTTTATGTGCATTGTGAAAAATGCAATGGCAGAAGGTATAACAGGGAAACATTGGAGATACGCTACAAGGGAAAGTCTATCAGTGATGTGTTGGACATGACGGTGGATGAGGCTGTTGAATTTTTTCAGCACATTCCCTATCTCTACCGCAAGGTGAAAGTATTGCAGGAAGTAGGGTTAGGGTACATCACATTGGGACAATCCGCCGTGACCCTCAGTGGGGGCGAAGCACAGCGTGTCAAGTTGGCTACTGAACTTTCCAAGAAGGATACCGGCAGGACTTTTTATATCCTGGATGAGCCGACTACCGGATTGCATTTTCAGGATATCAATCTTCTGCTCACTGTTTTGAATAAATTGGTGAACAGAGGTAATACCGTTTTGGTGATAGAGCACAACCTTGATGTGATCAAGGTTGCCGATCATATTATTGATATGGGGCCTGAAGGAGGAGAAGGGGGAGGAACTGTTTTGTACCAGGGTAGCCCGGATGGACTCTTGAAGATCAAGGCAAGTCATACTGCTCGTTATTTGAAGAATGAGCTTTGAGTAAATAAGCCATCACGCAAATGAACGATGGCTCTTTTCCGAGAGGAAATTGCCATCCCTCATATCAGTGGGTGCTGATGAAGTTTCTTAAAATTTTTGGATGGGACATTTTACATCACTCCCTCTGCCATGGTTCTGGTATTGTTCATTTCTTCCCAGGCGGATACTGATCTTCATGGCGGAAGCAAAGTAGGCATCGTTGTTCGCAGGGGTTCCCCTTTTGGATCCAATGCCATATCCTGTTTGATAGATTCCGCCATTTGCAAAGGCAGTTTTGTTGGCCATTTGGATGGCCATCCTGGCCTGTTCAGTTCCTTCACCGAAATAGGCATAGAAATCATCATTGCTGATATAGCGGGTGCTCACATCATCGATGTAATCAGTGAAAGTTTTTCTATTGATGATCTCAAAGGAGAGGGCAATATTATCATTGAGAAAATATTGTATGCCAACACCATAAGGGATGTTCAACTGGGTAAGTTTGTATTCTTTTCTATCGGGGTGTTGTGACATTCCTTGTCCTTCTGTTCTCAGTGGCTTCAGGTCTACCCATGTTCTGCTCCCATCCGGATGGACATATTGTGCCTGTGGATTGAAATGGAAAACGCCAACACCCAACACAGCATAAGGCCTGATCTTGTGCGTGAGGTCTTCTGGGTCTTCTTCCCATAAAAATGCAGTAGGGTAGATTTCAGCTGCAAAAAAGGCCTCCCGTATATTGGACCTGAAATGTTGATCTCTTGTCTTTCTTGCTTCTTCATATCCTCCAACCCCTTTGATCAGGCTGTCTGCTCCCTCTACTTTTCCAAAATTGGCGCTCAACCTGAAATGGATGTATTCATGAGGACGGTAGCCAGCATGGAAGCCCGTCATAAAGTGCGTGAGTGAAGGGGTAAGATCTTTCAGGAAACCAGCCCCTTTTCCTGCGTTGCCGCCAAGGTCTCCCAAAAAATTAGAGGGACCGTAGGTAAAACCCAATTCAATTTTAGATTGCTGTGCACGGGTTCCCTTTGGGCTGAACAGGATGACATTGAATATGAATAAAATCCTACAGAATAGGTAGATCTTGGCTTTCATGGAGAGGATTTGGGATTGGGAGTTCTTGCGAACACAATAGAAACGAATGCCTTAACTAAATATTATGTTAATGCCTTAAAGTTTATAGAAAATGCGTCTGTAAATCTGCCTTGAATACCTATTTCTAAGCGTTTCGGATCATTTTGATATGGGGAATCTCGTCTTCCATATAGGTTTCACTGCACTGAGCAAAACCCTGCTCTTCGTAGAATTTTTTCAGGTATAGCTGGGCGCCAATCTTGATGGGAAGGTTACCATGCAGCCGAATGGTTTCTTCAATCGCCTTTTGCATCAGTGCCTTTCCGGCCCCTATGCCCCTGTGCCTGGGAGATCCAACAACCCTGCCAATGGAGGGCTCCTCATAGGAAATGCCGGGTGGAACGATCCTGACCGATACAACCAGCTCATCCCCCATCTTCCCCAGAAGATGATGACATGACTGATCTTTGTTGTCCATGTCGAGGAAAATACATTGTTGTTCCACGACAAAGACTTCACTCCTAAGCCTCAGGATATCATAGAGCTCATGGGGTGTAAGTTCAGCAAAGGCTTTGAGGGTCCATTCGATCTTGTTCATGTCATGAGGTTTGGCAGGCAAAATTACAATGGATTCATCTCGATGGGAAATCATTTAATTTTGAACAAATATTCAGCCATCAAGTCAACCGTACTTTCCAATCCGATAGAATACCTAAAAGGCGTGGGTCCTTTGAGGGCTGATCTGCTCAAAAAGGAGCTGCAGATTTTTACCTTCGGGGATCTCTTGCACCATTATCCCTATCGGCATCTCGATAGAACCAAGGTACAAGTGATTGCACAAATCAATCCCGCAATGGAATATGTGCAAGTCAGGGGTGTCTTACTCAGCATGGAGATCGTAGGAGAGAAAAGAGCGAGGCGATTGGTGGCCCAACTCCGGGATGCTACAGGTATCATAGAGCTTACCTGGTTTCAGGGAATCAATTGGGTGGAAAAAGCATTGGTGATTGGACAGGAATATCTTGCCTTTGGTAAACCAGGATTTTTCCTGGGTAAACCGCAGATCACCCATCCGGAATTGGAAACGCTGCGAGAGGCCAATGCTGCCGGAAAAGGTTTTTTGGAACCGATCTATCCGGTTACCGAAAAGCTGAAAGCAAGGGGCTTGAATGCCAAAGCCATTGGCAAACTGATGCAGCAACTTTTTTTGGTGCTGGAACAAAAAGACATTGGTGAATTCTTGCCACAAGATTTGATCGAAAAAGAACAGCTGGTCAGCCGCTGGATATCCTTGCAGCATGTTCATTTTCCTCCATCGGCAGAACACCATCAACGGGCCCTGCAGCGCTTGAAATTTGATGAGTTTTTTATTGCGCAACTGAGGATGGGCATGCTGCGTTCTTCAAGACATCGCTTTTCAAGGGGACAGGTTTTTACTACGGTGGGCAATCACTTCAATGATTTTTATCATCATCACTTGCCTTTCCCGCTTACGGGTGCTCAAAAAAGGGTTCTGAAAGAGTTACGACAAGACATGGGAACGGGAAAGCAGATGAACCGGCTTTTGCAGGGAGATGTGGGAAGTGGAAAGACTATTGTGGCCTTGATGACCATGCTGATTGCTTTGGACAATGGATTTCAGTCGGCCATCATGGCACCCACAGAAATATTGGCAAGACAGCATGCCAACCAGTTCATGGAGCTTTTGGATCCCATGGGTATTCGTGTTGCTTTGCTGACAGGTTCTACCCGGTCTGCTGAGCGAAAAAAAATATTGAATGATTTGCTGAATGGCAGCATTTCCATCCTCGTGGGTACCCATGCCTTGATAGAAGATGTTGTTCAGTTCAAAAACCTGGGATTGGCAGTGATCGATGAACAGCACAAGTTTGGAGTGGCGCAGCGGGCCAAACTTTGGCAGAAGAATACCATCCCTCCTCACATGCTGGTGATGACAGCAACGCCAATACCCCGAACCTTGGCCATGACTGCATACGGTGACCTGGACTACAGTGTCATAGATGAATTACCACCGGGCAGAACACCCGTTCTCACTGTTCACCGCTTGGATGACGCCCGTCCACAGGTCATGGATTTTATCCGGTCTGAGATCGCACTGGGTCGTCAGGTATATTTTATATTCCCCTTGATCGAAGAGAGTGAAAAGCTGCAGTATGAAGACCTCATGAGAGGCTATGAAAATGTCAAGGCCTGGTTTCCAGAGCCACAATATTGGATCAGCATGGTCCATGGAAGGATGCCGGCAGAACAAAAAGAGATCAACATGCAGCGCTTTGTGAACATGGATACCCAGATCATGGTTAGCACTACCGTCATTGAGGTAGGGGTCAATGTGCCCAATGCTTCGGTGATGGTCATTGAAAGTGCAGAGAAGTTTGGTTTGAGTCAACTGCATCAGCTCAGGGGTAGAGTGGGTAGAGGAGCAGAAAAAAGTTATTGTATTCTGCTCTCTGGAAGCCAGGTGGGCAAAGAAGCCAAAGACAGGCTTTCGGTGATGTGTTCCACCAACGATGGGTTCAAGATTGCTGAAAAAGACCTGGAATTGCGCGGTCCTGGTGACATACAGGGAACAAGACAAAGCGGGGCACTGGATTTTAAATTGGCAGATATCGTAAAGGATCGTGAATTACTCGAGGTAACCAAATTAAAGGCGGAGGCTTTACTGGAAACGGACCCAGACCTAAGAAAACAGGAAAACACAGCTTTGAGAGAATTTTTACAGGCCGACAAGGGCGGAACCGTCTGGGGTAAGATATCTTAACATATTAACAACTCTTAAAGCATTAAACCGCTACTTTTACCAGGGGTCTAAGTATCAGCATGTTGAACAAAAACTTTGTTTTCGTTGCTATTTTTCTTTTGGGGTATTCAGTGCTCCAGGCGCAATCTTTTTATGCGATCGATTTTACAGAAAACAAGGGGCAATGGAAGGGTGATTTCAAATTCAAAACTGTGATTGGCAATGGGGCCCTCTTCATCAACAACAATGGCTATACCATTTTAAAAAGTCATCCGGAAGATATTCAGGCGATCAATGACTATGTGCATGGTATCCGTGATCAGCGCAGTGAACCGGTTAAAATAACACCAGGGGTCAAGGATGGGGAGTCCATCTCAGAAGAACCCATCACACTTCGCTCTCATGCCTACAAGGTCAAGTTTCTGGGCGCTTCCGGTAACCTTCAGTTTCAGCCTGAAAAACCAACAGGCGAGACAGCCAACTATTTTTTGGGGGATGATCCTGCCTTGTGGCAAAGAGATGTCAAAAGCTATGCATCCGTTAGGGCCAGCGGATTGTATACTGGTATTGACATCCGATATTATTCCAATGGCGACAGACTTAAATATGACTTGATCGTACAACCGGGAGCCGATCCCTCCAGGATTCTCATGCTGTATGAGGGTGTTGACAAACTGAGTGTACGCGATGGTCAGCTGATTGTCAGAACATCGGTTGGGGAGTCAAATGAATTGCCTCCCTATGCCTATCAAATGGTAGGCGGTTTAAAAAAGGAAATAGCTTGCGATTACGAAGTAAAAGGAAATACAGTTGGCTTCAGGATCAAAAATTATGATCGCAACAGTCCATTGATCATCGATCCTATTCTGGTATTCTCTACCTATACAGGAAGCAGAAGCAGCAATTGGGGCTTCACGGCTGCTCCTGGTCCCGATGGAAGTCTGTACGCAGGCGGCATCGTATTTGGCTCTGGGTATCCGGTTAGTACCGGAGCGCTTCAAACCAAGTTTGGTGGTGGAACAGGGCAGGCCAATATCGGCGGTGTGGATGTTGGCATCACCAGGTTCAGTCCTGATGGGAAAAGCCGCATTTTCTCTACTTATCTTGGAGGTAGTGGTGATGAATTTCCGCACAGCATTTTTGTAGATCCTCAGGGCAACCCTGTGATCCTGGGCAGGACAACCTCTGCTAATTTTCCCAACCTCAACAACAAAGTCGGCAACCTTGGCGCCACTGATATTTTCATCAGCAAACTTTCGGCTGATGGCACAACCCTCTTGGGAGGAATTGTAATAGGAGGTACAGGCATTGATGGAGCCAACATGGATCCCAATATCAGTCCTGGTCCCAAATCTCTTCTTTATAACTACGGCGACAATGCCAGAAGTGAAGTGATCCTGGACAGGGCAAACAATGTTTACATTGCTGCCAGTACCTTGTCCAGTGATTTTCCCGTGAGAAACGCCAGTCAGTCTAGTGCTGGCGGTATGCAGGATGGTGTGGTCATAAAGTTGAGCCCCAATCTTTCATCGATATTTTTCAGCACCTATTTGGGAGGCGCAGATGATGATGCTGCCTTTGTATTGGCATTGAACCCCGTGAACAACAACATTTATGCAGCAGGTGCCACCAAAAGCGGAAATTTACCGGGGAATAAATCGGGTACCATTGGTGCTACGCTCCAGGGGGGCATCGATGGATTTGTATCTGTATTTGATAACAATGGCGTCAGAAGCATCAGTACCTATCTGGGAACCAATGCTACTGATATTGTGTATGGAATTCAGTTTGACGCAAAAGGATTTCCTTATGTCATGGGCATTAGCCTGGGAGCATGGACAGTCAAAAATGCTGCTTTCAGCAATGCAGGAGCCAAACAATTTATTTCCAAATTAAAACCTGATTTGACCGACTATGTCTATTCCACCGTTTATGGAACAGCAGCAATTTTACCCAATATCTCTCCGGTTGCCTTTCTGGTTGATCGTTGTGAGAATGTCTATGTGTCTGGATGGGGAGGCAAACTGAACAATTGTTACAACGGGGCATTTGATACCAAAACCATTGGCACGGCAGGCATGACACTGGCAGGCAATCCTATCCAGAATTATACCGATAACAAGGACTTTTATTTTTTCGTTTTGGAGAAAGATGCGAGTCGCCAATTGTATGGGTCCTTCTTCGGACAGCAAGGGGGTGAGGGGGATCATGTGGATGGAGGAACTGCCAGGTTTGACAACAAGGGGGCAATCTATCAAGCTGTCTGTGCAAATTGTGGTGGCTCAACCATTTGTGCCCGGGATCCCGTCAGAAGGCCGATGATTGTCACGCCAGGGGTTGTTGCGCCAACCAATGGAGCGTTGGGATCCGGTGGAGCAGGAGAGTGCAACCTGGCTGCCTTCAAAATCAATTTTGAATTTGATGGAGTCAAAGCCGGTGCATTGTCTATCATTGATGGTATCCCCTACGATACCGCAGGATGTGTACCGCTGAAAGTAGATTTCACTGATACACTTGCATTGGGAAAAACCTATGAATGGAATTTTGGGGATGGCTCTCCTGTTGTCACTTCTTCCGATCCCAATGTTTCTTATACTTTTACCCGTTCGGGAAATTACAGGGTAAGGCTGATCTCTATTGATGGCGACAGGTGCATTCCCCGAGATACATCCTATGTCAACATAAGGGTAAGAACGGATAAGGCTGTTCTCAGTGCCTCCGGTGGTAAGCTTCTCCCCTGCGAGGGTTTCGCATATCGTTTTGTGAACAATTCCGTGGCACCGGGGTCAAGGCCATTTACCGACACTTCTTTCAAATGGGATTTTGGTGACAACTCACCAATCATCAAGACCGGCAAAACCAATATTGATCATACGTTCCCTGGGGTAGGCAGCTACAAAGTCAGGCTGATACTGAACGATACTGCTTATTGCAATGCCTATGACGTGCAGGAGTTCAATGTTTATATTTCACCTCTGGTGAAAGCTTCCTTCACCACCCCTGCGATCGGTTGCCTCCCTTACAGGGCACAGTTTAAAAATACCAGTGTAGCAGGACAAACATTTATCTGGAATTTTGGCGATGGTACAAGCTTTACAGGAACCAATCCCCCCACAAAATTGTACAGGGCATTGGGTGATTATACGGTAACCTTGATCGCGAATGATCCCGGAACTTGTAATCTTGCGGATACCTTCCGTTATACCATTTCTGTAAAACCAAAGCCTGTGGCGTCTTTCAGCTTTTCCCCCAATCCTCCGCAAGAAAATACCGCTACACAATTCACGAATCTATCAACCGGTGCAACAAGATATTTTTGGGAGTTTGGAGACCTTGATACTTCCATAGCGGTAAATCCATCACATCTTTATGAGAGAACGGATACTTTCGTGGCCTGTTTGATGGCATACAATGATGTTGGTTGCAGTGATACAATTTGCGCCAATGTGGTGACCCTGATAAAACCGGCGGTGGATGTGCCCAATGCCTTCACCCCCAATGGTGATGGCAAAAACGACAAAGTTTTTGTAAGGGGTTTTGGCATCGCTCAAATGAATTTCAGGATATACAATCGCTGGGGACAATTGGTGTTTGAATCCGGCAGTCCATCTTATGGTTGGGATGGAACTTACAAAGGAGTGTTACAACCCATGGATGCTTATGCTTATACACTCACCGTTCAATATGGCGATGGTACCGTCGTGAACAAAAAAGGGGATATCACGTTGATCAGATAAGATGATGAAGAAAAGCAATACAAGAGGATTTTGGTTGTTCATCCTGTTTTTGGGGATGACGGCAAGCTTCATGCAAGCTTCTTCACAGGATCTTCATTTTTCACAATTTTTTCATTCACCGCTGTCCACCAATCCTGCGAATACAGGATTTATTCCAGCATCTGATTATCGCCTGGGAGCCCATTACAGGGAGCAGTGGGCGTCCATCCCGGTTCCCTATAAGACCATGAGCATATTTGGCGATTTTCAGTTCATGCGCGACCGGTTCCGCAGTGGATGGATGGGCTTGGGTGGGATGATTCTGCAGGACGTTGCTGGTACAGGGAAACTCAGGTCTACCAAGGCATATGCATCAGTAGCTTATCACCAAATGTTGGGCTCAACCGGATTATTGTCGGCAGGATTCAATGTGGGGTATGCAGGCAAACAGATCAACCAGGATAAGCTGACTTTTGACAACCAATGGAATGGTAGGTTTTTTGATTCCAATGTACCCAGTGGCGAGATTTTTCAAAACAACTCGATAGGGTACCTGGACCTGCAAGCAGGCCTCAATTATGCCTATTTCCCATCAGACAATGTTTACCTGCATGCGGGATTTAGCATGCATCATCTCAACAAACCCAAAGAATCTTTTTTTGCAGTGAGTCCGGGATACGACAATACGATCCAACCCAGATCCATTTTTTTTGCTGATGCTGTGATCAAGTTGAACAACCAGATCATTTTGTCGCCAGGCATCTATTATGCCACTCAGGCCAAATCTGCCGAACTCACAGCAGGAATGCACTTGAACTACAACATAGCCAATGAGGGTGATCAGCAGTTGATCCTGGGTGTTTACTTCAGGTACAATGATGCCTATATTCCCATGGTGGGATACCAGTGGCGCAATTTTAAATTCTCCTTCAGTTATGATGCTACCAATACACCCTTGAAATATTTCAATAACAGCAGGGGGGCAACAGAAATGTTCATGCAATATGATGGGCTCTACAGCACCATGTATGGGGGAGGCAGGCAGAGCATGTGTCCTACGTTCAAGACTTTTTAAGATCTTCCATCAACGCCTTTATCAGCGCATTTGCATCTTTGCAGTTGGAAAGCCTATTCCACACAGGATCATAGAGGAAGCCGTTTGATTCCAGTGATTCCAAATGAGCGATCAGGTGATCATAGAACCCACCAGAATTGAGCAGATAGATCTTCTTGTTGTGAATACTGAGTTGGTTCCAGGTTAGCATTTCAAACATTTCATCCAATGTTCCAAAGCCTCCCGGCAACACGATGCCTGCTGCACCTTTCTGGTACATGATGCGCTTTCGCTCGTGCATGTCTTTGGTGATGATCAGGTCTGTTAATCCTTCATGTTGATGCTCCCATTCCAGCAGCACTTCCGGCAAAACGCCCGTAACCCTTGATCCATGCGCCAATGCATGGTTGGCAAGGTCGCCCATCAAGCCTTTGTGGGAACCTCCATAGACAATATCAAATCCATTTTGTCCGAGTAGTTGTCCCAACAAGGATACGTCTGCTGAATAAATAGGATTGTTGCCTGATTTGGATCCGCAAAAAACGGCAAGGGTTATATTGTCCTGAGCCGCCATTTTATTTCTTTTTGTAATCACCTCTTTTCCAGGAGCGGATGAATTCTCCCCAGGCAAAGGGATTGAAAATGTTCATGGGCGGGGTCTGTCCGGTATAATAATAACGCTGCGCATTTTTGGCCAATGTCATGTTCACCGATTCCCTCCCATCATTCGGTAGGGAACGCATTAAGATCCTTCGGGTGGCCATGTCTGTGTTTTTTCTGGCGATCTCAATATCGTCGTCAGGAATATCCGCATTGACAAAGTCCCGTTCAAATTGCTCTCGGGTAGGCCTTGGCTTGATGATGGCAGCAGGCAGAAAAGCCGTGTCATTGATCATCAATTGTATGATGCTGTATTGATTCCCCTCAAGATTGTTGGGGATCTTGGTGATCTTGTTCTTAAAGCCGATGCAGCTGAATTCAATTTCATCCCCTTTGAGTACAACAATGGAAAAAACACCCTGGCTGTTGGTCAGGGTACCCCTGCCGGTTCCTTTCACCAGGATACTCACTGCTGGCAGCCCCCTCAAACTATCAGCTGTCATCACCACTCCATAAAGCTGGACAACAGAGTCTTTGAAATTTTCAAACTGTGCTTTGGCAACAGTGGGAAGGAAGAAAAGTCCCAAAATGAGGTATCGAAGCGTTTTTTTCATGACCGGCTTGAATGCACAAAATAAGTGCTTCTTTCCGATAAACAAACTACGATAGGAATGGTTAATTTTGCAGTCCTTATATTTTAACATTTCATGCATATGACAACAGAATCGGTATTGAAGGCATTGGGTACAGTTCAGGAGCCGGATTTGAAAAAAGACCTGGTTACACTGAACATGGTGAAAGACGTCAAGTTTGGGGAAGGAAATGTTGAATTTACAATTGTCCTCACCACGCCTGCCTGTCCCATGAAAGAGTTGATCCGTCGGGATTGTGAGAAGGCCATCCACGATCAGGTGGATGAAGGTCTTGAGGTGATCGTCAACTTTACTTCCAATACCAGTTCCATGCGGGTGGATCTTTCTTCTGTATTGCCCGGCGTCAAGAATATCATTGCAGTGGTGAGTGGCAAAGGCGGTGTGGGTAAGTCTACGGTTGCAGCCAACCTGGCTTTGGCCCTGGCACAACAGGGAGCAAAAGTGGGATTGATGGATGCAGATATCTATGGTCCCAGCGTTCCTATCATGTTTGGGGTTCGAGGGCAGCGTCCCTTGATGGAGCATGTGGAGGGGAAGGACAAGATCATCCCCTTGGAACAACATGGCATCAAACTGATCAGCATAGGTTTGCTGGTGGATGAAAAGAGTGCAGTGGTCTGGAGAGGACCGATGGCCAGCTCCGCCATCCGACAGTTTGTAACCGATGTGCATTGGGGCGAGCTGGATTATCTCGTCATCGATATGCCTCCGGGGACCGGGGATATTCACCTGACGCTCGTTCAAACCATCCCGGTGACAGGTGCGGTGGTTGTTACCACGCCACAAGAAGTGGCATTGGCGGATGCCAAGAAAGCCATTGCCATGTTCGGACAGGCACAGATCAATGTGCCCATCATTGGCTTGGTTGAAAACATGGCCTGGTTCACACCGGCAGAGCTGCCTGAAAACAGGTATTATATTTTTGGGAAGGATGGCGGCAAGAACCTCGCCGATCAGTTGGACATGAATTTCCTGGGACAAATTCCGTTGGTGCAAAGCATCCGGGAAGGAGGTGATAAAGGTACTCCGGCACTCATCAGTGCAGATTCAACAACACAGGAAGCTTTTTCATCCTTTGCTGCTGAAACCATTCGTGCCGTGGCCATTGCCAATGCACAAAAAAAGACTGAGAATCCCGCTTGATCAGCGTGTGCTTAGTTTGGCGGAAATTGCAGGAGCCATCAATTTGTAGCTTTGCTTCTTTCCATCAAGGTCAATGTGAACGATATTGGTCTGCTCTGCCTTGTATTCATACATTAGATTTGACTGTACCTCAATGGACCTGACTCCTGTCAGTTTGGCCATGTTGAAATAGAGCCAAACCACCTCCTTGTCAATTTCATATCCCAGGAATGAATAGGGTCTGGCTTTTTCATTGATCAGGATGGCCACATGTTTTTTAAAATAGGCTTCCAGTATCGGATTCAGCAGCTGTTTTTCGTTTTTGTAGAGGTCGAATTTTTTTCCGGTATAGAGCCTGAGTGTTTCTTCTAGGTCATCCGGAAACATTTTGCAAGCGATACCCAACTCTTTTGTCTTGCTGTTGTATTCCATTTCAGTGACCGACGTGTAAAAAGGATGCACAAAAGAGGTAAGCAAGATCAAAGCCAACAAGACCAGCAGGTATCTTCTCATGTTGGCAAAAGTCCGAATAATTCCGACCTTTAAGCCAATGTCAGGCTTCATTTTTTATTTCAAGATTGGATGGTCACATATCATCAGCTTGGGTGCGACCGATCATCTTTACTTTATTGCCGTTCTGTCGATCATCTATCAGTTGGCCGATTGGAAAAAAGTATTGGTCTTGGTTACTGCTTTTACCCTGGGTCATGCCATAACCCTTTACCTGAGTGCATTGGATCTATTCAGGTTTTCAGTCGAATGGGTTGAATTTATCATTCCCTGTACCATCGTGCTCACGGCTGCCAAAAACCTGCTCATGCCAGCACAAAGTCGGGCTGGGAATACCATTCAATATGCCATGGCGCTTGGATTTGGAGCGGTGCATGGGATGGGATATGCCAATTATATCCGCATGATGCTGTCGTCGGATCAGCAGCTGGTTTGGAGCCTGTTCAGCTTCAACGTTGGACTCGAAATCGGACAGATTTTCGTAGTTTTAGTCGTCCTTTTGTTATCATGGGTTTTGCATCATTATCATATCGTTTCACAGAGAGCTTTGGTGATGCTTTTTTCCATGGTGATACTGGGTTTGTCATGGGCTATGGCTTACCAACGAATTCCATTTTTTTAATAAATATCTATACATGAAACAGGCATTTATCATTGCATTTTTCCTGGTGAGCTGTTCTGCCGTTTTTGCGCAGCCCCTGAGGAATCCGGGATCCAATCATGGCAACCGATTTGAACAATTGGATTACCTGATGCAGGACCCCAATGAATACAGAACGGCGAGTGGTGCACCCGGTCCTAAATATTGGCAACAGCGGGCAGATTATGAAATCAACGTAGACATCAATGAAGCCGAAAATCTGTTGACCGGTTCAGAAACGGTCACCTACTTCAACAACTCTCCGGATGTCCTGACCTATATCTGGCTGCAGATCGATGAGAATTTTCATCACCCTAACAGTGATAACAACTACGACAAACCCTCATCCATGAGCAACAGGCTTACCCATCAGCAACTGTTGCAGATGAATCCCAAAGCATACATGAAGGGCTTCGGAGTCAACATCACCGCGCTCACAGATGCTACCGGCAAACCCTTGTCCTACACGGTTAACCAAACCATGATGCGGGTAGACCTCCCCATTCCTTTGAAGTCGGGACAAAAATTCGTTTTCAAGGTGAATTGGAACTATAAGATCCCGGACAAGTTGACAAGGTATGGGAGAGGCGGATACGAATATTTTGCCGAAGACGATAACAACCTTTATTCCATCACCCAGTGGTTCCCCAGACTCGCTGTTTACAGCGATTTTCAGGGATGGCAAAACATGCAGTTTGCAGGCGGTGCTGAGTTTGCACTGACCTTTGGAAACTACAAGGTAAACATCACCGTTCCGGAAGACCATGTGGTGGCGGCTACCGGCGAGTGTAAAAACCTCGCATCGGTTCTCACTGCTGATCAGCTGGCACGCTGGCAGAAAGCACAGACCTCTGCAGAACCAATCGAGATTGTAACATTGGCAGAAGCCATTGAAAATTCAAAAGACAAATCCAAAGGCAAAAAGACCTGGATCTATGAAGCCCAGAATGTGCGCGACTTTGCCTTCAATACCTCCAGAAGATTGGTATGGGATGCCATGGCAGCTGATGTGGAAGGAAAGAAGGTGATGTGCATGAGCTATTATGGCAAGGAAGCTTATCCCATCTACAAGAAGTATTCCACCAAGGCGGTGTACCATACCATCAAGACCTATTCCAAATTCACCATTCCTTATCCCTATCCCGTTGCCATTTCAGTAGAGGCATCCATTGGCATGGAATACCCCATGATTGCCATGAACTATGGAAGAGCAGAAAAAGATGGCAGCTACAGTGAATCTGTGAAGTATGGTGCGATTGGTGTGATCATTCATGAAGTGGGCCATAACTTCTTCCCCATGATCGTCAACTCTGATGAGCGCCAGTACTGGTGGATGGACGAAGGATTGAATACCTTCTGCCAGTTTCTTACTGAACAGGAGTTTGACAACAACTATCCTTCCAGAAGGGGTCCTGCGCACCTGATCACCGATTACATGAAACTGCCCAAAGATTTGTTGGAGCCGATCATGACCAAGGGCGACAATGTAGCCAATGTGGGATCCAATGCCTATGCCAAAGCTGCTACTGGCTTGAACATACTGCGTGAAACCATCATGGGGCGTGAGCTATTTGATTATGCCTTCAAAGAATATGCAAGACGCTGGGCTTTCAGGCATCCTACTCCCTATGATCTTTTCCGTACCATGGAAGATGCCAGTGCAGTGGACCTGGATTGGTTCTGGAGAGGATGGTACTATGGAACCGAGCCGGTGGATATTTCCTTGGATTCAGTGAAATGGTTCAAGCTGGATGCAGAGAAAAATTTGGCATTGATGCAATCGGCTGAATTTGAGAACATCAGCAAGATGAGAAACCGGAACGAAAACAAGATTAGTTTCTACACCAACACTGATACCACCCTTCGAGACTTCTACTATTACAACAGAAATGCGGATGCCAAGATGTACCAAGACATGGCACAGCAACAACTGGATGCACAGAAAGACAGGGAGAACTACAAGCAATGGGAAGATAAAAATCTTTACGAGCTTACTTTCTCCAACAAAGGCGGCATGGTAATGCCCATCATTGTAGAATGGACATTCAAGGATGGCAGCAAAGAAGTGGACCGCATTCCTGTGACCATCTGGAGATTGAATGAGCAGAAAGTGACCAAGCTATTTGTGAAGGACAAGGAAGTCTCTGCCATCAAACTGGATCCAATGCGTGAAACAGCGGATATCAATGAAGCCAATGGCATGTGGCCGGTACGTGAATTACCCAGCCGCTATCAGTTGTTCAAAGGTACTTCTTCGATAAGTGGCCTTGGTGCTCCCCGTGGTGGCGGTGGCGGTCAAAACGCCATGCAAAAGGCACAGAAAAAATAAGGATTATTTGATCCAGGAGTTGAACTCCTCCTTGGATACGAGGCCCTGCTTGCGCTTGATTTCCTTACCATTTTTGTAAAGAATAAACGTGGGCAGGGCTTCTACGTTGAGTGATTTCATGAGTTCGGTTTCAATGCCGCCATCCATTTTCACCAATGTCAATTTCTTGCTATTTTCTTTCATAAAAGCCTGTAACACAGGTTCCATTTTTCTGCAAGGAGGGCACCATTCAGCGCCAAAATCCACCAAGACAAGGTTGGTGCTGTTGACCTGTCCCTTGTATCCTTCCATGCTGGTTTGTTTTACATTGGCGGCTCCCTCCAGGGGCAGACTGGCATTTTTCCAGCCATTGATGCCGCCTTCCATGTTGATCACTTTATAACCCTGTGCAGCGAGTGCTGCACCGGCGGCTGCACTTCTGCCTCCGCTCAAACAATAGATATAGACAGTTTTGTTTTTGTCAAGGTGCTGCGTTCTGTCGTTGAACTCCAACTTGTTCAGCCAGTTGGCCTGAAGGGCATGTTCCAGGTGTCCGCTTTTATATTCATCTGCTGTTCTAACATCCAATACCTGGATATTCTGCGCTTTGATAGCACTGGCAAATTCAGAAGGTTTGATGGCAGGAACCTGAGCATTGGCGAAGGTGGATAGCAATATTGATAAGGAACATATCAACTTCTTCATGACAACTTGTTTCCGTAAAATTAGGACAGTAGGATCAGGGTACAAAAATCCTGTAAACAAGGTAGCAGATCAATCCGCCCAATACCATGATTAGTATACCGGAAACCCTTTTCTTTTTCAAAAAGAAAAGCATGATGAGTCCCGTCATAGAAACCAATACCATGAGTACACCCGATAGATCAATCAGCCAGGCCCAGGTTTTTCCGGAATCCCTTCCTTTGTGGAGATCATTGAGGACACCCCAAATGCCTGTTTTGGTCTCAGAGACTTCGTAACTTCCATCTTCCCGGTTGACAAAGGCATCAGCCGTATACCCCGGACCATTAAAGGAAATGGTGCACTGGTTTTCATCGATGCTGAATTCTCCCACGGCTCCTTTGATGCCATGCGTGTTGCGCAAAAATTCTACAATATTCAGTTTGGCAATTCTGGCAGTGTCTTTCACCGATACCCATTGTAGGTTCAGTTTGCCATTCATGCTGGTCGTTTTTTGCTGATCCGCAAACCACTCTGTATGGTTAAGCGTGATACCGGTAATGGCAAAAAACAGCAGGATGATGAAGCTGAACATGGAAAGATAGATGTGCAGCCATCTGGACCAGTTGGAGGTATTTCTTTTGATACGGTTCATGTTGATGGTAGGGTAAGACTAATTTAGTTTTTTATACTCAACAGCGGCATTGCTCACTTCAATGTTACCGGGGATCTGGAAACGCTCCGGTTTTTTCTTGCAATTGATTTCCTGTTTCATGAGCTGGTAGGTGCCATGTTCTCTGGCAGCTTCTATGTAAATAGTATACACGCCCTCGCTTACATACTTTCCTTTGTCATCCTTGCCATCCCATTTCAGCGTATAGCTTCCTGCCGGTCTGGTGGCACTGCTGATGGCTGACATGTCTTGAGCACCGCCATTGTAGTTGTTTTTGTTTTTTCTGTACCATTCTTTCAGGTCAGGCAACCAGCGGGGTTTGTTGTACCAAAGGGCCAGTGTTCTCACTGTATTCTTCTTGGCATCTTCCACCCAGACTGCTACAAAGGGTCTTCTGAATCGTCCTTCAAATTTGGCCAACTCCAATTGGATAGCCACTTCAAAGTTTTTGTCCCAATCCTTGTCCTTTGCCTTTTTCTCATCGATTTTGGGAGTGCTCTTGGTGTCATTTTTCTCAAGTAAATTTTTCCATCCCTTGCTTTCTATTGATTGTCCATCTGCCATCACCATTTTGAATTCAGCACCAGCAGCTTCAGCCAATTGCATGGATTCAACTGGATCCAGTACATTGAATGCAGTAGCCAATGCTCCTGCGTCAGTAGCATTGGGGGCCACCACGGTTGCACTTTTTACTTTTTCTACCGGGAGTCCGGTTCTGGGATCCAGGATATGTGAATACCATTTCCCATTGATGGAAAATCCTCTTTTATAATTACCGCTGGTGGCGATGGCACCATTGCTGATGGTGAGGAAATTCTTTTCTAGGGTATTGTCGGCCGCAGTCGCAGGATCTTCTAGGTTGATCTTTTCAGGAGCTTTTCCTTTGACCACGATATCGCCCCCAATGTTGACCATCACCGTTTCAATACCGTCTATTTGGGCGATCATATCCGCTACCTTGTTGATGATATAGGATTTTACAAAGCTGTTCATGACCAGTGAAGCTTTGCCTGTTCTGGTGGCAGTTTGTTCTGCGGTGTTCAGGGTCCATTGTTCCTCTTGAATGGCAGATGCTGATTTTTTCAAATCGATCATATTGGGTAACAGGTTGAGCTTCTCACCTTCTTTCCAGGAGTTGATGAGCTGCCCTACCGCAGGATTCAGTGCTCCATGGGTTCGCTGTTTCCATGTGGAGAAAAGGTTCAGCACTTCAAAAAGTTCAAAGGATACTTTCATGGGTTGATGAAAGGTGGCCTGCCATTGGTTGAATTCGCTTTTTGGATCATATGAACTGAGAATGGAAGACAACCGATCGATCTCCGCCAATGCGATCACTTCTGCCTTGTCTGCCTGCTTTGCATCCAAGGCGCTAACTTTCAGGTCAAATGAGGTCCCCAATACATTTTCAAAACTGGAAACATAGGTTTGTGGTTTCTCTTTTTTGGGAAGGGCAAAGGAGAATGCTGCGATCAGTAGGATGCCTGCCATGAAAGGTTTGGTGAGTTGCATAAGGGTTGTTTGAAACTTAGATGTCCTCTTTTGCCCAAACTTTTACCAACAAAAGCATATTTATCTTTTTTTAACTTTTGGCTTTCATAACTTGCCGTATGTCTGGTGCCAAACTGATCATGTTCGACAATCGCCTCAAGAAGGTGAAAAGGATCATTGGCAAGCAGGCCAGACAACTATCGATTGACTGTTATCGTTTGTACGACAGGGATCTTCCTGAATTCCCCCTGATCATTGATGTTTATGGGGAGGAAGTATTGGTGACCGAATACCGCAGCCAGCACAGGCTTACAGAGGAGGAATATGAACAATGGTTGACAGACAGCCTGGAAGTGATCCAGCACGTATTGGAAAAGACACCTGATCAGATCCACCTGAAGGAAAGAAGACGGAAAGAAAGCCGACAGGATCAATACCAGAAAACCGATAACC
>JACCDP010472281.1_pt1 | contig 24463 bp, 22 predicted proteins | sample 7445841 | NCBI WGS metagenome assembly JACCDP01 (sample SAMN15323441, study PRJNA562643) | freshwater metagenome | isolation source: river surface water | place: USA:Blue River Watershed | collected 2017-08-17
AAGCAGGTTGCGCCGTGGGTTGCCCGTTTTGTTCCACGGGTGCTCAGGGTTTCAGTCGCAACCTCACCACCGCCGAAATACTGGCGCAGCTTTGGTTTGCCGAACGCACCCTGCGTCAAGAGCGCGGTTCCGATGAGCGCGTCATCTCCAATGTGGTGATGATGGGCATGGGCGAGCCCTTGCAAAACTACAGCGCCTTGGTGCCTGCCTTGAAAACCATGTTGGACGACCACGGCTATGGTTTGTCGCGCCGCCGGGTCACCGTCTCCACCTCGGGGGTGGTGCCCATGATCGAACGCCTGGCGCAAGACTGCCCGGTGGCCTTGGCCGTGTCCTTGCATGCACCCAACGACGCCTTGCGCGACAAACTGGTGCCGCTCAACCTCAAATACCCCTTGGCCGAATTGCTGCAAACCTGCCGCGACTACCTCGCCCATGCACCGCGCGACTTCATCACCTTTGAGTACTGCATGCTCGATGGCGTGAATGACGCTGATGAACACGCCAAGGAACTCATTGCCTTGGTGCGCCCAGCCCATGGCGAGCCCACGCCTTGCAAGTTCAATCTGATTCCATTCAACCCGTTCCCTGCCTCTGGCTTGTTGCGTTCGTCTCCTGAGCGTGTGAAAGCCTTTGCCGCACAGCTGTCAGAGGCCGGCATCGTCACCACAGTGCGCAAAACCCGCGGCGACGACATTGCCGCCGCGTGTGGACAATTGGCCGGCGATATTCAAGACCGCACCGATGTCTCTGGGCGTCGCGCCAAAACCATTCGCATTCATGCTTGAAGGCCCACCATGACCGACGAACAAGCCATTCCTTTTTCCCAGCCTGCGCGTCACCGCAGCTTGCAAGCCCAAGTGCGTTGGGGCAGCCACGTTGTCACGGTGGGGGGCGATGCGCCGGTGCGGGTGCAGTCCATGACCAACACCGACACGGGGGACGCCATCGGCACGGCCATTCAGGTGAAAGAGCTTGCATTGGCGGGCTCCGAGCTGGTGCGCATCACCGTGGACACGCCCGAGTCGGCCAAAGCCGTGCCCTACATCCGTGAACAACTCGACAAGATGGGCGTCAACGTCCCACTGATAGGCGACTTCCACTACAACGGCCACCGATTGCTCACCGATTTCCCCGACTGCGCCCAGGCGCTCTCGAAATACCGCATCAACCCCGGCAATGTGGGCAAAGGCGACAAGCACGACAAACAGTTTGCCCAAATGATCGAGGCGGCCATCCGGTACGACAAGGTGGTGCGCATTGGTGTGAATTGGGGCAGCGTCGACCAAGAGCTGTTGGCCAAATTCATGGATGAAAACGCCTTGCGTGCCCAGCCCTGGGACGCCAAGCAGGTGATGTACCAAGCGCTGGTCACTTCTGCTTTGGAGTCTGCCGAATTGGCCGAACGGTTAGGCTTGCCGCGTCACCAAATCATCTTGAGTTGCAAGATGAGTGGGGTGCAAGACTTGATCGCGGTTTACCGTGCATTGGCCAAGCGCACCAACCATTCCTTGCACCTGGGCCTGACCGAAGCCGGCATGGGCACCAAGGGCACGGCGGCTTCCAGCGTGGCCTTGGGTGTGTTGTTGCAAGAGGGTATCGGCGACACCATCCGCGTGTCGCTCACGCCGCAGCCGGGTGAAGCACGCACCCAAGAAGTGCTGATCGCCACTGAAATTTTGCAAGCCCTGGGCCTGCGCACTTTTGTGCCAAGCGTCACCGCTTGCCCTGGTTGTGGCCGCACCACCAGCACCACCTTCCTAGAACTGGCGCAGCAAATTGACGAGTTTTTGCGACTGCAAATGCCGGTTTGGCGCAAACAATACCCAGGGGTTGAAAACCTCAAAGTGGCTGTCATGGGATGCATCGTCAATGGCCCGGGCGAGAGCAAGCACGCCGACATTGGCATCAGCTTGCCCGGCACGGGCGAAGCGCCCGCAGCACCCGTGTTCATTGACGGCCACAAAGCACTCACCTTGCGCGGCGACAATATCGCCAAGGAATTCCACGACATCGTCGACAACTACATCCAGAAAAAATACGCGGTCAGCGCTTGAAGCGCGCCCCGCCTTGCAACCATGGCTGACAAATTAACCGCCGTCAAAGGCATGAACGACATCTTGCCACCCGACTCGGCGCGTTGGGAGGCTTTGGAAACCGCTGTGAGACAGGTCATGCACTTGCATGCTTACCGCAACATCCGCACCCCCATCGTTGAACCCACCGCTTTGTTTGTGCGCGGCTTGGGCGAGGTGACCGACATCGTTGAAAAAGAGATGTACTCGTTCGAAGACCGCTTGAATGGCGAGCAACTCACGCTGCGCCCCGAAGCCACGGCCGGCGTGGTGCGGGCCGCAGTGGAGCACAACATGCTCTATGACGGCGGCAAGCGCTTGTATTACATGGGCCCGATGTTCCGCCATGAGCGGCCTCAGCGCGGTCGCTATCGTCAATTCCATCAAGTTGGCGCTGAAGCCCTTGGGTTTGGTGGTCCTGAAATAGACGCCGAACTCATTTTGTTGGCGCAAGCCTTGTGGCAAGCCCTGGGTTTGAAGGATGTGCGCTTGGAGCTCAACAGTTTGGGCCAACCGCCCGAGCGCAAACAACACCGGGCCGCGCTCATCGCCTACTTCGAGCAGCACCTGGATCAACTGGATGAAGACGCCAAACGCCGCCTTCACAGCAACCCTTTGCGGATTTTGGACAGCAAAAACCCGGCCATGAAAGCCTTGAACGATGCAGCGCCCAAGTTGCTTGACTTTTTAGGCCCTGACAGCTTGGCGCATTTCAACGCGGTGCGCGCCATGCTCGACGCCAATGGTGTGGCCTACAGCATCAACCCCCGATTGGTGCGCGGCATGGACTACTACAACCTGACGGTGTTCGAGTTCATCACCGAACGATTGGGCTCGCAAGGCACGGTCTGTGGCGGCGGCCGCTACGACGACCTGGTGGCCGAAATCGGCGGCAAGCCTGCACCTGCGGTGGGTTGGGCCTTGGGTGTGGAGCGCGTGCTGGAGTTGCTGAAAGAGCAGGGCGAGCACAGTGCCGAGTTGGTGCCCGATGTCTACGCCATCATCCCCGAGGCTTCGGCTCTGCCTCAAGTGCTGCCGGTCTTGCAAAGCTTGCGCCAGATGGGTGTGTCGGTGCAAATGCACGCCCCCAGTGGCGCGGTGGAAGGCATGGGCAGCATGAAGTCGCAGTTCAAAAAAGCAGACAGCAGCGGGGCGCATTTCGCCCTGGTGTTTGGACCTGATGAACTGGCCCAAGGGCAGGTCACGGTCAAGGCCTTGCGCGACGGCCAAGGGGCTCAACGCATCGAGACATTGACGCAAATCGACACTTGGGTCCACACCCTACAATCTCAGGCTTGAGTTTTTAAACCTTTTGGAACCGCATGGCCACGCATCTCGACCTTGAAGAACAAGAGCAACTAGACCAGTTCAAACATTTTTGGAATCGATGGGGCAACCTGATCACGGGTCTGCTCACGGCCGTGCTCTTGACTTACGCGGCTTACAACGGCTGGAACTACTGGCAGCAGCGCCAGGCCACGCAAGCTGCCGTGCTTTACGACACCTTTGAAAAATCAGCCCGAGACGCTGACCTGCCTTTGATGGGCCGTTCATTGGCCGATTTGCAAAATCAATTTGGTCGCACCACTTATGCCCAGCAAGCCGCCTTGCTGTCAGCCCGCATTTACGCCAACAAAGCGAATTTGCCTGAAGCCGAAAAATCTTTGCAATGGGTGATCGACAAAGGCCAAGAAGAGGGCTATGTGGCCTTGGCCCGTCTACGCGCATCGGCCTTGGCCATGGAACAAAAAAACCTCGACAAAGCCAAAGCCTTGCTGCAAGGTCAAAAAGCACCCGTTGGGTTTCAGCCCTTGTTTGACGATCGCCTGGGCGATATTGCTGTTTTGCAAAACAAGCCTGACGAGGCCAAAGCTTTGTACCTCAGCGCTTTCAAAGGTTTGGAAGCTGCCAACGAATACCGCCGCTTGATCGACTACAAACTGGCCTCACTGGGTGTCAACACGGCCGACATCGAGAAAAAACAATGAAGCTTCGCTGGTTCAAAGCGCCCACCGCTTGGTTGATGGCCTCGGCCATGTTGGCACTGAGCGCCTGTGGCAGCGCCCCCAAGCCCTCACCGCAAGACATGGGCAACGTCAAAACGGAGCAACCCTTGGTTGCTGCCTGGAGCACCAAGCTGTCTGGTGACCATGCGTTGAATCAAAGCTTGACCGTGCTGGCAGGCCAATTGGCCGTGGCCAGCAAAGATGGCCATGTCCATGTGGTGCAGGCTGGCAATGGTCAACTGGCGTGGCAGGTGGACTTGAAAACGGGGCTGAACACGGGTCCCGGTTTTGACGGACGCAGCGCCGCAGTCGTCACCCGCAGCAATGAGTTGGTGGCCATGGCCGAAGGCAAGGTCTTGTGGCGCAACCGGCTCACCGCCCAGTCCTACACCAACCCCTTGGTGGCTGGCGAGCGCGTTTTTCTGTTGTTGGCCGACCGTTCGGTGGCTGCCTTCGATTTGGCCACGGGCCAACGACTGTGGGTGCAGCAGCGCACCGGCGAAGCCCTGGTCTTGAAACAAAACGGCGTGCTGATGGCTTTTCAAAACAACCTCTTGGCTGGTTTGGGCGGCAAACTCGTGGCTTTGAATCCTGATAACGGCCAGGTGCGCTGGGAAGTGCCCATCGCCAACCCGCGCGGCATCAATGACTTGGAGCGCTTGGTCGACTTGGTGGCCAGTCCCTCCCGTGTCAACAACACTGTTTGTGTGCGTGCCTTTCAGGCCCAGGTGGGTTGTGTCGATGCCCTGCGCGGCGCTTTGTTGTGGACCCGTCCAGCCAATGGCGTCCAAGGTGTGGATGGCACCGTCACAGCCTTGGCTGGCACTGAAACCAACGGGGTGGTTCAAGCCTGGAACCGCAGCACGGGCGAACGCTTGTGGGACACCGATCGTTTGAAATACCGCGACCTCACTGCACCCCTGTGGACAGCCAAAGGGGTGGTGATCGGGGACGCCGGTGGTTATTTGTATGTTTTGTCCAGTCAAGATGGCCGCTTGTTGAACAAGTTGAAGACCCCAGCCTCTGGTTTCGCCTCCTCTCCCACTGCTTTGCCCGATGGAGGCTTGGTGGTGCTGACGCGCAACGGTCTTTTGCAGGCCTACCAACTGCCTTGATCGGCAGTTCCTCACTGTGAAACCTGTCATTGCCATCGTGGGCCGCCCCAATGTGGGCAAATCCACGCTGTTCAACCGCATCACCAAAACCCGTGACGCCATCGTGGCTGATTACGCGGGCCTCACCCGCGACCGCCACTACGGCAATGCCAAGTTGGGCAAACACGAATTCATCGTGATCGATACCGGCGGTTTCGAGCCCGATGCTGAGAGCGGCATCTTCAAAGAGATGGCCAAGCAAACCCGGCAAGCTGTGGCCGAGTCGGATGCCGTGATTTTTGTGGTCGACGCCAGAGACGGCTTGTCGGCACAAGACCATGACATTGGCAACTATCTGCGTCGCTTGGGCAAACCTTGTTTGTTGGTGGCCAACAAAGCCGAGGGCATGCAGCAAGGCCATCGGTTGGTGGAGTTCTACGAATTGGGTTTGGGCGAAGTGCTGCCCGTCTCAGCAGCGCACGGCCAGGGCATTCGCAGCATGATCGAGTTGGCGCTGGAACCCTTGCATTTGTCCGAAGAAGAGGATGAGGAAGAGGGCGAAGACAAACCCATCCGCTTGGCGGTGGTGGGTCGACCCAATGTGGGCAAGTCCACCTTGATCAACACCTGGTTGGGTGAAGAACGCTTGGTGGCGTTTGACCTGCCTGGCACCACGCGCGACGCCATCAGCGTGCCCTTTGAGCGCGATGGTCAACTGTTTGAATTGATCGACACAGCAGGCTTGCGCCGTCGCGGCAAGGTCTTCGAGGCCATTGAAAAATTTTCGGTGGTGAAAACCTTGCAAGCCATTGAGTCGGCCAATGTGGTGCTGCTGCTGCTGGACGCCACCCAGGGCGTCACAGAGCAAGACGCGCACATTGCCGGTTTTGTGCTGGAGAGTGGCCGGGCTGTGGTCTTGGCCGTGAACAAATGGGATGCTGTGGATGCCTACCAGCGCGAGTTGTTGGCCCGGTCCATTGAAAACCGCTTGGCTTTCTTGAAGTTCGCCAAACTGCACCATATTTCGGCCATCAAGCGCCAAGGCTTGGGGCCCGTATGGACCTCCATCGCACAGGCCCACAAGGCGGCCATGTGCAAAATGTCCACGCCGGTGCTCACGCGTTTGTTGTTAGAAGCAGTGCAGTTCCAGTCGCCCAACCGCTCTGGCATGTTCCGACCCAAGTTGCGCTATGCCCACCAAGGCGGCATGAACCCGCCCGTCATCGTCATCCATGGCAATTCCTTAGAGCACGTCACCGAGGCCTACAAGCGGTTTTTGGAAGGACGTTTTCGCAAGGCGTTCTCACTCGAAGGCACCCCCTTGCGCATCGAGATGAAAACCTCATCCAACCCCTACGCCGACAAAGAGCGGTGATGCTCGGGCTGCGACAACCGCAGTCGCCCAGGGGGTAAGTAGGCTGTGGTATCGTTAAACTTCCTCAGCAAACACGGAGAATATCGTGAATCAAAAAGGGCAACTTTTACAAGACCCGTTCCTCAATATCTTGCGCAAAGAGCACGTGCCTGTGTCGATTTATTTGGTCAATGGCATCAAGTTACAAGGTCAAATTGAATCTTTCGACCAATACGTCGTGTTGTTGCGCAACACCGTCACACAGATGGTCTACAAACACGCGATTTCCACCATCGTCCCCGGACGTCCCGTGAACTTTGCCCAGGCCGATACGCCTGAAGCACAAGCTTGAACGCTGCCGCTTCACTCACTTGACGCACACTGACGACACTCCTGCGGCCACAGCCTTGCTGGTAGGCGTTGACTTTGGTTTGCCGCATTTCGACACCGAACTCGATGAACTGGCCCAATTGGCGCAAACCGCTGGTTTGAACCCTGTGGCTCGACTCACCTGCAAACGCAAAGCGCCCGATGCAGCCATGTTTGTTGGCTCGGGCAAAGCCGAAGAGATCAAGGAATTGGCCCTGCTGCATGGTGCCTCCGAGGTTTTGTTTGACCAGGCCATCAGCCCAGCGCAGCAGCGCAATTTGGAGCGCACTTTGGGGTTGCCGGTCAACGACCGCACCATGCTGATTCTGCAAATCTTCGCCCAGCGCGCTCGCAGCCATGAGGGCAAGTTGCAAGTGGAGTTGGCCCGGTTGCAATACCTCAGCACACGCTTGGTTCGCCGTTGGTCGCACCTGGAGCGCCAAAGCGGCGGCATTGGCATGCGCGGCGGCCCTGGCGAAACGCAAATCGAGCTGGATCGACGCATGATTGGCGAGTCCATCAAGCGCACCCGCGAACGCCTGCAAAAAGTCAAACGCCAGCGCAACACCCAACGTCGTCAACGCCAGCGTCAACAAATGTTCAATGTCTCTTTGGTGGGTTACACCAATGCGGGCAAATCCACCTTGTTCAACAGTTTGGTCAAAGCAAGGGCTTATGCGGCCGACCAATTGTTTGCCACCCTGGATACCACCACGCGGCAGTTGTACTTGAACAATGACGAGGGCGAGGGCAGCCACATTTCCTTGTCTGACACGGTGGGATTCATTCGTGATCTGCCGCATGGACTGGTTGATGCGTTTGAAGCCACCTTGCAAGAAGCCACCTCGGCCGATTTGCTTTTGCATGTGGTGGACGCATCCCACCCTGGTTATCCAGAGCAAATCGCCCAAGTGCAATCTGTGTTGGCAGACATTGGCGCAGCAGACGTTCCCCAGCTGCTCATTTTCAACAAAATGGATGCTTTAGAAGACAGCCAACGCCCGCGCTTGCTACAAGACATCTACATGCTGGATGATTTGGCCGTCCCGCGTATTTTCATGAGTGCCCAATCGGGCTTGAATTTGGACACATTGCGCCAACGTTTGTTGCAACAGGCGCAAGCCCACGCAGCTTCCTTGCAGACCCCCGAGTTGGACCATGAAGCCCTCTGATTCCTACCCCCATTTGGCTTTAGGCACAATGGCAGCTTGCAGCTTAAATTTGACTGATTGCACATGAACAACAAAACCTGGGCTAGGCCCGTTCTCAGTGGACTGCTCCGCTTGATGTGGACTGTGGCGACTGTTCTCAAATCGGCAGGACAACGCGTGCGCGGCATGTTCAATTTGAATGACGGCCGCTGGGGCAGAGCAGACGATGGCTCGCAGCCCGTGAATGCGCCCCAGCAAAGTGGCCAAGAAGGTGGACAAGGTGGCCGACCCGAGGAGCCCCGTCGTCCGCCACCCCCGCAAGGCCCCCCTGACTTGGACGAGTTGTGGCGCGACTTGAACCGCAAATTCGGCCATTTGTTTGGCAAAGGCGGCCATGGCGGCGGCTCCAACGGTGGTGGATTCCAACCGCCTTTCAAAAATGCAGGGCTGGGCCTTGGTTTGGCTGGCGGTGTTGTTTTCTTGATTTGGCTGGCCTCGGGTTTTTTCATTGTTCAAGAGGGCCAGCAAGCCGTGATCACCCAGTTTGGGCGTTACCACAGCACGGTCGGTGCCGGTATCAACTGGCGCATGCCTTACCCCGTCCAGCGCCACGAGGTGGTGTTTGTCACCCAAATTCGATCTTTGGATGTGGGCCGCGATGCGGTCATCAAGGCCACGGGTCTGCGCGAATCGGCCATGTTGACCGAGGATGAAAACATCGTCGAAATCAAGTTCGCCGTGCAATACCGCCTCACCGATGCAAGAGCCTATTTGTTTGAGAGCAAAAACCCCACAGATGCCGTGATGCAAGCAGCAGAAACGGCGGTGCGCGAGGTGGTGGGCAAGATGCGCATGGACGCGGCGCTGTCTGAAGACCGTGAACAAATCGCCCCTCGGGTTCGCAAAATCATGCAAACCATCCTAGACCGTTACAACGTGGGCATTGAGGTGGTGGGCATCAATTTGCAACAAGGTGGTGTGCGTCCCCCAGAGCAAGTGCAAGCCGCATTTGATGATGTGCTCAAAGCTGGACAAGAGCGCGAACGCGCCAAGAATGAAGCAGAGGCTTATGCCAATGACGTGATTCCACGTGCCGTCGGTTCAGCGTCGCGTTTGAAGCAAGAGGCTGATGCCTACAAGTCGCGCATCGTGGCGCAAGCCCAAGGTGATGCCCAACGCTTCAAGTCTTTGTATGCCGAATACCAAAAGGCACCGCAAGTCACGCGGGACAGGCTCTACATCAACACCATGAAAGAGATTTACAGCAACGTCACCAAGGTCATGGTCGAATCGCGTCAAGGTTCCAACATGTTGTACTTGCCGTTGGACAAAATCATGCAAATGAATGGCGTGAACCCAGCCGCAGTGGTCAATGAGTCCATGACCCCCGAATCGCAACCCGCCATTTCGCCCAATCCGCCCATCAGCGATAGCCGCGGACGAGACAATCGTCAACGCGACCGTGATTTACGCTAAGAGCACACCATGAACAAAATCGGTTTTTACATTTCTTCGCTGCTGCTGGCTTTGTTGCTGCTCAGCTCCACTATTTTTGTGGTGGATCAACGCCAATATGGTGTGGTGTATTCCTTGGGCCAGATCAAAAAGGTGATCACAGAGCCAGGTTTGAATTTCAAACTGCCGCCGCCCTTTCAAAACGTCAACTTCATCGACAAGCGTTTGCTGACGCTGGACAACGTGGACTCCGAACCCATGCTCACGGCTGAAAAGCAACGCATGGTGATCGATTGGTATGTGCGTTGGCGCATCTCCGACCCGTCACAGTACATCCGCAACGTTGGCTTGGACGAAAAAGCCGGCGCTCAGCAATTGACCCGCGTGGTGCGCAATGCATTTCAAGAAGAAATCAACAAACGCACTGTGAAAGACTTGTTGTCGCTGCGCCGTGAGGCCTTGATGGTCGACGTCAAGCGCGAAGTACTTGAGATTGTCAAAGGCAGCAACCCCTGGGGCATTGACGTGGTGGATGTGCGCATCACCCGTGCTGATTATGTCGACACCATCACCGAGTCGGTTTACCGCCGCATGGAAGCCGAGCGCAAACGCGTGGCCAACGAGTTGCGATCCACCGGTGGCGCTGAAGGTGAAAAAATCCGTGCCGATGCGGATCGCCAGCGTGAGGTGACTTTGGCCAATGCCTACCGTGATGCACAAAAGATCAAAGGTGAGGGGGATGCAGAAGCAGCCCGTTTGTACGCTGATGCCTTTGGCAAAGACGCTCAATTCGCGCAGTTCTATCAAAGCTTGGAGGCCTACAAATCCAGCTTCAATAAAAAGTCTGACGTGATGGTGCTCGACCCCAGCAGCGACTTTTTCAAAGCCATGCGTGGCGGTGCGGCTGCTGGCCCTGCCAAAAAATAAGCACGGCCGTGTGGCGTGCTTGTGACAGACCAGTAGAATCCCTTTTTTAACAGCACTTCAACATTTCATGGCTGCCTGGGTCTTGCCGGATCATATTGCGGATGTACTGCCCTCAGAGGCCCGGCACATTGAAGAATTGCGCCGCCTGTGCTTAGACACAGCTCGAAGTTTTGGCTATGAACTGGTCATGCCACCCATGCTCGAGCACGTGGCGTCTTTGTTGCCAGGCGCCAACACCGACTTGGATGTCCAAACCTTCAAAATGATCGACCAACTTTCGGGTCGCACATTGGGCTTGCGCATCGACACCACGCCGCAAGTCGCCCGCATCGATGCCCACTTGCTCAACCGCGTTGGCGTGACCCGGCTTTGTTACTGCGGTCCTGTTTTGCACACCAAACCTTTGGGTCCTTACGCCACCCGTGAGCCTTTGCAATTGGGCGCTGAAATTTATGGCCATGCGGGGCTTGAAGCCGATTTGGAAATTTTGCAGCTGGCACTGCACAGTTTGCGAGCCAGTCAATTGGCTTCGTTCCACATCGACCTGAGTGATGCGCGGATCTTGCCCGCGTTGCTCCAAGGCCAATCACTGTCAGCGGATCAAACCAAGGCCATCGCTGACGCACTGACACACAAAGACATCAGTGCCATGCGTGGTTTGACTGCGCAACTGCCTCAAGCCTTGGGGCAAGCATTGCAGGCCTTGGTGCAGATGTATGGTGACCTCAGCGTGTTGAACACTGCGCGCACCCAATTTGCCGCCTGGCCAGAGGTGCTGACTGCATTGGATCAGTTGGCTTGGTTGGCCTCTCACATCGACCATCCGGTCAGCATTGATTTGGCAGATTTGCGCGGATACGCTTACTACAGTGGCCCGCGTTTTTCTGTGTTCGTGCCCGAGTCCAGTGATGCTTTGGTGCGGGGTGGACGCTACGACGAGGTGGGCGCTATTTTTGGGCGCAAACGACCTGCCGTGGGTTTTAGTTTGGACATCAAGGCCTTGGTGAGCCTGCTGCCGCACTCCCACCCGCAAGCTGCCATTCGTGCCCCTTGGCGCGACGATGCGGTGTTGAACGCCACCATTGCGCAACTGCGCGCACAAGGGCACACCGTGGTGTGCATGTTGCCTGGCCATGAAAGCGAAGTGGACGAGTTTGAATGCGATCGAGAACTCGTGAACTCCCAAGGCGGTTGGACTGTCCAACCACTGCGTTCCTAATGACTTTGAGTTGAAGAATCCATGAGTAACAAACACGGGCGGCATGTGGTGGTGGTGGGTACCCAATGGGGCGACGAGGGCAAGGGCAAGCTGGTCGATTGGCTCACCGAAAGCGCCCAAGGCGTGGTGCGTTTTCAAGGCGGCCACAACGCCGGACACACCCTGGTCATCAACGGTGTCAAGACCGCGTTGCACCTGATACCCAGTGGCATCATGCGCCCCGGTATCAAGTGTTACATCGGCAATGGGGTGGTGTTGTCTGCAGCCAAATTGTTTGAAGAGATTGAGGGTTTGGAAAAAGCCGGTGTTGAGGTGCGCTCGCGCTTGCGCATCAGCGAGTCTTGCCCGCTCATCTTGCCATTCCATGCGGCACTCGATGTCGCCAGAGAAGCCGCCCGCGAGCAAGGTGGTGCCGAAAAAATTGGCACCACGGGACGCGGCATTGGCCCGGCTTATGAAGACAAAATTGCTCGTCGCGCCTTGCGGGTGCAGGACTTGAAGCACCCCGAACGCTTTGCCACCAAATTGCGCGAATTGCTGGACCTGCACAACCATGTGCTCACCACATTTTTAGGCTCTGAAAAATTCACCTTCGGTGACGCCTTGAAGCCCTACATCAAAGAGGGCAAGGTGCAATTCCAAGCGGTGTACGACGAAGCCATGCAACACGCAGCGCTTTTGAAGCCGATGATGGCCGATGTGTCGCGTGAGTTGAACGACGCGCATCATGCAGGCAGCAATTTGTTGTTTGAAGGGGCGCAAGGCACCTTGCTTGATGTGGACCACGGCACCTATCCTTTTGTCACGTCCAGCAACTGTGTGGCAGGCAATGCAGCGGCAGGTTCTGGTGTGGGCCCAGGTTTGTTGCACTACATCTTGGGCATCACCAAGGCCTATTGCACCCGGGTTGGTGGCGGGCCATTCCCCACCGAACTCGATTGGGATGTGGAAGGCACACCTGGTTGGCACATGAGCACCGTGGGAGCCGAGAAGGGCACCACCACCGGCCGTTACCGCCGTTGTGGTTGGTTCGATGCCGCTTTGCTCAAACGCAGTGCGCAAGTCAATGGCCTCAGCGGTTTGTGCATCACCAAACTCGATGTGCTCGACGGCTTGAAAGAATTGAAACTGTGCATCGGTTACAAGTTGGATGGCGAAACCATCGACATCCTGCCCATGGGTGCAGATGACATTGCACGTTGTGAACCGATTTACGAAACCCTGCCTGGTTGGAGCGACAGCACGGTGGGCGTCACAGACTACGCCAGATTGCCCGTGCAAGCCCGCCATTACCTCGAGCGCATCGCCGCGATCACCGGCGTGCCCATTCACGTGATTTCCACCAGCCCGGACCGCGATCACACCATCATGGTGCGCCATCCGTTTCAAGATCAAACCCAACCCACCCACTGAAAGTACGGCCATGTTGACTGAAGACGGTAAACACCTCTATGTGTCCTATGACGAGTACCACAACCTGATTGAAAAACTCGCGATCAAGGTGCACCAGTCGGGCTGGGAGTTCGACACCATTTTGTGTTTGGCGCGCGGCGGCATGCGCCCCGGTGATGTCTTGTCGCGCATCTTCGACAAACCCTTGGCCATCATGTCCACCAGTTCTTACCGTTCCGACGGTGGCACCGTGCAAGGCCATTTGGACATCGCCCGCTTCATCACCACACCCAAGGGTGAGATTGCAGGCCGCGTCTTGTTGGTGGACGACTTGGCGGATTCAGGCCATACCTTGAATGCCGTGATTGACCTACTGAAGAACAACTACAGCCCCATCACCGAGTTGCGCAGCGCCGTGATTTGGACCAAAGGCGTGTCCAGTTTCACACCCGATTTTTCAGTGGAATACCTGCCCACCAACCCTTGGATTCACCAGCCTTTTGAGGCTTATGACACCACGCGTCCGGCCAACCTGTTGGAGAAGTGGCGGGTCTGATGGCATGAAGCCAATCACCGATCTGATCCACCACCCCTACCAAGCGCCAGGCGACTTCGCGTCGCCCCAAGTCCCTGTTCACAAAGCTTCGTCGGTGTTTTTCAATACCGTGGAGGACATGCGAACACGCCAATGGTTGGACAAATCTGGCTACACCTACGGCCTGCATGGCACACCCACGACGTTCATTTTGGAAGAGCGGCTGTGTCAGTTGGAAGGTGCCAAACACTGCTTGTTGTTGCCCAGCGGATTGGCTGCTTTGGCCCAAGTGAACATGGCTTTGCTGGCGGCTGGTGACGAGTTGCTTCTTCCTGACAACGCCTATGGCCCTTTGAAAACTTTGGCCGAGGGGGAGTTGATGCATTGGGGGATTCGCCATGCGTATTACGACCCCATGAACCCTGCGGATTTGGCGCAGCGCATCACACCTGCGACCAAGTTGGTGTGGTTGGAAGCGCCAGGATCGGTCACCCTGGAGTTCCCAGATGTGATCGGTCTCTTGCAGGTTTGCCAACAGCACCAAGTGCTGACAGCTCTCGATAACACCTGGGGCGCGGGCTTGGCGTTTCAACCATTTGCGATACGCCCGGGTTGGGGTGTGGACATCAGCGTGCATGCCCTGACCAAATACCCCAGCGGTGGTGGCGATGTCTTGATGGGCAGTGTCACGACGTGCCGCGACGATGTGGCACGCACCTTGAAACTGAGTCACATGCGCTTGGGGTTTGGCGTGGGCGCCAATGATGTCGAGATGGTGTTGCGTTCGCTGCCCAGCATGGCCTTGCGCTATGCCACCCAAGACCGCACTTGTCGTGTCGTGGCTTCTTGGTGCTTGAATCAATCAGCCTTTGCCCAAGTCTTGCATCCGGCTGTGGTTGGCTCACCTGGCCACTTGCACTGGCGGCGTTTGTGTGCGGATGACGTGCCCAGCAGGGCGGCGGTGCATGAAGGGGGCGCTGCAGCCAGCTTGCTCAGCTTGCGTTTTCAGACCGCTGTTCACGCATCGCAAGTCGATGCTTTTTGCAATGCCTTGAAGCTGTTCAAGCTGGCTTACAGCTGGGCTGGTCCCATCAGTTTGGTGGTGCCCTATGAATTGAAGGGGATGCGTCAACACGCGCCTGCAGCATTGCTCGAAGGCGGTTTTGTGCGCTTGGCCATGGGCTTGGAAGACCCGCAAGACCTGATCGCTGATTTGGCACAAGCCCTGGAGCAGGCCTTGCCTCAGGGGTAGCGCTGCTTCAAAGCCTGCGCCAAGGCTTGCAAGCTGGGTGCATGACGGTCTGCCAACACCACCTGTTGGGCTTGTTCAAATTGTGAAAAATTGCGTTGAACAGACTTGGCATAGGTCGGGTCGTAATGCATTTTCAACAAGTCGTGCACCACTTGAACGGTGTCACCAGCGTGCACTTGTTGTTGCCATTGCGTCACCAAAGCACGACCCTTTTGCGCTGTGAGCACCTCAAGGCGCTTGCAAAACAAATCAGCGTCTTGCGCGAAATAGGCATAGTCTTCCAGCAGCAATTGCACGCGTTCGGTTTCAGACAACTGCACATCAATACAGGGACTGGACCGAATGGCCTCGACCAAGGCCTCAGGCACACTGACATTGCCTACTTTTTTGCTTTCAGCCTCAACAAACACCATGCGTTGCGGGTCCAACTGGCGCAATTGATTCCAGATGCGGGTATCGAACTGCTTCTGACTGGGCTGGGGTTGACCCGGGATGCGTCCCAGCACCGAACTGCGGTGTTGTGCCAAGTCTTCCAGGTCCAAAATCTGGGCACCTTCCGTCTTCAATGCATGGAGCAAGCGGGTTTTGCCAGAACCCGTGGGACCGGCCACCACCACAAACCTGAATTGCCGAGACAGCGTCGCCATGTTGTCCAACATGGCCGCCCGAAAAGCTTTGTACCCACCTTCAATCAACCAGACCTTGAAGCCAATTTGACCCAACACCAGCCCCAAAGAACCGCTGCGTTTGCCGCCACGCCAACAATAAAGCAGCGGTTGCCAGCTTTTGGGCAAATGCATCACTTCACGTTCAAGGTGGCGGGCGATATTGGCGGCCACCAGCGCGGCCCCGACTTTGTTGGCCTCGAATGCGCTTTCTTGTTTGTAAATCGTGCCCACCCGGATGCGTTCATCGTTGGTGAGGGAAGGCCAGTTCAGGGCGCCAGGCAAATGATCGAGGGCGTGTTCCGCTTCGCTGCGTGCATCGATGATGCAACTGAACGCACCAGCGGTCCCAGAGGGCAAGGCCATGCGCTGCATGGCCTCGGTGGCCGAAACAGGGTGCAAGGACATCAGAGCATTTTCTTCAACACCACCCACACGTTGGCCAAGATGCGCGGATGGGCCTCGGCTTTGGGATGGATGCGATCGGCTTGGAACAAGGCCGTGGGGTCTTTGTCATCAGCCACGCCTGCGAGCAGGAAAGGCACCAAAGCGGTTTGCTGTTGCTTGCTGATGCGGGCAAACAAGCGCGTGAAATCCAATGCATAGGCAGCGCCATAGTTGGGCGGGACTTGCATGCCCACCAACACCACCTTGGCTTGGATGGTTTTGCAGGCCTGGATCATCTTCACCAGGTTGTCTTCGGTCATCTTCAATGAAAAACCGCGCAAGGCATCGTTGCCGCCAAGTTCGATCACCACGATTTGAGGTTGATGCAGTTTCAACAAGGCGGGCAGTCTGGCCAAGCCTCCGGCCGTGGTGTCGCCGCTGATGCTGGCGTTCACAATCTGCCACTTGGGTTTTTCAGTTTGCAGTTTCTGCTGGAGCAGGGCCACCCAGCCACTGCCTCGGGCGATGCCGTACTCGGCACTCAAGGAGTCACCCACCACCAACAGCGTGGGTTTGTTGTCTGCTTGAACAGGCCAGGAGATTGTCAGCCCCAGCAACAAGCCCAGGCCATACCAGTTAAAGTTCCGACGTCCCCACACAAATTTCACAGCATGTCCTCACCCTTGATCGCGGTTTCCCACGTTTTCAAATCTGTCACCGATGCCACTGGCACCTTGGAGATTCTCTGCGATATCAACTTTCAATTGCAGAGCCGACAAACCTTGGCCATTGTGGGCGCTTCAGGCTCAGGCAAAAGCACTTTGCTGGCCATCATGGCCGGCTTGGACACACCCACCCAAGGATCCGTGCACATTGCTGGCATGAACGTGTTTGCTTTGAACGAAGATGAGCGAGCCGCGATGCGTGCCCAACACATTGGCTTTGTGTTTCAGAGTTTTCAATTGCTGGCACCCCTCACGGCGCTGGAAAACGTCATGCTGCCCTTGGAATTGGCGGGCCACCCCCACCCCAAGCAGGTGGCCAAAGACATGCTGGCCCGAGTGGGTTTGGCCGAACGCTTGAACCACTACCCCAAAGTGATGAGCGGCGGCGAGCAACAACGCGTGGCTTTGGCGCGTGCCTTCGTGGTCAAACCCGATGTGCTGTTGGCCGATGAGCCCACCGGCAGTTTGGACCACGCCACGGGTGAAAAAGTGATGCAACTGATGTTGGAACTGAACAAAGAACTGGGCACCACCTTGGTGATGGTGACCCATGACCGCGCTTTGAGTGAGCGATGTGACCAGCGGCTGGTGATGGAAGCAGGTCGGGCGACCCTGCAAGCTTGAGTTTCAGCGGGTGCGGTTTTTCATCGCGCGTTCTACCTCGCGCTTGCCTTCGCGGTCTTTGATGGTGTCGCGCTTGTCGTGCTCGGCCTTGCCCTTGGCCAGCGCAATTTCACACTTGATGCGCCCATTTTTCCAATGCAAATTGAGGGGCACCAAGGTGTAACCCTTTTGCTCAACTTTGCCAATCAAGCGGCGAATCTCTTCCTTGTGCAGCAACAGTTTGCGCGAGCGAATGGCGTCGGGGTTGACGTGGGTCGAGGCGGTTTTCAAAGGGTTGATTTGGCAACCGATGACAAACATCTCGCCATTGCGGATCACCACATAGCCGTCGGTCAGTTGCACTTTGCCCTCACGCGCGGCTTTCACCTCCCATCCTTCGAGCACCATGCCTGCTTCCAGGCGTTCCTCGAAAAAATAGTTGAAAGCGGCTTTTTTGTTGTCCGCGATACGGGTTTGGGGTGCAGTTTTGCTGGCCATGGAAAGGGTTTAGATCGTCAATGGGGTCTTTACAATGACCCCTGGTGCCAACGTGGCGCAAGCCCCATTCTATGAAAACCGTTGAGAAGTCCGTATTGATCTGGTTCACCGCCCAAGAAATGTTTGATTTGGTGGTCGATGTCGCGTCTTACCCGCAGTTCTTACCTTGGTGTGATCAAACCCAGATCATCAAGCTTGAAGAAGACGGCATGACCGCGCGCATTGGCATGGCCTTTGGTGGCTTGCACAAAAGTTTCACCACACGCAACACCCATGTGGCCGGTCGTCAAGTGCAGCTCTCCTTGATCGATGGCCCTTTCAAACAACTCGATGGTGTGTGGAATTTCATTCCCTTGGGTGAGGAGCAAGCCTGCCGGGTGGAATTGAAGCTGTCCTACAGTTTTGACTCGGTGTTTGGCGCTTTGGTGGGGCCGGTGTTTGACCGCATCGCGGCCACCTTGGTCGATGCCTTCGTCAAACGCGCAGAAGTTGTTTATCCCCGATGAACATCCAACTGGTGTTGAGTTTGGGGCCGCGCGACATTCGCGCTTTTGAATGGGTTGCCCCAGCATCTGCCAGCGTGCACATGGCCTTGGCGCATTTGCAAACTATTTGCCCCGACTGGCAATGGGATCCTGTGCACTGGCATGTCGCCATATGGGGTCAACCTTCACACCCCCAACAACTGCTCAAGCACACCGACCGTTTGGAAGTGCTGCGCGGTTTGCGCGTGGACCCCAAAGTGGCACGGCGCGAGCGGTTTCAAAAGCAAGGCAGTCGCTCGGCCGGCTTGTTTGCCAAACGCCGCGCGGGGGCCAAACCCGGCTATTGACTGGCAGTCAAGCAGCTTGCCTCAAGACGCCTTGTTGCTTGGTTTTTTCTTCGAAGACAAAAGCAAGCGCTCCGTGGTTTCCATCAACACTTTGCGGTCAAAGGGTTTGAGCAAAAACCCATCGGCACCGGCTTGCATAAAGCGCTCGCGGTCAACGACGTTGACATTCGCAGTCAAACCCAAAATCGGGGTTTGGCCATCTGGACCGCTGAGGTCGCTGCGGATGCGCTTGCTGGCTTCAATGCCATCCATTTGCGGCATGAGCATGTCCATGAAGACCAGATCAAAGGATGAAATTTTCATGATGGACAGCGCCGACAAGCCATTCTCAGCCTCGCTGATTTTGGCCTGGGGACAAGCCATTTGCAGCATTTGTCGCAGCAGCAGTCGATTGATGGCCATGTCATCCACAATCAAAAAACGCCACGGGCGTTGATAAAAATCGCGGGTGCGGGGGTCGTCCTCGGTTTGAATGTCTTGCGCGGGTGAGGCCTCAATCAGAGGCAGGGTGAACCAGAAACAACTGCCCACACCCAAGGTGCTGTGCACGCCAATGTCGCCGCCCATGAGTTCCACCAAGCGTTTGGAGATGGCCAGACCCAAACCATTGCCGCCATACAGATCCTGTGTTTGCGCCGTGGCTTGTGAGAAACGTTCGAACACCAAGGCTTGCTGTTCAGGGGTGATGCCAATGCCGGTGTCCTCGACCTCAAAGCGAATGAAGGCTTGGTGTCGTTGGATGCGCAACTTGACATGCCCTTGTTGGGTGAACTTGATCGCATTGCCCAATAAATTCACCAACACCTGCATCACGCGGTGTCGATCGGCCAGGATCCAGGCCGGCAGGGCAGGATCGACTTCTTGTTCAAACGCCAGGCGCATGCTTTTGATGCGGTTCACAAACAAACCACAGGCGCTGTTGGCCACTTGACGCAGCGCAAACGCTTCGGGATGGATGCCCAATTTGCCCGACTGAAATTGGGAATAGTCCAGCACATCATTGATGACGGTCAACAAATGTTCGCCGGACTGATGGGTCAGTTGCAAGATCTCTTGCACCTTTGGATTGTGGGCCTGATGCTCTTTGAGCAACTCATTGAACCCCATGATGGCGTTCATCGGCGTGCGCAGTTCATGGCTGACCGAGGCGATGAACTGGTCACGGACATCCAAAATGGCCAGCAAGTCCTGCCGCTTGAGTTCCAATTCTTGGTTGCGGTCTTTGATGGATTGGATCGCTTGGTTGGCAAAACCTTGGTAAAACAAGTTCACGCTGATCAAACTCGCCGTGGTCACCACGTACACCACCAAGCCATAAACTTCATGAGAGTTGTCGTAATCGGTCATGTGGGGCAACCATGACTGATGGGTGGCCACCGCCATGAACATGAACACCGAAGTCATGATGCCGGTCCACCACCACCCCGCGCGACGGCCCACCATTTGAGACATCAAAATCGGGATGATGTAGAGCCAATTGATGCTCGGCGAGTAAATCCCCTGACTGGACCAGGCGGCCCATGTCACATCAGCGGCGATGTAAGCCGACACCAAGCTCAAACCAATGTGCAGCGGCAACCCCAGTGTCAACAAAATCAAGGTCAAGCTGATGGCCGCAATGCCGCCGTACCGACTGGCTTCAGAGGCCAGCGAGGGTGTCAGCCAACCCAACATGACGATGGCGATGATGAACACCAAGCCAACGGTATACAAAAACAACATGCGGCTTTCGCGCATGCGGGGTGGCAAGCGATCGACAAAGCTGGGGCGTTTGAAGGCTTTGATCATGCGCGCAGCCGAGACGATTGAAGGGCCTGCATCACACCGCGTGATAGTGCTTCCCGCTCTAAGGGTTTGAAGACCAAGCCATCCATGCCAGCTTGTGTGCAAAGTGCATGGTCCGTTGCATTGCTGCTGGCAGTCAGGCCCAAGATGGGCACTTGGTTGCCAGGCGCGGCGCGTTGACGTATGGCCCGCGACACGGCCAAGCCATCCATGTCGGGCATGAACATGTCGAGCAAGATCATGTCTACCGGGTTGTCATCCAGCAATTGCAAGGCCATTGAACCGGACGCACAGGTGCTCACTTTGGCTTGCGGCCAGGTCTTTTCAACCATTTGTCGCGCCACCATCAGATTCACCGGATGATCGTCCACGATCAAAAAGTGCTTCGGCGCTAGCAGGCGGTGGTCCACCGTTTGCGGGGACCCACTGGCTGGGGGTTCAGCCACCTGGGTGAGGGGGATTTCAATCCAAAACAGGGTGCCCTGGTTGTACTGGCTTTGCACACCGATGCGACCACCTTGCAAGCGAACCAATTTTTCACATATCGACAATCCCAGACCGGTACCACCGTAGATTTTGATGGCCGGTGAAGAAGTTTTTTCAAATCGCCCAAAGGCTTGGCCCATCTGTTCATCGGTCATGCCAATACCCGTGTCTTGCACTTCAACACGCAAGCCTTGCGGAATGCTTAAAAAGCGCAGGCTGATGCCGCCTTCATGGGTGAATTTCAAAGCGTTTTCAAGCAAGTTGTCGACGGTTTGTGCAAAGCGTTTGGGGTCGAGCGACACCCAGTCGGGTAAATCGTCATCCAGTTCCAAATGGCTGTCTAAATGTTTCAAACTTGCGCGCTGCTCTAGACGCTCGAATTGCGCCTGGGCATGCTGTTTCAAGGGCATGGTTTGCAAGGACAAGACCATGCGATCGGCTTGCAGCTGAGAAAAATCCAGGATGTCGTTGACCACCGACAGCAAATGCTGGGTTGATTTTCGGATCATGTCCACGCGGCGTGAATCCACCGGATCGTCCTTGATTTGGTCTTTGAGCAGCCCATTCAAACCCAAAATGGCATTCATGGGTGTGCGCAGTTCGTGGCCCACCGACGCAATGAACTCGTCTTTGTGGCTTTGCGCTCGGATCAGCTCTGCGTGCAAGGCTTGCAGCTCATGCCCGCGCTGTTGCAGCGCCGAAATTTGCTGTCGCCGCGCACGCGCTAAAAAATCCAAAATCATCATCAGCCCCACGGCGGCTTGAATCTTGACGAACAAATTCCAATACGCCAGGTCGGGCGACATCACTGTCGGGGGGGTGATCCATCCCATTTGTGAGGCTAAAAACAGGAGCAACAGTGCATTGGCCTGCGCCATCAGCCAGGCCACGGCCGATTTGAGGTTCAGCAGTAAAAAAGGCATCCACGCCAAGCCCACATAAATCACCATCGCCACGGACACCGTTGCGCCAGTTTGACTGATGATGTAGATGCAGACCACGCTGCCAATGAGCGTGGTTGAATGAACCGTCCATGACGCTGGTAAACCACGGCGGAATCCGAGCCAGATGATGAAAAACGCCGCGCTGGCGGCAAAAAGCACCCCGTTGTTGTAGAGCGGTGTTGGCACCAAGGCCGACAGAAAATTGATCAAAAAACAAATGATCGTGAACAATTCAACGAAAGGAAGGAGCCAATCCTTTGGGGCCGCCACCTCATCGCCGCTGTGTGGCTTGAGCAAGTTGAAGAGGCGCGCGACCATGACTTTGATACTTCCCTTGAACCCAATGGATGGTTCCTGATAATAAATCACTAGCTGGCCGAGTCGGTATGATCTGTCTTTTGGAGACATCCCATGCGCCTACTTGGCAAAGCGCTGACCTTCGATGACGTGTTGTTGGTCCCCGCCTTTTCAAAAGTCCTGCCCAAGGACACCCAGCTTTCCACCCAATTCTCGCGCCGCATCGCCTTGAACCTGCCCCTGGTGTCGGCCGCCATGGACACGGTCACCGAAGCCCGTTTGGCCATCGCCATCGCCCAAGAAGGGGGCATGGGTATCGTGCACAAAAACCTCACCGCCCAGCAACAAGCGGCCGAAGTGGCCAAGGTCAAGCGCTACGAAAGCGGCGTGCTGCTGGATCCCGTCGTCATCACGCCGCAACACACCGTGCGCCAGGTCATGGCCATGTCCGATCAAATGGGCATCTCCGGTTTTCCTGTGTGCGATGGTGGCAAGGTGGTGGGTATCGTCAGTGGCCGCGATTTGCGTTTTGAAACCCGCTATGACGTCCAGGTCAAAGACATCATGACGCCGCGTGAACGCTTGATCACTGTGCCAGAGGGCACAACGCCCGAGCAAGCGAAGGCCCTGTTGAACAAACACAAACTGGAACGACTGTTGGTGGTGAACGAGGCGTTTGAGCTCAAAGGCCTGATCACAGTCAAAGACATCACCAAACAAACCAGTTTCCCCAATGCCGCACGCGACTCTTCTGGCCGACTGCGTGTGGGTGCAGCGGTGGGCGTGGGTGAAGGTACCGAAGAGCGTGTTGAAGCACTGGTCAGGGCTGGGGTGGACGCCATCGTGGTGGACACCGCGCACGGCCACAGCCACGGTGTGATCGAGCGGGTGCGTTGGGTCAAGCAAAACTACCCGCACATCGATGTGGTGGGCGGCAACATCGCCACCGGTGCGGCGGCACTCGCGCTGGCCGAAGCCGGTGCGGATGCGGTGAAGGTGGGCATTGGCCCCGGTTCGATTTGCACCACCCGCATCGTGGCAGGTGTGGGCGTGCCGCAAATCACCGCCATCGACAACGTGGCCATGGCCTTGCAAGGCTCGGGCATTCCCCTCATCGCTGATGGTGGCATCCGCTACAGCGGCGACATCGCCAAAGCCATTGCCGCAGGCGCTTCCACCGTGATGATGGGGGGCATGTTCGCTGGCACCGAAGAAGCGCCGGGGGAAGTCATTCTTTACCAAGGCCGCAGCTACAAAAGCTACCGTGGCATGGGCAGCATCGGTGCCATGCAGCAAGGCAGTGCCGACCGCTATTTCCAAGAGGCCACCACGGGCAACCCGAACGCCGACAAACTGGTGCCCGAAGGCATTGAGGGCCGCGTGCCCTACAAAGGCTCGATGGTCAGCATCGTCTACCAAATGGCCGGTGGCGTGCGGGCCTCGATGGGTTATTGCGGCTGCGCCAGCATCGAAGCGATGCGCCAACAAGCCGAGTTTGTCGAGATATCGGCGGCAGGCATGCGCGAAAGCCATGTGCACGACGTGCAAATCACCAAAGAAGCGCCAAACTACCGCGCTGAATAACGTTACAAAAACGCCTGTTGCCAGGTCAAGCCCATGTCCCACGACACCATTCTGATTCTTGATTTCGGCTCGCAAGTCACCCAGCTCATTGCCCGCCGCGTGCGTGAAGCCCATGTGTATTGCGAAGTGCATCCCTGTGATGTCACTGACGACTGGCTGCGCCAATACGCCCAAGACCATCGCCTCAAAGGCATCATTTTGTCGGGCAGCCATGCCAGCGTGTACGAGGTGGACGACCGCGCCCCCGACGCCGTGTTTGAACTGGGCGTGCCGGTGCTGGGCATTTGCTACGGCATGCAAACCATGGCCCAGCAACTTGGCGGCAAGGTTGAAGCCGGTCACACGCGTGAATTTGGCTACGCCGAGGTGCGGGCTCGCGGCCACACCGATTTGCTGAAAGACATCGCCGACTTCACCACGTCTGAAGGCCACGGCATGCTCAAAGTGTGGATGAGCCACGGCGACAAAGTCACTGAGCTGCCCACCGGCTTCAAGCTCATGGCCAGCACCGACAGTTGCCCGATTGCCGGCATGGCCGATGAAGCCCGCCATTTTTACGGCGTGCAATTCCACCCCGAAGTGACCCACACGGTGCAGGGCAGGGCGATGCTGAATCGCTTCGTGCTGGGCATTTGCCAAGCCTCCCCCGACTGGGTGATGGGCAACTACGTGGATGAAGCCGTGGCGCGTATTCGCGACCAAGTGGGCGATGAAGAAGTCATCTTGGGCTTGTCGGGTGGTGTCGATTCTTCTGTGGCTGCTGCGCTGATTCACCGCGCCATTGGCGACCAACTCACCTGTGTGTTTGTGGACCACGGCTTGTTGCGC
>JACCDP010380960.1_pt1 | contig 24460 bp, 30 predicted proteins | sample 7445841 | NCBI WGS metagenome assembly JACCDP01 (sample SAMN15323441, study PRJNA562643) | freshwater metagenome | isolation source: river surface water | place: USA:Blue River Watershed | collected 2017-08-17
TTGCAAAGTAGGTTTTAATAACGACAAAACAGTATCAATATCTATTTTATCTAAATCTTCAGCTTCTGGTTTTTCAGAGCAGATATAACTAGAATTAAAATCATAAATATAACTTTCTGGCGCTTTAGAAAAAGAATTTTTGTTAACTAATTCTAACATCATTTGTTTAAATAATGATGCGACCCACTCTTCATTATTAGTATTTTTCATGAATCTGAAAATATATCTCATGCATTATTTGTCAAGCAAACTAATATTTTATTATAATGTACATGAAACAATTATCAGCTATTGAAAAATTAATTTTGTCTGAAAGTCTTTTTGATAAGAAAAAAGGAATAGTGTCTAGGGCACCTAGATTATATAGTAATGCTGATAAAGAATTATCAGCAGTAGAAAAAAAACAAAAAGAAGCGTTGTCTAAATTAGAAAAGGCAAGCGAATGGAGTGTAGACAAAGCTGAATCAATAGAAAGTTTAGATGCAAAATATCAAAATTTAATTAAAATATTAGAATTTTTTTCTTGGATACCTATTCCTGCCGGAAATCCAGCTAGCCTTGCATTAGCCGGAGATTCTATTGCTAGAAACGATTACCTAAATGCTATTATAAATATAATAGGAGCATTGCCAGGGGTGGGTGCTTTTGGTAAAGTTGTTAGCTTAGCAAGAGGCGCACCAATGTGGGTAAGTAGGTTATTAAATTTAGCAAATAGACTTGGAGTCTATAATTTAGTAAAGCCTGCTATTTTGTGGATGGCAAGAAGCATTAAAAATATTAATATGCATAAAATATTAACATGGGATCTGTACAAGCGATATGCTCTTAAAAATTTAGGACAAAACGCTTTCTTTGAAAAAGTAAAGAAAAGTTCATATGGTAATTATGCATTATTGTCATTTGGAAATGAAGAAATGGTGCCTAACAAAAATTTCCAAAAAGCACAAGCAGAACTAAAACAAATTGGTATGGATTTAGAAAAAGCAATAAACAGCGTTGATAAAGAAATTAATCCATCTGACCCAGCTAAACCAGCTTCCGGAGTATCTGTAAAAGCGACCCCGCCACCAGAAGAGCTTATTATGCAACAAAAAGTTGATTCCTTGCGGAAAGGAAATTTTAAATCTTTAACAGATAAAGATTTAAAAGAAATGATAGATAAGAGAAAAGAATATAAATTATCTGATAAAGATGTATTAATTGCTGAAACTGAATTAAGTGATAGAGAAATAGATGTAGAATTAGGCATTTCTAGATTATAAAATTTTACTAGAAATTATTAATTAAGAACCATAATCTGTTTTCCATGGCGCAAAACCTAGCACTCTAAATAAATCTAATTTATTTGGAGTGCTATTGTATTGAGTTCTAGTAACATTACCATAAGCTACAACAGAAGGATTAGTAAAACTATACTTCAACATATAGTTATTGGCAAATATAGCTGAGTTACCATTTCCACCAAATAAAAATGCACGGTCATAAATAACTGCCAAGTGTGAAGAAGATACATTTCCTGGAATAGTTTTACCAGTATCTCCCCATTGAAGCGGGGAAGATAAGCTGCATTGTAAAATTTTAGTCTGATATTTCTCATTATTCGCAGCATTAGTAGGAGTAATAAGATATCCTTTGTCTCCTATAGTAAAAAACTGACCACAACATACTTCAAAGGGCAAGATAAATAAAGAAGTAGACCATGAAGTTGGATTGCTTAATGAGGCAGTAAAAATACTATTAATAGCATATCCATCAAAATTTTGACCACCAAACAAATACACGTTATTGTCTATAATTCCTAAATGTGAATTATAGAGAGGTATTGGTAATGTCATGCCTGTATCTACCCAATTTAAAGGGTTGTTAGCTGGTGCTCGCAAAATAGCAGCCGTAGCATGAGTGATTTCATATCCGCCAAATAAATAAATATAATTATCTATAATTGCTAACTGTGAATTTTGCAATTTTTTAGGCAATAATGGTCCATGATCTGTCCATTCTAAAGGATTAGAGATACTAGCAGAATAAATATGATCAGTGCTTTGTGTATCTGCTCCACCAAATAAATAAATATATCCATCAATAATGGCTAATTGAGAGCCAGAAATTGCACTAGGCAATTGACCTACTACTTGCCATTCAGCCGGTCTGCTTAAACTTGCTTTTAATATACTGTCAGAATACTTGCCACCAAATATATAAACACTTCCTGAGTAACCATCGTAGCCGTCATATCCATCAATAACAGCAATTTGCCCTTCATAAAGAGACTCTGGTAACACTTTTTTCATAGGTGACCAAGTAACCACGTCAGGAAATGATATGTTAAGAGGGAAATTAAAATCAGCAATTACTGAGCTATCTAAAATAGCATAAGCTTGTACATCTACTAAAGGATTACTTCCTGCTTTTAATCCTGTATAATATTGGGCATTAAAGTCAGGCTCATTATCTACTACCCAAGTTCTATATTGGGTAATATTCAAATCTACATCTCTTCCAATCATTTTATAGCGTACCATACAGGTTATGCTATAATATTCAATATTACAAGATGCTGAATTTGTTTACTAATGTTAATTTAGATTTTGCTCTAGTAGCTGCCACATAAGCGATATTTGCTTCTTCATTTGGCTTCTCTAAATATTTTAAGTTTTCATCCAACCACTGCTTTAAAGTCCACTTTAAAATAAAAACGTCATCTCTTTCTAATCCTTTAGCTCGATGAACAGTAGATAGAATTACAATATTTCCTTCATCAGTATCATTAAATAATTCAATGGCTTTTTGCTCTACTTCATTAGTAGATGAACATTCTTCGCAAAGATTAACTAAACACTCATATCTATCCAATACATTTTCTGGATTTATATTTTTATCTTTTAATCTTTGTAATTCTTCATCCTTCCACTTCTCTAACCATTTTAGAAAAGCAGGGATTTGTTTTTTCTTAGATTTTTTAACTAAAAATCCTAATTGCTTACCTACATCTCTACCACGAATATTGGTTTTAATTCCCATTTTAATAAACTGCATGCAAATTTTAATCATAGGAGCATTGGTCCTAGACAAAATAAACGAGCCGGGTTTTGCTTTGTTATAAAGCTCATTTAATGATATTTCTTCTACCGCCCCGTCTTTAGCAGTATCAGGGCAAGTAATATCTGGAACCCAGTGTTTGGCTAATGCAATTACTTTTTTAGGGCAACGATAAGAAATAGGTAGTGTTAGTATTTTAGAATTATTTTGCTTCTTTAAATCTTGAACAATAGATGAGTCTGCAAATCTCCAACCATAAATAGCTTGGTTAGGATCTCCGACTACTACCATTCTGCCGCCAGCAGAACAAACTTTTTTAGCCATTACTAATTGTGACTTGTTCAAGTCTTGAGACTCATCCACATATACATAATGATATTGTCCTAAAAACAAATTATATACAAATGGAAACCAGCACATATCGTTAAAATCAATTTTGTTAGTAACTGATTTGTCTTTTGCAAGAGCTTTTATCACATATTGGATAAAAGTTTTTCTTTCTATTTCACACAAATCAATACCAAATTGATCAATAATATTTTCAATTTGAGATGGAGTATCTTGCAAACTATATTTGCAATAAGCAATTGTGTCGGATAAATTAACTAACACATCATACTCTGTATCTTCTCCTAAGATATCTTTTAGAATAGAAAAGATTTTATTCTCATCTATTTCTACATTGCCAAATTTTTGTTTAATAGCACGATATCCCAAAGAGTGGAAAGTAAGAACGTCTACATATGAAGGAGATCTAGATCTTAACTCTTCTTGAATAATCTTATTGAAGGCTAGAGCGATTGCTTTTTTGCCTCTTGGAATATATTTAAAACTTTCTACTATAGAAGTAGTTTTGCTGGCTCCAGCATACGCCTCGACAATAGTGTGCCCTTCGCCCTGAGCAATGTCTTTAAATAAAGATTTTTGATAGGTAGACCACTCTAATTTAGGCGCGGGTTTAATAATGTGACTATTATCATTTTTTTTAGGAGGAAATTTATGAGACATATTATGTTAATATTAAATATTTTTGATGATCAAAAACACCAACTGGAGATTGATTGGAATCATACATATTTATTAATTTAGAAGAATTATTAATTAAATATTCTAAATAATTATAATTAATTATTGATTGGGATTTTCTTTCTGAATATTTCAGGATGTACTTTTTCATTTTTTTGCGATTTATTTCTCTTATATTTGCTATAAGATTTTTAGGTATTTCTATTTGATCAATTTTTTCTATAAATTTATGACCAGTCTTAATAGAAAAGCGATACATATCTTGCTCAATACTACTATCTTTTAGTAGATCTTCTGGGTTTTCATTAGCATACATTTGGCAAAATAACATGCTTTTTCTAATAGGTTTGTGTAGAAAGTTAAATTTTCCTGTTCCTGATGATTTTTGCCAAACAGTATCTACCTCTCCCAAATAAATAGCATAGTCTTTTCTCAAAGTTTGATATATTCCACCTATTTTTAGTTCTTTCTTCTTAATACAAGAAGAATCTTTCTTTTTATTAAATTCTAATATAGATTCGTGCAATTCAGATCCTATTCTAATTAGTTTGAGTTGTGTACCAAATTTTGCCCAAATAAAGTCTCCAGACAAAATACCGCCTGGCTCTGCGCCTTCATGAATAATAGAATCAACCAACACATCTTCTTTTATGTCAACTAAAAAATTATCAATTAATACTTTATAAGTACAAATTCCACCAGACTTTTTATATAAAGAAAAAAGCTTAATATTTTTAATTGGCAAATTATCTTTTATAATAAATTTATGATTTTGAGACGCTGGCTTTTGAAAAGAAAGACCATTAATTATTTTAATGGCAAGACTTGTTGATTTTAAGTCTGAGGAGTCTGCAACAGCAGAAGGAGTTACAATTTGACCTATCTTTTTCTTAGAATAGGTTTGTAAGTTCCAATTAGGTCCTGGATTGATGTTTTTCTCAGAAATAAAAAAATAAGTTATTTTTTCAGGAATTGTGCCAACAATAATCATATTTATATATCTTATGGTTTAAGAGCATCAAGAACTTTGATTAGTTTTTCAAAGTTAAATTTTATTATTTTACTTTCATAAATTTCATACAATTTGATTTCAGAATAACTTTCATAAAGTGAAATATCTAAGTTATCCACTTTAAGTATTTGAGAAGCTTGATAAATTAGAACAACAGGCACCGCTACCTGCGAATTAAGTATTTCTTCTTTTGCTATATTTAATATTTTTATTTTTAAATTAATAGAATATAATGTTTTATATTTTTCTATTTTTTCTGGGGGGAAATTATATTGGCGACAAAAATCAAAAAAAGGTTTATTCCCCCTCTTATTATTACACTCTGCACAAGCAATAGTTAAATTGCTAGCATTAAATGCTCCATCTTTGCTTTCAGGAACAATGTGTTCTAATGTAATAGTCTCTGGAGTTAATGTTTTGCCGCAATAACAGCAAAGTAATCCATCTCTATTAGTTACATATTGTTTAATGTATTTTTGTCTTCTTCTCTGCCTCAAACCCATATTATGCAAACATAGATAATTTGTCTACTTTATAGAGTATTTTAACCATTTTACAATGAAAATCAACTACTTGATTAACATCTAACTGATCAGATGTACCAATATGGCTATCTATGGTAAAATGATTACTAATCACATCTTTTAATTCTCTAAACCTTAAATCAGATAATGGAATTATTATTGTTCCATTGCACACCGCACCATCTGAGTCTCTTTTTATTTGACAAATATGAAAGCGAGTGTTGTACTGATTATTTTCTTTTTTTTGCACTTCAGTTACTAACTTATAACCCAATAAGTTTAAGTGATAAGTAATAGAAGGAAAAATAGAAATATAATGTGAAGCCTGTCTTTTAAACTGTGTAAAATCTAAGTTAGAACCAAATTCAAATGTAAATATCATAGATTATCACCACTTCACTACAGTGTAAATATTACAAATTACCTGTCAAGATGGCTCCATAAAATAAAAAATAGGGCGGTAGCCCCGCCCTATGTTAGAAAATATTCAGTTGACTAATACATTTTTTTCTTGTGAAGAATACTTATTTATTAAATGCAAACACTCATCTGCTTGACTTACAGCATCTCCAAAATATGGATTTTTGGAAATAGAGGTAAGAAAACTTGTAATAAAAGGTAAAGATTGTTGCTTTACTAAACCACTTTTTATAGCCTCTTCTACACCTAATTCTAGTATATGAGCAACTTGCGTTTGAACTTGCCATCCTAATTTGTTATACTCTTGACAAATATAAAGAATGTCAGAAATATCTATAGGTATGCTAAATTCGTCTTCTGAACTAGAAACTTGAGATGATAGAGAAGTATTTAAAATATTTGCAGTCATATGCAACTCCATATTAAGGATAACTATTGTTAGAACCTAATTAGTAAGTAAAATTCCTCCTATTTTATTATTTTATCTTGCTCTATAAATATAACAAAATATTAGAAATAGTAAATAGTTTCTAGCTAAAATTTGTTGCTCAGACTAAATTTTCATACAAAATATCAAAACCATAAACATTATACAACTCTTCTAATTCTTTTCTTACTTCTAAAAAAGAAGAGGATAAATTAGTAACCGCATTTCTTCCATCGTGGATTTCATAAAAAATATCTTGTAAAATATTTTTACTACACAAAGTCTCTAATCGAGAAAGTTTGGCAATTAAATTATTTAATGGGTCTTTTTCTGTAATGGGCTCTAAATCTATTTTGCAACCATATTTATTTTTACATAATAAAGATCCCGAAAAATAGACTAATACATTTCCACAATGTTTTTGAATGTAACTAATATTATCCATAGTCATGTAATGAACATACACTACAGGACGATTATATTCATCAACACCAATATCATGAAACCAATCTTGGTTTTTCAACAATTCTATGTTCATAGTTTGTATTTTCTTTGGATAGTTCCTGCAACTTTAATTAAGTTACTTACATTACGTGATGCTTGGGCTGGCATAACTGCCGCCTGCTCAGATTGTGATAATTTGTTGGCAGCATCATAAGATGCATTAACCGCATTCATAACTTGTGTTAATTTTTTTAATTGAGTGTTTAATTCATTAGTTAATATATTAGAATTTTTAGCAACACTTAACTCTCTAGAGTTAAGAAATTCTGTCATTGAATTAACTAATGAGCTTACAGTGCCGTGCACACCACCATCATTAGTATTTTTTAATTGGTATGCAAGAGTGGCAAAAGAAATTTTTTTCTTTAATCTATTAAAGTAATCATTATATACTTCATTCACATCATTTTTTAATTTTTTTAAATTTTCAGAAGTTTCTGGAACAAAATCTATAAAACCAGACTCCATAGTAATAATGGGCTTAATAGATGTCAATAGTGGTCCAAAGCTCATTTGACCAACCAAGTTGGCAATCAGCATAAGGTTTTTTCTCATAACATCTAAATTAGGGTCTTGTTGTGCAGCAACCATGAAAATCTCCTTTATATATAAAGTATATCAATACTTTTTTATACTATATATGCAAAGTTATGTAATTGATCCAACAAATTATTTGTTTGTAATAGCAGAATATATTGAAGAAGAATATCTTACTGCTAGCGAAGATACTCTAGTGGTAACTGCTGCTAAAAAAAAGAAGCCCAGCGGGATTGCCATTAAAACTAATCCTGCTCTATGGAGTCGCTGTAAAAGCGAAGCAAAAGCTAGAATGGGCGGAAAACATTCTGCCAGAGCAATGCAACTAGCTGTAAAATTATACAAACAGCGTGGCGGTGGATTTAGAGGCGGTAAGCCCACTGCTAGAACAAATAAAATGAGAAAATGGACTAAGCAAAAATGGATGTATCTTTCAGATTACAAAAAGAAAAAAGATAAAAATAAAGCAGATGATATGTTGTTAGACGATTTATATATGCAAACAGATCTTCCAGAAGAAGACTATGCTGATGATTATTTTGAGCAAAATTTAGAAGATATTGCTTATGCTGATAGTTCTCCAGGCAGATATTTACCTCAAGCAAAATGGGAATCGTTGTCTCCCGCTCAAAGAGAAGCTACTAATAAAAAAAAGAAGCAAGAAGGCAAAAACAAACAATATGTGCCTAATACTGAAAAAGCCAAAGTAAAATCAAAATATAAATATTATTGACGCAACTTAAAATCTTTATCAGCTAAATTAAAATTAGAATATTTATCACTTTTCGTTACCTCCTTTATAATATTAAGAAAAGGAGGTAATTTTATTTTTTCATCTGTATGATCTAACTCTATTTCTAAGATAGCTAAACCTTCTAAATTGTTTTTAAATACATCTAATTCAAACATTTGATCTTTAAATTTAAAGACAAACCTAGTTTTTTCTATCCCGCGCTTATCAGGATGACACTTTTTAACTAATTGATTGTATTCTTCATCAGATATTTCTTTTTCTTCTTCCTCATGTACTGCGACATGCGAAGTTGCTTTTTTTCTATTAATATGATATACAGTCTCAGTGTCTCCCGATAATCCTTCTACTGTTTTCCGAACTCTCGGAGAAGGCTCATCTTTTTCTGACTTTAAATAAAATTGAGTAATTCTTTTAATATCTACTACTTTATCAAACAGTTCAGCCAATTCCGACCAAGAAGTAGGCAACTTTACCAAAAATTTACGTTCTATTTCTAATTGCTTTTTCATAAGAAAATTAATCCAAAGATAAATAAATAATAATATCGTCTTGCTCTGAAGCTGTAACCACTAATTCTTCTTCATATGGTAAAGAATAAACCAAATCATCGTAACTAATAGGTTCTGCCCACTTTATAAGTGAAGCTTTTTTATTTTTTAATTTTTTATTCTTTAAGCTTTCTTTTTCTTCTTGATACTTTTTTTTGTAATATTCACTATCAATTACTTGCTGCTGATCAAATTTATCAATTAATTTTAATTGAAGCAATCTACTATATTTACCAGCACAAGAGCGTGAACAAAATGGACCACTTTTCTTTTTCTTAGCTTTATCTCTAATTAATCTGGGGCTGCGCTCAAATTCTTTATCACACCAAGCACAGTTAAATTTTACCATTTTTACTCGGCGTGTGTCGTTAGCTGAATGCTCGCGACGTGGCATTAATTTTAAATTTGATAGGTCATTGTTATCAAAATCAGAATCCCAATGATCCACAGTCTCTTTGTCAGGATGTAATTTCCTGCCAAGGTGCATCTCCATAATCCATTTGGGATATGATACAGTACGGCGCTTACCTTTACGGTCCACCACAATAACTATTTTTCTATTATCTTTTCTAGTATAGGGTCCCCATACTTTAAATTTATCCGCATATGCCATGCTTTATATAATATAATATTCGTAATTAGACTGGCTTATCTTCTATTTCCATCTAGCAAATTTTGCTTTGAGCTTAGTGGTCTAAGGTTAGTTAACGCCCAACAATCTATAAATTGTTTATCTTCCATAGAAGAATATTTAAAATTTGAATGAGGAATTATATGATCTATCTGCCAAGTCCAAGTAGATATGTCATTATCATCCCAAGTTTCAACCTTAAAAGATCCATAATTATTCCAATTCATCCAATCTTCAAATTGACTTTCAAGATGAAATCTTAACTCTTGAATAGAGTATGGCAAATATTTTAAAATTGACAATGATTTTTTAAAATAATTACTCTCTAATAATTTAGATCTAATAGAAGAAGATAATATCTTTCTAATTTTTACAGAAGGATTTTGATGATATTTTTGTTTTTGTTGGTAAAATATCTTTTCTTTATTATTTAGATAATAATATTTTAATCGCTTATGTATTTTATTTTTATTATTTTTTACATAATTATTATAATAATTTTTAATTTTTTCTTTATTATTTAAAGAATAATTTTTAACAGTACTTAGAACCTTGGTTTTATTATTTTGGTAATGCTTTTTCTTTATTTGTTTAATTTTGTCAGGGTTATTCTTTCTATACTCTGACATTTTTTTATTAATTTTATCTCTATTGTTTTTGCAATAAGCTCTTCTATTTTCTTTTTTGCAATCATTGCAAATTGCATTTTCATATTTTTTTAACTTATTTTTTGAATAAGAATAAGAAAAATTATTCTTTTCTAAAGAGCATTGTTTGCAAATTTTTACTGTCATAATATAATTTGTTACTATGCAAGCGATTAGCTTTAGCTAAAAATAGAGCTATGCGCTATGAACAAAGCTATGTCGTATTTTTCCAGATTTAGAAACTAATACAACTCCATAACAAGAATCTCCTTCATCTACTGAAAGATTTGCAAAATTAAATTGTATTAAGTTAGAATTAGTTTCGTGATCTTGGATGTATTGTAATTTCCAATTTTTGGATTGAGAGGCTTCTTCTTTTAGGAATTGGGCTATTTGCTGAGTATCTTCTATTGATTTGCCATAATCTCCGTATGGGGCAATTAAGCGATAATCTTGGGCAACTTCTTCACATCTTTGTTGTAATGAGTTTTGCAACGATATTTGCATGTCTTCCAAAGACAAATTTAGACAATTATTGACTTTTGTATTAACCATTTCTAATGTATCATCTTCAGACAATTCTAGATCTTTTAAAGAATTAATCATATAATCTCCTACTAATTATTACTACTAATACTGTATTAGTGTACGTGCTATTTAATTTCTGGACAAATTATGTCAAATAATAAAATTACAAACCAACAACAAATAGAAGAAGTTAGTTTACTAGCTGACTTAGACTCTTTAGCGGCTTCTATTGAAGATTTATCAATTAATAAATTTGCAGTGGGTGGTGGGAGACCACCTAGACCGCCTGCTAGACCTCCTGTACCTGCTAGACCTCCTGTACCTGCTAGACAATCTGTACAAATGAATGCTAGAAGATTTAACCTAATTCAAGGTAAAAAACCCCCTGTAGGCACCACGCCACAACCATCTGCTGAAATAGTACGGCAACTGAGAAATAAAGAAATTGAATTAGTTGTAACAAATGGTAAAGTTACTGGTGTAAACCTAGAATCTAGACTAAGTAGTCTTCGTGGTCAAAAAAAAACTGATTTTGAAAAAGATTTAGCGAATCTAATTGCAAAAAAAGAAGCAGAATTTGCGGCTAGAGCGGCAGCTAGAGCAGCTAGAGGCACTCCTACTCCTACCCCCACCCCTACCTCTCCAGTAGTTCCCAATCAGCACACAATAACAGGAGGTGCATTAGGTAATGGCAAATTTCAATTTACCTTAGATGATAGTGGGTATATTAACCCAGCTTCAATCGTAGCCGATGATGCTGTCAAAGCAATTTTAGCTAACAAGCCAACTAGATTGGAAAGACTAAGCAGAAATACAGCTACTAAAAATAAAGTACAACTATATGATAATACTAGAAAAGCTATTTTTGATGAGATGGCAAGAGTTCAAGGAGAGAAAATTCAATCACTAAGACAAACTGCCGCCCTAAATACTGGATTTGCAAGTGCTACCGCTTCATTACTTAATCAAGTAAATGCGCAATTTTCTACTTCAGGCTTATTATCTACAACAAAATCTAAATTAATTGCTGGAGCAACTCTTCTTGGAGTAGTGGGATTAACTTATAAATTATTCACTGGAAAAAATATTCAAACTTCAGATCCTGTAAAAATACAAATTCAACAAGCTGTTAGTAAACAAGGGTCCGCAGGTGGCGAAGAATTACTAAAAGCAAATGAATTATCTGGTTTAGTATCAGAATTTGCCTCATCTCTAAATGATTTAAGATCAGAAGTAAGTGAAAAAAGTGTTAGCATAATTTCTAGTCACATATCAGATTTAGATAAAATCAAATCATTATTAGATAAAATTTCAGGATCTTTAAATGCAGATAATACAAGCGAAGTATCTGGTATGATAAGCACTTTAAATCAAACAGATACCGCAATGTCGTTATATCTTCCTAAATTAAATAAACTATACAAAAACTTAACTAGAAATGAATTAGAAGATGAAGCCGAACAAGCTGCAGAAATTGATGAAGAATTTAAAAAATATATTTCTATTATAAGACAAGCCAAAACTACAATAAAATCTTGAAGGTTTATATGAAAAGATCTGAAGAAAAAGAAATAGACTATTTGTTAAAACTAGCTGCCAATTATGAAAAGCAAGCAGTAAGATTAGAGAAAAAAGCAGTTGCTCCCGCTGCCGCTGCTGTTGCTGCGCCTGCCGCCGCTGTTGCTGCCCCTGCTGCTGGAATTGCTGCCGTAGTCGGTTCCATAGCTGGGGTATTAATGATGACTAATTGGGCGGTAGGTGCGATAGGTGGAATTCGTAGTGAACTAAATAAAAATTTAGAATTAATAGAGGCTTGTGACTCTATCTTAAAAAATATTAAGGATATTGATACTAGCGACTCTCTCATTTCTGAGTTTATCGAAAAAGTAAAAAAAATTAAAACACAATATACCGTTGTTACTAGTCAACAATCAATTGAGCCAATTAGTAAAGAGTCTTTTGAAAGATTATCAAATAATGATAAAAAAGATTCTTTAAAGAAAATTTATGATGCAGTTACTTTGCAAAAAAAAGAAATAGATGAATTTAATTCATTAGTTCAATTTTTTACTCCTGAAAAATCAAGAGCTATTGTAGTAATGGTGGAAAAATTACAAGGATGGAAAAATTGGTTCTATGACTATTTTGCTAGCAATATGATAAGAAGTATAAGAAAAGAAATTGAAGATGGAATTGCATCATTATTAGATGCCGCAAACATCTTAAACTCTAAATTAGAACCAAAAGTAAAAGAATTAGATAAACAAATTGAATTACTAAAACCACAAATTGAACAATTAGAATCAATGCCAGAATCAGCATTAGATGCTGGTGGTCCACAAGCTGTTTCTGGAACAAGACCTGCTACGCCAACAACTCCAGGAGAAGTAGATTTGGATCTATTTGGAGATGGAGAAGGTGATGATGACGAACCGCCAAGTGAAGGAGAGATTTCTGCATCTAACTTAGCAGAGCTAGCTAATCTTGGATTTTGATCTTTAAAATAATTTGTTATATAAAAGGAGCTTTACCGCTCCTTTTTTTATTTTAAATGAAAAATAATAGAGAAAAAATAATTTTAGATTTATATCAAGATGGATATGGAACTACCTATATCGCCAATCTTCTGGGCGTCAAATATCCATCCATTAGAAAATTTTTACAAAGAAGAAATATTAAAATCAGATCTAAAGCAGATGCTGCCATTCTTTCTTGCGACAGGCGTAAAAAATATTTATTTAATAAAAATTTTTTTACCACTCCCAGTTGGCAACTAGCCTACTTTGCCGGATTTTGTTTAGCTGATGGTAGCTTATATATTACTAAAAACACTTCCAGACTAACTATTTCTATTCATCAAGATGATAAGAATATCTTAGAACATTTCTGTCAATGGATGCAATATCCATTGCAAGGGATTGTTCCAGGAGCTAATAATAAAATAGCTTTACGAATTTCAGATCCTATCTTAGTAGATAATTTAGCACCATATGGAATCGTTCCTAACAAAACTTATCAGCCTAATTTAAAACTAAATATTCCTGATGAATATATTAAACCATTTTTAATTGGATTTATTGATGGAGATGGTACTTTAAAATACAGCTTAAAAAGAGGATATAGATTTGGGATAGTAGGAAATAAAATAACAATTGATAATATTGTAGGTTTAATTAAAAAAATAGGCTTTAATAAAGATTTTGTAATTGCAGATGATCCTGTAGATAAAGTTTGGAAACGAGTTTGCCTGTATCGTAAGCAGGATATTTGCGATTTAGTATCTTTACTAGAGCCTAATAAATATTTTTATTTAAAAAGAAAGTGGCAGAATTACTTAGACTTTTTGTCGGCAGCATCCATTTGACGGCATACTTTATTTGCCCAAGCTCTACCAGGATCGCCACCCCAAAGTAACCAAGCCACGTATCCTTTGTCTTGGCTCAATGGTTTGCCGCCACTTGCACCTTTATTTTTCTCATGACGATCAAAGAAAGCTTTCATTCTACGAACAGTAGAAGGGCTTAAAGTTTTTCTATTTTTTAATGACACCGCTCTGGCTACACCAGAACCAATTCCTTGTTTATGAGCTTGTTGTACATTAAGCCCGCCTTTGCCTTTATTTTTTTTACGCAATTCTAATCCACGAACAGCGGCATCGGCGGTAGATGCACTCGGCTTGAAATCAATATGATCATATTTGCCAGCGGCAAGCTTAATCATATCATTTATCTTATGATATGCAACAGCTTCCATCTCATCCAATTGATCAAGATCTTCTGATTCGTCCAACTCCTCATCTTCAGACTCTTCTTCAGATTCTTCATGATGAGGAAGATCTTCTGATTTTTCAGAGCGAACATAAGCTAAAATCTTAGTCACATTGTATTTTGCCAAGGCAATAGATTCATCTGCCCATTGTGGCAAATCATCTTGGTCATTCATTATAGATAATAATTCAGAAGCATCTCTAATAATATTTTTTAGATTAGAGAAAGCCATGTAAGAAACAGGGTGAACACCTCTATGCTCCTCTACTACGGTTTCTGGATCTATTTCTACTAATGCTTCTTCAAAATGTTGAGCTAATTTAAATAGTTTATTTCTCGTCATGTACAAATAACTAATTATGCATCATAGTTTTGTAAAAATTTCTTTTACTACTTCTGCACGTTTTTCTACAGCATCCCAATTAATATCTTTCCAAGAAAGATTCAAATATTCTTTTTTCTTGGCAAAATGGTCTTTCCAGTAAGCATGCTCCCACATATCAATTACTAATATTGGGAAAAAGCCAATAGGCGTATTATCGTGATGGCTTTCAATCGCAGCAATTGATGTTCTTTTTTCGTAGAGAGAATATCCCCAAACTATCCAACCGCTTACTGGTACAAATCCGGTAGAAATAAAATTATCTTTAAAATTAGATAAGTTCTTAAAATCTTTAGAAAGAAGCTCTAAGGTAACTTTGCCTGGTTTAGTATTTTCATTGCCTAAATTAGAAAAATACAATTCGTGCAAATAAGCACCATTAGCTGCCCAGGTAATTCTTCTTTTTAATTGAGCAAATTGAGAATTTGGCAAGTCATCTTTAATTTTGTCAAAATTAGTTTTTTCCAATAAAGACATCATTTTATTATAATTTTTTACATAATTATGATACAGAGTGTCTCTATGTTCTTTTAGAACGCCATCAGAAATAGAATCTAATTTTCCTTCTAGAGGAAACTTTTTAGGTTTTAATTCTTGGGCAATGGCAATTAATCTTGTTCTCATGATAAGATAGGATAATATTAGTTAATCTCTAAGAACAAAATAGTATCCACTGCAATGACATTCTAGCAAAACTTTATCTTCTTGAACCTCTTCAATATCTTTTTCTTCCTCAAAATCAATAGAAATAATTTGATGACATTTCTCGCATCTAAATAAAAACTTTCTTTTATTTGGGTTCAGCATAACTTAATATCAAAGAGGTAATAGATTCTTGATATAATTATCTTATAAAAACTTATAATTTTATTGTATAATACAAAGTAAGCAAGCTGTTTACTTCCACCCGACAATCTAATAATGGCAGTCATATGAACATAAAAAACATATTAAAGTATAGTGAAATTTTTTATAAGAAAGCTCTTTGGTCATATTTCTTAGTTAAATCTGGCGCAATTAATCCTTTAATGGTTAAATTGGCTGCTGATAAAACGCCTGAAGAAATAATTAATGAGTTAAAAAATGTAGAAAATTTATTTATACGCAGTGATTATGATCTTGCGGCTGAACTAAAAGTTTTAAGAAACATGTATCAGGAAATTATAAATCAAAACAAAAAAGATCCTACTTTCGGTGGATATGCTTTTTTGAATGAAAAAATAAGAGCTACTGCAAATAATAACCCAGAAGCTTTTGAAGCAGACGAAGAAGAAGATGAAGAAGATATGTCTAAGCCTCTTAGCAAGAATGCCGTGTTGCTTAACACAATTAGCGACTTACAATCGGATCTAAGAATACGGTCCAATCAAATTGGAAAATCTTTAAAAGATGTACGGGGAGAAAAAAACTTAGCACAATTGCTTGGATTTTTTGATTTAGCGAAATCAATTGTTGATGAAGAGATGGAATTAATTAGTGATGAAGAAGCTGAGCATTTAGAAGAGCTTGAAAAAGAAAAAATTGCTAGTGGTGAATCTAGAGTAGTTGGAGCAGAAAAGCTGTCTAGAATATATGAAAGACAATTAAATCAATACAAAAATATTTTAGATTTTCATAAAGATGATTTCGTATTTTCTAATAAAATGCAAGAATTAATTGACATCACCAGTAAATTAAAAGTACTAGTTAATGAAGAACAAAAGTTAATAACTAGCATTAGTGAATTTGATTTCACAACTCCAGTATTTACTCCAGAAGATCAAATTAGGAGATATAAAGTAACAAAAGAAAAAGAAGATGAAGAAAAAAAGATTAAATCAATACGGGAAAAACTTAATAAGTTACGTGCAGATAAAAAACGGATATGGGATAGTCAGATTAAACCAGTATTACGTAATGATGCAAATGAATTAATCGAATCACAACTCAAAGACCAAAGCCTCAGCAAAATTCGAAGAAAGATTCTAGAAGTTCAAAAAGAACTAAACATAAATTTAAATAAAGTTCGTGATAAAGGTCGTACCGAAGCCAATGAGTTGCGTAAAGAATTATTAAAGTTATTAACTGATTTTGAATCAAACAAAAATGTAAAAAGCGTAGCGCCAACTTCTGGTATAATAGTACGTCGCAGGGGTGAAAAAAAAGAAGATGATTATCAAGCTATAGCTCCCGCTGTAATAGAGCTAGAAGCTAAAATAGCAGAGGCTGAAAAATCTATAATAACAGGAGAGCAAATTGCTATTGAGTCAGGCAAAGCTAAAGCTAAAATAAGAAGTGGAGAAGAGGGAAAATTTCAAAAAGCTTTATTTGCAATAAAAGAAAATATTCCTAACACTAAGATGGGAATTAAAAAAGAATGGTATGCTAAAATAGAGAGTGAGCTAAGAGACCATGTTAGAAGTCATCCCGCATGTGACAGCATTGTTACCGCAATAGCTGCCATGAAAAAAAATGAAAAAACTGCATCTTTAGAAGAAAAATTACAAATACAAGAAGAGATAAAAAAACAAGAATCACAATTACGTGATGCTATGGCAATTGCCTTTCCTGAGGTATTATCAACCTACTTTGAAGTAAGTAGGGTTACAGATTATTATGAAGGCAAGTTAAAAACTTTTGTTAATAAATTATTAGAGCCAACACAATTAAAAGAATTAGAAGAAGGAAGTATTTCCAGAGAAAATTTTCTAAATCTATTTAGAGAAATAAAAGATTTATTATCAGATGTTCCATTCATCCCAAAATGGGATGAATCAGGCAAACCAGTCATCCCAGATGAAGGTAAAAAACAAAGACTTGGAACAAAAGCTAAATTATTAGAATTATTTCAGCTATTCAAAACTATTGGCAGAAATATAGGTATACCTGAATCGGAACTTACAATATAAGGATTATATATGAATAGACATTATAAAAGAAAACTCTCAAAAGAGTTACAGAAAAAAGCTTTTAGAAAAGAGCAACTTGTTTCAGATTCAGACTTAGACGATATCAGAAATAGATTAAAATCTATTGAAAATCCTAAAGAATATGCTGAAGCATTATTCAATGCTATCTTTGATAAGATGTATCAAGAAGCAGAAAAACTATATGTTGAGCCCGAAGAAAGCGGTGGAAGCGAATTTGAAGATTAAACTTGGTTAAGTCTTTCAATCGATTTTTCACAATATTGTTTTGAAATATCAATACCAATATAATCTCTACCTAATTTTTTACAAACAACTGGTACTGTTCCAGATCCCATAAAAGGATCCAGTACCAGTTTTCCATTTGTACTTTCTACACACCTACTAGCTAGTTCTTCTGGAAAAGGCGCTGGATGCCAGCTGCCTTTTTGTTGTAATATTTTCCACACATCACCATGCTTATTAGCACCTTTAGCTAATTTAAAGCTAGGCTTAGCAATTAAATAAATAACTTCATAAGTAGGTAAAAAGTACCCCTCATTAAAATTAATCCCACCAGACTTTTGCCAAATAATAATCTGTCGAATTGGCAAACCCTCTACAATTTCTGGTCTTTGTTGAAAGACTCCATTCTGGACTCTCCACTTATGATTATAAAATATACAACCATCGTCTTTTATAAGACGATAACATTCTTTTAATATTTCTTTTTGCCAAGAGATGTATTTATCTTCTGGCATATAATCATTGTGATGATCATATCCCTCAGACTGAAGTTTAGAATTATTCCACTTACCTTTCCAGTTCTGAGTATTTTTAAAAGTTTTTCTAATATTAAGATTATATGGCGGGCTAGTTACTACCACATCAACTGATTGATCTGGTATTTTTTTCATTACTTGAAGACTATCTCCACAAATAATTTTATTAATAAAATCTACTGGATAAATCATAATTAATATTTAATACAATTAAATGTAGTACAATACTTGTTCCAAGACTTTTCATTAGTAATAGAATCAAACTTCATTAGTTCAAATTCTTTCTTAAGAAGAGAAAAATCTTTCTCTCCTTCACGGATCTCAATTTGATCCTCAGGAACTTCCCTAAATTCAATTAGTTGGCGATTAACATTAAAATTCGCCCTATTCTCTTCTAGATCAAGAAACCTTGATAGTAAGTCAGGGTCATTTACCAAATCTAGTGCTTTCTTGGGCTTTACCAAAGCCGGTATATTATCTGACTTATCTCCCGCCAAACACTTCCATACAACATATGGATATGGAGGAGCTTCCACATATTCTTTTTTTATAGAATTATAAACTTTGCAATTCTTGTATCCTTTTTGTAAAACTTGGATAAAGTCTGAATCGTTACTTACAACAGTAACATCTTCTTCTTGCATGTTATGACATAATGTACTAATTACATCATCACATTCATAATCTGCTGCTTTTGCAATGGTAATTGGTAAATGTTGTAATAATCTAATTATTTCATTTTTAGAAGAATGAAACTTTGTCATCTCTTCTTGTTTAGAAGCGCTCTTAATAATTCTATTTGCCTTGTATTCAGAATACAAATCGTATCTAAATTTAGGATGACCTTCTAAAACAAAGAAACATTTATCTGGAGAAAATTGCTCAATTAAAGGTCTTAAATTTCTAAAGAAATTAAAAATTAATACATAGTCTTCATTGGCTTGAGAAAAGCATCTACCTTCATCTAGTACCCATTGCTGACCACAAGTGCAATGTTGCTTTTCTTCTGCGCGAAGTTTGTGATTACAATTTAGCTCTAAACAACTTTCGTGAGTTTGTTTCTTAAACCCAAAATTAATATTGGCTCGCCAAATAAAATTTAAAGAATCAATTAATAAAATTTTGTCCATAAAAATACATATGCCTGCGTGTTTGCGCAGGCATATCAATTATAGAAGTTGTAAAGATTGAAACGCTTCTAAACAAATTTCTTTCACTAAATTATCTTGTTGGACTCCTCCACAAGAAAAAGCATATCCAAAATTATTTTTTGTACTCAACCAATTCCAAATAGTAATATCATCTTTTTCAGCCTCTACTAAAGTATACTTCACACTATTATTAGTAGCTTGAGAGCTTTCAAGTACAGTCGCCCCACTTGCTCTGATACCTCTAATTCCGTAGATTATATACTCATCATATGATCCTTGAAAAGACTCTCTTGTGAGAGCCGAGACCATATATACAATATCTTCTGTTACCGCTGTAAATAGAATATCTTGTTCGGGATTTAAAGTTACATCAGAGCTTGATGGTAAAGAAATAGACCAAGTATCTCCTTTTACTACTTGAGTAGTGGGCTTTGGAGGCACTGGCGGACCAGCATCTACTAAACTTCCACCTGCACCCCCTGCACCAGCATCTACTACACCAGAATCAGGTACAACCACTACATGATTAGTATTGCCGCTACAAGAAGTGCATGAAGAAACTAACAATACAATTATAAACAAAAAAGAAGTAAGGCATGCAGAGCCTACAATCATAAAATGATTTTTCATCATACACCTCATAAATTTAAATTATTAAAAGTAAGTCAATCTTCTGAATCGTCAGCTAACGATTCATCATCCGAACTTTGTTCATCTATTGATGCCGAAATTGGCATAGTTTTTGCCTCAATACGTTCTCGCATCTGCTTCTTTAGAGAATCCTTAGCTGCGGCAGCCTCTTGCTTCTTACGCCTATCAGAAGCCCGCATAATGCCTCCCTTAGCGCCACGAGTTACGTGCCAATTATCACTGTTACGCACATAATAACGAATAATAGGATCAACCTCTCGCGCCTGTTTCTCTGACCAATTAAACTTAGTCGCCATCATAGTCATTAAACTAGGAAATTGTAAATTGCCTTCACCCTCCCACTCATTAAGCACAGTCTCAATTTGCTGAAAAAGGGTCGAAAGCTGATCTAATACATTGCTTACTGCATCACTCATAATCATTAATCCTTAATTAAATAATTAAATATATTAATTACAAATCACCATGATTTGTAAAATTCACTTAGATTTAAAATAACAACGGTCAAAATCAATTAATTTAAAATTACCAAAATTATCTTTCATAATATTTCTAGGATGAATATCGTTATGATGGATAACTGTGGATCTCAAATTTTCACAAAAAATTATAATCTTACTAGCATCGAAGTCAAGACCCATACTCAAGCCTTGTAACATATTTTTAATTTTTGACATTGAGAAATTTTTATGTAAATTTTGATCTTCGTGCGACATAATGCTATGAAAAACTTTTTTCTCATCCTCTGAGATTTTGTTAAGTTTTTCCATTACATAATAATATAAAATATACTTTTGAAATTTTTTATTTTCTTTTAATAGTCTTTGATACTCTCCCAAATAATCGTACTCATACACATGAGCATATGCGCTTGGATTATTGTTCTTAATAAAAGATAGAATCTTAGATATTTTTTTATAAAAATTTTTTACTGGAGAGAAAGGATAGTCAAACTGAACACACAATTTAATTACTTTATCTTGATTATCTTGTAATGTAAAGACTTGACCATCAGCACCAAAACCAATTTCTTGGTCAATTTTGAAATTGATTGAGCAACTATTTTCTGTGATTAATTTAAGTGCTTGCATAAATAAAAAAGAAGCCTGGATTAGCCAGGCTTCTTAAGCATAAGCTATAAGCTTAATCTCAAAGAGATGATGATACGGGTGTAACTGTTACTACGCCAGTAGTATCTACAAAAGGAGCAACTACCTTAGCAGAAGTTGATGAGGTTGATTTTGTTGACTTCTTAGCAGGCTTGCTAACAGGCTTCTTTACCGATTTCTTAGCAGGCTTTTTAGCTGATAGTTTCTTAGCAGGAACTTTCTTAGCTGGCTTCTTTACTGAAGTTTTCTTAGCAGGCTTCTTTGAAGCTGGCTTCGCGGGCGCTACTTTTTTAGCTGATTTAACAGGTTTCTTTACTGATTTCTTAGCAGGCTTAGCTACTGATTTCTTAGCAGGCTTGCTTGCTGCTTTCTTGGCAGCACCTTTGCGAGCCTTAACAGGCTTAGCAGTTGATTTGGTTGATTTAGTTGATTTGGTGCTTTTAACTGATTTCTTAGCTGCAAACTGTGTCATTGAATTATCTCCTTAATTAATTTAAAAAATTGTTACTATTTAACCACATACATTATAACATAATAAATAATGTTACAACAATTAACTTATTAGACATGATATCTAATCATCAATATCAAATTTGCCTAGAGCTTAGGCAATATTTTTTATATCTCAATCATCCACAATTAATGTAATTTTTCACAAAAATTATTAATAATTAATAATGTGGACGCAATGGTTGTATACCTACACAATATACATTATTATTGGTAGAAGAGAGTGATAATAACTATTATCTTTAATATATCAAATAACTTGAAGTCTTCTCTTTACTTTTTCTTTTCGAACTCCATGAGCAGCAAATGCAATTCCAAAATTCTTCTCATAAAGACGATCTGCATTAAAGCAGAGTCGGCACTCAGTACATCCAATATCTTTACCACCAGGACTAGTTTGTGCTGGGCATGGAATATACTTTACATCAGAACCAGGCAAAGTAAATGCCTTTGGAGAGGCAAAATCAGAGACTACAATTGCTGGCGCATAACCTTGCTTTCTAGCCTCTACAGCATCTTCTGGCTTATCAATTGAAGCCAATACAGATACATGGCTCCAGATAGACCTGTGAATATCCATCCATGCATGGGTATAAGTCCAACAATCTCCACCGCCACGCTTTTTCCAACGACCCACTGAACTATTAATTAGTTTAGTGCCCTTTACAGTTCTAGAATCCCCAGATACATGCAATCGCATGTCACGACCCAAAGGAACTCGCTTGCCATCATAAGATTGATCAATTGCCTGCGCCTCTTGACGTGCTACCTGCAATGCAGTCATTCCTGCTACATCAGCATCAAGACGGCGCACAATAAAACCAACATATGAATTTTCTGCGTAACAACCATTGCCATTCTTAAGCTGGCACGAAGTAGGGCAACTGCCCTTAATAGAAACATACGTACTGTCAACAGGAAGATTGCCAAGCTTGGCGTTCTGAGAATTGGAAACATACTTAGCCACGGTCATAAAATACCTAAATTAGTTCAGAATTAATAGTTAATAACCAAATAAAAGGGATGCAATTGATTTATTAGTCTCAAGATAACATTTAAGTATCTTGATTATAACTTAGTTATATTAATAAACAATATGCTTTTGTATGCTATAAAAAATAACTTATTTCCAATAGGAGTTTCGTTATTCAGATAGGCATTAAATCATCACGTTCCCCAACACGAGCTTTTGTTCATATGAACTCTAAGCAAGAGAAGATTTACGGTAATGACTCCGTTATTCATGGGTCTATCTTACCCACTAGCAGAGAATTACTCTGCGGTGTCTTTCAATGCATTAACAATAGAGTGCATAATAATGCCGCTCGCTGTTCCTACATTTAAACTTCTAACTGAACCATATTGCTCAATATATACCATTTTGTCACACAACTTTTGCATAGTGGGTGTCAATCCTACGCCCTCTTCTCCAAAGATTAATAAGGTGTTTTTCTCCCAACAATGTGTAGAAATGGAAGCAGCCCCACTAATATTATCCACACCCACAAACACATACTTGTCTTTCAATTTAATTAAATCATCTAAATTAGCAATCCACTTTACATCACTATAATTATGAACGCCGCAAGTTCCTCGACGATCAAATTTCTTGTTACCAACATAGAAAATTTCTCTTGCATTAAAAGCATTGGCATTCCGAATAATTGTTGCAAGATTAAAATCTCCAATCACATTTTCACAAAGAATAGCGTATGGAAATGCCGTCTCTGCTAACTTAGCCTTAATCTCCGCCGTTGTCAAGTGTTTAAATTGATCAACAACGTTATAAGTCCATGAAGCCAGATGCTCATTTTTATTAATCAATGCTGCTTGGTGCAAAGGAGCATCAAGCAGCAAACTAGGAATTGTTGTATTTTTTTCCTTCATATCACTGAATTGACTTCATTGTCGGAAATAGAATTACGTCTCTAATAGAAGGTGCATTAGTAAGCAGCATAAACAATCGATCTAAACCAATTCCAAATCCAATGGCGGGCGGCATGCCGTACTGCAAAGCAGTTACATAGTCCGCATCAAAATCCATTGCATCCTTACTGTTATCTGCAAGCTGCTCCTTAAACCGGAGTTCTTGTTCCGTTGGATCATTCAACTCCTGAAAAGCATTGCACAATTCACGACCATCTACGAATAATTCAAATCGATCACAGAAAGATGAGTTACTATCCTTGGATCTCGCCAAAGGACAAATATCCTTTGGATAGTCAGTAATAAACACAGGTACAGAATACCTGTCATCTGGTGTGCGATAATCCTGAGTCAAAAAAGGCTCAGCCATATATTCAAAGAAAGTACAAATAACCTGACCCATAGACTTAGCCTTAGTTACTTCTGACCACATTTCTTCCATATCAATCTTACGATTGACATGATGAGACAACTGCTCATAACTAACTCCAGACTTAGTAATATGAAGCTTTACTCCTAGCTTCTCAGCGGCATTATGCACCGCTTGAAGCATAGTAACCTGTACTGTATTACTAAATGTAAATGTTCTATTTTCCTTCCACGCAAGATAAATTGGAAGAATGTTCTTTGGTAGATGCTTTTCCAAATACATTTCCACATGCGCAAACATGCTAGTGGTTCTTTCGATTAGCTTTGGAAA
>JACCDP010130452.1_pt1 | contig 24454 bp, 21 predicted proteins | sample 7445841 | NCBI WGS metagenome assembly JACCDP01 (sample SAMN15323441, study PRJNA562643) | freshwater metagenome | isolation source: river surface water | place: USA:Blue River Watershed | collected 2017-08-17
AATCCCTCTAGACCAAGAATATTCTCCATGTCCTTCAAAGGTTCGATGTTGCTGAGTTGCTAAATCCCACAATTTAATGATTGTATCATCACTCCCACTTGCTAAAAATCTACCATCTGGACTAAAAGCTACAGCAAGAACTTTATTTTCATGTCCTTTGAGAGTACCAACAAATACTAATTTTTCGGTTTTGTCATTTGATGAAGATGTGGTAGGAATTACTTCTAGTGTTTCTTGATAATTATCTGATTCTCTTATACTTGATTCATTTGCTAACTGTGACGTGGAAATTTCTTCTTTTTCTTGGCTTGCTGTTTCCAGTATTGGATTTGTTTGCGAATTTGATTTATTTTCAACCTGTAACGGTTGTACCAAAGCTGTAAATAAACTATCTAATTCTGTTAATCCATCTGTCAACCGTTGGTTAATAGAATCAAGGATGTCATTATTTTTGGAACTTTCACTTTCTTGCTTTTCTTTAATTTCACCTATTTCTTGGTTTTGTTCTAAAATTATCTGATTTAATTTCTTTATTGAATTATCAATTTCTGCAAATCTGGAATTAACAACTTCTATTTGTTGATGAGTTTGGGTAAATTCCTGACTTTGATTTTCTTGATTATCCTGTAATTTTGCTAATTGCTGTTCACTTCTTTCATTGCCATTTTGAATGGAGGTTTCAATTTCTGCAAATCGAGAACTAAAGACTTGTAGTTGTTGATTAATTTGTGATAATTCAGTTTGCAATTCTGCAATATTTCTCAAATATTCATCTTTATCAACAGTAGAACTTAAACTTTCTAGAGAAATATCTAATTGCTGTAACCGATTATTGAAAATTTGCATTTCTTGATGAACTGTATTAAATTCTGTACTTAATTTTTGCATTGATATTTGAACTTTCTGGTCAATAACTTGACTAATTTCCTGTTTGTAAACTTCAAGTTCTCCCAAACGTTCATTAATAGCACTTTCAATAGTTTGGTCAATAATTTGACTGAGTTGTTGTCTCCAAGCTTCGATTTGTTCTAAACGTTGATTAGAGGTATTCATGGTATTGTTTACTTGGTAAAATTCTTCAGTGATATTTTGCAAACTTGTCTGTAATTGCTGAATTTGTGATTGTGATTGAGAATAATTCAATTTAGGACGATTGACTAAATTTAAAGCTATACTTAGACTCAGGGGAATAACCGCATAAACTACTTGTTGCGTCACTGTAGCCACTATTGTTCCTAATATTGATAACCCTAAGCATACATACTCGCTAACTTCTAGCAACTGACGATTATTCATAGTAACTGGTATTACTTGTCAAGTCGTAATTAATTTATCACAAATTATACTCAATAAAACTAAAAAAATAAAACTTTACGTTGCCAATAGTCGGTTAAAACCGACTTTAGCTATAAGACAGGGAATTTATTCCCTGGATTTTGGAATATCAATTTTTGAAATTATATAATTTCTGTATCTAAAATTACTTTTCAAATATTTCGATAGGTACTATCATGCTTCTATGAGTTGACTTATACGATGTTGAGCCATTTATGTATCCATATCAATGGACAAGTAGTAATACCGCCGGAAGTAATTCTTCAATTAACTTGTTAACAGATTTTCAGCGACAAATGCTGTTAAAATCGTTACAAGAGAATTGCTCTCAATCCCAGCGGCAACGGATTGAAATTATGTTGTTAGCGGACGAAGGGAAACCTCAAAAAGAAATTTGTGAAAAAGTGAAGTGTTGTCCCGCAACCGCTAGACGTTGGATACACATAGCTCGTCAGGGAATGGCGCATCAATGGCGAGATTGTCCGATTGGTCGCCCCAAATTAGTTAGTAATGAATACTTGCAACGATTAAAAGAATTATTTTACAGTAATCCTCGTGATTATGGTTATGTTTCTCAACACTGGACATTAAATTGGTTGCAGAAACGCCTATGCGAAGAATTTGGCTTTGAAGTGAAAGAGCGCACCTTTAAGCGACTTCTCAAACAAATAGGCTTATCCACTCGACGGAAATCCAGTCATGATGGACAAAATAGCCCGAAATCAGCCACAGAACCCAAAATATCAATTGCTGACCTCAAAAAAGCAAATACCACCGATTCCTCGGAAATTATACCTATTAATTTTCACAAAGCAGTAAAGGATTCAGACATTTATGGCGCACAATATATCCGCTCAACTAGTATCTCATACATTGGGGTATTCACTAACCGCAGAAGAATTTTATCACTATCTTCCTGAACTTCAACCTATCAACCCTAAAGTCGGCAAATTCTGGACAGGAAAGAATGTTGAACCGGGCATTTACATTATCATTACAGGCAAAGTCAGACTATTAGATGATAACGACGAATTAATTACTACCCTAGAACCTGGAGCATCTTTAGGTGAATTTACCTTATTTCCCCAATCTCAATTTCCACCTTATGCAGCCAGAGCTTCAGCAAATTTACAGTTATGCTTCTTGCCAGAAAAGTTACTATTGCCACTAATAGCCAAGTATCCCCAAATTCGAGAACATTTATGGGAGAAAGCATACTCACTCCTGAGAAACACAGATTATACACCCATAGAATCAAGCTCTCCAGAGAACTACAATTCAGATTCAACCCCCTATTTGACCTCACAATCAAAAATTAATAAAGCCTATTTTCCCAGTCCCAGTCAACAGGTGGGGCATTTATGGCAAAAGGTGATGAGACGCTATCCATTCTTTGCCCAACAGAGTGGTTCTGACTGCGGGGTAGCTTGTCTAGTCATGGTGTCCAGGTATTGGGGGAAACGTTTTAGTGTAAATCGTCTCCGTGATATCGCCAATGTAGACCGCAATGGTGCATCCTTACGAGGGTTATTAACAGCCGCAGAAAGTCTAGGTTTTGCCACTAGACCTGTCAAAGCTAGTTTAAAGCAGTTAGCAAAGCAAAAATTACCCGCCATTGTTCACTGGGAAGGTAAACATTACATAGTTGTCTACGAAATTACCCCTAAATATGTAATTGTGGCCGACCCCGCTATTGGTCAACGCACCCTCACCCATGAGAAATTTAACAACGACTGGACTAGTTATACATTGTTGTTACAACCGACAGCAATGCTCAAAGAAACGAAAGAGACATCTACACCTTTTTGGCAATTTTTCGAGTTAATAAAACCCCATTCTTTAGTCATGTTGGAAGTATTTATAGCTTCCATATTTATCCAGATATTTGGCTTAATTACCCCCCTATTTACCCAATTAATTTTAGATGAGGTAGTGGTGAAAGGGTCAGAACTGACCCTGACAACAATAGGAATAGGATTGTTGATTTTTAGCCTTTTTCGGGTGGCTATGATCAGTTTGAGGCAGTATCTTTTAGATCATACAGCCAATCGCATAGACTTAGCATTAATTGTCGGTTTTATTCGTCATACCTTGCGTTTACCCCTGAGTTTTTTCGAGACTCGTTATGTGGGAGATATTATTTCTCGTGTGCAGGAAAACCGCAAAATTCAACGCTTTTTATCTGGTGAAGCATTATCAATTCTCCTAGATTTATTCACTGTCTTTATCTATGTAGGATTGATGTTTTGGTACAGTTGGAAAATGGCATTATTAGCTTTAATAATTGTCCCACCCTTTGCCTTATTAGCCTTAATTGCCACACCCTTTTTACAAAGGATTTCCAGAGAAATATTCAATGCAGTTAATAAAGAAAGTAGTTACCTAATAGAAGCTTTAACTGGTGTGCGAACAGTCAAAGCTACAGCAGTAGAACAAACAGTAAGATGGAATTGGGAAGAGTTATTAAATAAAGAGATAAAAACCAACTTTTCCGGGCAAGTTATTGGCAATCGTTTACAAATTTTTAGTAACACAATTGAAGCGATAGCTACCACAGCCTTATTATGGTTTGGGGCATATTTAGTAATTCATAATCAGTTAAAAGTGGGACAATTAGTAGCATTTAATATGCTGCTGGGTAATATTATTAATCCCTTCCAACGGTTAATTGTCCTATGGAATGAATTGCAGGAAGTTGTGATTGCAGTCGAAAGAATTAACGATGTTTTAGACACAGAACCAGAAGAAGACTTACAAAATCAATCACGGCAGAATTTACCAGCAATTCAGGGGCATATTCGCTTTGAAAACGTCACATTTCGCTATCATCCAGAAAGCGATATGAATATATTAGAAAACCTCAGTTTTGAAATCAAACCCGGACAAATGGTAGCCTTAGTGGGACGCAGTGGTTCAGGAAAAACCACCATTTCTAAATTAGTTATCGGCTTATATCCCCCCACAGACGGTAAAGTTTTAATTGACGGACAAGATATTACCAGTCTTTCCTTGCGTTCTTTTCGACAACAAATTGGTGTAGTTGACCAAGACACATTTTTATTTGGTGGAACAATTCGAGAAAATATCAGTTTAGGACATCCAGGAATACCTTTATCAGAAGTAATTGCAGCAGCAAAAATGGCTGGTGCTGATGAATTTATCAAAAAATTACCCATGGGTTATGAAAGCCAAATTGGTGAAGGTGGAGGTTTATTATCTGGTGGACAAAGACAGAGAATAGCCATTGCTAGAGCATTATTAGGCAACCCCAAATTATTGGTTTTAGATGAGGCAACTTCTCACCTGGATACCGAATCAGAAAGGATAATTCAACAGAATTTTAACACAATTCTCAAAGGAAAAACTACTTTAGTAATTGCCCATCGTCTTTCTACCGTGCGAAATGCTGATTTAATTTTGGTACTAGATAGAGGTGTGTTAATTGAAAGTGGTACTCATGAAGAATTAATGGCTAAAAAAGGACATTATTTCTATCTAAATCAACAGCAACTACAAACACTAACGTAGGTTGGGTTGAGCCATAGCGAAACCCAACAATGATTTAACAATGATTATAGTTGGTTTTCGTTTCTCGACCCAACCTACAAAAAATAATTTTTTATCAAGGTGCATGATGACAAAGTCATGAAGAATTAATGGCTAAAAAAAGGACACTATTTCTATCTAAATCAACAGCAATTACAAACACTAACGTAGGTTGGGTTGAGCCATAGCGAAACCCAACAATGATTTAACAATGATTATAGTTGGGTTTCGTTTCTCGACCCAACCTACAAAAATAATTCTTTATCAAGGTGCATCATGACAAATATATCACCAGAATTACCAGAAATTACCAATGAAGATTGGTCGGAAATTACTAAATCATCACTTGATAGTTTACCCCAGGTTTGGACGCGGGGACTATTATATATTTTAGTCCTAATTGTCTCCATAGTCTTACCTTGGTCCTTACTATCTAAAGTAGATGAAACTGGTACAGGACGGGGACGTATTGAACCTAAAAATAAAACAGTGAAATTAGATGCCGCTGTAGGGGGAAAAGTTGCCGAAATTCAAGTTCAAGAAGGTGAAACAGTCAAAGCAGGACAAACCATATTATTATTAGAATCGGAATTAGTCAAATCAGAATTGCGTCAAGTTCAAGATAAATTGGAAGGACAATTAAACCGACTTTCTCAGTTAAAATCTTCCAAGAATCAGTTAGTTGTCTCCTTAGCAACTCAACAACAACAAAATCAATCTCAACAATTAGAAAAACAAGCACAAATTGATCAAGCGCAACAGAATATTAATACCCTAAAAAATGCTTATCAATTTCATAAGGAAGAAAAATTATCTCAACTTAATCAAGCGCGACAAACCCTAATTAGATGATTTCGAAGATATAGTCTATACTGGTGTAGTTACTGCTAAGTTAAGCAAACATTTATTTTCTGATCAAATCGAACCTTTCTTTTTTGAAAATCAGCTAAGTTATGCTGGTGTGGTCATGTATGAAGTTGTATTTAATGATGAAGATCTAGCAATAGAACTTTTTTATGCAGTCAAAGAAGGAGAAATAAGTTTTTATGATGTAGCTCACCAATATATTCAAGATGTAGAATTACGTCGTCAGGGGGGATATTTAGGAGTATTAAATCGTCGGGATTTAAAGCCTGAAATATCTGCTGCTGTCTTTGGTGCGAAACCCCCACAGGTAATTAAACCGATAATTACTTCTAAAGGGGTACATTTGATTTTTGTTGAGGAGATTATTCAGCCGGAATTGAATGAGAAATTGCGACAGCAAATTGTTAGCGATTTACTATTAAGTTGGATCAAAAAACAGGTTAATCAAACAGAGATTAATGTTAATTTCGAGTGATTTCATCACAAAAATGTTCTCGTTCCCATACTCTGTATGGGAATGAATTACAGAAGGCTCTGCCTTCATTGATACTAAATTATGGAGGCAGAGCCTCTAAATGGCATTCCCAGTCTCCGACTGGGAACGAGAAAACGAGAAAAAAATCACAAACACCAATTACCAATTGGCTCTGTATGTAACTAAAATTGCCGGACCACAACTTCCATTAGAATAAATTGGATATGTAGTTGTTCTTGTGAATAGATTTCCCCACGTGTATTCCTTGGTTTGATAGACTCCACTCAGATATCCTCCTTTCACAAGTTCCAAATCAGATAATTCATCAAACTGGTTTTCAACTTGTGCTAAGTCAGCAATTTGAATATTAGCCATCTTCGTATTCTCCTTGGGTTTAAAAAGTCTAGAAAAAACAGGAAACGTCGTACTTTTTCATTTCCCGACTACATCCTATTCAAAATAAAAACCTCTGTCTAGAGACTTAAACAAAATAAAAGTGACATAATTGTTTTAGTTTTGTCACTTTCAATAGCCTGATGATAACAGCATTTTCTTAACAAATACCCGTATTTTTGCCTTTTTAGGTTAAAAATATTATCAAAGAACAGACAATTACGGACTAAAATAGCCAAAAAAAGGGACATAATTAGTTCAATTTTGTCACTTTTATTTTTTACTTTAAACATAAACATATCCCCGACTTATTAAAGAAGTCGGGGATCTATATTAATCGAGGCTGATTTAATGTATTCTTTTGCCAACCCACCTATGTATATTTTAATATTTCAAAAAGGCGATTAATTTAATTGCAACCAGTTTAGGAATGACACACTGTACAAATTAACCTTCCTTCCGCAACGCTAATTTTTAGATATAAAAACTTCCAGATTATATATCTTGACAATTGCATAAAATTTCCAGATGTCAATACCCTAGTACCGCAAGGCGGAAGTCAAAAGTCAAAAGTCAAAAGCAATATTGGGCAAGCTTTTTGGCGATTAAGAATGGTTGATTTATTTACGCCGTGCTGTAATAGCAACGCCATTTTTCCCAACCAGTTAAACATGCATATCTGCCTTTTGGAGATGTTCCTGATACACATTGGGCAATAAACGCGATTAAGAAAATTTATGAAACTGGATTTTATCTGTTCCCTGTTCCCTGTTACCTTCCTTTGTAATGCTAACTCCATTTTGCCAAAGTTCATATTCACTGATATCAATATCCTCATTCCAAACCAACGCATAACCACCTGAATCAATGATAAAATTTCTGAAAAATGCCGGATTTTTTAAAGGAGAAAACATTGGGTTATCTAATAATTTAGAGATATCATATTTTTTTAGTTCGTTATTTGTAAACTTAATGATCAAGCTATGATCATCTATAGCTTGAGCAGAAACAATACGAGCAGGTTTCATCAAAACTCTCCATTATTTTAAAGGTGGCAGTTTATTAAACTCTTGGCTATTCCACATATTGAGCAGTTCTTTCTGATACAATGTAGCCCATTCTATTACCATTTTTTCAGCACGACTGGGTAAATCTCCTTCAATAATTTTTAAAGACTCAATACCAACTAAGGCATTATACTCACCGTAAACTGCATGAAAATGAGGAGGTGGGTGATCAGCAAAGAAAATTTTGATAACTATTCCATAAAACCGTGTAACTTCTGGCATAAAGATATAGGACTTACGCATTGACAAAGAGTATCATCTAGGAATGACACACTGTACAAATTAACCTTCCTTCCGCAACCCTAACTTTTAGATATAAATAATTCCAGATTATACATCTTGAAAATAGCATAAAATTTCCAGATGTCAATCTTCTAATTCTCTCAACACAAGTTAGTTAATAAGTCGGTATCTATGCAAACTGGGGATTTTTTCACCAACTACTAGTATCTAGTTTAACTCCTCTATGCAACCAAACCAATATGAGATAGTTTCATTTTAGTCTTAGCTATTACTCATTGCCCATTGTTTGTTGCCTAACTAGCAACTTATGTTACCAGATTTTATGTAAACTTTTGTCATACTTGGCAACAAGTCTAGATAAGATAAACCAATAATCTCTAATTATCTCACTCTCATCAGTGGGAAAAGTTTCCATTCACAACCTTTTGCTTGGAAATATCTAGGTAAGAAACTCTACTTTCAAAATCATGGACGCGAAAATGCAAGAACCAGAATTTAAAGAAACCACCACCAAAGAAACAACTATCCCCGAAATTAATACCCAAATGGGAAATCTTACCAAACTTCAGCCCCCCATTCAGCCCCAAGAACAATGGCTGAAATATGGTCAACAAATTTCTGGTTTCTTAGGGACATTACCAGATTATGTAGCAAAATTCTTTGGTCAGTATCAACAGCCTATCGTTAGTATTGGTTTAATCGTCACAGCAGTAGTTACTGTTAAAGTGCTATTAGCTGTATTAGATGCTCTCAATGATGTTCCCCTAGTAGCACCTACCTTTGAATTAATTGGCATTGGTTACTCTGTTTGGTTTATCTATCGCTATTTACTCAAAGCTTCCAGTAGACAGGAGTTATCTAGCGAAATTACCACCCTCAAATCCCAAGTTTTAGGCAAGAAAAAAGCAGAATCTTAAATAAATGAGGCAGAAGACAGGAGGGAGGGGGATTATTTTTCCCCTGCCTTCTGCTCCCCTTACTCCTGCGTTAAATAATAACTTTAAATTAGATCCCCGACTGCTTTAATAAGTCGAGGATCTTTTTTACAGGACTCTCAAAACGCTAGGAATACTATCTATAGATTCCATTCCTTGAATTTCCGCTAAAGCTTGTCTAAAGTCCCCTTCTCGAACATCGTGGGTAACAACGACAATTTCTGCCAGTTCTCCCTGAAAACCAGTTTGTACCACTGACTCTAAACTTACCCCATAGTTACCAAAACAAGTTCCTAATTTACCAATAACTCCCGCCTGGTCTTTACTCAAGAAACGGGCATAAAACCGGGTTAATAACTCGGAAATAGGGGCAATTTGCGAGTAATGCTGATGACTACAAGCCAACAGAGGATTAGGTTTCGGTGTAGTAGTTTTCAGAGTAGCAACCACATTTAATATATCTGATGCTACAGCACTAGCAGTAGCACCCGCACCCGCACCAGGACCGTATAACATCACCTGGCCAATGGGTTGTCCTTCTACAAGAATAGCGTTGTAAACACCATTGATACTAGCTAAAGGATGATTTGTGGGTACTAAGGTAGGATGAACTCTAACCGAAAGCTGAGAATTATCTATATCTAAATGTTGCGCTATCCCTAGTAATTTAATTACAAACCCTAATTTGGCACTGTAGGCAATATCTGTTTTTGTAACTTGGCGAATACCTTCGCAATAAACATCATCTCGATTAATTCGCCCATCAAACCCTAAAGATGCCAAAATAGAAATTTTATCTCCTGCATCTAAACCATCAACATCGGCAGTTGGGTCAGCTTCAGCATATCCTAATCTTTGAGCATCTGCTAGAACATCATCAAAGTCACTCCCTTCTGTTTGCATCCTGGTGAGGATGTAGTTAGTCGTACCATTGACAATGCCAATAATAGTATCAATGCGGTTAACACTTAAAGATTGCTTCAGGGGTTGAATGACAGGGATACCACCACCAACGGCAGCTTCTAGCATCACATAAACACCTGCTTCGTTAGCAGCAGTAAATATTTCTGCACCAAAGCGAGAAATGGCGGCTTTATTAGCAGTAACTACGTGCTTACCATTTTTAATTGCTGTCAGCATCAATGTCCGTGCGGGTTCTAATCCCCCCATCAACTCTACAACTATATCTACTGCTGGATCATTAACAATGGCTTCTAAATCTGTAGTTATCACCTCTGGGGATAATTCTACATCTCGATGTTTAGTGAGCGATCGCACACCTACACGATATATTTCGATTTCTTGTAACAGTGGATGGCGACCTAACTTGTCTTGCAACAGTTGTACTGTCCCCGTTCCTACTGTACCTAATCCAAGTATTCCTAATTTGACAGCCACAGATTTTGCACCCACATTAATTAAATTCAATAAAACAATTGTAGGCAGAGCCATAAGCCCTACCTACTGATTATCTGCTTTTAATTGTCCAATGTCCAATGACCAATGACCAATGACCAATGACTAAGTTAGTATGTTTCTACGTGCCAGCGATGTGCTTTCTTGAGTTCTTTTTGGTAATCACTCCATTTTACACCTTCTTTCGCCGCCGCAGTGCTTAAAGCTGCATCAATGCCATCTTCCATACCACGCAACCCACAAATATAAGTGTGAGTTTTTTCATTTTTAATCAACTGCCACAACTGGTCAGCGTGTTCGGCAACACGGTCTTGGATGTACATTCTGCCACCTTGGGCGTTCTGCTGTTCCCGACTAATAGCATAGGTAAGACGGAAGTTATTAGGATATTTTTCCTGCATAGCTTCCAATTCCTCTTTATAGAGAATATTGGGAGTTGTGGGTACACCAAACAGCAACCAAGCAAACCCGTTAAACTGATACTCTGGGTTAGCCGCTCTTTCCGCATCCTTAAACATCCGCCACAGGTAAGTCCGCATGGGCGCAATACCTGTTCCTGTTGCTAACATAATAATATTAGCGTCAGGATCATCGGGTAAAAGCATTTCCTTACCCACAGGTCCAGTAATCTTCACCTCATCACCAGGTTTGAGACGAGTCAAATAGGTAGAACAAACACCATAGACTGTTTCACCGGTTTCGGGATGCTTGTACTCTAACTGACGAACACAAAGAGATACGGTTTTATCATCTAAATTATCGCCGTGACGAGTAGACCCAATGGAGTAAAGTCTCAGTTTTTCTGGCTTACCATTCTTATCAACACCAGGAGGAATAATGCCGATACTTTGACCTTCTAAGTACCTCAAATTGCCACTAGATAGGTCAAATTTAAGGTGCTGAACAACACCAATACCGCCCTCTTTTACCAATGTTTCATTAGAGATACACTTACCAATAAACGGAGCGTTAGGACGATAAATGTTTACAGGAACTTCAGCATGGGCATCTTTTTTAGCTTTTGCTTGAGTCATGGTGTGGCCTTTTTTATCCTTAGCTGGTGATTTAGCAAAGCCTTTGGCTTCACTATTATTACTTACAGGTGTGGCTTTGCCATTTCCTTCATGTTTAGCATTTACCTCAGCCTGGACTTTTGTGCTAACTGTAACGTTAGCCGGCGCCAATTCAGCTTTGCCATTAACTTGCTGTAATACTGCTATAGGCTGGATGCTAACAATTTTACCGCCTAGGCGAGTGATCCGTTGCATTTCTTGATTCATGCGGTTGTAAGGTACTCTGATGAATACACTGCCACTTTTACGAATTGGGTAGTTTGTTTGATCTGTTTCTTGACTCTGACGCAGACCCACCACTTCGTAAACGAAGACGCGGCTACCTGATTCTATATTGGCAGCACCCTCAACAGCACCTTGATTGTACATTCCTTCTACCACTCCGATATTTACTTAACCGTTTATCAAAAAAAATTCCCATTGTTTGAGAGCTTTAGTTTACCGGATTTTCGGATCATAAAACTGGTCACCTGGGAAAATGACATCATGAACATACATGATGCCTTGCTAATTACACTCGCCCTAGACTGCTAGGTATGGCAAAATACACACCTGTTCATCTTCTAAATTTAGAAGATAAGTCTTTGCGAGAATGTTAATAGTGAATCACTTTAATCTTTTTTTATTGAACTACATAGTCTGAGACTTTATAAAAAAAAGATTTTACAGTATTATTGATCCTGCAAAATTCCCTAAATCTCAGGAGCAAGCCTGTTTACTTAGGAAACACGCCAAAACTTGACTGTGAGATAACTTTAGTTTGAGTTGCGTACCCAAACTACTCCTAGATATCCTACCATGATACCGTGGTAACTTTCCTAATAAATTTAGAACTTACCCACAAATTAGGGAAAATTACTAACTCAACGTGAGTTCGACGAAAATAATTTGACCCCTCTGGTCAACCTCTCCCTACCATTCCTCTATCCCCTACCTTCTATAATTTTTCTAATTTTTCCAAAAAAATATAAAAAAATGTATCATCTGTGGCAGAATGTTAAACGGATAATTGCTAAAAAACTAGATTCTTTCTCCGGGCAAGTATTGTGAGAGTACACCCCCTTCTGTTAAAATCTAGTACAACACTAAGATTAAATACTTACCAGCTATAAAATTCGGCTCATAAAAACGAGTAACTGCCATCGGTGATTAAGTTATCCGTTTTATTCTGTCATATTTATGCTGGATAGCTAGAACGTAGGACGATACCACTGGGTTAAGCTCCTAGATTCAAAATCTGCTGTGAGAAAAATTATTGATTGACACATTTAGTATAAAGAGGGGATTTATGACAAATAAACCGGAACGTGTGGTACTAATTGGAGTGGCTGGAGACTCTGGTTGCGGTAAGTCTACGTTTTTGCGTCGCTTAATTGATTTATTTGGCGAAGAATTTATGACAGTTATCTGTTTAGATGACTATCATTGTTTAGATCGTAAACAACGCAAAGAAACAGGTATTACTGCCCTTGATCCTAGAGCTAACAATTTTGACTTAATGTATGAGCAAATTAAAGCTCTTAAAGAAGGTCATGGAGTTAGTAAGCCAATTTATAACCATGAAACTGGGATGATTGATCCACCAGAATGGATCGAACCAAATCATATTATTGTAGTGGAAGGACTCCATCCTTTATATGATGAACGGGTAAGAGCGTTATTAGACTTCAGTGTTTATTTTGATATTAGTGATGAAGTCAAAATTGCTTGGAAAATTCAACGGGACATGGCTGAAAGAGGCCACCGCTATGAAGATGTTTTAGCGCAAATAAATTCTCGTAAGCCTGATTTTGAAAAATTCATTGAACCACAAAGAGAATTTGCTGATGTAGTTCTGCAAGTATTACCTACAAATTTAATTAAAAACGATACAGAACGGAAAGTTTTACGGGTACGGATGTTACAACGGGAAGGTAAAGAAGGTTTTGAACCAAGCTACCTGTTTGATGAAGGTTCAACAATTCAATGGACTCCCTGTGGACGCAAACTCACCTGTTCTTACCCTGGTATGCAGCTTTACTACGGTTCTGATGTTTACTATGGTCGTTATGTATCAGTGTTAGAAGTAGACGGTCAATTTGATAACCTCGATGAAGTTATTTACATCGAAACTCATTTGAGTAAAACTTCCACTAAATATCAAGGTGAGATGACTCACTTGTTACTACAACACCGTGAATATCCGGGTTCTAACAATGGTACTGGTTTATTCCAAGTATTAACCGGTTTGAAAATGCGTGCCGCTTATGAACGTTTAACAGCAAAAGAAGCAAAATTAGCAGTTCAAGTCTAAAACAGCAGTTTGTGTCAAAGATTAGGGGGAACAATTCAATATGTTCCCTCTTTTTTTTTGTTGACTATAGCAATTCCTATTCTAGTCAGGTACAAGTAGTGAGTATGAAACGCAGATAAACGCAGATTATTTTTTTATTATAACTTAAGCTGATTGTGGTGATTAGGTGCGATCGCTTGACTTACCATAAGCATCGCATTGTCAAGAGTATTCATCCTATAGAACTCATAGCTCCTATCCTTTGTGAGTGATGATATACACAAACAGGGTTATTAAAGCAACATTCCATGATTGGTAATATCCTCCGTCAACGTTACAAGATTATTAAACAACTAGGTGCAGGTGGGTTTGGTGAAACTTACCTTGCAGAAGATTTAGATATTCCCGTGACTCCTAAACCCGTTTGTGTGGTTAAGCGATTACAACCTACAGCTATTGATCCAGATATTATCCGGTTATTTGAACAAGAAGCACAAATATTATATCAATTAGGGCAAAATCACGATCAAATTCCTAAATTATATGCCTATTTTCAGGAAGGACAACAATTCTATTTAATTCAAGAATTTATTGATGGATATGATTTAACTCAAGAAATAAGTCCTGGTAAAAAGTTGAGTGAAAGTGATGTAATTCAGTTATTACGAGATGTTTTAGAAATATTGGTTTATGTCCATGACAATAAAGTAATTCATCGGGATATTAAACCAGCCAATATTATGCGACGTAAGGATGGAAAGTTAGTATTGATTGATTTTGGAGTAGTCAAACAAATTAATAATACAATCGCTATCAAATCAGGCTTTACGAGTAAAAATGTAGGTGTTGGTACTCATGGATATATGCCACCAGAACAGGGTTATGGTAAGCCTAAATTAAGTAGTGATATTTATGCTTTAGGAATGACAGCAATTGAAGGATTAACGGGAATTTTTCTGAATACATTATCAGAAGATGAGGAAGGGGAAATTATTTGGAGTAATTTAGTTTCAGTTAGTAATAAATTAGAGAATTTTATTACTAAAATGGTGCGTTATGATTGGCGACAACGTTATAAAAATGCAAAGGAAGCATTAGAAGAATTAAATCAGGTTTTTGGATTTGTCAAATTACAAAATAAATCAAGTGAAGATTGGTTTGCGGAAGGTAATCAATTATTTGATTTACAAAAGTATGAAGAAGCAATTTCATCTTATGATAAAGCTATTGCTATTAACCCTGACGATCATGAAGTTTGGTATAACCGGGGTAATTCCCTAGACGAATTACAAAGGTACGAAGAAGCGATCGCATCTTATGATAAAGCTATTGCTATTAACCCTGACGATCATGAAGTTTGGTATAACCGGGGTCTTTCCCTAGATGAATTAGAAAAATATGAAGAAGCGATCGCATCTTATGATAAAGCTATTGCTATTAACCCTGACAATCATGATGCTTGGAATAACCGGGGTGTTTCCCTAGCGAAATTACAAAAAGACGAAGAAGCGATCGCATCTTATGATAAAGCTGTTGCTATTAAACCTGACTTTCATGATGCTTGGTATAACCGGGGTGTTTCCCTATGGTATTTACACAGATATGAAGAAGCGATCGCATCTTATGATAAAGCTATTGCTATTAACCCTGACAATCATGATGCTTGGTGTGGACGGGGTGTTTCCCTATGGTATTTACACAGATATGAAGAAGCACTAAAATGTTATGAAAAGGCAATTAGTATTGAACCAGATTTTCAACTAGCAATTAATAATCGCAATGATTTATTAAGGCAATTGGGGCGTTCAAATTAGTTATGCTTCTATATATTCGGTTGAGTACAATACAGCGTTGTTCAGAGTCTGTTTACCTTTACGATAATCTAATTAAAAGAAGATGGAATTTGAATTTAACCCTAATAAAAGTGCAACCAATAAAACTAAACATAACATTGATTTTATTGAAGCACAAAACTGTGGAATGATATACACCGTGTAGAAATACCCGCAAACACAACCGATTGAACCCAGGTTTTTAGTAATTGGTAAAATAGCTGATAAACATTGGTCAGCAGTCATTACCTATCGTAGTGATAAAATAAGGATTATATCTGTTCGTCGTTCTCGTACTGAAGAGGTAAACATTTATGAAAGCTGAAGAATTTGATACTAAATTTGATCATGATGAAAATATCACTGAGTTTTTAGACCTATCTCAAGCACGTCGTCCCGGTTATGAACAAAAAAGAGTAAATATTGATTTTCCTGTGTGGATGATAGAAGCATTAGAAAAAGAAGCAAAACGTTTAGGTGTAACTTCTGATTCTATTATTAAATTATGGCTTGCTGAACGTTTGGATAAAAAGGTAATTACTGGTTAATTACATTAGTTATGAAACCCAAAAAATGCCCCACTTGTCAAGGTGAATTACAAACTAAACAAGTAAAAAAAATCCTCAAAGAAGCAAAACTAAAATTGCCAATCTATTCCATCTGCGTTTAATGAATGATGCTAACTTCTGTGTGGGGTTTACTCGCTTATATTTTGTACTTTGTTATACATCCAAATCTGAAAATACTGAGATAAAAGATACTTATTACAAAAACTGTAAATATTGTTATGATTTCAGAAATTAGTAACTGATGTATCTTATCAGTGAAAACATTCTCTCAGGAGGAAATTCCTTTGTCTCGTCGTTATTTATTTACTTCCGAGTCAGTTACAGAAGGTCATCCAGATAAAATCTGCGATCAAATTTCCGATACGATTATTGATGCACTACTCACAGAAGATCCTAGCAGTAGAGTAGCAGCAGAAGTGGTAGTTAATACTGGCTTGGTACTAATCACAGGAGAAATTACCACTAAAGCCAATGTTAATTACGTGCATCTTGCCCGGAAAAAAATTGCCGAAATCGGCTATACTGACGCAGTTAATGGCTTTTGTGCGAATAGTGCCAGTGTTTTAATCGCTTTGGATGAACAATCAGCCGATATTGCTCAAGGTGTAAATACTGCTCACGAAACTCGAACAGCCGATAGTGAAGAACTATTTGATAAAATCGGTGCTGGTGATCAAGGTATAATGTTTGGTTTTGCTTGTAACGAAACCCCAGAACTTATGCCTTTACCCATCAGTTTAGCACACCGGATTGCCCGGAGATTGGCGGGAGTTCGCAAAGCTGGCATTCTTCCTTACCTCCGTCCCGACGGTAAAACCCAAGTTACCGTAGTGTATGAAGATGGCAAACCCGTAGGGATTGACACTATCTTGATTTCCACCCAACATACAGCTACCATTGGTGATATTACTGATGATGCTGGAATACAGGAAAAGATTAAAGCTGACCTGTGGACAGAAGTAGTAGAACCTGTATTTGGTGACATTACTGTCAAACCCAGTGCAGAAACCAGATTTTTGGTTAACCCCACTGGTAAATTTGTCATTGGTGGTCCCCAAGGAGATTCCGGTTTAACAGGACGGAAAATCATCGTTGATACCTACGGTGGTTATTCTCGTCATGGTGGCGGTGCTTTCTCTGGCAAAGACCCCACAAAAGTAGACCGTTCTGCCGCTTATGCAGCTAGATATGCAGCAAAAAATATTGTTGCGGCTGGGTTAGCAGAAAAATGTGAAGTCCAGCTAAGTTATGCCATTGGTGTAGCGCGGCCTGTCAGTATCTTTGTTGATACCTTCGGTACAGGTAAAGTAGATGATGAAATTCTGTTGAACTTAGTTAAGGATAACTTTGAACTACGTCCAGCAGGAATTATTCATGTATTCAATTTACGTAACTTACCAAGTGAAAGAGGCGGACGTTTTTATCAGGACGTTGCAGCTTATGGTCATTTGGGTAGAACGGATTTGGATTTACCTTGGGAACGTACTGACAAAGTTGATATATTAAAGCAAGCCGTAAATAAATCTGAATCTGCGGTAACTGCTTAGTACGTTAATTAGATCATAACCAACGGAAAATATCATCAAAGTAGGGGTAATTCATAAATTACCCCTACATAATCATATATTTTTCACTTGTATCCTTATGTACATACAAGTCCTATTTCGTCCCCTAAATCCCCCAAGTTTGGGGGACTTTGAAGTAAATTATTGCCCACAATTGGGGGTGAGGGAGCAGTTCGGTGAGGGCTTGGTTACATTCGACCACTTGTGTGTATACCGGGGGATAAACAGGGAGGGGAGACAAAGCATAGCTTTGGCGGGATGGTCTTCTTATTGATATTGTAGGGATTAGCAATAAAAACCTTTATCTATTACATTTAGCCATGAATAATTTTTTAATTAAGGTCTACCAATCTTTATTTGCCATTATCTGTATATTTTCTTTGCTCATTGGTTTAGTAACTATAGATGTATCTCCAGCTACAGCCGAGAATTTGTCTAATAATCTTCTCAAACAACCACCTATAGAAATTACAGTCAGTTTGGGTAATGCGGCTAATGAATTAAAATTTGAGCCAAATCGTTTAGAGTTTGCCGTTGGTAAACGGTACAATCTCAAATTAAATAATCCTAGTTCCCAAAAACATTATTTTACAGCCAAAGATTTTGCTGATGCAATTTGGACTCAAAAAGTGGAAGTTGGCAATGTAGAAATTAAAGGTAATATTCGAGAATTAGAACTTAAACCCGGTGCAGAGACAGAATGGGTATTTATACCTATCAAACCCGGCAAATATGCTTTAGGATGTATCATACCTGGACATACAGAAGCAGGGATGAAAGGCGAGATTGTGATTAGGTATTAACACTCCCCGATCCAAAGACGCGGGGATTCTACCAGACTCACCGTTAGACGACAGGTTAACACCAATCGCCCAAGAGGGCAAAATTTGCGGCAAAAAATAAGTTAACGTAAGGATGGATATATTTTGCAATAAATCTCAACAATTTGGCGCTTAATCGCTAAAGTAGCGGTCATTTCTAGGTTTCATGATGAATATTTTCAGCAGTTTGCTTTCTCAACCAGTCCAACCAAAACCCGAAAAACAACAACAACGCCGAGGGATTGAAGTTAAATCACCCCGTGAAATCGAAATTATGCGACAATCAGCAAAGATTGTGGCCACTGTTTTGAAAGAAATTTCTGAGCTAGTCAAGCCAGGAATGACAACGGCTGATTTAGATGCTTATGCAGAACAACGTATCCGTGAACTGGGTGCAACACCCAGTTTTAAAGGATATCATGGCTTTCCGGCTTCCATTTGCTCTAGCATTAATAATGAAGTTGTCCATGGAATTCCTAGCCATAAAAAGGTAATTCGCTCAGGGGATGTATTAAAAGTAGATACCGGAGCTTATTATCAAGGCTTTCATGGTGACTCCTGCATTACTATTGCTGTAGGTAATGTGACCAGTGAAGCAGCAAGACTGATTAAAATAGCAGAAGAATCTTTATATAAAGGTATTGAACAGGTAAAAGCTGGTGTACATTTAGCAGAAATTGCCGGTGCAATTGAAGATCATGTCAAAGCTAATGGTTTTACAGTGGTGGAACAATTTACTGGTCATGGTGTAGGCAGAAATTTACACGAAGAACCACCTGTTTTTAATTATCGCACTCGTGAAATACCAAATGTGAAATTGCGTTCTGGTATGACCTTAGCTATTGAACCGATTTTAAATGCTGGTTCTAAAAACACCAGAATTTTAGCTGATAGATGGACAGCGGTAACAGTTGATAATGCTTTATCTGCTCAGTTTGAACATACCGTTTTAGTAACCGATAGTGGTTATGAGATTTTAACTGATAGGACGGAACTTTAACTATGATTTAAACTGTGATTTTTGTGATTTTTCTGATCTAGTTAATAACTGACAACTAACCAATTACATTGTTAGTTCTGACCAAGTTTTTTGACCAACTAGCCCATCTGCTGATAAACGACGACGGTTCTGAAAGGCTTTAACAGCAATTTCGGTAACTGGCCCAAAAACGCCATCCACAGGTACTCCATAACCATTAGAAATCAAAAGTTTTTGTAATACTCTCACAGATGTACCTGAACTACCAAAACCTACGATGGGCATAGGTTTTCTTAGGGTTGTGGAATATCTTTTTGATACTTGAATATCTTTTTTATTCGGTGTTCTAGGAATATAATTGCTATCAGCTAATTCAAAATAATTTCTAGCATTGTGTCTTCTTCCTACTTGTTCTAGAATTTTGTGTCGTCGAAATGAAACAAGGGAATAATGTGTTGGGTAAGTTTCATTTATCTGACTAAATTCAGGAGGTGTAATTTGATTATAAGCGACTAATTGATGCTTTTGAAAATTTACATCGTTATCTGAAATAGAGATTTGAGTAGGTATAAAGGGCGGTATATTTATTTGTTCTGGATTTAATACACCCATGATTAGCGATCCGATTGCAGTCATTGTATTTTATAGCTGTACTTATTAATAAATCTCAAGATTGATATCAAAAAAATGATCTGATTTGAGGCTAGAGTAATTATTAATTTTATTCATCTATCTGTAGAGAGTTTAAATTATCAAAAAAATATTTAGGCTTTGACTGAGTATAAAAAATTCCCAATTGATGAAATCGGGAATCATAAATTTTAGATTTAGGTGAGAGTGTTTAACCGATGCTATTAGCAACTGGATGGAAGTAGAAAGCAAAACCTAGGACAGTATAGGCTGCCAGAAGTAATGTTCCTTCTAACCAATTAGATTTACCGTCAGAACTAATGCTATTAGCAATTAAAACTGATACTGCAACGGCGACTAATTCAAAGGGGTTAAAATCTAAATCCATGGGTTGGCCAACTACCCAACCAGCAATGACTAAAACTGGGGCAACAAAGAGGGCAATTTGCATACTTGAACCAACGGCAACAGATAAAGCCAAATCCATTTTATTCTTCATGGCTACGGTGACTGCGGTGGCGTGTTCAGCAGCGTTACCGATAATAGGGACTAAAATCACCCCAGTAAATAGGGCGCTTAAACCTAGTTTAGATGTAGCAACTTCTAAGGCATCAACTAGCAATTCTGACTCTAGGGCAACTAATAGGGTGCAAGCTAAAAGGACTCCACTCCATAACCAAATGTTTGGTTTTTCATGGCTAACTTCTTCTTCTGTATCTACTACGCCAACTTCATATAAATAGGCGTGAGTTTTCATAGAAAACAGTAGTGTTAAGCCGTAAACGAGAATTAGGACTATAGCTACAGCTAAGGAGAGATTCTGTACTGTGGTTTCACTAATACCGATGGAGGTATAGTTCATTGCCGTTGGTAACAAAATGGCGATTACTGCTAAGTTCATGGAGGAAGCATTGACCCGTGCTACAACAGATTCAAATGTTTGTTCTTTGTAACGGATACCTCCTAATAGCATCGATAGACCCATAACTAGAAGTAAGTTACCGATAATTGAGCCGGTAATACTAGCTTTAACGACATCAATTAACCCTGCATTTAAGGCAACTAAAGCAATAATTAGTTCTGTCGCATTACCAAAGGTGGCGTTTAAAAATCCGCCTAAGATTGGGCCAACGACGACAGCGATTTCTTCGGTGGCTGTACCCATCCAAGCGGCTAGGGGGAGGATAGCTAATGCTGCGGTGATGAAAACTACTAAGTCTCCCCATTCTAAAAAGTGGGCTGCCAAGGAGATGGGTATAAACAGTAGCAGAACTGTGAAAATAATGTTCTTGGTTGACATTTTTACTTAAAGTCTAAGGGATATCTACACGATGCCTAAAAATTCATGTGAATTTTAACACATATCATCTCTACCAGAGATAGTAATTGATAATTAGTAGTGATAGAAACAAAATTTAGTTTTGTTTCATATATGTGATTGATCACGGATTTTGTGAGAGAACAATTGTAGAACGGTAGATATAGTAAGAATTTTCTGCAAAATTGCACATTTATTTGGATAAGAAAATATGACTTCGACTGCGGAAATACCAAGTAATTATGAATCAATATTAGCATTAGATGAAGAGGTGAAATATAGTCCTGAAGATGATCCCCTGAAAACTGCTCGGGGTGTTTATGTTACCGTTCATGGTCATTTTTATCAACCTCCTAGAGAAAATCCTTATCTTGATGCTATTGAACGTCAACCCAGTGCCGCGCCTTTCCATGACTGGAATGAACGCATTCATTGGGAGTGTTATCGTCCTAATGCCTTTGCAAGAGTCTTAAACGACAGAGGCGAAGTTGTGAAGATTGTAAATAATTATGAATACATGAGTTTTAATATTGGTCCTACCTTGATATCGTGGTTAGAACGCTATGATGTGGAGGTTTATCAGCGGATTTTGGAGGCTGATGCTAAAAGCTGCGATCGCTTAAATGGTCACGGAAATGCGATCGCCCAAGTCTATAATCACATTATCCTACCTTTAGCTAATGAACGGGATAAACATACACAAATTCGCTGGGGTAAGGAAGATTTCCGTTCTCGGTTTGGCCGTGATCCCGAAGGAATGTGGTTAGCAGAAACGGCCGTAGATTATGCCACCTTAGAAGCACTGGTAGCTGAAGGCATTAAATTTATCATTTTAGCCCCTTCCCAAGCCCAGCGTTGTCGTCCTATCCCCACAGAGAATGATCCCCATAGTCAATGGCATGAAGTGGGAGGTAATCAAATTGATCCTACTCGTCCTTATCGTTGCTATTTGGATGCCCACAAGTCAGCAAAAAAAGCCATTCCCTACATTGATATCTTTTTCTACGATGGGCCAATTTCCCGGGATATGGGTTTTAGTGATGTTGTTTACAATTCCCATCATTTTGCGGGACGCATTGGAGCAGCTATTCGTGGGGATCATCGTCAGTCCCAATTAATTTCTGTAGCTACAGATGGGGAAACCTTTGGACATCACAAAAAAGGAACAGAAAAAACTTTAGCCTATGCCTTTATTGGTGAGTTTCCCCGTCATGGTTGGACTGTCACAAATTATGCCCACTATTTGAGTTTAAATCCTCCCTCTTGGGAAGTGAAATTAAAGTCTGTGACGGCTTGGAGTTGCGCTCATGGTGTGGATAGATGGCAAGATGATTGTGGTTGTGGTGGTGAAGGGGGTGTGTGGCATCAAAAATGGCGACGGCCATTACGTAATGCTTTGAATTGGCTGCGGGATCAGTTAATTGAGGTCTATGAAGATTATGGTAGTTCTTTGTTTCGTGATCCTTGGCAAGCACGGGATGAATATATTCATGTTATGGGCGATCGCTCTCCCGCCAATATTAGCCGCTTTCTCTCCCACCATCAAACTCATAAACTCCAAGCAGCAGAACAGGTAGAAGCTTTGCGCTTGCTAGAAATGCAACGTCACTCTTTACTGATGTTTACCAGTTGCGGCTGGTTTTTTGAAGAAATTTCTCGCCCAGAAGGTACACAAATTTTGCGTTATGCCTCCAGGGCTTTAGAATTAGCTGGCGATGTGGCAGGTATCCAACTGGAAAAGGGCTTTATTAAACGTCTAGGTTTAGCCCCTAGTAATGTGGAAGAGTTTAAACATGGAGCGGAAATATATCGTCAATTGGTGTTAACTGCCCAAATTGGCTTTAAACAAGTAGCTGCCCATTATGCCATCACTTCCTTATTTAATCATCACAACAATACTGTTCCTGGAAAAGAAACAGATAAACGATCTCATGGTCATCACCAGGGTGTCTATTGTTATGCTGCGAATGAATTAGATTACCAAAAGCGGCGCATGGGCGCATTAACTATGGCTGTGGGGCATTTGCAGCTAGTGTCAGATATTACCTGGGAAAGTGAGAATTTAGTATTTGCCGTCTTGCATTTGGGCGGCTGGGATTTTCATTGTTGTATTCAACCGTTTACGGGACGACGTAACTATACCCAAACTAAAGAAAAGCTGTTTACAGCTTTACAACAGGCGAGTATAGCTCATGTCATCACTAAGATGACTGAATTGTTTGGAGGTGAAGCCTTTAGTTTGCAGACTTTATTTGCGGAAGAACGGCATCGAATTATGCGGTTATTGAGTCAAGAAACACTATCACGATTAGATCAACTATATACTCAACTATATAGAGATAATTACGGTGTGATCATGGCCTTTCATCGGGATGGTTTGGAAGTACCGCGAGAACTACAAGCAGCAGCAGAAATTGCCTTGGGGCATCGTTGTATGACCACATTACGAGGACTACAGCAAGTGCAACTATCACCAGAACAGGAGATGAGCGAAGCCCAATTAAGCTGGAAGTTGATGGGAGAATTGGAAGCGATCGCTACTGAAGCCGAACATCTACGTTGTCAATTAAGTATCCCTGAAGGCAACCAAATTCTCGAACAATTAATAGTCCGATTATTGTGGCAATTATTGTATGATGCCAATAGCAAAATAGATGCAGATATTCAACGTTTAGAAAGGTTGATTGATATTGGTAATAAATTGCATCTTGGCATTAGTTTAAACAATGCCCAAGAATTATATTGGACTTGTTTGCATAGTCAAATATTGCCACGGATAACTAATATTGACAGTGAAGCAGAAACTATGCAATGTCGTCAATTACTAAAATTGGGACAAAAATTAGCTGTTGATGCTAGTCCTTACCTGGCTAAATTAGCTTAAAGAAATATAGTGGGCTATGCCCCACTATCATCTTAAAGCTTAATATTGACCCACGTTCCGCACCCTCAACTGTCACAGATAAAACCCACATTCCGCACCCCCCAGTGTCACAATCGGTAATTATGGCTAACGCCACGCTCCGCTATCGGATTTTTGAATACCTTTAACCCACATTCCGCAGATATTGAAGCAGATTAAATAATTAGGAATTATAAAAATATAAAGCCTAAAATG
>JACCDP010012788.1_pt1 | contig 24452 bp, 16 predicted proteins | sample 7445841 | NCBI WGS metagenome assembly JACCDP01 (sample SAMN15323441, study PRJNA562643) | freshwater metagenome | isolation source: river surface water | place: USA:Blue River Watershed | collected 2017-08-17
ATTATTTGCCACCGCGCAAACTGCCCCAAGTACTACCTCTGTAAACACAGAAAAACCCAAAACGGAAGAAAAAAAATGGTATGACAAAATGCGTTTCAGCGGCTACGCCCAATTCCGCTACAATAGATTATTGGAATCTAATCCAGATTTAAAATGTGAGCAATGTGATAGATCTTGGGGTGATAACAACTCATTCGCTTTTAGACGCGCTCGATTGATTTATCAAGGACAAGTTCATCAAAGAGTTTTCGCATACATTCAATTTGACTATGCAAGCACCATCAACATTAGAGCCGATAAATCACAGAACCTTCACTATTTACAAGTAAGAGATGCTTACTTTGATTTGGGTCTAGATGATAAAAACGAGTACCGAATAAGGATTGGACAAAGTAAAGTTCCTTACGGCTTTGAAAACATGCAGAGCTCATCCAATCGATTGCCATTTGACCGATCGGATGCATTGAATAGTGCTGTACCCAACGAGCGTGACTTCGGTGCATTCTTTATGTGGGCTCCAGAAAAAATTAGAAAACTACAGAGAGATACTTTAGCAGCCAATGGCAACAAAGGGATGGGAGATTATGGTGTATTTACCGTTGGTTTATACAATGGCCAAACCGCCAATAAACCAGAGTTAAACGATCAATTGCATGTCGTTGCAAAATTGAGTTACCCCTTCAGAATCAAGAATCAAATCATAGAACCTGGCGTAATGGCCTATTCTGGCAGATACGTTATGACAGATGATGCCCTTACAACTGGAGTAGGTTACACAGACGACAAAGAGTATGATGATGAAAGAGTGGCTATTGGGATTATGATGCAACCGCGCCCTCTGGGGATTTTAGCCGAATATACAGTTGGTAGAGGTCCCGAATACAACAGCGTTTTAGACTCAATCACAACACAAAAGCTCACTGGAGGATTTGCAACCATCAGTTACAGACAGGAGATTAAAGGCCAAGTTATTCAACCATTTGTGCGCGCTCAATACTTTGATGGTGGTAAGAAGATGGAAAAAGATGCTCGAAGTTACAAAGTGAATGAGTGGGAAGCTGGGATAGAATGGATACCCGTTAAGAATTTTGAAATGACCGCATCATACTTGAGCTCACATCGTCAGTATGCAGATCGTGCCACACCTGATTACAATGAAAAAGGACATCTGATAAGAATTCAAATGCAGTTCAACTATTAAGCGTAAACAAAATCATTTGTTAATCCAGTGTTATGTAAGTGGCACTGGATTTTTCATTTATATACAATTTTTTAATCTTCTTCTAACATTGTGGTCACGGGAATTCTAACACATTGCGATTGAATGAAGCGCACGAATTACGAAGATACCAACCTGCATCTATTGGCTACCTTGTCCAAGTCCATTGGTCATCCTGCCCGATTACTGATACTTAAGGCTCTGGCTGAAAAAGGCGGATGGATTGAAGGTGAAATCGTTGGTATTCCTGATGTTGCACCAACTACAGTCATTCAACACCTTAGAGAACTCAAGCGTGTAGGAATAATCAAAGGTCGCATTTTTGGATCTCAGTGCAAGTATGGGTTGAATGAAGAAGTGCTGGAATTATTTCATAAACTTTGGTCAGAAATGATGGAAAGTATCCAACCTCGTCAAAGCACCTCTTAACAAAGCCTTAATTTCGCGGTCACAATCTCTTTTTCTAGTTGGTCAAATTTTGCACCATGCTGAAAAAAATAATTTTACTGTTTACCGCTGCGGTATTGCAAGGTCTATTTTCAATATCAGAAGCGCAAGATCTCAACTCGAAAACCTTTGTCGTTTTTGGTAAAATAAACGAACAGAAAAAAGGTGAACCCGTTATTGGTGCTATCGTTACCGCTGTTGGTACAGGCTATGGAACTGTTTCGGATATCATGGGTGAATACAAACTAGAATTACCCAATGGAACATACACCTTGGAGTGTCGCTTGATGACCTACAAAACGGTTCAAATTTCCAATGTAGTCATTCAAAATCAAAACGTCGAAATCAATATCGTACTTGAAGATGATGCCAAAGAAGGCAGCACCTTGGTTATTCAAGATGTGAGAAAGACGAACAATGAAGCCGCTGTCTTGATGGAAATGAAAGAGGCCAAGTCCGTGGTTAGTGGAATGAGCGCTGCTCAGATCGCGAAAACCCAAGACAGAGATGCATCGCAAGTGGCACGAAGAATTCCCGGAGTAACCATCGTTGACAACAGATTTGTAATGGTTCGTGGTCTGGCGTCGCGATACAATTCTACCATGATCAATGGCATCATCGCTCCCTCCTTGGAATCCGACATGAGAGCCTTTTCATTTGATATCATACCTTCTATGGCATTGGATCGTTTCCTGATTTACAAATCACCCAGTGCCGATTTACCAGGTGAATTTGCGGGTGGTGCAATTAACGTTATCACCAAAAACATTCCAGACGATAAATTGAGTATTGATTTCAGCTATACCACTGGATACAGACAAAACGCCACGGGCCAACCCTTCTACACCAATGTCAATGACAATGCAGAAAAATGGGCAAATGGCGCAGCATCAAGATCCTTGAGTGACAACTTTGTGGACAATGTGCGCAACGTGAGTAGCATCGATGAGAAAATTGCCTTGGGCCGATCATTGGGAAATACCTGGGCGCTACAAGAAAAAGCTGCAGCACCCGATCAACGTTCTTCATTCACCATTGGAAATCGATGGAAATTGCAAGATGTGTTGATTGGCAATTATACCGCTGTCAATTACAGCAGAACCCGCATACTTCAAGAAGGTGAGCGCATGGATTACAATGAATATGATGCGGTAATTGGAAAAAGTGATACTGTATTTCATTACAACGACAACAATTACATGGAAACCACTCAACTCGGTGTGTTGAACAACTGGGGATTAAGATGGAAAACAGGAAGTGCTGAAATCAAAAACTTCATCAATCAAAATGGACAACAGTCCAATATTTTAAGAAACGGCATTAATATCGAGGAAGGTAACTTCAGAAAAGAGTATAGCATGCGATACACGCAAAGATTGGTATACTCTGCTCAGTTGGGATTCCAACAAAAAGTACTCAATAGAAGGGGCAATATATCAGGATCATTTGGATTTGGTACAACACAAAAGCAAGATCCAGATTGGAAACGTATACGATATACAAAACCAACAGACGGATCAGATCCCAACTTTGCCGCATACATTCCATTCAGTGCACAACCCTTTTACATGGGCCGTTTATTCATGGATTTGAATGAAAACGTCCGCACTTACACAATGAACTACGAGCATCAAATGTTTGCTACAAACAAAGATCCAGAAAACCAACAATGGGCAACCGTCAAAGGAGGTTTCTACTTGGAAAACAAAGACAGAATATTCTCATCGCGCAACTTGGGATATGCCATTGCCAATTTCATGAACTTTGATTACACAATGATTTACCAGCCCTATGATGAAATTCTAAATGACGCCAACATCAATTCAAGTACTGGACTAACATTGGATGAGGATACCCGAGGTGCAGATAAATACATTGCGCAAAATGATTTGTTCGCGACTTACTTGATGACCAACATCCCATACAAAAATTGGAATATTACTGCTGGCGTTCGCAGAGAAGACAATCGTCAAGCACTTCAAAGTGCTGACATCACAGGAAATCCTATTGAAGCTAGAATTGATAGTGTAGTTTATTTGCCCTCCTTGAACGTATCCTACAATCTTTCCAAGAAGACCTTGTTGCGCTTTGCATATGGCAAAACCATCAATCGTCCTGAATTCAGAGAAATGGCGCCGTTCTCCTTCTATGATTTTGACAACAACTTTATCATTTCCGGAAATCCAAACATTCAGTTCTCTACCATTAAAAACATTGATTTGAGATGGGAACACTACCCAAGTACAAATGAAGTTGTTAGCGCAGCATTGTTTTACAAGCAATTTCAAAATCCCATTGAGCAATATTTCGTGCCTGGTGTGGGTTCAGGTGGTACCAGATCCTTCATGCCCGGAAACGCGCTAGCAGCAACTTCCTATGGAGCTGAAATAGACATTAGGAAATCTTTGGGTGAATGGATCAATAAGCCTTTTGCTAAAAATCTAGTTGTTGTTGCCAATGGCTCGTACATTATTTCGAACATTGAGCTTTCTGCAGCCAGTATAGAAACAGGTTTAAATCCCAATCGTCCAATGGTTGGTCAGTCACCATATATCGTAAATACTGGTTTGTATTATGACAATGATTCTACCGGATGGCAAGTGTCTGCATTGTACAATGTAATCGGTCCTCGCATCGCCATTGTTGGGATTCCTGGTGTACCTGAAGCTTATGAAATGCCCAGAAATGTCATTGATCTTACAGTTGCCAAAAACTTTGAGAATGGTCTTGGCGTCCGCTTCGGAATTCAAGACTTACTCAATGCTACAACTTACATGATACAAGACGCAAATGCCGATGGAAAATTAAATGTTGATAATGACCAAGTTATTCAAAGATTTAACAGAGGTACTTACTTCACTATGGGTATTCAATACAAATTCCGTAAAAAGTAACTTAACATTTTGATTACATCAAAATCTTTCAAGAAACAATTCTGTAATAAACGAATAACGGAGCTGTAATAATTCAGTAATGCTAGCCGATTTGCTTTGCAAAAAAATAATAAAACAAATGAAAAGAATGCTATTCCTTGCATGCCTTATGCTTTCTGCATGGGCTGCACAAAGCCAGATTATCGTAAGTGGTAATTTGGACATCAATGGTCGAACAACTTGGACCAACAACAACATTTACATCTTACAAGGGTTTGTTAGGGTGACGTCAAATGACACCTTGATTATTCAGCCCGGAACTATTATCAAAGGTGATTATGCTTCTAAAGGCTCTTTGATTGTAGAGCGCGATGGTTTTTTGATTGCTCAAGGAACCGAGATGCAACCTATCGTTTTCACCTCTCAAAAACCTGCTGGCCAAAGAGCTTATGGAGACTGGGGTGGCGTAATTGTTTGTGGACGTGGAGCTGTGAATCAGCCTGCCAACGCCGCTAACAACACTGCACAAGGCGAAGCCGTTGTAGAAGGTGGTGTAGGTTCAGTTTATGGAGGTGGTGCTAATCCAGACGACAATGACAACTCTGGTATTATTCAATATGTGCGTATCGAGTTTGGTGGTATTCCTTTCCAACCCAATAGCGAAATCAACGGTTTGACACTTTGTGGTGTTGGATCGGGAACTACCATTGATCACGTTCAGGTTTCATATTGTGGCGATGATGCTTTTGAGTGGTTTGGCGGTACAGTTAACGCAAAAAATCTTGTATCATACCGCAACTGGGATGATGACTTTGATACTGACTTTGGTTTCAGAGGTCGTATTCAATTTGGATTGGTGGTTCGTGACCCCGCAATTGCGGATCAAAGTGGATCTAATGGTTTCGAAGCAGACAATGACGCTCAAGGAACAACAAACAATCCCATTTCACAACCCAAGTTTTCGAACATCACGGTTATGGGTCCATACGCTTCCAATCCCGCTTCTATCAATTCTTTGTACAAGCGTGCTTTGCATTTGCGCAGAAACACACAATGCAGTGCATTCAACTCTGTTTTCATGGGATATCCTGTTGGTTTGATGATTGAGTCTTCTTCTACACAAGGAAATGCTACCAACGGCCTTTTGAGATTTAAAAACAACATCATTGCACAATGCAACGACACTTTGTTGGCCAATACAACAACAGGTTTATCTGTCGAAGCCAACAACATCAACGGAGCTTTCAATATTACCAACTTCTTCAACGCTGGAAACAACAGCAAAATCAATGATGTATCTAGCTTGATGTTCAAAAACGTTAACGTCAACCAACCTGATTTGTCTTTGTTGGCTGGTTCACCATTGTTTGGAAATACCGATTATTCAGATAGCTATTTGTCTGATCCTTTCTTTGAGCAAGTAGATTTCCGTGGCGCTTTTGGTTCTGACAACTGGGCTGCATGTTGGACTGAATTTGACCCACAAAACAATCCATACAACGCTGCAATCAATAATGAATTTACAGCTGAGATCACAGCTTCTGGAAATACATCTTTCTGCGCAGGTCAAAACGTTGAACTTTTGGCAACAGCTTCTGTAGACAACGTAACTTTTGAATGGAGCAATGGCGCTGTAAGTACAACACAAACAGTTTCTGAAAACAACATGCTTTCTGCAATTGCTACCCAAGCCAACGGATGTCACGCAACTACCAACCAAATTGAAGTTGTTGTTTTTGCCAATCCTGAAGTTGCTATTCAAGCATTGGGTAATACATCTCTTTGCACAGGTAGTTCTGTAGAATTGATCTCAACTCAATCTGGTGGAAATTTGTGGAACGATGGTTCAACAGGTGATAACATGATTGTTTCTGAAACTGGAACTTACTCATTGACCTACACAGATGCTAACGGTTGTCAAGCGGTTTCAAACGAAATCAACGTGAACGTTTCTGATGCTCCAGCCCCAACCATTTCAACATCATCAAGCACTTCTATTTGTGACGGAGAAACCATCACCATCAGCTCTTCAACGGCTGATAGCTACCAATGGTACTTGAATGGTGCAGTAATTGAAAACGCAGTAAGCAATTCAATTGACGTTACTGCTGAAGGTGCTTACTCCGTTTTTGTTACCAATGCTGATGCTTGCAACGGAACTGGAAACTCAAACAACATTTTTGTAACCGTTAATGCCTTGCCAACAGCTGACTTTAGTGTCATTCAGAATATCAATTCATTGAACATTCAGTTCTTGAACAACAGTGTCAATGCTACTACTTACGCTTGGGATTTTGGTGATGGAAACACATCAACTGTTGCAAATCCATCTCACACGTACGGTACTGGTGGAAACTATACTGTTACTTTGACAGCATCTAATGGCAATTGTAGTGCATCTTTCTCATTCGATGTATTGAACGTATCTACAGAAGAGTTGATGAATGCATCAGCTGTCGTTTATCCTAACCCAACACAAGGTATCGTAAACGTAAACATTCAAGAAGCTTCACAAATTCAAATCATGGATTTGACAGGTAAAGTACTGATGAATGAAATGCGCAATGCAGGAAATCATCAAGTGAACATGGATACATTCAGCAATGGATTGTATATCATGAGTATCACTTCACAAAACGCTCAACAGTTGATCAAGATTCAGAAAAACTAAGAGCTATTCAGCAAAAGAAAAAGGGCAATCGATGATTGCCCTTTTTTGTTTCCAATACCTTTTCAAAATTTCTATTCTTTTAGATGTGCCTTAACATCACCATTCGGCATTTGCTCAATGTCCAATACCATAAACGCATCGATGGCATCATTGAACAATGGGTCGCGATTGAAGGCAATAATTTTTGCATTTTGAGCCAAGTACTTTTTATACAAAACAGGCATCTGCAAACCCATGGGTTCTATCTCTCCTATAATCCGATCCACCTTCTTCAAATCACTTTTAGCAAATTTCACCAACGCATCTGCATCCTCTTCTTTGCTCTTATCCTTCTTCACTTTGACCCTGGGTTTCACCAGACTGGATAGACGTTCATCTCCATAATGTTCTTCCAAGAACTGAATCATGATATGCTTACTCATGTTCTTGTATGTGTCAGACATGGTTACAGGTCCCATGATGTATCGCACTTCTGAGAAATTCTTCAATGACAAGGTAATTCCCTGCCAAAGCAAGAAAAGGGGCCAACGCTGACGTTGGTATTCCTGAACGACAAACGAACGGCCCAACTCTACACTCCGCATCAGATAGGGTTTGAAATCATTGCTCATCTTAAAGAGAGAATTCATATAGAACCCTTTCTTGCCATAGTACTCTAAAATTTCAGTTCCTCTTCCCATGCGATAAGCCCCCACCAATTTTTGATTTTCATGATCCCACAAAATCAAATGGTAGTAATACAAATCAAATTCGTCCAAATCCCTTGATTGCCCTGTTCCTTCTCCTACAGCACGAAACGTAATTTCCCGTTGCCTGCCAATTTCATCCAATAGGTAGGGAATTCGATTTGCTTTAGACAAATACACCGTAAACTTTCCTTGGACCAATATTTTACTATCCTCCAAATGCGCCAATTCCTCTAAAATATTCACCTCCGGAACGGGTTCCGCTACCTCCTTGAGTTTTCTTCTTCGAATTAAAACATTGGGCTGAAAAAATCTTTTCTTCACTCTAACATCTGAGGAAAGTGCATAAACCTTTGCTCGTAAAAATCTGCTCAACACAGCAGGCTCTTCCAACAATTTCCAATCTTCAAATTGAATGGGTTTTCCCATCATCATGTCAATCGTACGGTCTTTCCTCTTCAGCATTTCTGAAGGAAGAGCCAATGTTCGCAATTGCGGATTGATCTTACCCAACAAGTGAAATAAAAATGAATTTGCTCCATCGAAACATACAGGAACTATTTGTGCATTTGTCTTTTGTATCAACTTGATAACAGCATTCTGCCAGCGTCGATCTGAAACCGAAGTCCAACTGCCCTCTTCAAATGTTGATACTTCACCAGCTGGAAAAACAACAAGACAACCACCATTCTGAACATGCTCCAAACAAGCTCTCACCCCCGTTTTGTTATTTCTCTTCTCTTGATTTTCAAATGGATTTACAGCAATGAAATAATCATGAATGGGCTCAATCTTACTCAATACAAAATTGGCCATGACTTTTACATCACTTCTTCTTTTGGACAACTCCTGAATCATTGCCAATCCATCCAATGCACCAAATGGGTGATTGGCCACCACAACGCAAGAACCCTGTTCTGGCAATCGCTTCAGATGATCTTCTGAAATTTGAATCGAAATATTCAATTGTTGAAATACACCTTGAATAAACTCCAAGCCCCTTTTCTCAGATAGATTTTGATACAATGTGTTGACTTGTTCCAACTGAGCCATCTTGTGAATCAGATGAGCAATAACGTTTTGGGACTTCAGCCCCAAAGCTTTGGCCAAATCTTGTTTGGATATTAATTCACGCATGGGATAAATGTCTATCCCACATGTAAACTTATGATGACGTTATAATTATGCTGAAATGAACTTTACCTTATGGTAATCTTTCGATTTCATCCAGTCCAAAACAATTCCATCGGCCAAACCAAATTTGGGCGCAATCAATGATTGCACCTTGGCTGCAAGGGCAATTTGATTGTAAATATTGAGGGCAGGAACAATTACATCCGCACGATCCTCTCTCAGCTTAAACTTCTTCATGCGTTGTGTTTTAGACAACTTATTTAGTGTTTTTAGTAAGCTTTGCAATTCTTCAATGCCAACTGCCTCTCTTTGCTTTTTCTCTAAAATTTTAATTGCGCTATTGATATTACCTCCTGTCGCAATGGCCTCATACTTCATACGTGGATTCAACTCCTTTTGCAACCATTCAAAAATAGCCGCAGGCAATTTGGACTGCTCGTTCAATAGCATTCGCACGGTTCCCGTCTCAAACGATTGTGACGCTTTCTTAACACCTTTTTCAATGATGGTAAGCTCTGTACTTCCTCCACCTACATCAATAAAAAGATAATGATGCTCTTTGGGCAACTCATAAAATTCAAAATTGCCAAATATCATTTCAGCTTCACGGGCTCCAGATAGAATATCGATTTTCTTCCCTGTTCTTTTCTGAACAAACTTCAACACTTCGTCTCTGTTTTCCGCACTGCGCAATGCACTGGTTGCGCAAATCCTCATCACATCAATGCCCAACGCTTTTACAATGCAATCAAATCCCTGAATGGCCCAAGACAACTGCTCCATCTTTTCTTTTGACACTTTTCCGAACATAAACACATCCTCACCCAAACGAATGGGTACACGGGTATGTAAAACCTTTTCCAACAAGATCTGATCCTTTTCCTCATGTCCATGTGCAACAAACAATCGCACCGCATTTGAACCAATATCGACAGCTGCTATTTTCACGCTTTCAGGTATTTTTTTGAAAGATAATCACGAAACTCAACTTGACTATCGATGTGCGTAGCATTCAATTTGGGCATCCACCATTGGTTCATTCGTTCAGGATCGATATTCCTCGCCCTAACATCACTGGCCAACTGAATGTTCAACCAGTCCATCAACTCCGACTTCAGCCTTTCTTCATAAATGGGTACTAGAACCTCTACACGAAAATCCAAGTTCCGCACCATCATATCCGCACTTCCCAACCAAATTTGCGTCTTGTCTCCTGTTCCAAAAACAAAAATTCTGCTGTGCTCCAAGTATCTACCCAAAATACTTCGCATATCGATATTCGCACGCTGCTTTTTGGTCAATGGCTCCAATAGGCAGACACCTCTGATAATCAGACTAACCTTGACTCCTGCCTCAGCCGCATCCAAAAGTTTCTTGATCAAAATCTCATCTACCAAATTATTCACCTTGATCACAATTCTACCCGCATGACCCGCCTTTACTTGGAGAACCTCTCCTTGGATCGCATCCAATAATTTTCTTCTTGTATTGAATGGCGAAACAGCCAAATGTCTGAAATGCGGACGTAAATAATTGGACTCAAAAAAATCAAATAATTTCCTCACCTCTCGACCTATTTCCAAATGCGATGTAATGAACGTTGTATCTGAATATATCCTGGCTGTTTTCTCGTGGAAATTACCGGTTCCAATGTGCGTAATGCGCACCGTTCTGCCATTGATCTTTCGACTAATTTGAAAGACCTTGCAATGTACCTTCAAACCGGGTATACCAGGTATTACCTTCACACCAGCCTCTTGCAGCATCTTGGTAATTTCCAGATTGTGCTGCTCATCAAATCTCGCTTGAACCTCCACGATGGCCACCACACGCTTTCCGTTCTTTGCGGCATTGATCAACGCATGTAAAATATGTGAATCCTTGGCAATGCGGTACATGGATATTCGAATGGTACGTACCGATGGATCAATGGCCGCAGCTCGCAACAAATCCAACAAATGCGAAAACTTTTGATAGGGGAAATGCAACAAGACATCTTGCTTGGCAACGGCATCCAATATGTTTTTAGCCTTGGTAAAAACAGGATGATTCAATGTCTGTAATTTGGGAAATTGCCAATCGGCATGTCCAAAATTGGGAAAGGAAATCAAATCCCGCTTGTTGTGATACCTGCCACCGGGAATGATATTCTCAATCTCCTTGATCTTCAACTTCGACAACAGCAACTGCAACAACTCTTCAGAAATTTGGTGGTCAAAATTCAATCGAACATACTCACCCTTGCTGCGTTGTAAAATACTCTTTGAAATTTTATCGTAAACACTTTTGGAGAAATCGTTCTCCACTTCATATTCAGCATCACGTACCACTTTGATATCATAGGCCTTGGCATTCTTGATGGGAAAGGACGAAAAGATATTTTTCAAATTGAATCGAATCACATCCTCCAAAAACATCACGTGCTTCTCACCATTGACAGTAGGTATAATAACCCAACGCGATACCGAATCTGGAACTTCAATCAATGCATAGGTATTCTTCTCGCTATTCTGCATTTCCATATCCACCACCAAATACAAGGCATTGTCTTTGAGCGGTGGCATTTGTTGCTGAGATGAAATGAGCAATGGAATTACCTCGTGTCTAATTTCATCTTCGAACCAAGTTCTTACATAGGCCTGCTGATCCTTGGAAAGCTGTTTTTCGCTTTTAAAGACAACACCCATCTTGGCCAATGTCTTCTGGGTTGAATCAAAAACGCGATCAAACTCCCATTGCAATTCAATCACGCGATCGTGAATCATTTCCAACGACTTCCTTATTTCTTGCTGGCGCGCAGATTTCTTCTTTTTAAGAACTTTGAGTTCTCGCTTTAGGGAGGCAATTCGAACCTTGAAAAACTCATCCAAATTGGAAGAAAAAATCCCCAAAAAATGCACACGCGAAATAATGGGATTTCTACTATCCGAAGCTTCTAACAATACACGCTCATTGAATTGCAACCAAGACAATTCTCTGAGGATTCCTATTCCTCTTTTTTCCATTTCTCCAAATGTCATCATGCAATATTTCCTTTGTGTTAAGGAATTGCTATAGAATCTATCAAACCTTCAACCAACGGTACGATTTGCCATTGTGCTTGAACATGTAAACGCCTTTGCTCCATGCTGCAGTATTCAACTTCACCAATCCCATCAAATTCCATTTGCCCATTAGTCTTCCAGTTGCATCATACACCATCCACTCTCCTCCTTCAAACAATTGAACTTCCTCGTTACCAGGATTGGGGTACAACAAAGCGTTCAACCCATCCCACTCATTGATACCCACAGCTCCTAGACATTCACAATTGCTCGTCCAGACATCATTGAAAGTTGATGAATCACCATCATCACAAATGTCACCTGTAAAATAGCAACTTCCATTATCTGTATTGGCCAGGCTATCATAATTACAAGCATTCAAATCCATACATCCCAATAACTCAACCCAGGGGTTCATCACCCACTCAATGGGTTGCGCGCAATTGGAAGAATCCATTGCATTCCACCATTCATCCAAACCATCTTCTATAGCAAAATAAACAGCTGGCTCATTTTGATTGTTGTCTGAAACAACAAAACTCCAAACATAATGTACGCTATCCATCCACGCACTCGAAGACAACTGCAAATCAATATTGGCATTCCAAACCAAGTTGGGCATTGAATTGGCATTCATAGGTTCATTCCACCAAGCTTCTACTTGCAATACAGATCCTACGGTGGATTCATCCAACAACAAAGCACTGGTATTGCAACTGACCAAATCAGGTGAATCGGTATCGATTTGAATAGTCAAATCCGTAGAGAAAATTTCCATGGCATTTCCTGCCAAATCTTTAACAGCTTGCAAAATAACATTGGGGTAAAGCATTTCTTCGTTCTCATCAGCCATTGTGCCTGTCAAAGTCAACAAACTATCACTACTTACATAATCAGACCAAAGTGCATTATTCAATGTAGCCGAGTTGCTTACCAGTACAAAATTTCCAGACTGTACAGCTTCGTTGAATGTAAATGTCAAAGCAAAATTTCCCGATTGAGCAACCGCTTCATTGATAAAAGGATTGGACTCCAACCAAGACAGCACTTGTGGATTTTCGGTATCTATAATGAAAATATTATTTCCGTAAAAAATGCGTTGCTCTTCGGCTGCAGCAGAAAATGCGCCCATTATCTTTACATCAATATCGTCCAGAGTTGTATTCAGATCCATTGCAGAGTACACCCAACGGTACACAGAATCATTTAACCAGTAGTTGTCATCCAATGCAACGTGATTAAAGACATCTGAATTGTAAAAAGTTATCTCGGGTTGTGATGTCTGATCCATCGTTCGATCAAACAATGCTTCAACCACAAATCCCACAACGACATTTTGATCATTGACATATTGGGGTGCAGTTAAAGACAATATTTTGGGTGCTGGATCTTGCCAATGCTCATCCGCAAAAGCCACTGCATCTGCAGCTACCTCAATCCCTATATACCTTCCCGCGATATCATCCATTGGCGGATGAATACCGCCCCAAATACGAGACAAGCTGCACTGGTCAGAGGCATCTCGGTACGTAGCCCATTGAAGTTGAATATCCTCGCTTGGTCCTTCCTCAAACACCAAGTATTGATTCATGGGCGCATTGAAAGTCCCCATCCCTCCAGGGAAAAACTCATTACCCGTAATGGCAACCATGACCTCTGCAGCGGCTCTTGAATAGGTAGAGTGTCCAGAAACATATCCCGCAAAAGGAGGGGTTACAAAAGTGGGACGTTGGTAAGGATACCATTTTTCGCCCAATACCCATCCCACACCGGCCATATCTGTTTGCGGATTACTGATCACCTCAGGACCATTCCATGTCCACAACTTTACCTTACCCACATTCTCATTACTATTGCCCGCCAATGGATCACCAGCTTGCACCAACTCAGACAATCCTGCAATCAAAGGAAATCCTTCAACTGAATAATTTGGCAAAGTAGGATCTGTGCTTTGTCCATGCTCGCACATGTATCGAATTGCAGAAATCGGGCGAACACCATCATAATATCCTTTGATTCCCCATGCGGATATGGCAGCATCATGCATTGCGCCACCCAATGTGAGATAGGAACGTACACAAAACTCCTCTTCACTGACTCCCTCATTGCCTTCCCACATAAAGTTGCCATCGAGTTGATCAATTACATAATTCAAAATTTTGAACCAGTGACCTGGTGGTGTCTCTGAACTGGGACCATCGGCCCAAAACTCAGCCAACACCCTGGTAAAATCGCCACGTCTCACCCACTGTGGCTCATATGGCGAACCTGTGATAGGATTGATGTCGTGCCCTTGACCATTGTCTCCGCCATTTTCAAAATCATAAAAATTCAATTGATCTGCAAATCCATTGGGCAACGCGCAATTACCTAAACTAGCCGGCGAAATATCCACCATCACTTGATCTGCTGTATCCAAGTGACCGGCCCATTTGGCAACCAAGGCAAAATTCCATTTATATAGATCATCGATGTCAGTCCCCGTTTCATTCAACTGAGGGAAGGGTCCTGGGTTGTGGTAAACGGACCAATTGTTTCCATCCCGTGGCAAAATTTCTCTGTCATTATCTGTCATCGCAAAGGGCTTCACATTGCCCCACTCAGGTCCCATGAATGGTGGTGCACCGGAAAGCAAATTGCCATTTTGATCGATAAATACACTCAAGCTCAAAGGCTGCCATCTGTTGGGGTTGATCATCCCACTTGTACCAGGCAATGTGGGAAACAATGCCGGATTCAATGGGGTATAATACTGGTTGGCATAACTCAACAATTGATTGGAACCATCTGCATTTCCATAAGCAATAATTCTTGCAGCTATGTAGTTGCCCAAAGCACGCGGATCGCCTGTGGTATAATCAACAGAAGTAAAACTGACATCATAGCCCAATTCGCCCATCAACAAATTCATAGCAGGTAACGTCACCGTTCCCCACCCTGGCGAACTCAAATAGCGATTGCGAATAATTCTGTATGCGGCATAACTAATGGCTGCATTCTGCGCCGATAATCGATCGTCGGGTTGATAAATCCCTGTGTAGGGGCAGTAAAAACCATTGTACGTCTTACCCAAAAAAACAGTAGCTGCATCGTCGTCATAAGCCGCCCAAGCATCGTACATGGCCATGCTGAAATGATGAAGAGAGCGCGCTGTCATAGGAGGACGCGCAAAATCATTTCGTACCGCCGTTAAAAAAACTTCGGTCCATTGAAATGGTACACTGTTTTGTGCAATCAATTGAATTCCCCAAACAAATAGGGCAAAGAATACAACAAGCTTTTTCATTCTGTTTGAATCAAGGTTCAATAAATGTAAAACAAAAAAGCGCCTTTCGGCGCTTTTAACAAATGACTTATTTCACTTTAAAAGTCTTTTTAAAGATCGAGACCAAGTTGTCCTTTTCCCAAGGGAACAATTCAACTTTAATTCTCTTAACTTTACCACTTCCATCCACAAATACTTTTTCTACGATCTTGTTCTCACGACCCATGTGGCCATATGCCGCTGTCTCTTTGTAAATGGGTGTGCGCAACTTGAAACGTGTTTCGATGCTATAAGGACGCATGTTACATTCTTTGATGTTCATCAATGCATCTGCAATTTGTCCGTCAGTCATCGCCACTTTAGAAGTGCCATAAGTATTGACATACAATCCGACTGGATCAGCTACACCAATGGCATAGGCCACTTGTACCAAAGCCTCTTCGCATACACCTGCTGCAACCAAATTTCTGGCAATATGGCGTGTTGCATAAGCCGCACTTCTATCCACCTTACTGGGATCCTTTCCGCTGAATGCGCCTCCACCGTGTGCACCCTTTCCTCCGTAGGTATCTACGATAATTTTTCTTCCTGTCAATCCAGTATCTCCGTGGGGACCACCAATCACAAACTTTCCAGTTGGATTGACGTGCAATGCATATTTAGACTTGAATAATTTTTGCACTCGTGCTGGACATTTCTTCATCACACGTGGAATCAAAATCTTCTGTACATCTTCTTTGATCTTGGCCAACATCTTGTTGTCATTCTTGTCAAAGTCGTCATGCTGTGTAGACAAAACGATGGCAGAAATTCCAATCGCTTTGTGATCATCTCCATATTCAATGGTCACCTGACTCTTGGCATCTGGACGCAAATACTTCATCAACTTACCTTCCTTTCGGATAGCAGCCAATTCGCGCAACAACATGTGCGAAAGCTCCAATGGCAATGGCATGTAGTTGTCTGTCTCAGAACAAGCGTAACCGAACATCATACCTTGGTCACCAGCTCCTTGATCTTCCTTCTTCTTTCTTTCTACACCTTGATTGATATCAGGTGACTGCTCGTGAATAGCAGATAACACACCACATGAATTGGCTTCGAACATGTACTCGCTCTTGGTGTATCCAATCTCGCGAATCATGTCACGCGTGATTTTTTGTACATCCAAATACGTTTCTGCTTTTACCTCACCGGCAAGTACAACTTGACCAGTGGTTACCAACGTTTCACAAGCTACTTTGGCATCTTTGTCAAAGGCCAGGAAATGGTCAATCAACGCATCAGAAATCTGATCGGCTACTTTATCAGGATGTCCTTCAGACACGGACTCAGAAGTGAAAAAATATGACATATTGTTTTTTTAGTTGGACAAATATAAGACTTAAAACGGACCATTCATCAAGGTCGCAATATCCGAATGGCGCGGGGCACCATTTGCACCATCAAAGGGGTAAATCCAATAAACTCGCCGTCGCAATCTATGGGCATGTTGGGAGTAAAGACTTTAACGAATCGTGATTTTTCATACCTGATTTGGTCATGCTTCAAGAATCTTCCCTTGCGCAAATGGGGCAATTGCTTAAAATAATCCAATAAAGAAATGTCTCCCAAATGTATCACTTCCAATATGCCGTCTTGAACATCGGCCACCGGGGCTATGCCCAAGCCGCTACCAAACCATTTGGCATTGGCTATCGCCAACATCAATGTTTTTTCATTGCGGTAATGTCCTTCGTGCTCCCATTGCACCCTTTCCCGCTTCAGTGTAAGCAACGTTGACAATATGGATTTCTGGTAGGTTAAAAATGGTCCCAACAATCGCCTGGATTCAGCAATACGCTGCACTACTTCGCCGCCAATGCCGATGTCCAATACATTGATGAAATACCGCTGATCCATTTGTCCCTGTCGATTTTGAAATGTAGCTTTTCCGAGATCAACATCCATGCACACTTGCTTACCCAAAGCTTGTTGTATTTCCTCCCAAACTCCTTTCAATGAAAGAGACTTAACCAAATCATTGCCTGTACCCATGGCAACTATGCCCAGTGCCACAGGCTTTCCGCTTTGCATGATTCCGTTCACACATTCATTGATGGTGCCATCACCGCCTACTGCAACAATAGCCGTCAAATCGCGTTTGCAATATTCTTGAGATAATGCAATCCCATGACCCGCAAATTCCGTATAAAGTATCTCGTGTTTGAATTCAGAATCATTTGTCAATTGTGACAACAAATGAATCCAACGTCGACTCCTTTCTAATCTTCCATGAACAATCCACCCAATGGATTTCATCGCACCAAAATTTCATCGCAAAACAACCAACTGGGCTCGCCTGGCGCGTCATGCCATTCCGGACATTTGCCTATCGATTTGGCTCTTACCTTGATGTATCGTCCGGTGTAGAATCCGTAGGATGTATTGTCCTCTGCTCGGGTCTTGGATTCCACCACAAATTCTCCGGAAGCATTGGCAGGATTGCGTTCGGACAAAACATCCTTCTTTACTCCTTGCCAATTGTTACCATCCACTGATACCAAATACTCCACTTGTTCAGGACGGAAAATCCATGCATTGGCAAAATGAAACCAACGGGTCGAAATCTCACTGAATGATTGAATCGATTCCAAATCGATAATCATTTCCATATCGGTTCCTTGCACACCTTGCCAATGGCCATCTCTAAAATTTCCACTGCCCAATGTACCATTCACCAAGCCATTGTCACCTCCACCCAAATAGGCATTGCTGGGTTTGTAATTCAATGTCAAAGGACGACCCAATGCCACATGGGTGGAATAAATTTTAGAATCTTCTTTCACTTCCTTCGATCCCTCTTGTTGCATCAACACCACCAACCGCTTGGTGCCATTGATAGATATGGGACCTGATATCGGTTGAACAATTTTCTTTTCTTCCAACACTGCATCTCCAATTGATTGACTATAATAACTGAGCTTGATTTGCTCGCTTTGCGGAACCACTTCTACTTGCAATTGGTGATCCACGATGTGGGTAAAGTATTGAACAGGGGTTGAAATAAAACCGTATTTGATATTGCGACGATCCAACAAAGGAAACTGTGCCTTCAAACGTGTTTCAAAAGATTTGTAATCTCGCTGCTGCGGATAAGTCCACATCACTTCAGCAAGGGCAATGAGGCGAGGGAAAATCTTGGACGTAACAACATCTTCCGGTGCTCGCTCGGTCCACATATTGCCCTCTGCACCCATTATAAATCCTTGGTATTCCATGGGCAAGTCTGAAGGAATGGGATCAAACTCATATACGCGCTTGGTATCAATGGCATCCAAACCATAGTCCAAATAACAATGGCTCGTTGGGGACATGATTACACCATGCTTTTGCATGGCCGCATCCTTACCACCTTGCATGCCTCTCCATGATTGAATCATGGCATCTCCAGGTATACCGCCTTCCAAAATCTCATCCCAACCGATGATATCCTTGCCACGGGCTTTCAAGTATTTCGCAACTTCTTCAATCATCCAAGTTTGCAATTCAGCCTCATTCTTCAAATGATTGTCCTTGATTCGCTTTTGGCATTTATCACAATGCTCCCATCTTACTTTGGGCGCCTCATCTCCTCCAATATGAATGTAAGGCGAGGGAAACAAAGTAATCACTTCGTCCATCACGTCTTTGATGAATTGAAGTGTACGATCATTTCCTGCGCAATAAATGTCTTTGAAAACTCCCCACTCATTTTCTACAGGAATTTGATTTCCTGTACAACTCAAATAAGGATACGCCGCGATAGCCGCTACACTATGACCGGGCAATTCAATTTCTGGAATGACAGAAATGCCCAAACGTGCTGCGTAACCCACAATGTCCTTGATTCCCTCTTGGGTATAGTATCCGCCGTACTTCATTCCATTCACCATGCGATAAGCTCCAACTTCCGTCAGCTTGGGGTATTTCTTGATCTCAATGCGCCATCCCTGATCCTCCGTCAAATGCCAGTGCAAAACATTCAATTTGTACAAAGCCATCACATCCAATGTCTCTTTGATTTTCTCAATACTCATGAAGTGACGACCGCAATCCAACAACAAACCACGGTGTTGAAATTTGGGGACATCATTGATGTACCAACATTCCAACTCAAATGGTTGGGCCTGAGAATGACTTGCCGCAACAGGAACCATTTGAACCAATGAGAAAACACCATGCACCATCCCTTCTGCATCCTGCGCTTCAATCCAAATATTGTCTTTCTCAACCCGGATAACATAGCTTCCAGCAACATGCAATGCCTTGCTATTGTTGTGCTTCAATATGATTCTCTTCGCGATTGACTTTCCATTCCACTCCTGCACTTTGGGGATGTACAAACGATGCAATGCAATTTGATCCGAAAGCAAATGTGCCTGTGACATATAGGCTTTTTCAGCTTCAATATGAACGTCGTCTATTCCCCAAACAAATGGATTTTTACTCGCTACGCTGCTCTGTGTGGGCTGCGGGATAATTCCCAATTGGGTTTGTGCCGTTGTCCAAAAGGTCAAACAACAAAGCAACAATAGGCTACTAATTTTCTTCATGATTTTGATAAAATTGATCCAATGGATTCTGTTTTTGCAATGGAAAAAAATGACCAAACACACCCAAGTATTTGTACTCACCATCACCCAATTCAAATGATTGAACATTAAAAAAATAAAAGTCTTGACTGTGTAGGGTTTTCTCCATCGCCAGCATCAGATAGTCTTGCTGCATCTTGACTACATCCACCATGACGGGATCCGTGCTTATACTCCCGGCCATTTCCATGACCTTGGTTTGCGCCTCTTTCAAAAAATGATCTCGTGTTGGTTTTGTAAAACCCGCCACTAGCATTAGTATCAAGAAAAAGGCGGCTGTTAAAATCAAAATCTTTTTCATCGCGAATAATATTGAGCTACCACCAACATACCGGCTGTTTCAGCACGCAATCGTGCCTCCCCCAATGATATGGGCATTGCGCCTATTTCAACCAACTGCTGAACCTCTGTCTCTGAGAAATCGCCCTCGGGTCCAATGAATACATGAGCGGTTTCTGCGATTACTTCCTTCCAGTTTTTCTTTTCGGATGAATAACAATGCGCCACAAAAACATTTTTCTTGGTCAATTTTTGCAGCAATTCCGTCCACTGGTCTTCAACAACAATCTTGGGTAAAAACGCACGTTGACTTTGCTTCATTGCTGCCAGGGCAACGCGTTGCAATCTATCTACGTTGTATTTGCCCGACTCTGCATATTCCGTGTTGATGATGTGCAATGAAGCCAATCCCATCTCCGTACATTTCTCCAACATCCATTCGATGCGATCGGCGTGCTGCGTCATCGGGATATACAAATGCAATCCCACATCAGCATGCTCGCGCTGCTCAAATGACACCATTGAAATCGAAGGTGTTTTTCCTTCTAGATGAAATTTCCCTTGCATCATCCCTCCTTGACCATCCACCAGCATCAGCGATTCGCCATCGCGAATACGCAATGCCTTGATGTGCTTCCATTCATCTTCTGACAATTGAAAGTGGCCGTTGGGTGACAAGGATTGAGCAAAGAAATAATGCATGGCACCAAGGTACAAAACAAATAAAGAGCTTTGCAACACCCACATTTTTGGTGCATCTTGCGGCATCATGCGTTTACTGATCAAAAACATCAAGGCACTCATTGCCACATACCCCCAAGAAACTGCGACCATTGCTGGTAAAGACATGGCGCTACTGCCCCAGGTAGAAGACGCTTGGTTGGCCGTTGAAGATGGAATCATCGTCGACTTTGGCGAGATGATAGATTGGCCGGGTATCAGCGATTGGAGCAACCTTACCATCGTCGATGCCGAAGAAGGATTTGTCTTGCCCACTTGGTGCGATTCCCATACACACACCGTATTTGCCAAATCACGTGCATTGGAATTTGAAGATAAAATTCGCGGTATGTCCTATGAGGAGGTTGCTGCTCGTGGTGGTGGAATTTTAAATTCCGCTGCAGCCATGGCTGAGATGAGCGAAGATGATTTGCTTCGCGATGCACTTTCTCGAATTTCAAGAATGATTAAAAACGGCACCGGTGCATTGGAAATCAAAACGGGGTATGGTCTTGATGTGGAGAACGAACTGAAAATGCTCCGCGTAATACAGCGAATAAAAGCGGAATGTCCCATTCCCATTAAAGTTACTTTACTCATGGGACATGCATTGCCGAACGATTACAAGGGGCAAATGGATGCGTACATGCAACACTTGGAAAATGAATTGTTGCCTCAAGCTTTGGAAACAGGATTTGATTTCATCGACATTTTTTGCGAACGCGACTATTTTCAAGTTTGTCATTTGGAACAAATTTTAGCCTTATCCAAACGCCATGACAAGCCAGCCAAAATTCACGTCAATCAATTTTATAGCATTGGAGGTGTTCAAGCCGCTATTGCAGGTAATGCGCTCAGCATCGATCATGTCGAAGTATTGAGCGATCAAGACTTAATTGATTTGGAGAAAAATCCCATCATCGTCACCGGACTTCCAGCGTGTTCATTGTTCACCAAAATACCATACACGCCTGCAAGAGTTTTGATGGATCACAACGTTCCTGTGGCACTTGCCACCGACTTCAATCCCGGCTCAGCGCCCAACGGCAACATGAACCTCGTGAATAGTCTAGCGTGCATACAAATGAAAATGACACCCGAAGAAGTGGTCAACGCATCCACCCAAAATGGAGCCGCCGCCATGCATTTGCAACATGAAGTGGGTAGCATTTCCATTGGCAAAAAAGCCAATTTCATTTTGACAGAACCCTTGGAGTATTTATCCGAATTGTTCTATTATTTTGGAGAAAGTCGAATCAAAGAAGTGTATATCAACGGTCAGAAATATGAAGCTTAAAAACATCCTCATCAATATCTTGGTTGTCTTCGTCTCCCTTTATTTGGGGGGATGGATCAACATGTTCCTCATCGAAACAGGACCAAAAGTCATCGCTCCACCAGCAGGCGTGGACATGACCACCGAAGAAGGATTGAAGCAAGGCATGGCTTTGATGCAACCCCAACATTTCTTGTTCCCTTATTTGGCGCATGCTGCGGGCACCTTGATTGCTGCTATGCTCATCACCATACTTGCGCGGACCAATCATTTCCGTTTGGCGATGATTCCTGGATTCGCCTTTTTGATAGGTGGAATCATGATGGTGATGATGTTGCCATCTCCCCTTTGGTTTGATGCCTTGGATTTGATTGGTGCCTATTTGCCGATGGCCTATTTGGGTTATTGGTTGGGGATGAAAATCAAAAAAACCAAAATGCCCCATTGATCATGTCACCTGAATTTGAGCAATATTTCGCCAAGCACACCGCTGAAGTTCAGGAGCGCATGCAAGCACTATACGACATCTTAAAACCATTGTGCAAAGATGCCGAAGAGCGCATGGCGTATGGTATGCCTGCATTTAAGACAACGGAAAACATTGTATACTTTGCAGGTTACAAAAATCATGTCGGCCTTTATCCAACCCCTTTGCCCATCGAGCATTTCGCGGATCAGCTCACCCCATACAAAACATCCAAGGGCGCGATTCAATTTCCGCATACCCAAAAACTTCCAGTTGCGTTGATTAAGAAGATTGTGCAGTTTAGGTTGAAGGAGATGAGGAAATGAAGGGATGAAGTTTTTGAGTATTCATTTTCATTCTGTTTCTCGCTCTGTTTCTGTTTCAACCAACCGTCCAGACATCGCTATCGCTCGTCCGGACACCCCTCCTATCCCTGCGGGCAGTAGGGGAAATTCCGTCGCACCGTGGAAGCCACAACTTCGGTGCGACTTGATTTTTTGTTTCACTTTTTGATCAAGCAAAAAGTGAAGAAAAAGAAATAAAATCAAAACAAATCCGATTCAGTGATGTACTGTTTCACTATTGGAACGAATGTTCATTCGCCCCATCCTTCTCAGATTCTATTTAAGCCGCTTCATCACATCCTCCAACATCTCATCCATCCTCGAAAATGCAAACCACCGCTTGCCCAAATCCTTGAGCGAAGCTCCCAAATGATACAACTCACGACCATCAATGATCAAGAACCGATCATGAAAATGCTTCTTGACTCTAATTTCAATGGGCGGGTATTGGGCATTGTGTTTCTCAATATCCAAACGCAATTGACTTGTCATTTTCTCGGTATAAACCACACAATTGACTTCAGGTTTCCTTTTCGACAATTGCAACAATGTTGTCTCATCAATGTAATTGTCCAATAAAACAATCGATTTTTTGGCAGAGGCGATAAGCTCACTGCTAAAGACATAGGCGTCGAAGATTTGATTTTCAAAAAAGATACCTGATTGAGGTAAATTCCTTCCCTCCAAAAGTGAATACAACTCATTCATTTGCTCACTATGTATATTCACTATTCGCTCGACATTGGCTACTCGCACCATTAAAACCTCACCTGAAGTATTCGCTCTTTTAAATTCTATAAAAGACTCTATGATATAAATACTGATTTCAGCTGCCATTGCAGACTTCAAAACTGAAGAAACCATTGCGACCCCGAATTCAGTGAAAAGCCATGGGCGCTTTCGCATACCCATTTTTTGAACATTGGATGTCGCATTTTGCGATATCCAATTTTCCATTTCTTGCTTACTCATTTGAAAGCAAAACCGCTCGGGAAAACGATTTAAATTTCTACGAACTTGTTCATTCAATCGAGAAGTGCTAACACCATAAAGTTGAGCAAGATCCGCATCTAACATCACATTCAATCCTCTGACAGTGAAAATCTTTGGTTTTTCTGATTTCCAAACAATTCCTTTTTCCATGCCACAAATCTCATCAGCCCTTCTAGAATATACAACCTATAAATTATGCGCATATAGGGAATGAAGGGATGAGGGGATAAGTTTTTAATATTCATTTTCATTTTCATTCTGTTTCTCTTTCTCGCTCTGGTTCCCTTTCTCGGTCTCAAAAGGGGAAAGGGCAAAAAAAAAGCCTTCATTTCTGAAGGCTTGGTGGGAGTTACTGGGTTCGAACCAGTGACCCCCTGCTTGTAAGGCAGGTGCTCTGAACCAGCTGAGCTAAACTCCCATTC
>JACCDP010169115.1_pt1 | contig 24444 bp, 22 predicted proteins | sample 7445841 | NCBI WGS metagenome assembly JACCDP01 (sample SAMN15323441, study PRJNA562643) | freshwater metagenome | isolation source: river surface water | place: USA:Blue River Watershed | collected 2017-08-17
CGCTGCGCAACATCGGCAAGGCCAATGCGGCTCACGATTGAGGCGCGGCGCTCAGAGAGGTCGCCTTCAGATGCGGTAGGGTCCGCGGTATAGAGGGCAGCGCTCACCACAGCACCAAGGACGGCATCACCGAGAAACTCAAGTCGCTCGTTGTCCTCGGTCGCCCCAGATTGATGGCGGCGAGAGGGATGGGTCAGCGCAAGGAGGAGGAGTTCCTCTGCGCCAGGAAGAATCCCGAGGCGCAGCGCAACACGCGAGGCGTGGTCAAGCGTGGAGTCTGCGGCCTGGCTCACGATCGAAGGGGTGGCGCCAGGCGGCCAGCGGGCCGCCGCACCTTACGCCTTCTTCTCGACGATCGCGTTGACCGCGTCTTGCACCGTCTTGATCTTGGTCAGCTCTTCGTCTGCAATCGTGACGCCGAACTTCTCCTCAAGGCCCATCGCGAACTCAACGAGGTCGAGTGAGTCTGCGTTGAGGTCCTCGATGAAGGCCGCCTCGAGGGTGACCTTCTCCTTCTCGACACCAAGCTGCTCAACGATGTAGCTCTGAAGCTCCTGGAAGATCTGTGCGCTGTCGCTCATCTCTCGCTCCCTCCATCTCTCTCCGCTGTCGCGGTGCTCACCTCACGGTGAGCCGTCCCAAGGACGCCGCTCACCAGTTTTCGTGCCGGCTCACCACTGTAGGTGCGAGCCAGAGCCGTCCAGGCCGCGAGTGCCTCCGCAGGCGCCGCCGCGCGCGAGTGTAGCACCTCGGCTAGGCCCGCCCGAAGGATTGTGCGGTCGATATGGGTCATTGACGCGAGGGGAAACGCGGGGGCGAGACGCTCCAGCGTTGCATCAAGATGTGGCCGCCGCTCCTCAATCAGGGCGATCAGCGCACTAGCAACCGCGAGCGGCTCCCCCTCAACCTCGCCAGAGCTCGCACGTCGGCCGAGGATCTCCCCTGCGCTGCGGAGCCCGAACTCCGCTTCATAGAGTGCGGTGAGTGCGTCACGACGACCAGCATTTCGCAGACGTAGCGCTGCGTCACGTGGCGCAGCTGGCGACTTCTTCCCAGGCATCTCAGGAGGGGGGTGGGCCGCTTGGGAGGCCATCTGCCGAAACGGAGGGGGCCTCAGCGAGCGCCGTAGCGATGCGCGTATTGATCCCTTCGCGAACCGCGTCCGCAGCAGTGCCGCAGGCGTAATAGACCATGCGACTGCGCGCGCGGCCATGGGTGATCACGACACTCCCCTTCACGCCAAGGAGGATCGCGCCGCCGATGCGCTCATAGTCAAGCTTCGCACGAATACGCGCAATCGCCGGTCGCATCAGAAGTGCCGCGATCGGACCGAAGGGCAGCCTGCGGAACTCCGCGCGGAACATGTCGGTGATGGTAGTGGTGACCCCTTCAACGAGCTTGATCGAAACGTTGCCGAGCACCGCATCACAGACCACGACGTCGGCCTCGTCAGATGCAAGGTGGCGCCCCTCAACGTTCCCCGTGAAGTTGAGATCGGCAAGATCAAGCAGTTCCGTTGCCCGCTGAATCCGCTGATCGCCCTTCCCTTTCTCTTCGCCGATCGAAAGGAGGGCAACGCGAGGATTCGGCACACCGAGCACACGCTCGGAGAAGACGCTCCCCATGTGCGCGAACTGATAGAGATTCTCTGGCGTTGCGTCAGGGTTTGCGCCAATGTCCAAGATCACGAGTGGCTTCTCGCGCAAGAGGAACTGCACCGCGAGGGCGGGGCGATCAACTCCAGGGAGGCGTCCGAGTCGCAAGACTGCCGCCGCCATGCCAGCACCGGTGTGACCAGCAGTAACGACTGCGTCGGCGAGCCCCTCGCGAACAAGATTCGTCGCAACAAGGATTGAGGCGCCCTTTCGCTCACGAAGCGCCTGCGCGGGGTGTTCATCCATGCCGATGACATCCGGGCCGTGCACGATGCGCGCATTCGCAGGGAGCGTGCCGCCAGCAAGTTTGAGCAGGAGCGGCTCATCGCCAACAAGGATCAGCTCGTCGTGTGGGTTCTCATTCGCCCAGCGAATGCCGCCTGGGACTACCTCTGCGGGACCGTGGTCGCCGCCCATTGCATCGAGTGCAAGGCGGACGCGGCCTGACGGCGCGGCCATGGGTTAACTAGGCGTCAGTTGGTTCCGTGTCCGGCGCTGGGCGTCGGATCACTTCGCGGCCCCGATAGGTGCCGCAGGCGAGACAGGCGTGATGCGCGCGCTTAGTTGCACCGCACTGCGCGCAGCGATCCATCGCCGGAATCGTGAGCGCATGATGCGCGCGACGATCTCCCTGGCGGGATTTCGATGCCTTTCGCTTTGGTACGCCCATCGCTGATGAACCTCGCACTCTCTGCCCTGAGGGGCATGACTTGGAGAGCGAAGCCTACCCGATCCGTCGCCCCTCGTCGCGGCGGGGCCTAGCCTCCCCTCTGCGACCTGGCCGCTGGGCTCACCCCTCTCGCTTCGGCTCCCCCTCTACGGGCGGGAGGAGGCGGCCCAGGACGGCGAGTCGAGGGTCAACCTCGTGCTGAGGGCAATCGGCGACAGGGTGTGCCGCCCCGCAGCGCTCACAGCGCTCTGGGCAGGGAGGGTCGCAGTGCAGAACCAGCTGACGGACGAGGTCGAGCCCTTCAATCGCGAGTCGACCGAGGTCTACGGAGTTCCCTGGTCCGAAGCGTTCCGTCTCGCCCGTTGCGAAGCGCTCCTCAACGATCTCTTCGTCAAGGGTCGCCTGGAGGTTGGCGCGTGCCGGAGCAAGGCAGCGCGCGCAGAGGCCCTCCTGAACGCCAGTTGCACTGCCAACAATGCGCACGCCACGATTCGTTCGATCGGCGCGGAGTTGTGCTTGGGCGCTAATACGCTCACCGCCAGAATCGCTCGCAACACTGAAGTGAGGGATTGGCGCACTCGCCCCTGACGACTGCGAGAGGAGTGGCGAGCAATCAATCAGGTGCAGCGGCTCTCTCACCCCTTCTGGCGTAAGGGGGGCCTCGTTGGAGTGACTCACCCGCCTGCTGGGTTGCGGCGTGCTGCCGCCGCCGTCAGCACTGGGATCACGGCGGGTGGAACGAGTCGTTCGAGTGGGCCGCCGTATCGTGCGATTTCGCGCACCAGGCGGCTCGAAGTTGAGGCGTGCTCTGGTGCGGTCATCAAGAAGAGCGTCTCAATCGACGGCGCGAGGAGTCGGTTCGCATGGGCCATGCGCAGCTCTGCCTCAAAGTCAGATCCGGCACGAAGTCCACGAATGATGACGCTCGCCCCCGCCTCTTCAGCAACGCGAACGGCAAGATTTGATGCGGCACGAATCTCAATGCGACTCGCGTCGGCACCGAGCCGCTCGCCGATCACGGCGCGGAGGAGCGCCTCGCGCTCAGCGAGTGTCAGTAGCGCCTCTTTTGTCGCATTGGGAAGAATCGCAACAACGAGCCGATCAACAACGCTCAGGCTGCGCCGAATCAGATCAACGTGGCCGAACGTGATCGGATCAAAGCTCCCCGGATAGAGTCCAACTCGTTCGCTCACGCTTCCTCCGTCTCTCGCACCTGCTCCGTCGCTCGCACGTGATCAACATCGCGTTCATAAAGCTCAACTACCGTCTCACCGAAGGTGAGGCTTCGCACCAATCGTAGACCGCTTCCCCCCTCGCGTGCAGCACCCTGCGCGGCCCCCTCCTTCTGCTTGCGACCAGAGAGGACGAGAAGCCCCTGCGCGGCGAGCGCTGAAGGGGTCGCCCCAAGCGCACGGAGAATGCTGCGTCGTACGGCGAGGTCGTCATAGGGAGGGTCGGCGATCACAAGATCAAAGACTCGTCCACTCGCCGCAAGAGAGACGGCGCTGCTCCCCGCATCGGCGACGCGCACCTCGGCTCGAGCAGCGAGATCGAGCCCAGCAAGATTCCGTCGAATCACCTCAGCGGCGCGGCGTGACAGATCAACGAAGAGGACAGACGCAGCGCCACGGCTGAGCGCCTCAATGCCCGCGGCACCACTCCCAGCGCAGAGGTCAAGGACGCGAGCGCCTGGGAGTCGTGGCTCCAGCACGGCGAAGAGCGCCTGCCGAACACGATCGGCGAAGGGGCGCGTCCCCTCCTCTGGTACCTCAATCAGACGGCCACCGAGTGAGCCAGCGATGATGCGCAGCCGGTTACTCATCGGGAGATCCTCACATCTGCCTCACTTCGTGCTGACCAAGATGTCGGTCGGCCAACCACGGAGATATGACTCAATGAGTGGCCGAGCCACGGCTCGGGGACGACCGATGCTGTCGAGCAGCTCTTCCGCGTCAGCGCGCGCAAGAACGGCGAGTGCGCGGTCCTCAGCGCGTGAGAGCGCCGCAATCCGGAGTGGCGGGAGGCCGCTCTGCTCTGTGCCGAGGACGTCGCCTTCACCGCGCAGCTCTACATCGCGCTCGGCAAGGAGGAAGCCATCGCGTGTTGACTCGATCGCCTGCAGTCGCGCCGCCGCCACCTCATCCTCGCTATCGCTCACGAGGACGCACCAGCCCTCACTCCCGCCACGTCCAACGCGGCCGCGTAGCTGATGCAGTGTGGCGAGACCGAAGCGGTCGGCACTCAGCACCACCATCACACTGGCGCGCGGCACATCAACGCCCACCTCAACCACCGTTGTTCCAACCAGCACATCGAGCCCTCCCGACGCGAAGGCGGCCATGTTCTGAGCGCGGATCTCTGGGCGCTGCCTCCCGTGCACCACACCGATGCGAAGCTTCGGGAGTGCGAGGGCAAGTAGTTTCGCCTCCTCCTCCACGCCCGCCTCTCCGGATCGCTCAAGGGCCTCACCAACAATCTCACCGACCGGCTCCTCACCTGGATCTTCATCACCGATTCGCGGCACCACCACAAAGGTGCCGCGACCAGCCGCCGCCTCGGCACCGACAAAGCTCCACAGCTTCTCAAGGTCACTGCTCCGTCGAATCGCCGTCCGAATCGGCTGGCGACCCGCCGGGAGTGCGCGCAGCTCAGAGGATGCGACGTCGGCGTAGAGGAGTTGCGCAATCGTGCGAGGGATCGGTGTCGCCGTCATTAGTAAGAGGTGCGGCTCCCCCTCCCCCTTTGCGGTGAGTTGACTGCGCTCCTCAACGCCGAAGCGATGCTGCTCATCAACCACCACAAGGCCGAGCGCCGAGAACTGCGTCGCCTCTGCGAAGAGCGCGTGTGTGCCGATCAGCAGTGATGCCGCACCAGACTCCGCAGCGGCGCGAACGCGTCGACGTTCTGGAGCAGAGAGGCTCCCGACTAGTAGCTCAACGCTGATGCCGAGTGGCGCAAGGAGTCGCTGCGCGGTGGCGGCGTGCTGCCGTGCAAGAAGCTCGGTCGGGGCGAGCAGCGCTGTCTGCCAGCCGGATGCCGCCGCAACCGCCGCAGCAACGAGCGCCACCGCCGTCTTCCCGGTTCCAACGTCGCCCTGGAGGAGTCGCAGCATCGGCTCTCCTCCCTGCAGATCCTCAAGAATCGCGTCAATCGCCGTCCCTTGATCACTAGTCCACTCAGACGCCGCGCCTCTCTCTGTGCCTGCCGCTGCGCCTACGGCGAGTGCCGAACGGATCGCAGACTCAATCTTCGTTCGCTCGGTGGTGCTCACCAGCATCTTCGGCGCACTCCCACGCGCGCGTCGGCGACGACGTCGTACCAGCGAGAGCTGGACGGCGAGGAGTTCGTCAAATGCAAGGCGGCGGAGCGCCGCGTCACGCTGATCAAACTCGTGAGGCCAGTGCGCCTCCTCTATTGCGCCGGCGAGCGTCATGAGCCCATGCCGCGCGCGGATCTCTGCAGGGAGCGGGTCGGTCAACGCAGCGCCGAAGCGATCGAGCAGCTCACGCACCGCGCGCCGGAGGCTCAGCGCCGTCACCCCTTTGGTGAGGCGGTAGATCGGCACGATGCGCCCCGCATTCACCGTTTCACCCCCCTCGACTGGGCTGAACTCCGGCGCCTCAAGTTGCACCCGCCAGCCGAGTGCCTTCACGCGACCGGAGGCGACGATCTCAAGGTTCGGGGTGAGACGGCGCTCAATGAATCGGCGCCCGTACCAGACCGCGTCAACAGCGCCGCTCTCATCGGCAAGGGTTGCGATCGTGCGTTGTACTCCACGTCGCCAGGTCTTCTCCACGCGCAGGTCAACCACTCGCGCGCGAATCGTTGCGGGGACTCCAGCGGTGAGTTCCGCAACTGGTGTGATCGCACGACGGTCTTCGTATCGGCGTGGCAGATAGAGGAGCAGTTCAGCGACGCTGGTGACACCTAAACGAGCGAGTCCACGGAGGAGGCTCGCCCCGCCCGGCAGGTTGAGCCCCTTGAGCGGCAGGCCGCTCGGATCGTCGCTCACTCCAGGCTCACGAGTACCCGCTCAATTGGCTGCTCACCTCGAGCGAGCTCCACCTCTACGCCACTGATCGCACTCCGTGCTGCAGCCGCCATCCGCTCTCCGGCCGCCTGATCAACATCCGCGCCGAGATAGAGGGTGAGGAGTTCTGCCCGCTCTCCGCTCAGCGCCTTCGTCAACGCCTCAAGATCATCTCCCCCTGTGGCAATGATGCCGTCAACTGGGTCGAGCGCCATCACCTCGCCTGAACGCACGCTCACCCCTTTCACCACGGCGTCGCGGACCGCCTCAACGATGCGGAAGGTGCGTGCCGTTGTCCGCGCACTCTCAAATCGCTTCGCCGCCTCGTCTGCGGGGAGTGACGGGTCCCATGTCAGGAGCGCCGCAATCCCCTCTGCGGCGTTGCGAGTAGGAACAACGGTCACGTTCGCCGCAACCAGATCCGCCGCTTGGCGGGCGGCAAGGACGACGTTGCTGTTATTCGGAAGGACGATCACATCCTTCTTCCCTGTTGCACTGATCGCAGCGGCGATCTCTGCCGCAGAGGGGTTCTCCGTCTGACCGCCATGAACGATCTGCGCGGCGCCAGCAGACTGCATGATTGTTGCCAGCCCGCGACCAGCTGCCACCGCAACAACCGCCGTCCCCTGCTGAAGCGGCGCCGGCGCGGCCGCTGATGATGCGCCGACCTTGGTTGAGAGGTCAGTGAAGGCTCCATGCCCAGTTGCGCGCTCAGCGCTCTGTTGATCCAAGTTTTCAATCGTCACGCCGCGAACCTCTCCATGAGCGATCCCATATGCAAGGATCAGATCCGGTTGCAGGTTGTGAACGTGCACCTTGCAGGTCTTGGCGTCCCCAGCAACGAGGACGCTCTCGCCGAGACCCTCAAGGTCGGCACGAATCTTCGCAAGGTCGAGCGGCGCGTCGCTCGCGTGCAGAATGTAGACGGTCTCATAGCCATACTCGCTTGACTCGCTAGTACCTGGCGCACTCCCTACATGCGGCGTCGCAACTGGCGTTGCTACCTTGATGCGCGAATCGCTCTCATCGCCAGTGGCAGATGGCACAACAAATGGAACGTCGGCGACCCCCTCAAGGATGAGCTGGAGTCCGGCGCCACCAGAGTCAACAACGCCCGCCTCACGTAAAACGGCAAGCAGGGTTGGCGTCTTATCAACGGAGACACGCGCCGACTCTGCGATCTTCAAAAGGAATGGGCGTAGCTCGGTGGCGTTTTCAATATCGGCGAGGGCACTCGCCGCCACCTCGCGCGCAACGGTGAGGATCGTCCCTTCGGTTGGCGTGGCAACGGCGCTGTAGGCGTGCAGGACGCCGATCGAGAGAGCGTTCGCAATCTCTGATGCGCGTGCGCGCTTACGACCACGGACCGCCTGTGGAAGACCGCGCAGAATCTGCGAGAGGAGGACACCAGAGTTACCTCGCGCGCCGAGGAGCGCGCCGCGCGCGACTGCCTCGCTCACCTGATCAATCGCAATGACCCCCGCGGCGAGGGTCGTCTCACCCTCAGCGATCGCCGCCTTCAGGGTGGCGAGCATGTTCGTTCCGGTGTCGCCATCAGGGACTGGGAAGACGTTGAGCGCGTTCACCTCTGCAACGCGCGACTCAAGCCGCTCAGCCCCCGAGCGGAGGGCGGCCATCAGCTCAACCCCATCCCAACTCTTCCTACTCATCGCGCCAGCCTCATGCTTGGGTCAGCACGGCTTCTGGGGCGCACGAACCGGAGGTCCTCCCCTCCGTTGCGTAGGCATTACCACTCAGCATTCCGACCTCCCTCAGCCCCCTTGGCCAGCCTCTCAGCGTTCCTGCTACGATACGGCACGATTGGCGGCGCGTCCCTAGCGGACGCCCAACTGACAGCAAGGAGAGCATATGGCCCGCTTCTGCGTCCTCTGCGGCAAGGATTCGATCTCTGGGTTTAACCCCCAGTCGGTCGGGATGAACCGCGTCCGTGCACACCGACGCTTCCGCGCCAATCTGCAGCCAACGATGGTGCTCTCCGGTGGGACGACCAAGCGCGTGCTCGTCTGCACCTCCTGCCGCCGAACGGCAACCAAGGGCGCCTAAGCCGCTCTCCGCTACGCCTTCGGGCGGAGCAACGCAACCGCCGCCCCCATCTCTGCCGCGCCAAATAGCGCCGTCCCCGCAACCAGCACGTCCGCACCCTGCTTCACCGCGTCCGCAGCGGTGCCAGCCTTAATTCCGCCATCAACATGAATCGGTCGCGCTGCCCCTAAGAGGAGACGGAGGGCTGGAATGCGCGCCGCAGCCTCAGGCTGATATGACTGGCCGCCAAAGCCAGACTTCACCGTCATCACCAGCGCAAAGTCGAGCTGCCCCACAAAGGCGGAGAGCGCATCCACTGGTGTTCCAGGATCTGCGGCAAGGCCGGCGAGCGCGCCAGCGCTACGGATCGACTCGAGGGTTGCGGCGTGACGCTCTGGCGCCTCCACATGAATTGCAACCGTCTGGCAGCCAGCCGCCGCATATCGCGGCGCCCATGTTGATGGGTTGCCGATCATCAGGTGCGCATCAAACGGCAGCTTCGTTGCACCGCGAAGCGCCTCAACCGTTGCGAGGCCGAAGGTGAGGTTCGGGACGAAGTGGCCATCCATGATGTCCAAGTGAATGCGGTCGACGCCAGCGCGCTCCGCCTCTTGCACCGCCTCGCGCAGTGCACCGAGGTCCGCGTTCAGGATGCTTGCCGCAATCTGTACGCCGCTCATGGGGCGTCACCTCCGCCGAGTGGATCAGATGGTGCGAGCGGCCCTGATGGGGCGAGTGGTGTAGGTGAACGGCGTCCCTGCAGTGCTGCGGCACTCGCAACAACGAGAAGTTCGCGACGGCGTGCCACTGCGGCCGGTGGTGGTGTGCCAGCACGTTCAGCGGCGAGTTGTCCGCAGGCGGCGCCCGCCTCGCGTCCACGATTCCTTCGCACGGTGACCGAGAGGCCAGATGCGCGAAGCTGCTCGGCGATCTCTTCAATCCGCTGCGCGCTGCTCTCCTGCCATGGGGTGTGCGCAACACTATTCATAGGGATGAGATTGACGTGTGCATCGCTGCCACGCAGTACCTGTACGAGCGCCGCCGCATCATCTGGGCGATCGTTAATCCCATCAATCATCGTCACCTCAAAGGTGGTTCGGCGTCCCGTTGTCCGTGCATGTGCAGCGGCGGCCGCCACCACCTCCTCCACCGGCCACTTCCGGTTTAGTGGGACAAGAAGATCGCGCAACGGATTGCGCGCGGCGTGAAGTGAGACCGCAAGGGTCACCTGTGGTCGCACCTGAGCGAGTCGGTTGATCCCTGGAACCACACCACTCGTAGAGACAACGATGCGGCGCTGTCCAATCCCGCCACGGAGTGGATCGGTCAGCCCGTCAATGGATGCAAGGACGGGATCAAGGTTCTGCAGTGGCTCCCCCATCCCCATGAAGACGACATTCGTCAGCTCTCGACCCTCGCCACGGAGGATCTGCCGAGCGAGTCGCACCTGGTCTTGAATCTCACCGGCGGTGAGGTTGCGGGTGAAGCCGAGTTCGCCAGTGGCGCAGAAGGGGCAGCCAACCGCACAGCCCGCCTGGCTCGAGACACAGATGGTTGCGCGCTCGCCGCGCCCACGTCGCGGGTCTGGCGGATAGCGCATCAGCACCGCCTCCACCTTCGCGCCGCCGCTCAGTGTGATCAGTAGCTTGGTGGTGGCGCCGTCTTCCACGTCCTCGCGCTCAACCGTCTCCGTTGAGTAGAAGCGTGCCACCGCGGCGAGCGTCTCCTGCGCTCGCTTACTTAGCGTCGTGACGCCAGCCCATGTGGTCGCATCTGATCGCCAGACCGCATCAAGGATCTGTGCCGATCGATACTTCTCTAGGCCGAGCTCGGCGACAAGTGCCGTGACTCCAGCGAGATCAAGATCGCTGATCGCTGGCAGGGGGGGCTTCGTCTCGCTCATGCGCTGATTCTCGCATGCGGAGTGAGCAGCTCAGGCCGACCACGAACGAGCTCCCCGCCACCCATGCGCCTGCCACCTGTTGGTGTCACCTGGAGGAGCGGGAGTGCGCCGTCCTGGAGGCCGAGCATGAGGCTCCCCTCATGAAGGACGAAGTGGCCAGCCTCTACCTGAACGTCGCGCCTCGGCTCTCCGACCTCATCCAGGATCAGCCGCTCGAGTGTCGGTGCGACGCTGACCCAGACCCCTGGCCAGGGACGATACGCGCGCCAGGCGCGATACGCGTCACCAGCGGTAAAGGTCGAATCGACTAAGCCATCTGCGCGGGTGAGTCGCTTGGTCAACGAAACGCCATCAGGCGACTGCGGCGTTGGATCTAGTTCACCTTTGAGATGCCGCTTGATCGTTGCAACGATCTCTTCACTCGCGAGCTCCGCGAGACACACTTCCAGCGCAGGGCTCTGCTCGTCTCCCTTCAGCGCGTAGCGCTGCACGCTGAGGAGCGGGCCAGTATCAAGCCCCACATCCATCAGGATGGTGCAGACACCCGTCTCGCGATCTCCTGAAAGGATCGTGGCAGGGATTGGACTTGCCCCGCGGAACTTTGGCAACAGCGACGGGTGCAGATTCAAGATGCCGCCTGGGAGCGCGTCAATGAGTGCGCCGGGGACGATCTGTCCAAAATCTGCGAGGAGCCCGACCTCTGCGCCGAGTTGCATCAGTGTCTCGAGTGTTGCCGCATCCCGCAGTCGACCTGTTTCCAGAAGGTCAAGCCCCTCCCCCCTCGCCCACTCCGCTACCGGTGTTGGCTGCGGTTCGCCGCTCCGTCCCGCAGCGCGCGGGGCGGCGCTGACAACGGCGACGATGTCGAAGTTCGGATCGGCGTGGACGGCGTTGAAGGCGGGTAGCGCAAAGGCGCCACTCCCGATCAACAGGATCTTGATCTCAGTGACTGTGGGCTCCCGCAACACGCGCGGCACGCTTCCGCCTCTTCGCCGCTGGACTCTCTGGATCCTCGTCAACCTCATCATCGTCGTTTACCGCAATAAGCTCATCGAGCGAATCGAGATAGTCGATGTAGAGCTTCCCCTTCAGATGATCCAACTCGTGCTGTACGGCACGTGCAAGGAAGCCGTGCTCGCTGAACTTGTATTGACGCCCATGACGATCCTGCGCCTCCACCCAAACGCGTTCACGGCGACTGATATCGGCAACGTAGCCAGGGATTGAGAGGCAGCCCTCAAGGTCGGTGATGTCGCCCTTGTCGCGCACGATGCGCGGGTTGACCAGCTCGTAGGTGCGCCCCTTCGCCTCTACAACCGCCACGTTGAGCGGCTCGCCAAGTTGCGGGGCGGCAAGGCCGACGCCAGGCGCCGCGCGCATGGTGTGGACGAGGTCTTCAATCAGGCTATGCAGCAACTTTCCGAAGCTCTCCACCGGCTGTCCGGGCATGCGGAGGCGCGGATCGCCCAGAAGCAGGATCGGCTTGACACTCATGCCAAGATTCTAGCAAGTACGAGCAGCCGCTTCGCGATGTGCGCCTCCGAGCGCGCTAGAGGAGCGTCTCTGGGTCAAGGTCCACGCTGATATCGCGCCCAGCCACTGCATGGACCAGCGGGAGGGGGTCGGCGACGCGAACGATGACATTTTCGCGCCAACGGCCCGCACGCTTTGGGACCCATGCAGGGATCGGACCGAGGAGGCGCGCCCCATCTGCTGTGCTGATCAACGTGCGGAGCTGGTCCGCCACCGCCACTGCACGTGCATGGGTTCCTCCCGCCGTGGTTCCTGAGACGGTGATCTTCGCCGTGCGCAAGAAGGGGGCGCCGCCCGCACTCTGACGCAACAGGATCTCTCGTCGTCGCCACGCGTCCACTGCACCACCACGTGCAAGGTCAACCGCCGCGACGATTGCTGGATCCTCCGGCCGATAGCTCTGTACCCAGGCACTCCCCGCCGTTGTACCGCGCCCGAGCCTCCCTGTTGCCTGCACGATGAGCGAGACGACACGTTCCGCCGCCCGCTCATCTGGGAGGAGGAGTCCGGTGTCCGCGGAGACTACGCCAACAAGCGCGAGGCGCGGAAGGTCGAGCGCCTTTGCGGCAAGTGCCGTACCGATGAGCAGCTGCGTGCGGCCACTACGGAAGGCGTCAAGGATGCGATCGCCTGCGCCGATCGCCGCTGCAGCATCTGCATCGAGGCGATCCACAAAAACCGCAGGGAGGAGTCGCTTCACGTCAGCCTCGAGTCGCTCAGTTCCACCACCGATTGCACGAACCCGCGCACTCTGACAGGAAGGGCAACGCGTCAGCGGCTCAGCAACAAGGCCACAGCCGTGGCAGCGCAGCAGTGAACCGGCGCTGTGGAGCACCAGCGGTCGCTCGCACGATGGGCAGGACTGCGCCGCGCCACAATCTCTGCAGAGGAGCGCCGACGCAAGACCGCGGCGATTGATGATCAAGAGCGCCTGCTCCCCATCACTCCAGCGCAGGCCCTCGAGAGCGGCGAGGAGTGGACGGCTGATCATTGACTTCCAGCCCTCTTCCAACTCACGGCGCATATCCACCACCTCAATCTGCGGCGCGGCCGTGCGCCCCTCAAGGGTGATGTGGCGCCATGAAAGCAGTTCAGCACGCGCGAGCGTCTCAATGGCTGGCGTAGCGCTGATCAAGATTACGGGCGCCTTCGCCGCATCACCGAGCATGAGGGCAGCATCACGCGCATGAATGCGTGGCATCCGTTCCGACTTGTACGCCGACTCATGCTCCTCATCAACAACGATCAGCCCCACTTCGTGGCTCAGCGCACCGATCGCCGTTCGGGTACCGACAACAAGGTGCGGTCCCGGCAGTGTGAGTCGCGCGTGCGCATCGAGCCGCTCGCCTTGGCTCGCTCCAGCGTGGATCAGTTCGGCGTCAACCCCGGTTGCAGCCAAGAGTGCATCAGCGGCTACCGCAACCTGTGTTGTCTCTGGGACGAGCCAGAGCACCGATCGTCCTGCGCGCAGTGTGCGCGCCACGACCTCTGCCGCAACACGACTCTTGCCAGACCCTGGTGGCCCATCAAGCAGCGTCACACCCACGCCAAGGTCCGCAGCGAGGAGCGACTCCTGTCCCCCACTCCACGCCGGCGTACCCGCCTCGTACTGAGCGTCGCTCGTCCGCCGATCTGCATGACGCCGTTGACGTCGACGCAGTTCGACGCGTACTAGGCCCAGCCCCTCAAGTCGTCGCACCGCACTCAGACCGCCAGGAAGATCCGCAGCTCGCACAAAAGGTTCCTCTGTCGCAGCCGCAGCCTCAAGGCGAGTGAGGAGTTCCAGCTGGCGGGCACCGCGTGGTGCAGGTTGCGCGGCTGCCGTAGCAGGGCGCTCTTGCAACGGGGCAAGGCTCGCGTACGCCTCCTGAATCACGCGCCCGCTGACTGCGCTCAGCTGCCATCTCCGTTCGATGCGTCCTTCCCGCTCCCCTGTTCGCAGCAGCGTGAGCAGTGCGGTGCGAGCACGACCGCGTGCGCCGCTCAGCCGATCAACCGGAGACCACTCCGCGGTGATGCCAGCGCGACGCTCAGCTTCACTCGGTTCACCAACGAAGCGCACCACCGCCTCAACCTTGTCGAGAAGTCCTGGTGGCAGCAGCGAGCGGAGGGTGAGGCCTGGCGGCGCACACCAGTGCTCTGCAGCACGGAGTGCCAACTGCATGCCGAGCGGACCGATCAAGACGCTCTCGCCGAGTCTCGCCTCAACACGCTTGAGCTGGAAGCCGTCTGGTGCGACGTAGTCACCAGGGGCTCCTACAACGATGCCAACGGCGCGTCGGCTACCGAACGGCACAACCACGCCATCACCAACAACGAGCGTGTCGCGCTCTGGCGGGAGGTAGTCATAGAGTCGCTCGCCTTGCGCGCCAGGAAGATCAACGGCAACGCGAACCGTTGCGGACGAACCGACACGCTGATTAGCTTGGGGCGTTTCGGCCCCGCTCACACCGTGATCCGGCGCTCCGGATGCTTGGCGCGTTCAGCAAGGACGATCTTCTCGACCTGCGCCGCCGCCTCTTCCGGGTAGCCAGTCTCATTCAGGACGAGATAGTCGTACTCCTTCGCGCGATCCATCTCCACAATGGCGCTCTTCGCGCGCGTCACAAGCTCCTCCGCCGTCTCCGTCCCGCGCCCAGCGAGCCGAACGGCGAGCGCCTCCGCTGACGGAGGCGCGATGAAGATCAGGATCGCCTCTGGGATTGCGGAACGGACGCTCCGCGCCCCCTGAACATCGATCTTCAGGATTGCATCTTGGCCACGCTCAAGCGCATCGCGCACCTCACTGCGCGGCGTCCCGTACGAGCGGCCGTGGACCGAAGCTGACTCAAGGAGCCCTGAGGCGGCGTTCAGTGCCGCGAAGGTTTCATCCGTATGGAAGTGATAGTGGACACCGTTCATTTCACCAGCGCGTGGCTCACGGGTGGTGCAGGTCACCACATAGTGGAATGTCTGTCCGATCGGACGACGGCGCAACTCATTGATGATGGTGTCTTTCCCCACGCCGCTCGGCCCAGAGATCACGATCACCTGCGTTCCCGCTGCACCTTCACGTCGCTGGCCTGGCATCAGCCCTCCGATCTCTCTCCGTGCAACCGTAGCGTATCAAGTGGGAGTTGCAGATCGGGTGGGAGTGGTGCCTCTAGGCGCATCAGCCGCCCATCACGTGGATGCGTGAAGGCAATCCTCCAGGCGTGCAGGAAGAGGCGCGTCGTCCCCTCAGGTCCGCGCCGACTCGTCCCGCTGCCGTAGGTGGGGTCGCCAGCAATCGGATGTCCAATCTCGGTTAAGTGGACGCGAATCTGATGGGTTCGCCCAGTGATGAGATCCACCTCAAGGAGCGTCCAGCCGGCGAAGCGCTCCTTCACGCGATACCCCGTGGTTGAGGCGCGACCACCAGCAACGACCGCCATCCGCTTCCGCTCTGATGGGTCGCGTCCAATCGGTGCCTCAATGCGCCCGACTTCGGCGGCAACGGGACCCTGCACGAGCGTGATGTACGTCTTCTTCACGCGGCGTGCCTTGAGCTGCGCCATCAGGCTCGACTGTGCAAGGTCACCCTTCGCAACAACGAGGAGCCCAGAGGTGTCCTTGTCGAGCCGGTGTACAAGACCGGGACGTGCCACGCCAGCGATGCCAGGGAGATCTTCCACGTGGTGCAGGAGCGCATTGACCAGGGTCCCTGTGGCATGACCAGGCGCCGGGTGCACCACAAGGCCGGCTGGCTTATCCACCACCAGGATGTCTTCATCTTCATAGACCACGCTGATCGGAATCGCCTCAGCCAGTAGTTCTGTATCCGCAGCTGGCGGGATGGAGAGGTGCAGCGTGCCACCCGGGACGAGCGTGCTGCTGGCACGCACCACAAGACCGTTCATCGTCAGTCGACCTTCACTAATCAGTCGCTGCACAAACGAACGAGAGAGACCACAACGATCGGCAACAAACCGATCAACGCGCTGACGCGCCGCCTCAGGCGGGATCGGCAGGTCAATCTCGCGTGGATCACTCATGGTGCGGCACAGGTTGATTCGCACGCCCGGCAAAGAGTGTTTGAACGAGCAGGAGGAGGATGCCGAGCGAGATCGCCATATCGGCAACGTTGAAGGTCCAGAATCGTGTTGCACCTAGACCAAGGTCAATGAAGTCAAACACGAACCCGTTCGCAAGCCGATCAGCAAGGTTGCCGATCGCACCGCCAACAAGGAGTGCTGTTGTCAGCGTCAGGAGCGATGGGCGCCTCCCACCTTCACGCTCGTGAAGGGTGACGAGGAGAAGGATCACGCCAATGCTCAGGAGCGCAAGGAGTGGCGCGCTCCCCTGAAAGAGCCCAAAGAGACCGCCTCGATTCTCGCTCCGAATCAGGCGCACTGAGCTGCCCAGCAGTTCAATAGGTGTACCTGTGGTGAGCAGGCTCGCCACCCACTCTTTGCTGATTCGATCAACAACGAGAACCGTGAGCGCAGTGAGTCCGAAGGCTGCCCGTCTCATTCGGTGACACGTCGAATAGCGAGCGTGGCCTCACCCGCCGAGAGTGAAACGCTTCCGCGCTGCCACTCGTCTCCAACTGGATCGCGGTCAACTTCTTGGATCTTCTGGGCGCCAACAGCGGTGGCGATCGCCGCCGAATGTGTGGCGAGTGGGGCCTGCGCGCCAGTAGCCTGCAACTCAATCCGATCCTCGCGCCGAAGGCCAGCCAGTTTCCGTAGATCCTGCACAGCGCGCATCAGCTCGCGCGCATCGCCTTCACTGATCAGATCAGGGGTGAGCGCTGTGTCCAGATCCACGACGAGTCCGTCATCCTCTGCCACATGCTGCCCTTCACGTGGCACCGCCTGCACCTCAATCTCATCCGCGGCAAGGTCAACACCAGCGATCCGCACCGCACCGTCGGCAAGGAACTCCACGGCCCCGTCGCGTGCCGCCTGCATCACCGCCTGCGTCGATCCGCCCAACCGCTTCCCCACCTTTGGCAGGAGCACCTTGACGCGGCGCTCAAAGAGTCCTGATGCATCGCCAACCGCCTCGACACTCTTCACATTGAGTTCGTCAGCCAAGATCTCGCGAAGTTCAGCTTCGTCACTACCGCTGACGCCAAGGACGACGCGCGCTCGAGCGAGCGGCTGACGTGTGCGAATGTTTGCTGCACTGCGAACGGAGCGGCCAAGTTCTGCGGCACGGATGATGCGATCCATTGATGATTCGAGCGCCTCATCTCGCCACGGCGCGCTCTCAGCGCTCGGCCAGTGCAGCAGGTGAATGCTCCCCGGCGCCTCCCCCGCGCGAATCGCCGCAGCGAGCGGCCGCTGAGCGCTGCCAACAACCTGAGAGACCCCTGTCGCGTCGGCGAGTCCTGCACTCGCAAGGTTGCGGTAGATCGCGTCGGTCAGGAAGGGGGCGATCGGGGCGGCGACACGCAGGAGCGTCAGCAGCGCCTGGTGCAGCGTGTCAAATGCGGCGTCGCGATCGGCGATCGGTGCATCGGGGGCGAACCGCTCTCTGGTGCGGCGGAGATACCAGGTTGAGAGCTCATCAATCCCCTGCTCAAGGCGTCGCACTGCGCTGTAGGCGTCGTAGGCGCTGAACGAGCGTTCGGCTGAAGCGGCAAGCTCCGCTGAGCGACTGAGGATCCAGCGGTCCATCACGCTTCGACCCTTCGCCGTTGCGCTGCTCCCCTTCGGCGTCCATCTGGCGGAGGCGGCCTGTCCAACGAGGAAGGCGTACACGTTCCAGAGGACGAGGAGTCGACGGCGCGTCTCATCCGCCGCCTCCCAACCGAAGTGCACGTTCTCCTCTGGCCGCGAGCCAACAAAGAGCCAGCGCATCACGTCGGCCCCCATGCGGTCCGCCGCCTCGTCGAACTCGATCGAATTCCCCCAGCTCTTATGCATCGCTCGCCCATCAGCACCAACCACAAGGGCGTAGCCGAAGACCGTCTTCGTTGGCTCACTGGAGGCCATCACCGTAGACATGGCGAGGAGCGAATAGAACCAGTTACGGAACTGACCGGGGAAGCTCTCCGTGATGAAGTCGGCGGGGAACCAGCGCTTCCAGTACTCAGGATCATCGCGGTAGCGCATCGTGGAGAAGGAGACGATCCCAGCGTCAAGCCACGGGTTCCCAACGTCAGGAACACGCGTCACCTTCGCCCCACACCCGCTGCAGTCAATCTGCACCTCGTCAATGTATGGACGGTGTGCCGTATGCCCCTCAAGCGCGGCTGCCCCAGCAGTTGCGCGACCCTCGAGATCCTTGCGCGAGCTGAGCACCTCAACCTTGCCGCACGCGGTGCATTCGTAGATCGGAAGGGCGAGACCCCAATAGCGCTTCTTGGAGATCATCCAGTCGCTCATGTTGCGTAGCCAATCGAGCTCGCGCTCGTAACCAAACTCTGGGAGCCAGGTGATGCGATCAACCACCGCCATGATCTGGTATCTCAGGCTCGCGTCGATCTCCGCCTTGGTCAACTGATCGCGCGGCTTCTCATAGAGCGGCCCCATGCTGATGAACCACTCATCAACGAGCCGGAAGACGAGCGGTGTTGCGCAGCGCCAGCAGTGTGGGTATCGGTGCGTGATCTTCTCGCGGCGCAGCAGGCTCTTTGCGGCGGTGAGGTGCGTAAAGACGTCCTCCGTCACCTCATGCCACTCGCGACCACTCAGGCTGCCAAAGCCATCAAGGTAGACACCGGACTCGTCAATCGGTGCGATCGCGGGGAGCCCTTCGGCTACGCCGAGCTTATGGTCGTCACTCCCGCATCCCGGTGCAATGTGCACGATGCAGGTCCCCTCTTCAGAGCCAACCTCGCTCCATCCGATCACACGGTGTGCCGCTCCGTCTGGGCCGAGCGCCTCACTCACCGCTGGGAGCGCGTCAAACGGCGCACGGTACTTCCAACCGATAAGTTCTGATCCCTTCCGTGTCTCAAGCAGCTTCGCGCGCGGAGCGCCGCCGCCGAGTGCTGCGGCTCGGCGCGAAGCACCAATCCAGAGCTTGCGGCCGTCAAACTCCACCAGTTCGTAGTCGAGCGAAGGCTGGACTGCGGCGGCAACATTCGCCGCAACGGTCCACGGCGTGGTGGTCCATGCAATGAGCTCCTCGCCTGGACGATCCACAAGTGCCAGGCCGAAGTAGAGCGACTGGTCTTCACGATCCGCATATCCCTCAGTCATCTCGTGCTGGCTGATACCGGTGCCGCAACGGGCACACCAGGGCATGCTGTCGCTCCCCTTGTAGAGCCAGCCACGCTCATGGCACTTCGCAAGGAAGGTCCAGATCAGATCGTTATTCTCATCAGAGAAGGTGAAGTACGATCCGCCAACCTCTGGCGTGCCGAGTCGTCCGATCAGCTGCTCTGCTGGGCCACTGACTGGGCCGTTCGCCCCGTTGATCGTGACTGGCGTCGCCGGATCTTTTGCGAGCGCGTCGCGCAACTTCAGCAGGTCTGCTGGATCGTTCCAGTCCATCCACATGCCGAGTCGAATCGACTGCTCCGTCTGCCGCGCTGCGTAGGTGAGGACGCGCTGCTTGCAGAGGCTGATGAATTCAGCGAGCCCCTGCTCCTCAATCTGACGCTTGGAGGTGTAGCCGAGCTCGCGCTCAACGTTTACTTCAACCCAGAGTCCCTGACAATCAAATCCCTGCTGCCAGCGCAGTTCGTGGCCGAGTGAGGCGCGAAAGCGCTGGAAGAGATCCTTGTACGTACGCCCCCACGCGTGGTGGACGCCCATCGGATTGTTCGCGGTGATTGGCCCATCTAGAAACGACCAGGCCGGACCCCCCGTCGTCTGTGCGCGCAGACGCTCAAAGACGCCCTCCTCCCGCCAGCGGTGGAGCGCCTCATGCTCAATGCCGATCAGATCTGGACGGGCATCCACAGGGTTGAACATGCTACGGAGCGTGCCACGCGCGTCCCTGCATGGCAAACGGAGCGGCCACTCTTCTCCTGCCGAGGCGCTATCGTGCTGGTGTGAGCAGTACGACGGTCTCCCCTCGCTTCTCCGCCTTTGCTGCCGCCCTCCTCTCCGCCCTCGTCCCCGGGCTCGGCCAGGCCTACCAACGCCGCTGGCGCGCCGCACTCACCCTCTTCGCGCCACCCTTCCTCCTCCTCGCGGTGGTTGGCGGCCTCTTCACCGCAGATGGTCCTGCAGGCCTGCTCGGCCTCCTCCTCTCACCGATCGGCCTCAGCGCTGCAGGCATCCTCAACCTGCTCGCCGCAGCTTGGCGCGTTGCGGCGGCCGTTGACGCGTGGCGGAGTGCACTGACGCGCGGCACAGGAGTGCGCCCACTCCTCCTCTCTAGCGCTGGCCTCGCAACGACACTCGCGGTCAGCCTCTGGATTCACCTCCTCGCTGGCGGCTACGTTGCAACCGCATCGGCACTCGTCGGCGGAATCTTCAGCGGAACGGGTGACGTTGACGCAACGCCTGGCAGCAGTGAACCTCCAAGCTGGAACGGGACGGAGCGGCTCAACGTCTTGCTCATTGGAATTGACCAGCGACAGGGTGAGAAGAGTTTTAATACCGACACGCTGATCGTCGCAAGCGTTGATCCAACGAAGGGCTCCGTCACCATGTTCAGCATCCCGCGTGACACGGTGGATGTGCCAGTCCCAACGAGCGCGCGCGGACTCTACGGTGCAACTTATGGCAACAAGATCAACTCGTACTACAGCTCGGCAAAGGGAAACCCTGACACCTTCCCGAACGGTCCAGGACAAGCCCTGCGCGAACTACTCGGCGAGCTCTACGGCATTCGTATCGACTATTCCGTTATGGTGAACTTCAGCGGATTCCGCGAGATCGTCGACACACTCGGTGGTGTGCGCATCACCACACGCAACCCAGTTGTAGATGAGACCTACCCCGCTGGCGCTGGCTATCTTCGCCGCATCAGGATGCCGGTCGGCGTACGGACGATGGACGGACAGGAGGCGCTGATCTTCGCGCGATCCCGACACGGAAGTTCTGACTTCGGCCGAGCGGAACGCCAGCAGGAGGTGATCGCCGCCGTTAGAGCACAGACAGATATCCAGGCGATCACAGCGAACCTGCCGAGCCTTGCGACAACGCTAGAAGGCGCGATTAAGAGCGACTTCCCGCAGAGTGACCTGCCGCGACTCCTGGAGCTGCTCGGTCGCATTGGAAACTCCAGCATTAAGAGCATCGTCTTCACTCCACCCACCTACCAGACAGTTGGCAGCGATGCGCGCGGTTACATCCTTGTCCCAGACGTTGAGAAGATCCGCAGCGCGATCGCGGCGGCATTCGCCGCAGAGCCAACCCCGGACGAAGTAGAGGGGGAGGCGATCCTCCGCGAGGCGGCACGCATCTGGGTACTCAACGGGACTGGCCGACCAGGAGAGGCGGCTACCTTCGCCGCACAACTGGTGCGCGCTGGCCTTGAGGCGTCGGCTCCGCTCGGCATCGTGCCGGAGGAGATCGGACTCCTGAGCACTCGGCTGATCGTCTACAACGGCGCAGCGCTGCGCATCCCGGTCACTCTCGCTCTCATTGAGCGAACGATGGGGATCAAGGCCATTCAAATTGATGACCCGAGCGTCACGGTAGATATTGAAGTGATTACTGGCGCCGACCTCTCATCGATCGGCGAGTAACAACGTACGGCGAGTAGCGACGCGATCGCTCGTTACGATCGGCTCTTTGGCGCTCCATAAATCGGGGTGAGCCAGTGGGCATACTCAGGAACTCGGCCCTGGACCGCCGCAAAGTACCGCTCCTGGATCCTCTTCGTGACTGGGCCGATCGCACCAGTCCCGATCGCACGATGATCCACCTCAATCACTGGCGAGATTTGTGCCCCAGTGCCACAAAGGAAGAGCTCGTCACCGATATAGAGCTCGCTCCGGTCAATCGATCGCTCAGCAACCTTGATCCCAAACTCGCGGGCGATCTCAATCACCGCAGCACGCGTGATCCCTTCAAGGATGTCGTCGTTCGCGCCTGGGGTGATCAACGTTTCACCACGCAAGAGGAAGAGGTTCTCCGCTGAACCCTCCGAGACCTTCCCCGCCTCCGTGAGGACGATCGCCTCGTCGTGACCATTCAGCATCGCCTCGCTCTTGGAGAAGGCGCTATTCACGTAGTTCCCCACCACCTTGGCTCGTGCCGGAATCGCAAGGTCTGTAGTGCGCCGCGTGGCCACGGTGGCACAGCGAATCCCATTATCAACGTCAATGTAGTTACCAAACGGGATGGCGATCACGTAGAAGTTGTTTGCAAGTTCGTGCAGGCGTACGCCGATCGCCTCGGTGCTCTTGTAGACGCTCGGGCGAACGTAGACATCCTCCTTGTAGCCGTTCTTCTGGAGGAGCTCAACGATGATCTTCCGAAGCTCCGCAACCTCTGGAAGCGGGTCCATCATCAAGATCTTGCAGGAGGCGCGAAGGCGCTCAAGGTGCTGGTCCAACTTGAGAGCGTAGAGCTCGCCCTGCTCAGCGTTCCAATAGGCGCGAATTCCCTCAAAGGTTGCTGTTCCATAGAGGAAGGCGTGCGTCATGACGTTGACCTTCGCGTCCGCAAGCGGGCGGAACTCGCCCTCGAAGTATGCGATCGCGTTCTTCGTCTCGTTCGCCATCTCAACCTCCTATGCCCGCAAGGTGCTTGGCGGCACTAGCGCCGCGTTATGAAGCAGCCTACGCGACGAGGCGCAGCAAGGCAACGACTGCGGCTGCCACGGCGACCGTGGCGATCAAAAGTGCGCGCGCGCGCTCGGGAACGCGCGGGCTGAGTCGTCCTCCCGCAAAGCCCCCCGCAGCGGCACCGAGCCCTGCGGCGAGCAGTTCAGACGAAGTGATTCCCGCGCCGGCGGTGGACGCTGTAGCTAAGTTCGAGAGGACGCCAATCACACTCGATCCAACGATCACGGCCACGCTCGTAGCGGTTGCCGCTTCAATGCGCATCGGCCCAAAGCGACGAGCGGTCGGAACAACGAAGACGCCACCGCCAATCCCGAGTGCGCCACTAAAGAAGCCACCCGCCCCTCCGCCAAGGAGGAGCTGCCCTGTCCGGTGTTCACTTCGCTTCGTCGCTACAGGACGATCAGGGAGAAGTGCGTCGCGTGCCACCGCCACGGAGATCAGAGCGAAGATCAGGAGGAGCGGCTCCTCTGGGAGGCGCTGCGCCGCAACGCCACCGAGCGCTGAGCCGATAAACGCGGCAGGCGCCAGTGCCAACAGCGCGCTGCGGTCAATGAGGCGACGCCGTGCTGCGGGGAGGAGCCCAGCGATCGCGCCAACGAAAACGGCGGCGAGGCTTAGCGGCGTTGCGGTTGAGAGCGCCACTCCAGTCAAGAGGAGTGCTGGCACGATGATGATTCCCCCGCCGAGCCCCGCGATCGTTCCGTAGAGGGCCGCCACGGCCGTGATGGCCGCGATCAGCACCACGAGGTGCTAGCCGAGGTGCTGCGGAGCGTACGGAAGGAGTGCCATCTGACGTGCGCGCTTGAGCGCCGTCGTCAGTTCGTGCTGATGCTGCGTGCAGTTCCCCGTCTTCCGTCGTGGCTCAATCTTCGCGCGATCGGAGATGAAGCGGCGTAGCCGATTGACCTCCTTGTAATCGATCACGCCGCGCTTATCGCCACAAAAGGAGCAGGTTCGACGGCGTCGCGCCGCACCGAACTTGTCATCACGCTTCTTGAATCGCTTTGGTGCCTCAGCCATGTTGCTCTCCTCTCAATATCTACAGGGTTGGATTAGAAGGGGAGGTCGTCGAGATCACTCGGCGCCGCCTGTGAGCCACCATCTGTGGCGGCTGCCGCTGGTCGCGGTGCCTGCTCGCGGGCAGGTGCCCCACCTTCGGACTCTCGCGGTCGATACTTCAGCAGCTCGAACTCGTCGGCAACAATATCGAGGCTCACCTGCGTGGTTCCATCCTTCGCCTCGTAGGTTCGTGCTTCGAGTCGACCGGTGACAAACACTTCATGTCCCTTGCGCAGGAACTCAGCAAGCTTCTCCGGACGAGACTTCCCTGCATCAGCACCGGCACGACCGAAGATCGTGACGCGATACCAGGTGGTCTTATCTTCGCCGCCCGCCGTTCGTGCTCGCTCGCTCACCGCCACGCGCATTGAAAGGCGAGGACGATTCTGGCTGTCAAAGGCGAGTTCGGGATCCGCGCCGAGGTTGCCGATCAGTGTGATCTTTGCAAAAGTCATCGCTCGGCCTACTCGACGGCGGCTGGAGCGGCGTCGCTCTCAGCTTCGTCGATGAACGAATCGGCAGCGGCTGCTGCTGCGGCGGCATCGGCCGCCTCCTCTTCCAGCTCATCGCTGATCGCAGAGGCTGGGCGCTCGTCGCGGACGACAAGGTGACGCAGCACCTCTTCGGTGATCAGGAGGACGCGCTCAATTTCAGCAATTGCCGAAGCGGGCGACTCAAAGAGGAAGATCTGGTAGATACCGTCGCGGCTCCCCTCAATCTCGTACGCCATGCGGCGTCGTCCCCATGGGACGTTCTTGAGGATGGTGCCACCGGATTCGGTGATTGAGCGAACGGTTCGCTCGAGGATCGCCTTGCTGCGATCTTCTGCAACGTCTGGTCGCAGAATCATCATGAGCTCATAACGGCGCATTGCGCGCTCCTTCCTATGGA
>JACCDP010798030.1_pt1 | contig 24442 bp, 22 predicted proteins | sample 7445841 | NCBI WGS metagenome assembly JACCDP01 (sample SAMN15323441, study PRJNA562643) | freshwater metagenome | isolation source: river surface water | place: USA:Blue River Watershed | collected 2017-08-17
AGCACCCTCAGCCAGACCCGCAACGCACTGGACAACCGACACGGTCTGCAAGCGTTCATCTTCCTGGCGTTTGGCATCTATTTCACCTGGTTCTGGCACAACGGCCAGACCCTGGCCATGAAAACCTGGCACATCCGCGTCGTAGACCGTGAAGGTCAGCCGCTCACGCAGGCGCGCGCCCTGTGGCGGTATGTGCTCAGCTGGGTGTGGTTTGTCCCTCCCCTGGCTGTTCTCTACCCCTTGCATCTGCCTGCCGGCGAATCCTCTGTACTGGTCTTGGGTTGGGTGCTGGTCTGGGCACTCCTCAGCCGCTTTCAGCGAGACCGTCAGTTCTGGCACGATATCTGGGCTGGCACCCGGCTGGTTCACCTTCCCCCGCAATCCTGAGTGTCTCTTTGGGTCGCACGCCTGGGTTCAGGGTGTTGTCATCCAAGCCAGCGACAATGCCTGTATGGACTCTCACCACGTCAACCCTCAAAAGCAACGTCGCGGTCTCAACCGCATCCTGCACGCCGCCGGCTACTCGGTGCAAGGTCTGCGTGCGGCCTGGCATGAAACGGCCTTCCGGCAGGAATTTATGCTTTCGCTGGTCTTGCTGCCCATCGGGCTCTGGCTGGCGAATAACTGGGTTGAGGCCGCATTGCTGCTGGGCTCGTTGATGCTGGTGCTGATCGTGGAGTTGCTCAACACCGGTATTGAATCCGCGATCGACCGCATCGGCCCCGAATGGCACGATTTGTCCAAACGCGCCAAAGACATGGGCAGTGCTGCCGTGCTGTTGAGCTTGCTGCTGTGCGTGGGTATCTGGGGCAATGCCGTGTGGCACAAGGTCCTTGCATGACGCCCAATTTTTCCTTGTGCGTGTACTGCGGCTCACGCCCAGGGGTTGATCCGCACTACGCGCAAGCGGCTCGCGACGTGGGTGCCTGGATCGGTCGACATGGCGGCCAACTGGTGTACGGCGGCGGACAGAACGGGCTCATGGGCATCGTCGCCGACGCCACCACCGCGGCGGGTGGATCGGTGGTGGGCATCATTCCGCAGTTCATGGTGGAACGTGAATGGGCGCGACCGAGTTGCGATGAGTTGCACATCGTGAGCACCATGCACGAGCGCAAGCAAATGATGGTGGACCGGGCCGATGCGTTTGTGGCCCTGCCCGGTGGCATCGGCACCTTTGAAGAATTTTTTGAAGCCTGGACCTGGCGTCAACTGGGCTACCACAACAAGCCAGTGGGGCTGCTGAACCTGGGGGGCTACTACAACGACTTGCTGAAGTTCTTACAGAGCAGCGTGGCAGAGGGCTTCATGCAGCAGAACCACCTGCAACTGATCACCCACCACACGTCGGTGTCACCGCTGCTCTCCACCTTGATTGAATCGGCCGGGTTTTCCACCGCAGCCTTTGCGCGCGAGTTGTAACTGGCTGGATCGCCGAAACAACCTTAAATGGCGGTGTCGTCCAACTCACCGGTGCGGATGCGAACCACCCGCTCGACCGGGGTGACGAAGATTTTTCCGTCACCGATCTTGCCCGTGCGGGCGGCACGCACGATGGCGTCCACGCAGTGGTCCACATCGGCCGATTTCACCACCACCTCGACCTTCACCTTGGGCAAAAAGTCCACCACATATTCGGCACCACGGTACAACTCAGTATGGCCCTTTTGACGGCCAAAACCCTTGACCTCGGTCACCGTCAGGCCCGTCACGCCACATTCGGCCAGGGCCTCTCGCACTTCCTCGAGTTTGAAGGGTTTGACGATCGCGGTGATTTGTTTCATGGGTGTTCCTGGAAAAGGCCCGACCTCAGGCCCTGTATTTGCTGGTAATAGGATAACGCCAATCCTTGCCAAAACTGCGGTGGGTCACGCGAATGCCCACTGGGGCCTGGCGGCGTTTGTATTCGTTCAAGCGGATCAAGCGCGTCACCTTGTCCACATCTTCCTGCCGATAGCCTGCGGCCACAATCTCGGCAGCACTCTGGTCGTCTTCCATGTAGCGCGAGAGGATGGCGTCGAGCACCTCGTAGGGCGGCAGACTGTCCTGGTCTTTCTGGTCCGGCCGCAACTCGGCGCTGGGCGGGCGGGTGATGATGCGCTCGGGAATGGGTTCGACGCCCGTGCCATAAGGGTCGTGGCGGTTTCGCCAGGCCGCGAGCCGATACACCACCGTCTTGGCCACATCCTTGATCACGGCAAAGCCACCGGCCATGTCGCCATACAGGGTGCAGTAGCCAGTGGCCATTTCGCTCTTGTTGCCAGTGGTCAGAACCAGCGAGCCGAATTTGTTGGACAAGGCCATCAGCAGCGTGCCACGAATGCGGGCCTGGATGTTCTCCTCGGTGGCGTCCAGGGGCTTGCCCTTGAAGTCCTCGGCCAGGGAGGTCAGGAAGGCCTCGAACTCGGGCACGATGGAAATCTCGTCGTACCGCACCTTCAGGCGCTCGGCCATCTCGCGCGCATCGATCCAGCTGATATCGGCGGTGTAGGGGGACGGCATCATCACGGTGCGCACACGGTCTGGGCCCAGGGCATCGACAGCGATGGCCAGCACCAGCGCCGAATCGATGCCCCCGGACAAGCCGATGAGGGCACCCGGAAATCCGTTCTTGCCAATGTAGTCGCGCACACCGAGCACCAAGGCGTGCCACAAATCGCCCTCTTCGCTGCCCTCGGGTTCAATGGCTGCTTGCAGCTGCAAGCCCTGCGGCCCACGCTGCAGCATCACATCAAACGAGGATTCCTGGAACGACGGTGCACGTCCTGCCAGGGTGGCATCCGACTGCAGTGCAAACGAGCGGCCCTCAAAGACCACCTCATCCTGCCCTCCCACCAAATGCGCGTAGACCAGGGGCAAACCACAGTCACGCACACGCTCGGCCATGGTGTGTTCTCTCTCCCCACCTTTGCCAATATGAAATGGCGACGCGTTGATCACAGCGAGCAATTCAGCACCGGCAGCTCGCGTCTCACGTGCAGGTTGTTCAAACCACGCGTCCTCGCACACCAGCAGGCCCACCTTCACGCCTAGAACCTCGAACACACACGGTTGATCGCCTGGCGTGAAATAGCGTCGCTCGTCGAAGACCTGGTAATTGGGCAGTTCACGCTTGGCATAACGGGCCACCACCTGGCCTTCACACAACACGCTGGCCAGGTTGTAGCGGCGAGGGACCGACACCGAGCGACTGCGCTCATCGCTGCCCGAGGGATGCCCCACCACGACGTGCAGGTCTTTCAGACCGGCCAGCGCCGTGGCGATCGAATTCAGGGCATGATCACAGGCTGTGATGAAGGAAGGCCGCAGGAACAAGTCCTCGGCGGCGTAGCCACACAGCGAGAGTTCGGGGGTGAGCACCAGGCGCACACCCCGGGCGTACGCAGACTTGGCGGCATCGATGATGCGCTGGGCATTGCCCGCCATGTCACCGACGACAAAGTCCAGTTGAGCCACGCAAAGTTGAAGAGTCATAACAGGCATGCAGGAAAACGTCAGCGATTATGTCATCCGCACCGGGTTGCAACCGTGCGATGTCAGCCCGTCCGAGTGGGACGCGTTGCTGGCCGAACAGGATCAACCGACCCCCTTCATGCGGCATGCCTACCTGCAGGCGCTGCACGACAGTGGCAGCGCCTGTGCCGACACGGGCTGGCAACCTGCTTTTGTTGGACTGTGGCGGGACAACGCTCTGGTGGCCGCCTGTCCGTTGTATCTCAAGGACCATTCTTACGGCGAATATGTGTTTGACTGGGCCTGGGCCGATGCCTACCAGCGCCACGGCCTGCGCTACTACCCCAAGGCCTTGATCGCGGTGCCGTTCACGCCGGTACCGGGCAGTCGGCTGCTGGCCCGGGACGCTGAATCACGCCGACGGCTGTGTCAGGCGGTACTGGCGTGGTGCGAACAGTCTGAACTGTCCTCGCTGCACCTGCTCTTTGCCAGCGAAGCGGATCTGCAGGCCACGCAAACCCTGGGGTGGATGCAGCGCCAAACCGTGCAATTTCATTGGCAACGCCAAGGACTGCGCGATTTTGACGACTACCTGGCCAGTCTGACGCAGGAAAAACGCAAAAAAATCCGCCAGGAGCGTCGGCGGGTGCAGGAGGCCGGCGTCAGCTTTCGCCATGCGCGCGGCACCGATATTTCAGCGCAGGATTGGGCCTTCTTCTACCAATGTTACGAACGCACCTACCTGGAGCACGGCAACCGCCCTTACCTCCAGCCTGGGTTCTTCGCCGACATGGCCCGTCACCTGCCCGACCACTGGCTGCTGTTCACGGCGCAACGTGACGGCCGGGACATCGCCTGCAGCCTGATTGGATTGCACGATGAACCCGGTCAGCCACGGGTTGCGTATGGACGCTACTGGGGCGCCCTGGAACGGGTGGATTGTTTGCACTTTGAAGCCTGTTACTACCAACCCCTCAACTGGTGTCTGACCCAGGGGTTTGACCGGTTCGAAGGCGGCGCACAAGGCGAGCACAAAATGGCCCGAGCGCTGTTACCGGTGAGCACACACAGCGCACACTGGCTGGCACACCCGGGTTTTGCCCAGGCGGTCGAGAATTTTTTAGAGCGTGAGGAAACTGGGGTCTCGCGCTACCTGGAGCATTTGCACGAGCGCTCACCGCTGCGGCGCGGCTGAACGCGCAAGGACATGCAAGGTGTGGGCATGGCCCGCACCGCGTCGCCTCCTTCAATGCAGTCAGGCTTCTTTGATCGAGGCGGCGTAGTTCTCCATACCCTCTCGCACTTCCTGCTTGGCGGCCTCGGGGCCGTCCCAACCCAGCACCTTGACCCACTTGTTGGGTTCCAGGTCTTTGTAGTGCTCGAAGAAATGGGCGATGGTCTTCAGACGCAAGGGGTTCAGGTCTTCGGGCTTTTGCCACTGGGTGTAGATGGCCAGAATTTTGTCGATGGGCACAGCCAACACCTTGCCGTCCATGCCAGCCTCGTCTTCCATGCGCAGGATGCCCAGGGGGCGACAGGGCACCACCACCCCCGGAATGAGCGGCACCGGGGTGATGACCAGCACGTCCACCGGATCGCCGTCACCGCTGATGGTTTGGGGCACATACCCGTAGTTGGTCGGGTAATGCATGGAGGTGCTCATGAAGCGGTCCACGAAGATGGCGCCGGTTTCCTTGTCCACTTCGTATTTGACCGGGTCGGCATTCATCGGAATTTCGATGATGACATTGAAGGTGTCGGGAGCGTTCTTGCCAGGCGTGACGTTGTACAGAGCCATGATGAGTCAGTGAGGATGTGTAAAAAGGATTGCGATCTGTCAGGATTAACCCTTATTTTACTTTCACAAGCCTTGCGGGAGACGGTGAACAGCCTCCGATTGACGTACATTTCGCCCGTTGGCCAATCTGCCTACGGCATCGCCCGGGTTAGAGGAAGCAACGCAGCGGTGGTGCCATTCAACCCGTTGACGTTGCACCACCCGATGAGAAACCACTCAAGGAGATGCTATGTCAGGGAATTCGGCGCTCATGTTTGCGCTAGCGTGCGGGGTCATCGCCGTCATTTACGGCTTTTGGGCTCGCTCTTCCATCCTGTCTCTCAGCGCCGGCAACGCCCGCATGCAGGAGATCGCAGGAGCCATCCAACAAGGTGCTGCGGCCTATCTGGCCCGCCAGTACCGAACCATTGCCGTGGTGGGCGTGATCCTCGCGGTGCTGATCGGCGTATTTCTCGGCACCACCACCGCCATCGGCTTTGTGGTGGGCGCCGTGTTGTCGGGTGCTTGTGGCTTCATCGGCATGAACGTGTCGGTGCGTGCCAACGTGCGAACCGCCCAGGCGGCCACGCAGGGCATTGGCCCGGCGCTGGATGTCGCTTTCAAGGGCGGCGCCATCACTGGCATGCTGGTCGTGGGCCTGGGTCTGCTGGGGGTGGGACTGTTCCTGATATGGATAGGTGGTGTTGCCAAACCCGACACCGCCACCCTGAAACCGCTGCTGGGCCTGGCCTTTGGCTCTTCGCTCATTTCCATCTTCGCCCGTCTGGGCGGTGGCATCTTCACCAAGGGCGCTGACGTCGGCGCCGACCTGGTGGGCAAGGTCGAAGCCGGCATCCCCGAGGACGATCCGCGCAACCCGGCTGTCATTGCCGACAACGTGGGTGACAACGTCGGCGATTGCGCTGGCATGGCCGCCGACCTGTTCGAAACCTATGCGGTGACGCTCATTGCCACCATGGCGCTGGGCACCCTGATGGTGGTGGGCGGTGGCGCCAATGCCGTCATCTACCCATTGCTGCTGGGTGGCGTTTCCATCATCGCCTCCATCATTGGTTGCGGTTTTGTGAAAGCCAGCCCGGGCATGAAGAACGTCATGCCCGCCCTCTACAAGGGGCTGGTGGTGGCCGGTGTGCTCTCGCTGATCGCCTTTTACTTTGTGACCACCCTGATGTTCCCCAACGGGGTGGAGCTCGCGGGCGGTGCCAAGGCCTCGGCGATGGCGCTGTTTGGTTCCTGCGTGGTGGGCCTGGTGCTGACCGCGGCCATGGTGTGGATCACCGAGTACTACACCGGTACCGATTACGCGCCGGTCAAGCACGTGGCGCAGTCATGCACCACGGGTCACGCCACCAACATCATCGCCGGCATCGGCGTGTCGATGAAGTCCACCGCCTGGCCGGTTATCTTCGTGTGCCTCTCCATCCTGGCTTCGTACAGCCTGGCGGGCCTGTATGGCATCGCCATCGCTGCCACGGCCATGTTGAGCATGGCCGGCATCATCGTGGCCCTGGACGCCTACGGCCCCATCACTGACAACGCCGGTGGCATTGCCGAAATGGCCGAACTGCCCGACAGCGTGCGCGATGTGACCGATCCGCTGGACGCGGTGGGCAACACCACCAAGGCCGTGACCAAAGGCTACGCCATCGGCTCCGCCGGTCTGGCCGCCCTGGTGCTGTTTGCCGATTACACGCACTCGCTGCAAGAGCGCGGCATCACCGCTTCGTTCGACCTGAGCAACCCCAAGGTCATCATTGGCCTCTTCATCGGCGGTTTGATCCCTTACCTCTTTGGCGCCATGGCGATGGAAGCGGTGGGCCGCGCCGCTGGTTCGGTGGTGGAAGAAGTGCGTCGCCAGTTCCGCGAGATCAAGGGCATCATGGAAGGCACGAGCAAGCCCGAGTACGGCCGTGCCGTGGACATGCTGACCACCGCGGCCATCAAGGAGATGATGATCCCCTCTCTGCTGCCGGTCATCGTACCGATCGTGGTGGGCCTGGTGCTGGGCGCTGAAGCCCTGGGCGGTCTGCTCATGGGCACGATCGTGACGGGTCTCTTTGTGGCCATTTCCATGTGTACCGGTGGCGGTGCCTGGGACAACGCCAAGAAGTACATCGAAGATGGCCATCACGGCGGCAAAGGCAGCGAAGCCCACAAGGCCGCTGTGACCGGTGACACCGTGGGTGACCCCTACAAGGACACGGCCGGTCCTGCCGTGAACCCGCTGATCAAGATCATCAACATCGTGGCGCTGCTGATCGTGCCTCTGCTGCCCGCGGGCACGTCCACCAAGGCGGCCACAGCCCACGGGGCCACCCCGCCTGCCGTGGTGGCTCCGGCGGCGGCTGATGCGGCACCCGCAAATCCGGCTGCACCGGCAGCCTCGCAAGCCGCTGCCGCGCCGGCTGCGGCCCCTGCTGCGGCCAAGTAATCCAGCGCTCGCTGGTCAAAAGCCCGCTTCGGCGGGCTTTTTTGATGGTCAAGGACACGGTTGCTGGATGAGGGGGGTTCTCCTTGAGCCAGCGCTGCGAGGGGGCTAAGCCCCCATCGCTCACCACCCCCAGCGACCCAGGCAGAATAGAGGGCATGTCCGAGCGCATCATCCCGCTTCTCGACCAGCGCCACCAGAGCCTGGCCATGAAGATTCCGACCACCCCCCTACCTGGGGAGGGTTTGCTGCGCGACCAACTGCATCGCCCCCTGCGTGACTTGCGCATCAGCGTCACGGATCGCTGCAACTTCCGCTGCAACTACTGCATGCCCAAGGAAGTCTTTGATTCGCAATACACCTACTTGCCCCACGGCGACTTGCTGAGCTTTGAGGAAATCACCCGGGTGGCTCGTGTGTTTGTGGGACTGGGTGTGCGCAAGCTGCGACTGACCGGGGGCGAGCCCTTGTTGCGCAAAAACCTGGAAGTCCTGATTGAACAACTCGCCGCCCTCAGAACACCCGATGGTCAGCCCCTGGACCTCACCCTGACCACCAACGGGTCGCTGTTGAAACGCAAGGCCCAGGACCTGCGGCGCGCTGGCTTGCAGCGTGTGACCGTGAGCCTGGACGGGATCGATGATGCGGTGTTCCGCGCCATGAACGATGTGGATTTTCCGGTGTCCGATGTGCTTGAAGGCATCGCGGCGGCACGCGATGCCGGCTTGGGGCTGGATGCCCACGGGCGCTTCAGCCATTTGAAAATCAACATGGTGGTCAAACGCACCACCAACCTGGACCAGATTCTGCCTATGGCGCGGCATTTTCACGGCTCGGGGATGACGCTTCGCTTCATCGAGTACATGGACGTGGGCACCACCAACGGCTGGCGCATGGACGATGTTCTGCCCTCCGCCGAGGTGATCCGTCTGTTGCAAACCGAATTTCCACTGGTGGCATTGGAGCCCTCTGCACCTGGTGAAACGGCTCAGCGCTGGGGCTACGCCAATGCGCTCGGACGGCACGACCCGGCGCTGGGCGAAGTGGGCGTGATCAGCAGCGTGACGCAGGCGTTTTGTCACGATTGCAACCGCGCCCGCCTCTCCACCGAGGGCAAGCTGTATTTGTGCCTCTTCGCAGGACAGGGGCACGATCTGCGTGACCTGCTGCGCAACCAGGCCACCGACGAACAGTTGAAGGCCGCCATCGGCCAGGTCTGGCAACAGCGCGACGATCGGTATTCCGAGTTGCGTGGTCGGCACACCCCGGGCCCAGCGGCGCCGCGACGCGTGGAAATGAGCTACATCGGCGGCTGAGGGCGCATGAACACACCCGCACTGGATCGACACAACATCACCGGTGTGATTCTGGCGGGTGGACGTGGCACCCGCATGGGCGGTGTCGACAAGGGCCTACAGGAATTCTCTGGCCAGCCTTTGGTGTGGCATGCCTTGCAGCGACTTCAACCCCAGGTGGGATCGGTGATCATCAATGCCAACCGGCATCTGACGCGCTATCAGCAATGGGGCGTGGAGGTGCATCCCGATCCGCTGGAGGACTTCCAGGGGCCCTTGGCCGGATTTCTGATCGGCCTGCAAGCCGCCCGCACCTCTCACGTGCTGACCGTGCCCTGTGATTCGCCGCGTTTTCCGCTCGACCTGGCCCTGCGCCTGCTGACCGCCATGCATCAAGCGTCGGCTGACATTGCGATGGTCAGTGCCCCGGAGGTCGATCGACATGGCAGGCGGGTGTTACGGCCCCAGCCCGTGTTTTGTCTACTGTCGGTTCAGTTGCAGCACTCCCTGCAAACCTTTCTGGCTGCGGGCGAGCGCAAAATCGACCGCTGGACGGCACAACACCGCACCGTGCTGGTACCCTTTGATGACCCGCAGGATGACCCTGCAGCCTTTGCCAACATCAACACCCTGGCTGAACTCAACGCCCTCCCCGCTGCCTCGTGACCCCCATGAAGTCTCTGGACGAAATCGCCGCTGCCTTGCAAGGCTATGACCCGCAAGCTCTGAGCGTGCCCCATGTGCTGGCGTTTCTGGATCAGCTCATCACGCCCCTCTCTTTCCAAGACGATCAGGAGTTGCCGATTCCACAGGCGCTGGGACGAGTCTTGGCCTGTGATGCCATCTCCCCGGTGGATGTGCCGCCTCATGACAACTCGGCCATGGATGGGTTCGCCTTTGAGGGTGCCGCGCTGGCGTCTTCCCACGAATTGCGGTTGCGGGTTGTTGGTACTGCCCTGGCCGGCGCGGCATGGCCTGGCACGGTCGGTGCAGGCGAGTGCGTGCGCATCATGACCGGGGCCATCATGCCCCAGGGACTCGACACGGTGGCACCGCAGGAACTGGTGCAGATCGAAGGCGACACCATCACCGTGCCCCCCGGTCGATTGCGTGCTGGCGACAACCGTCGTCTGCGCGGCGAAGACATTCGTGCGGCCTGCGCCGCCTTGACAGCCGGTCAACGCCTCTCACCGGCTGCGCTGGGGCTGGTCGCCAGCCTGGGACTTCCCACCGTGCGTGTCAAACGCCGGTTGCGTGTGGCGTATTTCTCCACCGGCAACGAAATTTTGAGTCTGGGCCAGCCACCCCGTGAAGGCGCCGTGTATGACAGCAATCGCTACACGGTGATGGGACTCCTTGATCGGATGGGTTGCGAGATGATCGATCTGGGCGTGGTGCCTGATGACCCTGCCCTCCTGCGCAACGCCTTCACCCAAGCCGCGAATGAGGCCGACGCCGTCATCACCAGCGGCGGTGTGAGCGTGGGCGAAGCCGACTACACCAAGGCCATGATGCGCGAACTCGGCGATGTGGCGTTCTGGAAAATTGCCATGCGCCCCGGCCGTCCCATGGCCGTGGGGCGAATTGGCTCATCGGTCCTGTTCGGCCTGCCTGGCAACCCGGTGGCGGTGATGGTGACATTCCTGGCCTTTGTGCGGCCAGCGCTGCTGAAAATGATGGGCTGTGTGAACCCAACGCCCCCCCTCTTGCAAGCCGCCTGCACCGAGGCCTTGCGCAAGAAAGCCGGCCGCACCGAATACCAGCGTGGTCTGGTCACGCGCAATGCGCAAGGTGTGTTGCAGGTCTGCACCACGGGCAACCAGGGCTCAGGGGTGCTGAGCTCGATGGTGCAGGGCAACGGTCTGATTGTGTTGCACCACGAACAAGGCGATGTCCGCCCCGGAGACACCGTCGACGTGATGATGTTCGACGGTGTGATCTAGGCCTACACGGCCAGACACTCAGGTTTTCATGTGTACCGGTTCATGCACCTCGGTGTGTGGGCTGAGTTGCTGGTCTTCCACCACCGTCTTGATCGCACCCGGCGTGCTCTTGCGCGCAAACAGGGTGTACATGGTGGGCACCACGAAGATGGTCAGCAAGGTACCCAGCGACATCCCGCCCACAATGACCCAGCCAATTTGACGACGGCTCTCGGCGCCTGCACCGGTGGCCAGTGCCAGCGGTATCGCCCCCAGCACCATGGCACCGGTGGTCATCAGGATGGGGCGAAGACGCAACGTGGCAGCTTCCTGCACCGCCTCGAGCATGTCCATGCCCTCCTGGCGCAACTGGTTGGCAAATTCGACGATCAAAATACCGTGCTTGGTGATCAACCCCACCAAGGTGATCAAGCCAATCTGACTGAACACATTCAAGGTACCTCCCGACACACGCAAGGCCCACAAGGCCCCCACCATGGAGAGAGGCACCGACAGCATGATCACCATCGGATCGATGAAGCTCTCGAACTGCGCGGCCAGCACCAAAAAGATGAAAAACAGCGCCAGCACAAACACGATGGCCAGTGACCCCGAGGACTTGGTGAACTCACGCGAAGTGCCATTCAGGTCGGTGTAATAACCAGGCTTGAGCACCTTGCTGGAGGCCTGCTTCATGAAAGCCAGCGCCTCGCCCAAAGAATAGTCTGGAGCAATATTGGCCGTGATGGAGGCACTGCGCCGTTGGCTGAAGTGGTTGAGTTCGCGCGGCACCACCACCTCACGGATCTTGACCAGCGCAGACAGCGGAATCATGGCGTCATTGCGGCCACGCACGAATATTTTCTCAATGTCGTCCGGTGTATCACGATCACTGGGCTTGGTCTGCACCAACACATCAAACTGTTCCCCCTCCCGCTTGTAGCGGGTGACCTGGCGTCCACCCATCATGGTTTCGACTGCGCGGGCAATGGCATCCACGGGCACGCCCATGTCCGCCGCGCGCTCGCGATCGACTTCCAGGCTGATCTCGGGTTTGTTCAACCGCAGATCGGTATCCACGCTCACGATACCCGGGTTCTTGGCGATTTCTTCCTGCAGAGCACGCACCACACCGGCCAGGTTCTGGTAACTGTCGTTGGTGAGTATCACGAAGTTGAGCGGACGCTCACGAAAACCCTGTCCCAACGAAGGGGGCGTGATCGGGAAGGCTGTCACGCCCGGCAGAGTCGAGATCATCGGGGTGATCTCACGGGCGATTTCCAGCGTGGAGCGCTTGCGCTCCTCCCAGGGCAGCGCGCGGTAAAACACATTGCCCTGTGCCACGGTGGGGTTGCCCACCACGGTGAACAACCGATCAAACTCGGGAAAGCGCGAACCCATCCGCTCGATGGCCTGGGCGTAGCGCGTGGTGTAGTCCATGGTGGCGCCATCCGGTCCGTTGATGACGGTCAGGATCACGCCACGGTCTTCCAGCGGCGCGAGTTCACTCTTGGCCGACTTGAACAAAGTCCAGGTACCGCCTGCAGCGGCCAGCATCACCGCCACCACCAGCCACCGACGTGAGAACTTCAACCGGCCCATCTGCGCCGTGGTCAGGGTCCAGCGCAGGACGCTGCCGTAGCCGTTGGTGATGCCCACCAGCACCTTTTCCATGGTGCGATCGAACCAGCCCGGATTGTCGACGTGCTTGAGCAATTTGGAGCACATCATGGGTGAAAGCGTCAGCGCCACAAAGCCCGAGACAATCACCGAACCAGCCAGCGCCAGGGCAAATTCAGCGAACAGCCGGCCGGTGCGACCCGGGGTGAACGCCAACGGGGCAAACACCGCTGCCAGGGTGAGGGTCATGGCCACCACCGCAAAACCAATTTCCTTGGCTCCGCGGATGGCGGCCTGAAAGGGTTGCATGCCGTCCTCGATATGGCGATAAATATTTTCGAGCACCACGATGGCGTCATCCACCACCAGACCAATTGCCAGCACCAGCGCCAGCATGGTGAGCGAATTGATGGTGAAGCCAAAGAGCGCCATCAGCGCAAAGGTGCCAATCAGCGACACCGGGATCGTGACCAGCGGAATGATGGACGCTCGCAGCGTGCGCAGGAACAGGAAGATCACCAGCGCCACCAGCACCACCGCCTCGAGGATGGTCTCGTAGACGGCCTTGATGGAGCGGTCAATGAAGATCGAGTTGTCATTGGCGATATCGATCTGTATGCCTGGGGGCATGCCCTCCTTGATACGCGGAATCATGGCACGCACCGCCGCACTCAGGTCAAGTGGGTTGGCGGTGGCGTTGCGGATCACACCCAGCGTGATGGCTTCGCGACCATTCAGACGTGTGGCCGTGCGCTCGGACAAGGGTCCTTGCTCGACGCGCGCCACGTCGTTGATACGCACGGGCATGCCGTTGACCAACTTGATCACGATCTGCCTGAACTCGGCCGGTTTTTGCAGGTCGGTGGAGGCCGTCACATTGAACTCGCGCAATTGGCTTTCAATGCGGCCGGCGGGCACCTCGAGGTTGGAGCGTCGCAAGGCGTCCTCCACGTCCTGCGTGGTGAGCTTGAAGGCGGCGAGTCGATCAGGGTCGAGCCAGATACGCATGGAATATTTGCGTTCGCCGAAGATGCGCACATCCGACGCCCCCGGCGCCGTCTGCAACATGGGCTTGGCAATGCGGTTGGCCAGGTCAGAAATTTCCAGGGCGCTGAGCGACTCGGAACTGAAGGAGAGCCAGATGACCGGAAAGGCATCGGCCTCAACCTTGGATATCACCGGCTCGTCAATGCCTTGCGGCAAACGCTGTCGAACCCTGGACACTTTGTCCCGCACATCGGCAGCGGCGGAATCCGGGTCGCGACTGAGCACGAAGTTGACCGTGATCTGGCTTTGCTCCTGGCGGCTGATCGAGGTGATCACGTCCACGCCTTCGATCCCCGAGAGCGAATCCTCCAGGACTTTGGTGACCTGAGACTCAATGACCGTGCTGGAGGCGCCGAGGTACTTGGTTTCAACCGTCACCACCGGGTTGTCGATCTTGGGGTACTCGCGCACATTCAAGCGCGTGAAGGAAACCCAGCCGATCAGCAAAATCAGCAAGGAGAGCACCGTCGCAAAGACGGGGCGCCGGATCGATATTTCAGGCAATTGCATGGAAACTCCGATCGAACGGGATCAGCGCGCGGGTGACGGTGTGGGAGCGCTTGACGCGTTGGGCGCCGCACTGGGGGCTGCACGTGGGCCAGCACTGGCGGCAGCAGGTGGGGGACCTCCTGCGCCAGCGGGGGGTGCAGCACCGCCAGGAGCACCGCCAGGAGCACCACCCGGAGCACCCCCTGGTGCGCCACCACCAGGGCCGCCTCGGCTCATCTCAACGATGCGCAGAGGCGTTCCATCTTTTTGCAGGCGTTGTTGCCCGGCAATCACCACGGTATCCCCCTCGGACAATCCCTCAAGAATCTCGACCCGTCCCGGACGGCGAATGCCCAGCTTGACCTCCACCCGCTGCGAGACTTGTTGAACATCGGGCGGCAACGCAGCTGCGCTGGCCACCTGCGAAGGACTGACGGCACGGATCACGAACTGACGGCCACCCTGAGGCACGATGGCCTCTTCGGGAATGGACAAGGCGTCTGGTCGCACCTCAAACACGGCGGTCACGCGGGCAAACATACCGGGGCGCAGAGGTCCGCTGCCTGGCCCCTTGGCGGGTGCCACGATAGCCCTGGGTTCCGGACATCCAGGCACTGAGGCGCTCGGCTTGATATCACCCTGAGCCGCAGGCGTAGCCGGAGCAGGTGCGGGAATGGGGGGGCGTTTTGCAGAGGCGGCGGCAGAGTTTGGCGCAGCGTTGGGGCCACCGCCCGGGCGAACCGGTTCGCCCGACTGGTTGGCCAGGACGGCACGTACACCGATGGACCGGCCGTTGGCATCGATCAGAGGATCGATGGCCTCTACTTGCGCCTTGAACATGCGATTGGGCAAGGCATCGAGTTGCATCTCCACCGACTGACGCGGCGTGATCTTGCCCTGGTAACGCTCGGGCAGGCGGAAGTCGACATACAGGACGCTGATGTCTTCCAGGTTGATCAGGTCGGCCCCGTCTTTGACATAGTCACCGATGTTGACGTTGCGGATACCTACCAGACCCGAAAATGGCGCCACGATGCGCATTCGGTCCAGTCGCGCACAGGACAGCGCCAGTTGCGCCTGCGCCACTTGCAAGCTGGCTGCACTCTCGTCCAGCACTCGCTGGGCCACGAAATTTTGCGCCACCAATTCCTGGTTCCGCTTGTGGTTGGCCTGCGCAATGGAGACCTGGGCCAGCGACTGTTGGACTTCGGCGCGCTGTAGGGTGTCGTCCAGTTGCACCAGGGTTTGCCCCGCCTGCACGGACGTCCCGTCACGGAAACCCAAGGTCATGATGCGTCCCGCCACTTCGGGACGAAGCATGACGTTTTGGCGCGAGCGCAGGGTCCCCACCGCCTGAGCATCGTCACGCAAGGTGAGTTTCTCGACACGGGCCACCTCCGCCCCCACGGCGCGCGGCGCACCGGGTGCACCGGGTGCACCGGGTGCACCTCCAGCACCTCCAGCACCGGGCGCACCGCCAGCGGCCACGGGAGGTGAGGCAGGGCGCTTGTTTTGGTACCACCAGGCCGCCGTGGAAGCGGCCCCGATGCCCAAAACAGCCACGACGGAATAGACAATCTTTTTAGCCATATCGGAGAAAACTTCGCGTAATTTGGGAGTGCAACTGCGCAATGTAACAGTTGCAGGCCCATTTGCGATCGATTCCGGCCCTGGCGAGGGTCTTGAAACTGGAGATTTACACAACCGACACGTGCCCTGCCGCGCCCCGGTTGGCCAGGGCGTCAGCCCGCTCGTTACCCGGGTCTCCGGCGTGGCCCTTGACCCAGTGCCACCGAATCTGATGCCCGTGCCCCTGAACCAAGTCGTCGAGTGTTTGCCACAGTTCGACGTTTTTGACGGGCTGCTTGCTCGAGGTACGCCAGCCCTGCACCTTCCACTTGTGGATCCACTCGGTGATGCCCTGCCGCACATACTGACTGTCCAGGTACAGCTCGATGCGACACGGTCGCTTGAGAGCGCGCAAGGCCTCGATCACGGCCAGGAGTTCCATGCGGTTGTTGGTGGTGTGGGGCTCGCCGCCCCACAGTTCTTTTTCGTGGGTGCCAGCCTGCAGTAAAGCGCCCCAGCCACCCGGCCCCGGGTTGCCCTTGCAGGCACCATCGGTGTAGATCACCACTGTGTTGAGTTCGTTCATTCGTCCGATGCTACACGCCCCGAGCCTACGCTGGTCACGGCTGGCACGCTGGAAGAACGTGCAGCCCGCCAACCCGGTTGGATGAGGCGCATGCCATGCACGCGCTTGGTGGCCACCAGCAAATAGACTGCACCCAAAATGGGCCACCAGCGGTCGCCGGCCGCGTCCATCCAGGCAAAGCGCTCCAACCAGCGGCCTGACTCCACCGCTGGACGGTAGCACCCAAACCGCCCACCCTGGATTTGCATGTCCAGCAAGTTCATCCAGTCGCGCAAGCGCCAATAGCCAATGAACTCGCCCGCCTGGGGCAAGAACCCACTGTTGAAACCCAAACGCTGTCCCCAGTGAGCGCGGCGTTGCCGCAATCCCCACAGACTCGCGGGATTGAAGCCGCACACGACCAGCTTGCCCTCAGGGACCAGCACCCGATGAACCTCACGCAAGGTGGCGTGCGGATCCTGGCTCAATTCCAGCGTGTGTGGCAGAACCACAAGATCCAGCGATTGCTCGGGGAACGGCAACGCCGTGGGGTCCAGCACGAGGTCGGTATGACCTGGCACGACTTCCTCAGACCCCACCCAACGGTGCGGCATGCGGTTGGCGCGCAGACTCTCCAGCAACGGCATGCCCATTTGCAGGGCATGAAACCCGAACAAATCGGCGACCACCCGGTCGAGTTGCTCCTGCTCCCAAGCCAGCACGTATTGGCCAGGAGGGGTATTCAACCAGGCATCCAGGCTTTCGATTTCTATAATCCGAGAATCCATGAAACTTTTACCAGTCCCTGCCTTCTCTGACAACTACTTGTGGTTGTGGCAATCCGGCACGGATGCCGTCGTGGTGGATCCAGGCGACGCCGAGCCGGTGCTCAAGGCCTTGTCTCAGCAGAAAGCCACTCTGCGCGCGATTCTAGTCACACACCACCATGCTGACCATGTCGGTGGCGTACAAGACCTGCAGGCCGCCACGGGTGCTCGCGTGCTGGCTCCTGCCGCGGAAGGATTGAGCTTTCCCCACGAGTCGCTGAGCGGCGGCGACACCCTAGAACTGTTGGGTTTAAAGCTACAGGTGATCGATGTGCCCGGCCATACGGCGGGCCACATTGCCTACTGGATTCCTGCCTCGCCCCTGGGTCCCGTGCTCTTTTGCGGCGACACCTTGTTCTCGGGCGGGTGTGGGCGCATTTTCGAAGGTACGCCGGCCCAGATGCTGCAATCGATGGACACCCTGGCCGCGCTGCCCGCCGACACCCTGGTGTGTTGCGCGCACGAGTACACCCTGTCCAACCTGGCATTCGCCAAAGCCGTCGAACCAGACAATGCCGCCTTGCTGCAATACGACACAGCCTGTCAGGCCATGCGTCAGGCGGGCCGCCCCACCCTGCCATCCAGCATCGGGCTGGAACGCCTGGTGAACCCATTTTTGCGCTCGCGCGAACACAGCGTTGTCGAGGCGGTACAACGCCACGATCCCGCCGCCCGTGACGATGTGTCGGTATTTGCTGCCTTGCGCAGCTGGAAGAACAACTTCAAATGAACAACAGGATCTGGTGGGTCTGCCTGGCGCTGTGTCTGAGCGGTTGCGCGTCGCTGGCCCCCAACACCCCTGTTGCCCCTTCAGCAGTTGTCCCTGACCCAGCACCCGCCGCCAACACAGCACCGGCGCCCAGCCAACTGCTCCCCCTGTCCCCTGAGCAACCCCACCAGACAGCGGTGACACCGCTGACGCTGCCACGGGATTTGTGGGAACGCATACGAAGTGGCTTTGCCATGCCGGACTTGCAAACCGACCTGGTGGACGACCGTGTGCAGTGGTATGCCGCCCGCCCCGATTACATCGCTCGCATGACCGAGCGTTCGAGCAAATACCTCTACCACATTGTTGAAGAGCTCGAACGGCGGCAAATGCCCACCGAACTCGCCTTGCTCCCCTTCATTGAAAGTGCCTTCAACCCGCAGGCCGTCTCCAGCGCCAAGGCCACCGGCATGTGGCAATTCATGCCTCGCACGGGCAAAGACTTTGACCTCAAGCAAAACGTGTTTCGAGACGACCGACGCGATGTGATGGCGTCCACGCGCGCCGCACTGGACTACTTGCAGAAGCTTTATGGCATGTTTGGCGACTGGCATCTGGCCCTGGCCGCGTACAACTGGGGCGAGGGCAATGTGGGCAAGGCGATTGCGCGCAACCAACGCAATGGACTGGGTGGTGGTTACACCGAATTGTCCATGCCGATGGAAACCCGGTTCTATGTGCCCAAGCTGCAGGCCATCAAAAACCTCGTGGCCCGACCAGGCCAGTACAACCTGAGCTTGCCCAACATCCCCAACCACCCCTATTTTCAGAGCGTACCCTTGCCACGCGACATGGACGTCGCGGTGGCTGCCAAGCTGGCCGCCATCTCCCTGGAGGACTTCAAGTCGCTCAACCCCTCTGCCAACCGCCCAGTGCTGCTGGCAGCGGGCACCCCGCACATTCTCCTGCCCTGGGACAACGCCGAGACCTTTCAACAAAACTATGAAGCCTTCTCGGGTGGGCAACTGGCCAGCTGGACCGCCTGGGTTGCCCCCAGCACGCTCAAGGTGGCCGATGCTGCGAGACGTGCCGGCATTTCCGAGGACGAGTTGCGCCGAGTCAACAACATTCCCCCTCGCATGCTGATCAAGGCGGGGTCAGCGCTGCTGGTACCCCGCAGCGCCCGCATGGACGAGGACGTGAGCCCTGAACTGGCAGACAACGGACGACTCGATCTGACCCCTGAAACCGGGCAACGGCGCATCGTGGTGAAAGCCGGCAAAAAAGACACCTTGGCTTCTCTCGCCCGGCAGTACAAAGTCACCGAGGCCCAGATCTTGGAGTGGAACGACCTGCGACCGCAGGCCAAACTGCAAGCCGGTCAGGCAGTTACGCTGATGGTGAGCAGTGCACCTGCCTCTGCCCGCAAGGGGAACAAGTCACGCAGTACCCACAAATCCACGCAACTCGCCAAGAGCAACCCAGCCCAGTCCCCACACACGCCCCGCGCTACCGCGAACACGCGTGTCGCGAAACACTGATCCCGTCTCAGGCGGAGCGTCGATCGGCCAGCGCATGGGCAATCGTGCCCAGATCGACATACTCGAGTTCACTTCCAATCGGCACACCACGCGCCAGGCGCGTCACCTGCACGCCGCGACGCTTGAGGGCCTCGCCCAGCACATGGGCGGTGGCCTCGCCTTCGGCCGTGAAGTTGGTGGCCAAAATGACTTCCAGCACCACGCCATCATCAGCTCGCTCGAGCAAGGCTTTCAGGCCGAGTTCGCGAGGACCCAGCCCATCGAGCGGATTGAGCGCACCCATCAGCACGAAGTACAGACCACGGTAGGAATCGGTGCGCTCAATGGCGGACTGATCGGCCGGAGACTCCACCACGCACAGGCGAGTGGCGTCACGTTGAGGATCCCGACAGGTGGAGCACAGCGGGCTTTCCGTGAAGGTGTGACAACGCTCACAGTGCTGCACCGCTGCGGCGGCCCGTTGCAAGGCCTGGGAGAGCAACTGCGCACCCTCCCGGTCGTGCTGCAACAGGTGGTAGGCCATGCGCGAGGCCGACTTCACCCCCACGCCAGGCAGGCGTCGAAGGGCCTGTATCAGGGCCTCCAGGGCATGGGCCTGGGTCATGTCCTCAGAACGGGAGCTTCATGCCACCGGGCAGGCCGGGCATGCCGGCAGTGAGTTTGCCCATTTTGTTCTGACTGGTCTCCTCGGCCTTGCGTGCGCCGTCATTGAAAGCGGCTGCAATCAAGTCTTCCAGCATGTCGCGATCGTCACCCATCAGGCTGGGGTCGATGGTGACGCGCTTGACCTCGTGCTTGCAGGTCATGAGGATGCGGACCATGCCGTTGCCGGCTTCACCCGTCACTTCGATGAGTGCCAACTCATCCTGCGCCTTCTTGAGGTTGTCTTGCATGGCCTGGGCCTGTTTCATCAGGCCGGCGAGTTGTCCTTTGTTGAACATGGTCGAGTGCTTTCAAAAAAACTAAAGGGGCTTGATGCTGCCTGGCACGATGGTGGCGCCAAAGTCATGCATCAATTGCTGAACATACGGGTCATCAAGGATGATGGATTCTGCCTCACGTTGACGCAGCGCCGCCAGGGCCGCCTGGCGCTTGGCTGGGCTGTCCATCACGCGGCCGATCTCCACCTGGAGCGTCACCGCGTGGCCGGCTTGGGCCAGGGCACGCTCCAAGCGCTCCCGGCTGTTGGCGCTGTTGAGTGACTCGCGTTCAATGCGAAGCAACCAGGTGTCGCTGTCACGGGCCACCAACTGCGATTGCAGGGCCAATTCGCGGGCGAGTGCCTGAATCTGATCAGCCGCCACCATCGACTCCACCAGCGGTTGCCACACATCCCCCTCGGGGGTATTGGGCACGGCTTCGATCGTCCTGGTGGACCGTGGCGGTGCATCGGCGTCCAGGGTCGGCGAATGGCGAACGGGCACGGCCACCAAGGGTTCGCTGGCCTCTTCTTTCCATGGCGGTGATGCCTGACCCGTGGGGGGTGTCGCGGCAGGTCCGGGGCGACGGTTTTGCGGGGGATCGACCAGAACTTGCCGCGGCTGGACGGGCATGTCGCGCACAGGCAAGCGTTGACCCGCGGGGGTGCTGCCTGGGGCGGGAACATGGGTGGCGTGACCGGACGAAGCTGAGACGGTAGGGGGGGACGATGCCGCGGGCGATGTGGCGGGTGATGCAGCAGTCAATCTAGCGGCAGGGGGAACCGGGGGGGCCAAGGGTTTCGCCGCAACGGGTGCAGCGGACGACACCGTGGTCGCCCGACTCAATTCAGAATTTTTTTTTTCGGCTCCAGAGCCTGTCGACGGCGTCTGGAAGGCCAACAAGCGCAACAACACCATGGTGAGGCCTGCGTATTCATCCGGCGCCAGACCCAGCTCCTGTCGCCCTTGCAAGCACAGGCTGTAGAGCAGTTGCGTTTCGTCCGCGGGCATGAGTGCCGCGAGTTCGGTGAGCCGAACGGCTTCGGGATCCGGGTCTTGGGCAGCAGGGGATTCACCGCGCGCAAGCTGCAACACCGCCATGCGCTGCAGGACCCAGGCCATGTCCTCGAGGGTGCTGGCGGCGTTCAGGCCCGCATCGCGCAAGGCATCGCACAGCGCCACCACCTGGGCACCATCCCCCTGGGCCAGGGCTTCGATGAGTGACAGCACGCGGCTGCGATCGGCCGTGCCCAGCATCTGACGCACCGTGTCCTCTTGCAACTGACCGGCTCCATAGGCGATGGCCTGGTCGGTCAGAGACAGGGCATCGCGCATGGAGCCGCGAGCGGCACGCGCGATCCAGCGCAGGGACTGGGTGTCGGCGGGTATGTTCTCGGACTGCAACACCCGGGTAAGGTGTGACAGCACCGTTTCAGGCGCCATGGGGCGCAGATTGAATTGCAGGCAGCGAGACAACACCGTCACCGGCACCTTCTGCGGATCGGTGGTGGCCAATACAAACTTGAGGTACTCAGGCGGCTCTTCCAGCGTTTTGAGCATGGCGTTGAACGCCGTGTTGCTCAGCATGTGCACCTCGTCGATCATGAAGACCTTGAAGCGCCCCTGCACGGGCTTGTACACCGCCTGTTCAAGCAATTGCTGCACCTCGTCCACGCCGCGGTGGGACGCGGCGTCCAGTTCGGTGTAGTCGACAAACCGGCCGGCATCGATGTCAAGACATGCCGCGCACTGGCCGCAAGGCGTGGCGGTGATGCCCTGCTCACAGTTGAGCGACTTGGCCAGGATACGCGAGACCGTGGTCTTGCCCACCCCTCGGGTCCCCGTGAACAGGTACGCATGGTGAAGACGCTGAGAGGACAGCGCATTGGTCAGGGCCTGTACCACGTGATCCTGCCCCACCATGTCGACAAAGGTCTTCGGTCGGTATTTACGGGCCAGGACAAGATAAGACATGGACAGATTCTAAGCGGCGGTCGATGCACTTCAGCGATTTCGAGGCTCACCGAACACCCCCATCACGAGTCGCGCCTACAATAGATCCCGACGGGCCTTCCCACATGGGGAAGCGGCCAACCGGGTCAGGTGGGGAACCAAGCAGCCCTAACCGTGGAGCCAGTGCTGGGGTCAAGGCTCGTCACCTACCATGAGGACTTGCACATGCGTCGAATGGCACATGTTCCTGCACTCAAGCCCTGACGGACGCTCGATTTTTCCGCTTGATCAGCGCCCGAACCCAGCATTGGAAGGGGAGAACATGAAACTGTCCACGCTGTTCATGAAAGTGTCTGCTCTGTCATTGCCATGGCTGGTGGCCCTGCCATCTTGGTCCCAATCTCCTCCCGCAGGCAACGCACGCGCTCAGCCCCCCACCGCCGTTGCGGCGCAGCCAGCGATCATTGTTCAATTGCCGCCCAACTCGCCAAACGGGGGCCTCAACGCGGCGCCACGCCCGCCCCAGGTCGCCCCGGTCTCGCCTGGTCACGACACTTATTCCTCGACCGGGGCCGTGCCAGCGTCATCGTCGTCCACCACGTACAGTTCCAGCGGGCGGATCCAGAGCAACAACGACTGCGTGCGTGGTGGCGTGGTGCGCAAATGCAATTGACGCATCGCCTCTCCTCCACGCTGCAGCGTTTCGTGTGACTCTCCAGCACCCGCCTGCAGGGTGTACGTCCTGCGCGGGCAGTCAACCAGCGCCGTGCACGATCAGGCGCTGGCCGGTTGGGCAGGCGGTTGCAGCGACTGTTCCATGGCCTGCAACAGCGTTTCGGGCTCATGCGCCCCCGACACCCCAACCTGGTTGTTGAAGATGAAAAACGGGACCCCCTGCACACCCATCTGGCGCGCCCGCTCGTCCGACGCCCTCACCTGTTGACGGGCCTCTTCGCTGGCCAAACAGGTCTGCACCGCCTCAGCGGACAAGCCAGCCCCCATGGCCAAGCGCTCCAGCTCGCTTCGTTGTGTGAGGTCCACGCCCTCCAGGAAATAGGCCTGGAACAAGGCGTCGACCAGGCGTTGCTGCTGCTCCCCCACCTCGGCCAGGCCTATCAGGCTGTGCGCAGCGGCTGTGTTGGGCTGGCGAGCAATGGTGTCAATAGCAAACGGGATGTCCAGCGTGCGCCCGACGGCCTTGACCCGGTCGTACACCGTGTCTGCACGATCCCCGAATTTCTGTCGCACATAGTCGGCCCGGCTCATGCCACCCTCGGGCATGTCGGGATTGAGCTGGAACGGGTGCCAGCGCACCAAGGGCGCGGGTCGATCGGGGTGACGATGGGCATACTCGGCCAGGGCCTGTTCCAGCCGGCGCTTACCGATCAGACACCAGGGGCACACCACGTCGGACAACACATCGATGGTCAAAGGCGTATTCATGCACCCAGTGTATGCCGGGTTTCGCCCGCTTGCAGCGGCAGCACCAGGGGGTTTCTGTCAAAATCAAGGCCTGACGGCAGCACTGGACTGCCCAGACCCACCGAAGGATTTTTCATGGCCAGCGAACTGATCAAGCACATCACTGACACCTCTTTTGAAGCCGACGTCCTGCAATCAGGGCAGCCCGTGCTGGTGGACTACTGGGCCGAATGGTGCGGCCCCTGCCGCATGATCGCCCCCCTGCTCGACGAGGTCGCCACCGGCTACCAGGGCAAATTGCAAGTCGCCAAAATGAACGTGGACGAAAACCGCGACATTCCGGCCAAATTTGGTATCCGCGGCATCCCCACCCTGATGCTGTTCAAGGATGGTCAGCTTGCCGCCACCAAGGTGGGCGCCCTCAACAAGGCCCAGCTCACCGCCTTCATCGACCAGCAACTGGCCTGAATACCGGCCTGATGCTGGCCTGATGCTGGCCTGATGCTGGCCTTGACACTGGGATGAGCCGACCCTGACACCGTCCTGTTCGAGAGGCGTGTCAGGTCGCCCTCAGCCTCAGGGCATCCCTGGCTGATCCCGCTTGCGGATCAGGAGCCTGGCCAACCCTCGTTGCAGGCCCGGCGGACTCTGAACGTTGCTGGCGCAGTCACTCGTGGGTATTCATTTCTGTGGCCCAGCCATCAGTCCCCGACAGGTTTATCGCAACTTCCCCTTTTTTCCTGTCATAATCCAGCCACTCTCAGCCATTTCCATCCAGGCCTGATCGAGTTCCGGGACCCGGCGGATTCTCTGCCCCCCCCCCCCCCCCCCCCCAATTCCCCGCCCCCCTCCCCCTCCAGGGGCCCCCGAAATGCCCCTCAACC
>JACCDP010240468.1_pt1 | contig 24438 bp, 18 predicted proteins | sample 7445841 | NCBI WGS metagenome assembly JACCDP01 (sample SAMN15323441, study PRJNA562643) | freshwater metagenome | isolation source: river surface water | place: USA:Blue River Watershed | collected 2017-08-17
CCCACATTCCCACATCCCTTCATCCCTTCATCCCTTAATCTCCTCATCTCCTCATCTCTTCATTTATTTTGTCATTCAAATGAATTGTTTACCTTTGGTATTGCAAGGAAAATCATGGGTATGAACGATCAAGAAAGGGTGATACTCACCCCCAATCAGAAGGCATTGAAAATAAATCTGCAACAAGCCATTTATGGTACGTTTGCAGAGATTGGAGCAGGACAAGAGGTGGTGCGCCATTTCTTCCGTGCGGGTGGAGCAAGCGGCACAATTGCAAAAGCGATGAGTGCTTATGACAAGGATTTTAGTGATGCGATATATGGCAAAGAGGCAAAGGGAAGATACGTGTGCAAGCCTCGTTTGGTGAATATGCTCAATCATGAATATCGATTGATTGAAGAGCGTTTGAAACGCGCAGATCATCCTACCAAAACCTTTTTCTCCTACGCCAACACCGTTACCACCATTAATTTTTCCAAGACCGTTCAAGGTCATGGATGGATGGGGGTGAAATTTCAGACCAGCCCAGAGAAGGAACCGAACGAGATCATCTTGCATGCTCGTTTCCATGAACAAGATTCATTGCTACAACAAGCGACAACAGGGGTTCTCGGTGTCAATTTGATATACGGATGTTTCTTTTTGCATCAAGCACCTGAGGAGTTGTTACTTTCATTATATGACAACATTGGTCGTGACCAAGTGGAGATTGATATGGTGGAAATGATTGGTCCTGATTTCAAAGATGTCGACAATCGTTTGGTGTCTTTGCAATTGGTTAAGCATGGCATGACACAGGCGGTGATTTTCTCGCCAGATGGGGCTAATTTGCAAGCCGCAGATGTTTTGTACAAGAAAAATATCTTGGCGATTCGTGGTTCTTTCAGACCAGTAACCAAGGTTAATATTGATATGATTCTTAATGGAATCAAGCAGTTTCAAGCGGACCCGAAAGTTGAACCCGATCAAATTCAAGTGTTGTTTGAAATTACCTTGAACAACCTTACGGCATCAGGCAATGTGGATGAACAGGATTTCTTGGATCGCGCTGATATTCTTTGTTCTTTGGGACAAACTGTTTTGGTGTCTAATTTCTCTCAATATTACAAGTTGGTGGAGTATTTCGCCACACACTCCAGCAAGCGAATGGGAATCATTCTCGGTGCCAATATGTTGTTCCAATTGTTTGATGAGAAGTACTACCGCGATGTGAATGGAGGTATCTTGGAAGTGTTTGGAAGAATGTTTAGTCGCGATTTGAAGATGTATGTTTACCCATGGCGTAGTCAAGAAACGGGAGATTTACAGACCACGATGAACACACAAATTCATCCACGTATCAAACCGTTGTATGACTACTTGGTGTTCAACAAACGGTTGAAAGATCTGGAAGATTATGATCCAGAGATTTTGGATATTTTCTCCCGTGACGTATTGGCCATGATCAAAAATGGTTACTCAGGGTGGGAAAGAATGGTGCCTTCTTATGTGGATAGCATCATCAAGGATTATCGCTTGTTTGGTTATGATCCTGAAACGGCGCCCAATCCAGAGTATCAGCCACCAGCTAGGGTGCAAAAGTATTTGCAACTGGAAAAGGAAGCAGGACGATAATTAAATTTCCGAAAACGAGAAAACCTGATCTGGGCGGATGCCCTTTTCGGTGTTTTTGAGCGTGCAACATTCGTTAACCGAATCGTGTTCCAAGAATAACACCCAATTTTCCTCTTGGGCCTTTTTTAGGAAGGCTTCTTTTTCAGAAAGGGTAATCAATGGACGTGTATCGTATCCCATAACGTATGGCAAAGGAATGTGCCCAACAGAGGGAAGAAGGTCAGCCATAAATGCGATGGTTTTCCCTTTGTATTGAATCAAAGGAATCATCATGCTATCGGTATGTCCATCCACAAACCAAGCGTCAAAACCAAGACCCGTATCGCCCACATCAGCTGTGCGATTAACGAATTTCAATTGACCGGATTCTTGAATTGGGAGTATGTTCTCTTTTAAAAAAGATGCTTTCTCTCTTGGATTAGGCTCTGTGGCCCATTGCCAATGCCGTTCATTGCTCCAGTAGTTAGCGTTTTCAAATGCAGGACGCAATTGTTCGCTCACCGAATCACGAACAATAGCACCACCGCAGTGGTCAAAATGCAAGTGCGTTAAGAACACATCCGTGATGTCTTTGGAATCAAATCCCGCTTGACGGATACTTTGATGCAATTCAGATTCACCGTGCAAATGGTAATGACCAAAAAATTGATCGCTTTGTTTTTGGCCAATACCTGTATCAACCAATATCAATCGGTTCCCATCTTCGATAAGCAGACAGCGCATGGACCATGTACATAAATTGTTGGCGTCTGCTGGGTTGGTTTTGTTCCAAATCAATTTGGGTACAACGCCAAACATGGCTCCGCCGTCCAATTTAAAAAATCCAGTATCTATCACATGCAGTTTCATACGCTTATCGTTTGGTGACAAAGGTAAGAGACAAAAGATTTATGCGTTACATTTGCGCTTTGAGAGTAAATTATGAGCATCTCCCCTTTAATGGCCATATCCCCGATTGATGGTCGATACAACCAAGCCACCGCAGAATTGCAAGGCTATTTCAGCGAATTTGCACTAATCAAGTACCGCGTTTGGGTGGAAGTAGAATATTTGATTGCATTATCAGAAATTCCATTGCCCCAATTGAAAAGTTTCAAGCCCCAGCATGCAGACCAATTGCGTGAATGGGTGGAGAATTTCTCGGAGCAGGATGCAGTTGAAATCAAACAAACAGAAAAGGTGACCAACCACGATGTCAAGGCTGTTGAGTACAGTGTCAAGGCAAAGTTGGATGCAATGGGTCTATCGGATATCAAGGAGTTTGTTCATTTTGGATTAACCTCTCAAGACATCAACAACACCGCTATCCCAGCGACATTGAGAGATGCTTTGGATAAGGTTTATCTTCCCAAAATGGAGATGTTTATTGATGCGTTGTTGACCGATGCCAAGAAATGGAAGGACATTGCATTATTGGCAAGAACCCATGGTCAGGCTGCGTCTCCCACACGTTTAGGAAAAGAGATTTGTGTTTTCATTGAGCGGTTGGAAGCTCAATTGGATCAATTGGAGGAAATTCCAGCTTCTGCTAAATTTGGCGGTGCGACAGGAAACTTTAATGCACATTATGTGGCTTTTCCAGAAATTGATTGGGTAGAGTTTGCCAATGATTTTCTTGAAGATAAATTAGAATTGCATCGATCGCAGTATACTACACAAATTGAACATTATGACAACTTGGCTTCTACGTTTGATGCGTTGAAGCGAATCAATGTGATCTTGATTGACTTGTGTCGTGACATGTGGACCTACATCAGCATGGATTATTTCAAGCAAAAGACCAAAGAAGGTGAAGTAGGATCTTCAGCTATGCCGCATAAAGTAAATCCCATCGATTTTGAAAATGCAGAAGGGAATTTGGGATTGGCCAATGCGATGTTTGAGCATTTGTCCGCTAAGCTTCCAATTTCAAGATTGCAGCGTGATTTGACGGACAGTACTGTTTTAAGAAATATCGGTGTCCCAATGGGTCATACCATTTTAGCATTGCAAAGCTTGATGAAAGGTTGGGGCAAATTGTTGTTGAATGAAGCACAATTGAAAGCTGATTTGGACAAGAACTGGGCTGTTGTTGCTGAGGCTATTCAAACCATTCTTAGAAGAGAGAATTATCCGCAACCCTACGAGACGTTAAAGAAACTTACTCGTGGAAATGAAATTACACAAAGTTCGATTCAGCAGTTTATTGATGAATTGGAGGTTAGCGATAAGGTGAAAGCGGAAATGCGTGCAATTACGCCATATACATACACCGGTGTTCATTTGATGGATGAAGTGGAGTAATGAAAAAGCAGGCTTTTAAAGATATCATCGCGTTGTGCAAACCCTACAAAAGGGAATTGCTCTCTAACTTTTTATTGAATATTCTCAACGCTGTTTTATCGCTTTTCACCTTCTTAAGTGTAGTGCCATTTCTGTACATTCTTTTCAAGGTTGAAGGGAGTCGCAATCCTGCTCAGAATGCAGGTTGGTGGCAGAAAGCCGAGTCATTGTTAACCAACTATGTCAATGAGCATGGGCAAATAGCGACGCTGATGCTGATGTGTCTGGTGATTGTGGTACTTGCATTTTTGAAAAATGCCTCTAACTACATCGCCTTGCTGAGTATTGCGAAGATTAGAACGGCTATTTCAAGAGATTTAAGAAGGGATTTATATAAGAAAGTTTTGAAGTTGTCGATTGCGTTTTATAGCAACGAAAAGAAAGGCGATTTGATTTCGAGAATGACCAATGACTTGATGGAGATTGAATTTTCTGTCATTGGTGCATTAGAAGGATTGTTGAAGGCGCCGATTATGTTGGTTCTGAGTTTGGTCACCCTATTTGTGTTGTCTTGGAAATTGACCTTGTTCGCGTTGATTTTCTTGCCCATTAGTGGTTGGCTGATTTCTAAAATTGCCAAGAGTTTGAAGAATGCGGCCAAACGTGGAAAAGGTAGCTTGGGTGAATTGATTTCTGTGATTGAAGAGACATTAACCGGGATGCGTGTGGTGAAGGTTTTTAATGCTGAGGAATATTTTGCGCAGAAGTTTCAAAATGAAAATCAGTCGTATTTCAAATTGATGCACCGTTTGTACAAAAGAGAGTATTTGAGTTCGCCCATGTCTGAATTCATTTCCATGGGTGTGATTGCGATATTGCTTTTTGTAGGTGGAAAAATTGTCTTAGAAGGTCAAATGTCGGGTGCGATGTTGATTGGTTACTTGGTTGTTTTTTCCCAGGTTATTCAGCCGGCTCGCGCGCTATCAGAGGCGGTATTCAAAGTGAGTAAAGGTGCAGCATCATTGGATCGAGTTAATGAAATCATGCTGGCCGAGGAGAGTGTGTCGGATCAAAAGGATGCCCATGAGATGGTAACTTTTGAAAAAGAGATTGCTTTTCAAAATGTAGGATTTGCATACGGAGATCAGCATGTGTTGAAGAGTATCAATTTGAAAATTAAGAAGGGAGAAATGGTGGCGTTGGTTGGACCATCGGGTAGTGGAAAGTCAACGATTGCTTCCTTGTTGGTTCGTTTGATGGATCCCAAAGAAGGGACTATTTTGGTGGATGGGCAAGCATTGAATGCTGTGCGACTGCACAGTTGGAGAAATCAGGTGGGTGTTGTTACCCAGGATTCTATTTTGTTCAATGATACCATTGCAAGGAACATTGCATTGGGATTTGAGGAGGTAGATATGGATAGGGTTTTGGCCGCTTCAAAAATTGCAAATGCATTGGAATTTATACAAGCCAATCCAGAGGGATTTGAATTCAATGTGGGTGATCAGGGAGGTAGATTGTCGGGAGGACAGAAACAACGTTTGTGTATAGCGCGAGCGGTTTATAAAAATCCCCCGTTATTGATATTGGATGAAGCAACGTCAGCACTTGATACGCAAAGTGAGCAAGTGGTTCAGGAAGCCATCAACAACATGATGCAAGATCGAACAAGTGTTGTTATTGCCCATAGACTTAGCACGGTGCAAAAGGCGGATAGAATCATTGTCATGGACAAAGGAGAAATTGTTCAAGAAGGAACCCACGAAGTCCTCATGCAGCAAGAAGGTTTGTACAAAACCTTGGTGGAATTGCAAGAAATGAGTTAGAACAATTGAAGGTGATGTAAGTTACCATTTCACGTCAAGAAACACCTTTAAATTTGTACCACTAAAAAATTAGATCATGAATGCATTGTTGGCGACTTTATCTTTCAAATGCCCATCTTGTAGAGAAGCAAGTTTGTATGAAAATCCAAAATTGTACACCTTTCACAGATTGAGCGTGAACAAGAAGAATTGCGCACATTGTGGTGCCGACTTGCAACCAGAGCCAGGCTTTTATTTTGGTGCAGCTTATGTCTCTTGGGCATTGACTGTGGCTACTTGGGTTTCTGTTTTGGTAGCGTTAAAGTGTTTCAATGCCTGGGGATGGATGGAGTTTGGATTTCTAACTCATCCGGGTACATTTCTCATGTCGGGTATAGGAACGAGTTTGGTTTTATTCCCTTATATGTTCCGTTTATCTCGAAGCATTTGGGCGCATATGTTTATCCCGTTTAATGGGGATAAATAGTATTCTTAAATTCTATTACTCGCAGACCAAAGTGTCAATGTAAGAACCATAGGCGATAAAAGCGCCTAGTCCACCTACCACATTCGATCTTAGGTTGAATGGTATCGCAAATGGCCCTCCTCCAGAATTCTCTATGTCGTAGATAAACTGAAAAGCAGGGTAGTCAATGCTTTGACCTTTGATTACTAGCGTATCACCTTTTTTGTAGTATCCTGCTTCCTCATTGAGGTCATCAAATTTTTCGCTACCGCGTTCACTACCTCTGTAGTATGAAAAGTCAAATGAAAGTCCATTGAAAAAATCATCGTTGGTGACAGAATTGAAAGGTCTCACAAAATCTCCGTCTTTTTGCTTGCCTCTAAGTTCAACATCGGGCACCCAATTGGGATAATGATTGATGCGCTTGGCAGCCCAACGGTAGCAGTTTCCTAATGTGTCTGGATCTGATAAGGTAGCGTATATAAATCCCAACGAATCTTGCGGATTGCCGGTAGGAGAAGCAAACCACAGGCTGTCTAGGGGAACAGGATAATTCATTTTACTGGTGGCATGCACATGCTGTCCTTCATGATACACATCCAATCTATAAGTTGTACCATATTTCCCCCAAAATTGAGGGTTTAGTGAGGTGTAAGCACAAAGGTTACTTGTCGTTAACTGCTCTACAGGAATACCCAAAAGTTCTGCAACTTGTTGTTGTTGTTCAGGTGTTAGTGTCGCTGCGCTCAATGCAACCAAAGTGTCTGTTGCGCCATTGGCAGTCAATGTTACCACGGCATCGCAGATGTAAAAGTTGGCTAGATCATCAATAGTCAATGGATCGAAATATCCTTGTGAATTACTCAGGAAAATAATGGGTGGTTCGTTGACATCAATACTTCCTTCTACCACCAATTTGGTTTCGCCTTCTGGCAATTCAATGGTGATATCCTTATCGCATCCTACGATGAATGCAGATATTCCAATTAATGCTATGATTAGATTTTTCACTCTACAAAAGTAGACTTAGTCTGTATAAACTGCGTTATCGGATTAACATTTCTTAAAAAAGTTAGGGCAACAATGTTTCAGGATTTCGGTTGTAAATTTGAAATGACTCACAATAAAAATAATACAAGATGAAAAAAACATGGTGGATGATGGCGGGAGCGGCCTTTTTGGGAGGTAGCCTTGCATTGGTTGGAAGTGCATTGATCAACAGAAATGCAATGTTGAATTCTTGGAACGGGTCGGGAGCACCCGTTGTTTCAACAGGATTTGAAGGTTCCATTCCTGGAGAAATGAATACTGATTTTGTTGCGGCAGCGGAAAGAACAGTGAATTGTGTTGTTCACGTAAAGACTGAAAGCACAGTCAATCCGGGATACAATCCGTGGTTCGATTTTTTTGGATACCAACAGCAACCACAAGTTCAATCTGGAACGGGCTCTGGAGTGATTATCTCAGCAGATGGATACATCATCACTAACAATCACGTAGTGGAAGGAGCTCAAAAATTGGTCGTTACTCTAAACAACAACAAGTCATACTCAGCTGAATTGATAGGTAGAGATCCTTCTACAGACATTGCTGTTTTAAAAATAGACGAAAAGAACCTTCCGGCAATTGCTTGGGGCAACAGTGAGGATATCCACATCGGCCAATGGGTTTTGGCTGTGGGTAATCCATTTGAATTGACCTCAACAGTCACTGCAGGAATTGTCAGTGCAAAGGCGCGTAACATCAACTTGATTGGAAATCGCCAAACCAATGAAGAAGTATTCCCGGTAGAATCCTTCATTCAAACCGATGCAGCGGTAAATCCCGGCAATAGCGGTGGTGCGTTGGTCAATGCCAAAGGTGAATTGATTGGAATCAATACAGCCATTGCTTCTAGAACTGGCGTCTTCACAGGATACTCTTTTGCGGTGCCTACCACCATTGCTAGAAAGGTTGCAACGGATTTGATTGAGTTTGGTCGTGTGCAGCGAGCATTCATCGGAGTGAAAATTGCCGAAGTGAGCGAGGAAATTGCAAAGGAGAAGGATTTGAATGAAGTGGCAGGTGTGCTGGTAGCTGGCATAACCAATGCTGATACCGAAATGAAAGAGGGTGATGTGATTTTGAAGGTTGGCGATAGAGTGGTAAAAAATGTACCTCAATTGCAAGAGCAAATAGCCAAGTACCGCCCTGGCGACAAAGTAAAATTGGGCGTTTGGAGAAGCAAGAAGTGGATGGATGTTGAGGTTACTTTGAAGAATAGAAGTGGTAAGGCTGAACTGAACAATTTTGATGTAGATGCAGAGGCCAATTTGACCGCATTGGGAGCTGAGTTTGGCGCTTTGAGTCAAGACGAAATGATGCGATTGCGATTGAAGGGAGGAGTAAAGATTAAATCATTGACGCAGGGTAAGCTTCGTTCAGCAGGGATTCAGCCCGGCTTCATTATCACCAAAGTAGATGAAACCTTGGTTGCAGACACTGAAGGACTTAAGTCGGCCTTAGCTGGTAAGGCCAAGGGTGAAGGTATCATGATTGAAGGTGTTTATCCCAATGGAACTCGCGCCTATTACGGTTTTGGATTGTAAATTTCTGGAAAGAAAATACGACAGGAATGTTTTCCTGTTGTATTTTCGAATCCGGTGAGAAAAAAGATCAATATCGCAATTGATGGTTATTCTTCATGTGGGAAGTCTACCATCGCCAAGGCTGTTGCCAAGGCACTCAATTATTTCTATGTAGATTCTGGTGCAATGTATCGCGCCATAACTTTATTTGCATTACAGAACAACTGTTTTAAGAAAGACAATTCGCTCGATGTCGAGAATTTGACTCGTGTGCTTGATCATGTTATTGTTTCATTTAAATACAATACAGAAACAGGTGAGCAAGAGATTTATTTGAATGGTCAGAATGTTCAAAAGGAAATCCGCTCTATTCAGGTTTCTAATCATGTATCCGCTGTTAGTTCTGTTAAAGAAGTTCGTTTGAAATTGGTTCGTCTGCAAAAGAGATTGGCTGAGTCAAAGGGAGTTGTTATGGATGGCCGTGATATCGGCACAGTAGTGATGCCGGATGCTGAATTGAAACTTTTTATGATTGCTGACCATTTCATCAGAGCCAAGCGTCGATACGATGAACTTAAGTCGAGCGGTTTGGATGTTCAATTGGAAGAGATAGAAAAAAATATCGCCTCAAGGGATGCAATGGATACCTCACGCGAGATAGATCCATTGAAGCAAGCTGACGATGCAGTTGTGGTGGATAATTCTAACTTGACTTTGGAAGAGCAATTTCAATTTGTGGTGGGACAAGCCATGAAGCGTATTGAATCCTTAAATTGAAATTGCCCCAATATTGGATTAACACTCCAATGTGAGATAGATTCTTTTTTGGGTGCAGAACCTTTCCACCTTTCTCGTTTCTTTGAAAGGTGAGTAAGAAAATTGTACAATTCATTTTATCTGTTGTAACTGTAATTGCCTTTTGTGGCCATGGATTGGCGCAGGCGGATTTTCAGAAAGTTCCAACTCCATGGGCAGATTCGATCATTCAGCAATTGAGTCTTGATGAGCAGCTGGGTCAGTTGTTTATGGTACCTGCATGGACCGATCCCAAGCACCAATATTTTAATCAGAAAGAAGTTGAGAATTGGATTCTCAATCACGGCGTTGGAGGGATTATTTTTTTTCAAGGTGGTCCGGATAATCAATTGAAACGCACATTGCAGTTTCAATCGATCTCCAAAATACCGCTGCTCATTGGTATGGATGCTGAATGGGGGTTGAGTATGCGCCTGGATTCAACCATTCTGTATCCACGCCAAATGACCTTGGGTGCAATAGCTGATGTCAATCAAATTGAAAAATTTGCTGAAGAAAGTGCCCGTCAATTGAAAAGAATGGGCGTTCATTTTAGCTTTTCTCCTGTTGTGGATATCAACAACAATCCCAAGAACCCCGTTATCAGCAATCGATCTTTTGGAGAGGATAGGGAAAGAGTTTTGCTCTATTCAATGGCATTCATGAATGGCCTTCAGAAGAACAGAATTTTGGCTTGTGCCAAACATTTTCCGGGTCATGGAGATACCAATACCGATAGTCATGAAGCTATGCCGCTTATTCCATTTTCCAAAGAGCGTTTGGATAGTTTGGAGTTGTATCCCTATCGTCCTTTGATACAAAATGGTTTGGGTGGAGTAATGACGGGCCACTTGCAAGTTCCCGCTTATGAGAGCAATTCCAAAATTCCAGCATCCTTGTCCCACAGTTTGGTTACTGATCTTTTGCAAAAAGAGTTGGGTTTTCAAGGATTGATCATTACGGATGCCTTGAATATGCAAGGCGTAGCCAAAAATTTTAAGCCTGGTGAAATGGAAGCTTTGGCTGTGCAAGCAGGGAACGACATTTTGCTTTTTCCTTCCAGTATTCCAAAAGCCATTGAAGCCATCAAAAGAGCGATGGAACGAGGCGAAATTTCTGCAGAGCAGATTCGAGCGCATTGCTATAAAGTACTACAGGCCAAGGAGTGGTGTGGTTTGGCAACAGGTGTATATCCCACTCGGGCTAACTTGATGTCAGATCTTCATGATGAGAAGGCATTGCAGATGAATCAAGATTTGATTACGTCCTCTTTGACATTGTTACAAAACGACCGAAAAGGACTTGAGCTATGGAACGATTTGAAGCGCAAGAAGGCGTTGGTAGTTATTGGAGGTGATTCGACGTACAACGTTGTCAATGCCATGCAAGAATATGCTGACATGTCGGTAATGTATTGGCCCAAGGAAGTGGATTCTACTTGGAAGGACACCTTGGATGTGTTGCTTTCGTTGCTCAATGGCTATCAAGATGTGGCCTTTGCTTGGGTGAATACATCAAGTAAGGCGATCAAGAATTTTGGGGTTTCTACTTATTTGTTGGATCGAATTTCAAATTGGAATTCGGATAAGAATGTTCTGGTTTTGATGTTTGCCAATCCATACGCTTTGATGGGTAATGCAAGTGTTCATAGAAATGATGTTGTTGCAGTCGCTTACCAGGATGATCCATTAACTGAGCGAATGATGGTTGAAGCGTTATTCAGAGCGAGACCATTTGTTGGACAATTGCCAGTGAGCATAGATGAAACATGGAAGAGTGGTTGGGGAATTTGTATATCTGGGGGGCATAGAATTTCTAGGGGTGTTTTGTCTTCTCCTGAAAGTTTGAATTGGATCAAATCCAGGAATGTTCCCAATCAGTTGACTCGGGTGTATACCGAAAATTATTTTGGCGAATCGGAATTTGCCAAGAATTCATTGTTCCATTTCAATTGGAGCAAAGTGGATTCTATAGCCAATAAGGGTGTTGCCGACGGTGCATATCCAGGTTGCAGAGTGTTGGTGGTGCACAAAGGGGAGATTGTTTATGATCGGGCATATGGTTTTTTGGATGCAAACAAAACGGAACCTGTGCAGTTGAATAGCGTTTACGATTTGGCATCCATTACAAAATTGGCGGGGTCAGGTTTGGCCATGATGAAAATGATGGATGAACATGAATGGTCTCCATCGGGCTATTTGGGTGATGATTTGTCCTTTCCAAGGAAATCTCCTTATGCCAAAATCAAGTGGAAGGACATGTTGTCGCATCAAGCTGGCTTGAAAAATTTTATTCCATTCCATTCCACGCTTTCAAGCAATCATTGGTTGTCCAAAACCCCAACGGAAAATGGAGTTCAAGTTGCAGATAGTATGTATACCGATACCATTTTGTATGGAATGATGAGAGATTTGATTTTGAAGACACCTTTGACGATTCCAGCCAAATACGAATACAGTGATTTGGGTTATTATTTCGTCAAAGAATGGATGGAGAAGAAGACCCAATCGCCATATGACATTTGGTTGAGTGATCAATTTTATACGCCCTTGGGCTTGCGCTCCATGGGTTATCTTCCCTTGAATCGAATGTCCAAATCGAGAATTGCACCAACAGAAAATGACAGCCTTTTTAGACATCAGATTTTGCGTGGGTATGTTCATGATCAAGGAGCGGCTTTGATGGGTGGTGTGGCAGGACATGCAGGTCTTTTTTCAAATGCCTATGATTTAGCAGTTGTAATGCAAATGCTCATGAATCAAGGTAGTTATGGAGAACAACAATGGATCAAAGCATCGACTGTCCAATATTTTAATCAGCGTCATTTTCCAGGTAATCGACGCGGATTGATTTTGGATAAACCTACTTTAGATAAGGTTGGCGGTAGCCCTTCCTCTTTGGCTTCACACGAAAGCTTTGGCCATACTGGGTTCACAGGAACCATGTGCTGGGCGGATCCTGAGGAGGAATTGATTTTTATTTTCTTAAGCAATAGAATACATCCCGCTGTGGACAATAAGAAATTGATCCAGCAGAATATCAGGACCCAACTGCATACTGAAGTTTACAAAGAAATATTGTTGCGTAAAGATCAAGCGAAGTAATTTAGCTTCATGAAAGGTCGCTTATTGAGAATTGGTATTGTTGGTTACCCAACCTTTGGGGGAAGTGGAGTTGTAGCAACGGAATTGGGTATGGCCTTGGCTGAAATGGGTCATGAGGTTCATTTTATTACGTATTCTCAACCTGTTCGGTTGAACAGAATCAACAAAAACATCCGATTTCACGAGGTTAATGTAAGCGATTACCCATTGTTTGTTTATCCACCCTATGAGTTGGTTCTAGCAAGTAAAATGGTTGATGTGGTGAAGTATGAGAAACTCGATGTTCTGCACGTTCATTATGCCATTCCACACGCATCGGCAGCTTACATGGCCAAGAAGATTTTAGAGGATGAAGGCATATTCATTCCCGTGGTAACAACCTTGCACGGCACTGACATCACTTTGCTGGGTAAAGATGATTCTTTCAAACCGGTCATCACATTTGCCATCAACCACTCTACTGCTGTAACTGCTGTTTCAGAGAGTTTGAAGCAAGACACCTACCAGTATTTTGATATTAAAAAAGAAATTTCAGTTGTGCCCAATTTTATTGAATTGGGTGCGGAATGTGAGCAATGGAGAGATAGAGCTCGTGAAGAGTTTGTAACGCCACATGAAAAAATGTTGGTTCACATTTCCAATTTTCGTCCAGTGAAAAGAATCATGGATGTATTGGCTATTTTTCAAAAGGTTAGAGAGAGTATACCTGCTCGTTTGATTATGGTTGGTGATGGTCCAGAACGTCACCGCGCGGAACAGTGGTCCAGAGAAAATGGTTTGGTTGATTGTATAGATTTTGTGGGTAACGTTAAGGAACCTCAAGAGATATTGGCAGGTGCGGATTTGTTTGTTTTGCCATCAGAATCTGAGAGCTTTGGTTTATCAGCGTTGGAAGCGATGGCTTTGGGAGTTCCTGTGATCTCCAGCAATACAGGAGGACTTCCAGAGGTCAATAAGGAAGGAGTTTCTGGACATTTGTGTAATGTTGGGGAAATATCAGAAATGGCCGCCAAATCCTTGGATATCTTGAATAACTGGGATGCCTATTCCAAGGGTGCAAGAGAAGTTGCAGGTGAGTTTGGAATTGAAAGGGTTTTGAATCAATATTTGACAATATATTATCGGGTAGTGCAATGAAACAACAGTCAAGAAAACAACAAATTTCAGAACGCATTTGGGTAGAAAAGCCAAACGCCAATGAGGTGCATATCGAGATAGATCAGAAGATTCCTCGTTGGCAGGAATCTTTGTTATTGGTTTGGTTAATTGCTTGGGCATTTTGTGGAGGTGTTTTCGTCTATTACGCGCTTCAGCCTGTTCCTTGGTCTGATAAAATTTTCTTCATCATTTCATCTTCTTTGTGGTTATACTTTTTTGTTCGAATTACCAAGGTCTTTTTATGGAGAAGGATGGGAAAGGAAAAGATTCAAATTCGCACGGGAGAAATGACCATTCAGAACGCAATAGGGAAATGGGGGCGAGTGGAGCATTTCAAATTGACGACGATACAGAAATTGGGAATTATCAAACAGGATCCCGGAAATTTCTTTGTCTTTTTGGACAACAGTTTTTGGATAATTGGTGGTGAAAAAGTTGGTTTTATGAAAGGGTCAACGGCACACCGTGTTGGTAAGCAATTATCAGTAAGAGAGTCAGAGTCCTTGGTGAGAATTATGGATTCTGCAATTAAAGCATTTTCAAAGTAATTGAAGTATGGCTTGAACGGCCAATGGGTATCCTTTTTCTTTGAGGCCCATAATAATTCCATTGCATACACTACCGGTCAAGCTTTGATGTCTGAATTCTTCGCGGGCGTGAATGTTGGATAAATGAATTTCGATTTTTGGAGCCTCCAAAATCTCCAGAGCATCTCGGATAGCCACACTGGTGTGAGAATACCCTCCTGGATTGATGATTAAAGGTTGGTTGTCACGAATGCAGGCTTGGATGATATCAATAATCTCACCCTCGAAGTTGCTTTGATGAAAATCAAATTCAATACTCGGAAATTGATGAACCAAAAGGTCCTGAATGTCTTTGAGTTGTAGATGCCCATATTGATGGGCATCACGTTGCCCCAAAAGATTTAGATTGGGACCATGAATAACGGTAATTTTCATTACTGGGTCATCAAGTTAGTGGTTTCATCACGCCAAGTTTGCTCTGTGATGCTCAAACCATTTTTAAAGTAATACGCTCCAGAGGTTGAAACAATTTTTCTATAGACATAGGTTTTACCTTTGGCTCTAACCGTGCGTTCCAAAACTTTTTTATTTCCCAAATCGTAAGATCGCTCAGTGATTGCATCCTGTTCTTCTTGAATATTCGCGATTATTTCTGTGCGTGTAGGTTGAGGCTCAACAACAGCATTCTCAAACAATTCTTCTCTTCTGTCAAATCCACGGTTTTCAGCATCGGCTTTTCTTTGCAACAATGTCATTTCCGTGTTATGACGAATTTCATTGAGCGCCATTAGGTTTTCATCTCTTCTATCTTTTTTGTCTTCACTCCACTTGCTAAGATCTGCTTTTTGACTTTCTGTTGTAGAAGAGTTCATATCCCGTTTTGAGTTGGCAGCACTTGCCCAATATTCTTCGTTACTTTGGTATTCGCCGGTTTTCTCAAGAAATGCTTCGGTATTGCGTTTTTGAAGTTCAGCACCATAGGTTTGGGTATTTACGCCCATTTGCTTTTGCATTTCAAAAGTTCTCAAATTGCCATCGATTCTGTTTTTAGAACGATCATTATAGGTCTGTTCTTCGTATTTCAAATTGTCTTTTTGCGTACTTATTTGATTGATGTTGGAGCGTCGATTACCATCATTCTTACTCAACGCGAACATCATTTTTTTGTAATTCTCAGTGGTTTCAATTCGTGTGTCGCGATGAGATTGTGCGCTGATTTTTAATTTACGATCTGAATCGTTGTAGGCTGCAATCTGCTGAGTAGTGCTATCCACACGACGCATATGCCAACTGTTTCCTTCTGATTGGATGGTTGATAGATACTCTGTTTTGTTGGTCAGCTCCTCAATTTGTGTCTCTAAGCGCAATTTGTTTTTCTTGCTGAAGTAAGTATCATAATTCAAGAAATTTCTTTTTTCTTGTGCAATGCTATCCGCCCTCAACGCAGCCCTTTGTCTTCGCGCTTCACGATAGAATGCGTCCAATGCATCTTCAGCTGCTGATCCTCGAATATTGCCGCTTCCTGAGTTGGTATTGGTATTGGACAATGCTTCGTCTAATTTTCTTTTCTTTTCTCTTTCTTCTTCGTCTCTTCTTCTGCGCTCTGCCAATGCATCTTCCTCTTGCTTGGCCAATGCAGCGCGCATGTCAGCCTCTTGCTTCAGGCGTTCAGCTTCTTTCATTTGACGTGCCAGTTCATCGGCATCCATTGCATTTTTGAGTTGAGCAATGGTATTGTCAATTGCTGCAATTTGTGATTTTGGATAGCCCTCAGCAGGTAAAATGCCTAATGCTTGGTTGTAAAACTCTTTGGATTGTGTCAGCTTAGCGAGGTCTTTGCCGTTGGCATTTTTGAACATGTCATCTGCCATTTTAACCAAGTTGTCGTATTCTTTTTTCTTCCTGGCTTTTTCTGCATCCTCCTTGTCTTTCATTTCCTTCGCAACGACAGCATCCTCCTGGGCCTTCATAAGTCCTTTTACTTCATCAATCTTTTCTTGAGGAAGTGATTCTTCTGGTTTGAGCGACTTGGCCTCTTCGAAGTTTCCTAGTGCAGCGGGGTAGTCTTTTTTATCGATACTTTTTTGACCCAATGACATCAGTTCATTGTATCGTTTATTCTTTTTGGCCTGTGCATCAGCATCATTCTTCATCTTGTCCATGAGCTCCTTTGCTTTGGCAATTTGCTCTTTGGGGTAAGATTCTTTGGCGAGGATGTTACTTGCTTCTTTGTATTTGGCAATGGCCTCTTCATATTTGGCGGCTTCAAACAATTTATCAGCATCTCGGATGAGATTGTCATACTCACTGAACGTCGCGTTTTCTTTCATGCGGCGGTCGAGCTCAGCAAGTTTTTCGGTAGGCTCTTTGAGTTTGGGTCTCATTTTTTTGGCCTCGTTAAATTTGGCGCGAGCAACATCCCATTGACGATTGTTCATTGCCTCATCTCCTTCGATCATGAGCAGACCATATTTGGCCTCTTCCTTTTTGGCAGCGTCATCACCGGCCATCAACTCTTGAACTTTTGCGATTTTTTGTTTGGGTAACTCATGCTGCGGGAACATGGCTTGCGCTTGCTCATACTTGGCAATTGCAGCTGCGTAGTCTTTGACAATTACTTTCTCATCTCCCTGCTGTAAGAGTTTTTCAAATTCTTTGAATTTGGCCTGATCGGCTTTATTGGCCGTTTCGACGCGTCTCAACTCAGCATCAATTTTTTCTCTTTGCTTGCGAATGTAATCTTCGTCCCATCCGATGTTGTCCGTGTCACTCATGTAAACTGCTTTGGCAGCGGGCTCTTTCATGATGTCCATGTTGAATCCCATGGGCGCCTTGAACAGCGATACTTCCATGTCAAACTCATAGCCACCTCGCTGTTCTTCTTTGGGGACATTTCGTGTATCTAATCGAGCCACTTTTGGCGCATACAAGTCTTTGGAGAATTTGACGTCGTAAGTATGCCCCAGTTGAAGCTCCTTTTTGATCTTACCGTTCTCAGGTACGGAAATGGTTTCAAACAAACCGCCATTTTTGTATATGGTGACGACAGAACCGCCCAATTTTCCGCCGTTATCTTCGTCTTTCACGACAATGTTCAGAGAAATAACGGTGTTTTGTGACCATGCGCTTTTAGCCACGAAGAATAACAGGAGAATCAAAATTCTCTTGAATGAAAAACTGGAAAAAGTGTCTTTGTTTCTCTTCATGAATACATTCGCATGATTTCTTAACGTAAATATATGAATTTTAGTTACTGGGAGTTTGATTTTTACCTAAAAAATATTGATTTCGCGGTCATTGGTGGGGGCATTGTCGGAATGAGTAGTGCCTATCATTTGAAAAAGAAATACCCCGATGCTAAGATTGTCGTTTTTGAGCGTGATTTCTTTTCGGCTGGGGCTAGTTCGAGAAATGCTGGTTTTGCTTGTTTTGGAAGTCCCACGGAACTGATGGCTGATGCAGAAAATAGTGGTTGGGATTCTGTTTTGCAAACGGTTCAGAATCGATATCATGGATTGAAGGCGCTGCAGGAAATAATTCCCTTTGAAGCAATGGATGGTTCATTGAACGGGGGAGTTGAAATTTTTGAATCACATGAGATCGAGAAATTTGCTAGAACGATGGACCAGTTGGCAGATATCAATGCCAAGGTAAATGGTGTTTTGGGATTTTCGCCTTATCGGGAAATTCCAAATTCAGTGGGATTGAACAACGTAGTTGGTTCAATTCAAATTGATCAGGAGGGAATGTTGCATCCTGGCAAAATGTTGGGGCAGTGGCTTCAAATCAATAGAGCGATGGGAGTTGAAGTTTTGTATGGATTGAATATTGAAACGATAGATGTCGCAACGGGGTCTTTTGAAATCAGAGGACGTCGATTTCAGCCACGTCGATTAGTGGTTTGTACCAATGGATTGACGCCAAGCTTGATTCAAGGTTTGGATGTCATTCCTGCACGCAACCAGGTTTTGGTTACACATGAAGTATTGGATAAACCTTGGAATAAAACATTTCACCTTCGAGAGGGATATGTTTATTTCAGAAGTATTGGAAGACGCGTATTAATTGGCGGAGGAAGGGATTTGTTTAGGGAACAGGAGTCCACTTTGGTTCTAGAAGAAACAGAGAATGTGCGACAGTATCTCAAGGATACCATTGAGAAGATTTTAGGTAAAACTGTTGATGTTGAGCATCATTGGAGTGGAATTATGGGGATGGGAAAGTCCAAGGGACCCATTATTCAGGCACTATCTGAAAATACTTATGTAGCTGTCCGAATGGGAGGTATGGGTGTGGCCATCGGTACTTGGGTGGGCAAGGAATTGGCGAACATCATGGAATAAAAAAAGGCGACATCAAGTCGCCTTTTTCATGGAGTATTTTTGTTTGGATTATGCGTTAGCATTCATGCGATCCAAAACGTTCATCACGTCTTTCACAGCAATAGCAGATGCATCCAACAACGCTTTTTCTTCTTCATTCAATTTGAGCTCGATGATTTTCTCAACACCATTCTTACCCAAAACCACAGGAACGCCCAAGTAAATGTCTTTCAAACCGTACTCACCTTGTAACCAAACACAACAAGGGAAAATACGTTTTTGGTCTCTAACAATTGCTTCTACCATTTGAGCAGCAGCAGCACCTGGTGCGTACCAAGCTGAAGTTCCCAATAAATTAACGATTTCTCCACCGCCTACTTTGGTGCGCTCAACGATTGCATCCAATTGTTCTTTGTCGATCAACTCGGTTACTGGAATTCCGCCAACTGTAGTGTAGCGAGGTAGCGGAACCATGGTGTCTCCGTGGCCGCCCATCAATACAGCTTGAATGTCTTTGGGAGAGCAATTTAATGCTTCAGCCAAAAACGCGCGGTAACGAGCAGTATCCAAAATACCGGCCATACCAAATACACGGTTGCTTGGAACTTTTGCAGTCAAGTAAGCGCAATATGTCATCACATCCAAAGGATTAGAAACGATAACAATAATGGCATTGGGACTGTGCTGGATAATGTTCTCTGTTACTGATTTAACGATACCTGCATTGGTAGCGATCAAATCGTCACGGCTCATTCCAGGCTTACGTGGCAATCCAGATGTGATAACAACTACATCTGAATTAGCTGTTTTGCTATAATCACCTGTAGAACCTACAGTGCGACTGTCGTACAAGTTGATGGGCGCTGTTTGCCAGATGTCCAAAGCTTTTCCTTCGGCAAAACCTGGTTTGATGTCCACCAAAACAATTTCGTTGGCAATCTCGCGATGTGCGAGTACATCAGCGCAAGTAGCTCCAACATTTCCTGCGCCTACAACTGTAACTTTCATGGTTTTTGATTTTCAATTGAAATTTTCGATGGCAATATTACGTTAAGGAACCATATTTGCACGTAACATTCATCATAAATTTTGGAATATGTTGATTTTTCAATTCAGAACGTTTGCTTTGTTGATTGCCTGCCTTGTCTCTATGGAAATATGGGCGCAACCACAAGCTTTGCCTAAAGGCACACCAGGTAAGGATTTTAATGCCTTGGATGATGCCGGAAAGCGTCACGGTGTTTGGATTCGCCAGTACAAGAACAAACCTGAAATCCTGTATTATCAGGGTCAATATGAGCACGGCAAACCGGTTGGTAAATGGAACTTCTTTGACCAAGAGGGTAGACGCATGTCAGAGGTAGATCATATTGCGGACTCCACCATCAATGATGTGAAAATGTTTTATGCTGATGGTGCTCTTATGGCAGAAGGCAGGTACGTCGGTCGAATGGTGAATGACAAATGGCGAAGAGACAAAGAAGGTTTATGGAAAATGTACTTTCCCAATGGGAAACTCTCCACAGAGGAGACTTATGTGGGGGGACAGAAAAATGGATTGGTCAATTTATACCTCGAGTCGGGTGTATTGGTTTGTGTCTCTCAATACAAGAATGGATTGCTTGACGGCCCATTTGAGCAAAGAAATGCGGCTGGAAAGAAAATACTGGAATGTACCTATGTCAAAGGATTGAAGCATGGACCATCTAAAACTTATTTTGAAGATGGAAAGGTGCAAATGAAAGGTGTTTATTTTGAAGGTGAGTTTGATAAAATTTGGGAGTCTTTTTTACCCAATGGTCGCCAGGAAATGGTTGTACATTACAACAAAGGCAAAGTGGTTAAGCAATCTTTCATCAACAAAGATGTTGAAGAGTTTTATGACAGTGGTATTCCCAAGCGAAGTTGTTCTTACGTGAATGGTAAATTGGAAGGCCCGTTTCGCGAGTATTACGACATAGGTACTTTTGAGAAAATCCCATCTTCTCCTGAAGATCAAAAAATCGGCATCATGCACAAGGAAAGATTGACGGGTACGGTTATCAAGGCCGAAGGAGATTATCTCAATAACGTATACGAAGGAAGAATCGTTTTTAGAAAGGAGACGGGAGAGATAGATCACGAAGAAGTTTGGGAAGGAGGCAAGATGATTAGCACAACGGCAAAGCCCAAGCCATGATTAGATTACTAGCCCTGTTGTTTTTTTGGCAGTTGGCCGATGGTGTGTTGTCTCAAAATGCACCTGGTTTTTACTGGGTTCAATTTTCCGATAAGAATGGGACACCATACAGTATCGAATATCCGCAAGCTTTTTTATCTGAACGGGCACTTCAAAAGCGAGCATTATTAAGCAAAGAGATTACTGAGCAGGATTTACCAGTGAATCCATTTTATGTTCAAACCGTTGCGGATTCGAGTGGCGGAACTGTCCATCATGTCAGTAAGTGGTTCAATGCCATGACCATCAATTTGTCTGCTTTGGATAGTGCGGCATTGGAAAATGCGTTGCAAAAAATCCAAAGTCTACCTTTTGTTTTAGAAGTCAAAAATACAGGGCAATGGAAAGCAGAGGTTGTCGAAGAACGTTCAGCATCTTCTGACGGGTCAGTGGAATGGAGTGAACCAAGTTCTTCACCCTATGGTAAGGCTTTCAGACAATTGGAATTGTTGGCAATTCCGCGTATGCATGAAGCGGGTTTTAAAGGAAGTGGCATACAAGTAGGTGTGTTTGATGTGGGATGGTCTTACATGCCGGAGATGCATGCATTTGACGCCTTGAGAAATGAAGGTAGATTGATGATGACCCGTGATTTTGTAAATCCGTTGGCGCCCAATGTTTTTGATGGAGGAGATCACGGCACAACAGTTTTGGCGCTGATGACAGCAGAGTTGGATAGTGGAAGATATTTGGGAGCTGCACCAGAGGCAAGCTATTATTTGTTTCAAACTGAGAATAGTGCTTCCGAGTACCGTATTGAAGAAGACAATTGGGTTGCTGCTGCAGAGCTGGCCGATTCCTTGGGTTTGGATGTAATCAATTCATCATTGGGTTATTCAACGTTTGATGATACAACAATGAATTACACCTACGCCGACATGAACGGTCATGTGTCGCGCGCCAGTCAAGCAGCACAATGGTTATCTGAGCGAGGCGTATTGGTGGTTTGTAGTGCAGGTAATTCAGGAAATTATCCATGGTATTACTTACACGCGCCCAGTGATGCAGAAAAAATATTGTGTATCGGGGCAACGGATAGTTTGGGTATTGATGCAGTTTTTTCATCGCATGGTCCATCTTCTGATGGTCGAATGAAGCCCAATGTTACAGCCCAAGGCCGAAGAACATATTACCCTGTACAGCAAGATAGAATTGGCAGAGGTTCTGGAACTTCCTTCAGTGCGCCTTTGATTACGGGTGGTATAGCTTGTGCGATGCAGGCAATTTCAGGAGTGGATAACCAAACTTGGATGCAATGGATTGAAGCTTCGGGAACTAGAGCAGAAAACCCCGATTACCATTATGGACATGGTATTCCAGACTTTTGGTGGGTGCTGCAAAAAAATACACCCCGATATCAAATGCCCAATTTTCAAATTCAAACCATTTATCCCAATCCAGCTTCTACACAACTGAACATTGTAACTTCGGGTTCTCCCATTTATGGTTGGGAAGTTTCCGATCTTACTGGAAGGATTTTAACTTCTAGCAATTTCGAATCCAGTTGGACACGGAATTATCTTCAGTTGGATATAAATGGCCTTCCGGCGGGCATGTATCATTTTACTGTTTTTTCGCAAGAGGGGAAGTCAACCTCAGTCTTTCAAAAAGTTTCGGAATGAGAATATTGATTTGTATTATTTTGTTCTTTTCGACAATGCATTTAGGTGCCCAAGGGCCAATTGTCACATTTGATATTTACGAAGATCCAGGCTTTTATTCCAATCATGTCTATACTTGGGTGAATAATGCAACTCTCCGGAAGGAGCCAAGTAGAAATGCTGTTGCGATGGGAACTTTGCCCATTGGTTCTGTTTGTGATTTGATCAAGCAAGGTCAGGATACGGTGGAAATAGCAGGAATCAAAAGTCCATGGTATTTTGTCAAGTCAAGTGCAAATGAAGGTTGGATATGGGGAGGCTTGTTAACCAAGATGTGCACGGGAAGTAACGTTGATTCGGAAGTCAAATTTTTAATGGGGTATCAAATGCATGACGATGTTGCTGAACAGGGCGTAGAGCAGACCTTTGTGCAGATAAGAGCAGTTAAAAATCAAAAAGAAATATCAAGTGTAAGTTTCCCATTGTTGGAACCTACATGGGGAATGCAGAACATAGGTTCCAAAGGACTAAAAGATATCTACGACATCATTGCAGTAGCTCAATCAGGTGAATCATGTGGTCACTTTTATGGCAATGCTTATATATTGTGGGATGGAAACAAATTGATGGATCCGTTGGTAATCGGGGGTGTTCCCGATGGTGATTTTGGCATTTGGGATTCACCCATATTCCCGTCTGACATAGAAGGAATGGCCAATACCTTGATTATCGATAGTGAAGATTATCTATCCAATGAATCCAGCGATGGAGAGTCTTACGGATACGTTGCTGAGCGTATTGCAAAAAGATCTTTTACACGTTGGGAGAATGGCCAATGGATTCAACAAACCGAGCAGAACCAAACCAAAACCTTGTATTATTTGGTAAGTGGAAATTTTGGAGATTTGTATTTTCCAGAAGAACAAAAAATATTTCCCGCAGATTTACCTGAGGAAATCAAGAATTGGATCAATTCCCACAAGCAAAATCTGAGGTAGGATCTGGATCGCAGAAATTCAATCCTGCGCAATAAGCGCCGATACCAAAGGCATATAAATTTCCAACTTGCGAGCCACTACCAACCAAGGTGATGTCTTTTTGAATGACCTGACTTCTCGAAGCCAATAGTCCAATGCCATTGGTAATGTTGCTATAAGTTGGTCTTTCTTGAATAACGCCGGTTACAGGTGCATTCACGGCCAAGTAAGTATTCAATTCTTCATTGGCCATTCCCAAAATAACTTCAAAACATTTGGCGCGTGTGGATACATTGTTTTCATGGCCAATCACACGACGAATTTTGGGATCTGCGACCAATCGTGTTTTCAAAGCGCTGAAAAATCCTTCACCACCAAAACTTGTAGACAAGTATCCGCCAAGGAGCTCAAGATTAGCAGCTTCAAATGAACCGATGTAATAATCCATGTAAAGTGTGTCTCTTGAGACTAAAGTGATTTGCTCATCCTCTGCATATTTCTCTTCCAAATATTTGAAACGCAAAGTCAAATCATACTTGGCAACATTGCTTGCAGGTGTCCATTTGATGGTGACATTATCCTGGTAAGTTACTCCACCAGTAGAAGAGTTGTATGCAGCCAAGTTCAATGGATAGTTGGCTTGTGGGATTTGAAATACAACTTCCGAGGCATTTACAATATTAGTCTTTGCTTGAACGTCAGGACGGTTGTGAAAGTCAACTACCAAACGGTATTCGGCATTACCATTAAGCCCTCCAGGAGTTGCAGCGGTGTAAACAGTCTGATAAGGAGCATAGAAAATTCCGTAAGGATCCTTAGTAACTTCTTTGGGGGAAAGATGAATAGTATCAACTACAATTTCGTTAATGATTTTTTCCAAATAGATTTCATTAAATTCATCCCATTTGTACTCACTGCTATCTCTAATCGCTGCGTAGCTAAGGTTGTTTCCGTCACCCAAAAATGTTTTGTTGATTTTGAAATATTGGACATTGGCTTTGGGATCAAGTAATCCAAAAACG
>JACCDP010417141.1_pt1 | contig 24438 bp, 21 predicted proteins | sample 7445841 | NCBI WGS metagenome assembly JACCDP01 (sample SAMN15323441, study PRJNA562643) | freshwater metagenome | isolation source: river surface water | place: USA:Blue River Watershed | collected 2017-08-17
ATTTGGCCTTGATCAAGGCCAAATTGGAAATAAAACATCTACTATTATATTAATTTATTACCACGTGTGGTAATAAATTAATACTAGTTCTCCAGGCAACAAAGTTGCCTGGAGAATAATGGTTAAATTGCATAATATATAATTAATAACAAAATGATATTCATATCATTTATCTTGACAAGATGTCAACGGTTTTCACGCACACGCCGACAGTCAGTCTTCCATCCGGCACATAGCCCACAAAGGTGTTTCCAATATCTGCAACATTCATTCGTTTGTATGCAAAAGCAAACTTATCTGTGAGAATCATCTTCATAACAGGCAATGGATTCGGAATGACAACTTGTGTGCATCCCTGTGACAAAGCCAATTCACTGATTTTTCCAATTAACGTGTGTGCAATAGATGAAGTAGGCGTTTTTGCAAAGGCTTTATCAGGACGTCCTCGTATTCCAAATGCAACACAGTTTTGCCCGGTTGTCCACGTATAAATATGACCTTGATATGTGTGGTCATCGGACAACAATACGACTGCATACACTTGCGACGTTTTATCGCCCTCTTCTGCAAATACCTCAGTGTCTTTGAAAAAAGTGTCTTCATACCCTTTGCGCACTTCTGGGTCAACAAATTTATTGCACCTGTTCACGGCTTCCTCTTTGGATAACCCCACAAAGAATGTGTTGTCAAACACGTCATTATTCAGCAATTGACTGCATTTTATGTTGTGCTCTATGAATGTAAAAACATTAGTTTCCAATTGTTGTTTAAATGTGTTTAATAAAGTGGTTTCATCGTTGGTGTTCCACGTAAATGGCGTGGCGTCGTCAATGTCCGCAAACAATGGATATGATATTTGTCCACGAAATGGGCGAAGCGTGGCGCGACTAACTGGAAACACTTTGAACATATGATGTTTATAATAGTGAAGTATATATTGTGTTGTATTTATAACTGTTGCATATATTTGTTGAACATTATACAACTGTAATGTTATCCAAGGAGGGATTCAAAGGGCAACGCAATAAAAGGAGGGATTCAAAGGGCAACGCAATAAAGGAGGGATTCAAAGGGCAACGCAATAAAAGGAGGGATTCAAAGGGAACCTTGGTTCCCTTTAAAATTGAACCAATTTTTGCACAAATATGACAAAGAATTATACAACACACATTACACATTCAAATCAACACCAATATGTTTGCCAAAGAACTTGTGGATTTCTGGTTTTCACCTGCTGCTGCCAATCATTGGTTCAACGTTTCACACGAATTTGATGCACTGGTTACCGATAAATATATGCATTTATTGGCAATTACAACCGCAAATTTTCCCGACAATCCTCTTGCAACAATAATATTGTATGACCAAATAAGCAGACACGTATTGCGACACCTGAACCCTCCTGATAAAGCGTTGATTCGCGCTCGTCACGACAGAATTGCTCTAAATACGTATTATGAGTCCGGATTAGAGTCACAACTGCACACAATGCCAAAATCGCACGCTTGGTTCGCATTAATGCCTTTGCGACATACTTTTAACAAACCCAATTTGGAAAAATGTTTGCGTATTGCAACTGATTTGGAGTTGGGACAACGATTTATAAAAGCGACTTTGCAAGCCTTGGCAAAAATAAATAATAATGCGGATTTATTATTTATTGACCATAAAGAGGACGAAGATTTATCATATGTATTGGACAAAAACGTGTATCCCAATTATGACACACACCATTTGCCAACGGAATATTTGAAACAGTTGAAAAAAGCAAATGTGAATGGCTGTTTGGCAATATCCGTGTCTGGCGGTGTTGACTCTATGGTGTGTCTGCATATTGCCGCAACATATTTGTTGAACACTAAAATTGCAGCCATATCCATAAATTATGCCAACCGCCCCGCACAATTGGACGAATTGCGTATGGTAAACAGATATTGCACCAAACGCGGAATTCCGCACTATGTGCGCCACATAACAGAAATGCAGCGCCCAGTGGACTGCAATTGGCGGCCTTTTTACGAGGCATTCACAAAAGACATCCGATTTGCAGCATATGCCTCAGTTGGGTATCCAGTTGTGCTTGGACACAATCAAGACGATTGTTTGGAAAACGTGTTTTCCAATATGAAAAAGGGCATCAATTTTGGCAATTTATTTGGGATGGAACACGTGTCTGTGCACAATGGAGTAACTGTGCTGAGACCTTTGTTGAACATTGAGAAAAAACATATATTGGCATATGCACAAGAACACGGCATACCGTTTGCGGCGGATTCAACACCGTCATCCAGTGAACGCGGACTGTTAAGAGACCGGTTGATGCCAGTGTTGCGGTCATTAGATATTGTGCCGGGAATTGTAAAAACAGTGCATAATTTTAATCAAGTCTACAAGGTTTATGAAAAATCGTTGCCAACTATTGAATGGCACACCGGTTATTGCAAATTTGCGTTGATTGATGACCCTGGATTTGATTATATGAAACGAATATTGTCAATCATTGCAGATACGTGGAAAACCGGGTTTGTGTCCAATAGAAGCATTGGTCATTTGTTGAGCCAACTTGGCAATCCGGCACACAACTTAATTGTGTTAAGTTCCCGGCTGAAAGCCCGGGTTCAACAAAATTATTTATGGGTCTATTGCTGTTAATGAGATGGAACTCCCTCAAATTGGGTCGGTCGGAAGTTCTTCAATAGACAGGTCTATTTGGGAAGGCGGCATTGCCGCGCAGCGAACCATTGCGGACAATTCTTCTTCCATACTGGTGTCCACTGTTGACACCTCTTTTTTATGCATTTTTATCACGGATTCTATTTCGGTTTTATATTTTTGTATACGTAAATCCACTAAATCCAATTCCTTATTTGTTGGCATTCCAGTTTGCGACATAATATATGCCAGAGCGCCAATTATAACAGCCACAAATATAATTATCCATAATAACATTTTATTATTTGCTGTGAAAATAAAGAATATTGTAGAACGCATAAAGACATAGTGTATAAATACAATGTAATATTATGTTGACTGGAATACTTGTTGCAAATAAAACATATGGTCGCGACAAAAAAGGGCGACTGCTTTATTTATGTATTGCCGATACCTTGAATGATGCAAGCAAACAAAATTATTTGGTGCCTTTCAACAATCCTTCAACAAAGAATTTCAATAAAGCGCCTACCAATTATTATATTGTATTTATTCCTCTCACAGATACATTAAACGGACACCGCCTTGGACAGTTAGACAACTGTTTGGGCACAGTGGACAGTTGGCAGGCATATTCACAGTATGAACTTTATAAACGAAATCTTTATGGTTGTCCTGCGGTTTATGGTTGTCCTGCGGCTGCCGCTGCGCCGTCATTCAATGACCTTGACAAAGCAGTATCCGCACTATCCCCGGTAACCGGAACACCAGAACCTCATTCTGTCATAAGCATTGACCCCGATGGGTGCACCGATATTGACGATGCTTTTTCTTTTGTTATTGAAGGCTCGGTTGCCTATTTACGTATTCATATTGCAAACGTTCCACTGTTATTGGAAACACATAATTTGTGGAACAAATTAACTTTTCGCACAACAACCGTATATATGCCAACCTGCAAAGTGCCAATGTTGCCAAAACATTTGTCAAATAATGTGTGTTCTTTATTGGAAGGCACGGTGCGACCCACTATAATGATAACCTTTGCATTCAACGTTGATACCGCCACTGGCTCCATAAAGACATTGCGGCACACAACACCGCCAATAGCGACGTTTGCCCATATTAAAAAAAATTACACATACAACGATAATATACCTCAATTGGACAGGTTGCTGGAAGCGGCGCGTTTATTAGAACCCAACGAATCTGTGTCAGATACACACGATTTGATTGCGGTCTTTATGATGGCATTCAATAAAGTATGCGCGCCTTTGGTGCCAATTTATCGTAATTGTGTCAATTCTGCGCCATCAACCGCTTGGTTCAATTATGAATTGCAATCATTTGCAGCATCATATGATGTTGTAAATCGTGGACACGCATCTATCGGTTACACATATACACATATAACCAGCCCCATAAGGAGATTGGCTGATTTGGTAAATATGACGGCTTTATTATATGGTGTGGAGCACGCCTTTGTGCAAAAGTGGATTGCCAATATTGACCATATAAACTATTATTGCAAACAGGCGCGAAAAGCACAGCAAAATGCGGAGTTATACAAGGCTTTATCGGAAGGGGCTGCGACCTTGTATACCGGAGTGCACGTTGCAGGCACAGGTGTTGTGTATCTGATAGAGTTGCGCTTGTTTGTGTCGGTTGGAAATCAATTGGTGCCAGAAGGCACACACCAATATGAAATATATATGTTTCACAAAGAATTCACGCTGAAACGCAAAATTCGTATAATGTGCAAGGATATTTAGTAAATGGTGTCAGACATATTCTGATATAAGTCGGTTCAGAGACCACGGCAAACTTGGATGAGCAAACACATACACGTGCTTGATGAAGTGACCTGGTATTGTATGTAACGAGCCGTCATATGGAAACGCAGGTGACTGGAGATTTGCAAATACATATTGAACTTCTGGTTCCAAGTATTTATATACAAGTGTTGCGCTGAAATTTTTATTGTGGGAAACGACCATATATCGTTCGCCGATTTTCATTGATGATACAGACAATGTTGTCATTGGCAATAATAAACAATTTGTTTTTATTATAATATGCAAATAAATATATGGAACGCAAGTCGTCGGATAATATTATATATTTAAGCAGACACGGTGCCAAATACAATGCAAACACGTTGACAACCCGAATGATATATGATATTGAATTTAAGTCAAATCCAAGATATGACGATGGATTGTATTCAATTTCAAACGTAATTGGTTCAATATATAATGGCCGATACAAATATTTGCACAATTTTGTGGTATTATTAGCAAGTGATGACACAGAGGATTATTACGATGTTATGTGTTACCGGTTTGAAAAAGTAGGAAGTGGTGGTGAGACAATAGACATAATTGAAGGTTATGACACAGAATTCTCTGGTTCAAGTGTTATTGACACAAGAAACGCCACATATGATTACGATAATGGTCAACTTGTTCCAACCCGTGTGCAATTAAAGCATATGACAAGGTACACTGTGTTATACGATGAAACTGTTGCGTATTGCACTATCAAAGAATATATTGACCCAGAAGATATGAAAAACGTAACAAGGGTATTAAACCGAAAATACAAAGGCAGATACTCAGATATTAAAACACATATTAAGACATATCTGATGTCGTCTGCAGCAACAAAAAAACATAAGAAACGCAAACACCGGTCATAATTTCAATCCATAATATGTATTTGCATATTATAGAAAATGTTATTTATTCTGTTGATTACATCCGTCTTTGTGACAGCCAAGTCTGCAACTATTTTAGAGAGATTTGCGCAATGGGCGGACGCACACTCCATCGAATTGCCTGCGGACAATACACGTTTCACTCATATGTTTAACAATTGGATTGAAAATGACCGCTACATTGATGTGATTAATGCGCAAAATCTTTCGTATACCCTTGGACACAACCAGTTTTCAGCAATGAATCGCAATGAGTTTGTCGACTATGTGCGTTTGCACCGTTACGACGTGGTTGATGACGCCAGTGTCACAAACAACTTGCGTGGCGTGAGTGTGCCTGCATCGGTGGATTGGCGCGCAAAAGGTGTTGTTAGTCCAGTGCAGGATCAAGGAAAGGCGGGAACTTGTTACAGTTTCAGCACCAGTAGTGCAGTGGAGTCCGCACACGCAATTAAATATGGTACATTAATAAAATTATCAGAACAACAAATTGTGTCGTGTTCCACAATAAGTCACGGCGGACCCAATATGGGTGTTAATGGTGGTCAAATTGCGCCGACTTTTAGTTGGATTGGTAAAGTTGGAGGACTTTGCACGGAACAGGACTACCCATATACTTCAGGAACCACTGCTGAAACAGGAACTTGTCAAACCACTTGCAAAACAGTTTCTGGAACCGCGCCCGCAAGTTACGTCAAGGTGAATGCAAATTCAGACAGCGATATGATGGCAGCAATTGCAATACAACCAGTCTCTGTTGCTATTGAAGCAGACCAGGCGTCGTTTCAATTATATAAATCAGGAGTGTTCACGGGTTCTTGTGGAACAAATTTGGATCACGCAGTTGCATTGGTCGGTTATAGTGCCGATTACTACATTCTTCGCAACTCTTGGTCATCGTCGTGGGGGTCATCTGGATATATGTATATCGGCAAAGGAAATGACCCTGCTACAGGCAAGCCATACAACGGTGGCAAAGGCCAATGCGGCGTATTAATGCAGGGGGTGTATCCTGTGTTGTAAAATAATAATAATCTGTCTTGTTTATTATTATTTCCGAATCAACACATAAACCGGTCAAAATCGGTTATCACGTCATCAAATACCTTGCTTGCCTTTGATTGATTTTCCGCATTAATGTGCACATCAATAACCACATTTATACTGGCCGAGTGTTTCAAATAATGCATCACGTCTTCCAACCCAGCATTAGACAACGGTTTTCTCCCCAAAGACTCAGCAAATTCGGCATTTATTGTGGCATCGTCATCAGCAACCACTCCACCAAAGTATTTCATCATTTGATAAGCAGACAAATAGTTAACGGCAACTGACCGCAGCACTGTTGCATTTGGATAAATATACGGCAACACCATCACGGCAACAGCGCGCAGCAACTTGTTGTATAGTTTTCCCTGCAATTCTTGCTTTGTAAAAGCATCAATGGTTGCAACATTGTCGGCATAACGCAATGTTAATGATGATACACATTTGCTGCCAATATTTAAACACAACACAATATCTTGGGTTGCTATTATTTCATCAATATTATTGAATGTGTAAAATGTGGTTGCTTGCATATCATACACGTGTCCAATATCCAGGCGTGCCTCTTTGCAGACAACACTTAATATTTGGTTAAGTTGAGCGATGCGCGGTTCAACACCACGCAAATCCGATTCAACCACATCCTCCGCAAATTTAAATGTGTCAATTTGCGATACACTCGTATTTGCGTACACCATATTTACCGCCACGTCTATTGCCAATTTGTTGTCCTCAAAATTGGTTGGTGTTAACCAAGTAAAATATTTGTTGTCGTCCCGGTCTGTGACAAATACATAATGTGTATCGGGATGAAATGCAACATATTGTTTATGATTTGTTATTGGATTTACAAAATAATATATTCTGTGTTTAATTAATTCGTCACTATACTGGTCATATCCAATTTTATTTGCCACAAACGTTGTTTGCAAATGCGCAGGCAACACTACATTCAGTGTTGTTGGCAACGTGTAAACAAGTTTATCATCACTGTGGCGAACGGGCAACACATAATTATTATCTATAAGCGTGGCCGCAAACAAAGTTTCATCTTGCAATAATATTGCAGGCGTGACTGTATTGTCCGCATTTATTATGCACGGAATAAATTTGTTATTATGCGATATTACTGGAATCACTGTTCCGGAGTCAAACATTGCAGCCTGATAAACGTTTCCGTTGCTTAATTTTATTAACATATATTGCGATTTGTCACGGGTTTCAATCACAGATAATACAGAGCCATTTGACAGTGGCAATGCAATATGTTTATTTTGGGATTCCAATATTGTTGCTGGATATGTATCGCCATTTGGAAGTGTGATGGTCGGTGGTTGACCGCCTTTCAAGGTTTGTATTGCATCACCTATAAAGGTTTGTGGTGCGTCAGTATGAAACTCTGTTAACAAACTCACTTTCCCCAGCCCTGCAAAAAAATCCATATTGTCTTCCACGTATTTATGCAAACTGTAATGCCGCAAACCTGCGCCAAAATAATTACGCCAATGTTCCCCTGCGCCATATATGATTCGTCCATCTTCCATAAAGTCCTGCGGATTTATAATGAATATATGTTTGTCACGTGGATTATACCACACAACAACAGCGTGACTTGTCATTGATTGTTGTTTTGAACTGAACCCCATATAGGTAAAAAACGGCTCCGAAGACAAACTGTCCAACAAAGTTTCCAAATGTTGAATAAAATACATTGCAAGCGTGCTTGCATAAGCGTTGTATTCGGTGTTTGTTTTGTGGGTTTCGGCAAATTCTGCGATGGCAGGTATTTCGCGATACTTGTAAATAAGCCATTGCGTATACACTTTGTCTCCGATCAGAGCGTCACGGTTGCCTAAATGTTTATTTTTCTCTATGTGTTGTGCCTTTGTTTGTGCTCCCAAAAACAAATATGCATTGGATGCACACGTTCCTTCTGTGTTTATAAACAAACGCCGATTATTATATGCATCTTTGAATCTTACAAGCAAGTCTTCTTTGGATTTGGGCGCCAACGATGTGGCATTGTTTAAATAAAGAAACAGCAAAAACACAGACATTATTATGGATGGAAACCCAGGATTGCCTGCTGTCTGTGTCGTTGACTGGCATAAGTTTATTGTTAAAGATACTTGTTCTACCATATTATATTCACATATAATATGACAATTACATAGCAGCACGCATTGGAAATGTAAATGCATAACACACATTTGTTTTGCCGGGAGCAGCGCGACGAAGTCGCGCCCTTCTATTACCAGTGCTGACAGACCCAACACCCGACCCTGGCACTAATGTGTTGAATTTGGCGTGACGCTGGTTGCCAATACTGTCTTTTGATATAACGCGTCCCTGTGACGCGCCGCCTGACTTGATAGGTTTTGCAATAAAATACATTATATATACCAATGTCCATATTTTTTTAAGGCCTCTATTTTGACATCGGTGCCAATCATCCAATTTGCGTGAACAAACATTACGCCACTGCGTTTGTTCTCTAATTCCTCTTTGCATTTTTGTATTTTGAAACCAGCGTTGGCCGTCAACTCTTTGAAATAAATGACTCCGCACGCATACAGGTGCCACGGCAGCACCGCAAATCGCAATGGTTCTGTGTAACGCAGTAACACTTGCAACCACGTGGTTTGGTCATTTTTCGCCGGTCTGTGCAAATATTCTTGGATATAATGTTGCAAATAAGCGCGTGTGTTGTCTGTGTTGTAAAATAATATGCATCCAGTGCACGGCATATTCAAATCGTCTTGCATCACAATATCGTGTGTCTCTTTATTTAATACATATGTTGGCATCAAATTTTGGATTGCAACCGTGTCAACATCCATATACCAGACGTCGTGTCCCTTTTGCAACAGTTCAAGTGCAACGGTGTATCTATAAACACACAGTTCATTGAATTTTGCAGAACTGAAATCCAAATATGTGTCTGCCGCAGCAGATGTCAACACAGTCACGTTGACATCATAGGTTTGCAATTCATTTACACACTCCTGGTCTGTGACATAACAATAAATCATATTGTTTGAAATCCCTGTGCGCAATAAAGATTTGATGTGATTTTTGGCAAGTTCTATTGCAGGCCAATTAAACACGCTGAGAAACACAAGATTGTTGGACATACTTTGCATAAATTATTTATTCGCCTTATATTTATATTATGATTTGTAGTTTAGATGTATGGCAAAAACAAAGAATGTTGCAAAGTTCTTTGATAATACAAGCATCCACGACCAATGGGTGTGATGGACACACACCTTGCTCCATCGGTGCTTGGTATCATTTTGCAAACAATAGCAACACATATTATAATAAACACGAGCACCAAAACCTGGTATTATGTGCGTTTTCCCCAAATACCGACAATAACCGACGTGGCGATAAAGGCCGCATAAAATACATTGATAATTTGAAACAGAATGGCATTACAAACATTCAATTAGACATAAAAACTTATTATGAAACTCTTGGAACTTACAAATTTGTGGTAAGTCCTGAAGGAAATGGGGTGGACTGTCACCGGCATTATGAAGCATTGATATATGGATGCATTCCAATTGTGGAAGAAAATCCATTAATACGTGCAAAATATGGTAATGTGCCCATATTGTGGACAAAAGATTACAGCGAAATTACGCCTGTGTATTTGGAACAAAAATATGCTGAAATGTTGCAGAAAACGTGGGACTTCAGTGCGTTGTTAATTGATACGTGGCCTGCTGTGGAAAAAAATAACATAAAAAAACGTGGCAATTTTTGGATGAAAAAACTTACTGGAAAACTTTGGTACACACGTTAGTGTGTCCACTTTAGTGTGCACCACATATGCGATAGCATACACCTTATACACACTTTAGTGTGCACCATCCACGTTAGTGTGTCTGCGATAGCATACGCCGTACACACTTTAGTGTGCACCTTATACACACGTTAGTGTGCACCATCCACTTCAGTGTGCACCACAACTATTTGGCAAAACCTTCCAATATGCTATGCGGAAATCCCATTTTAATAAGAATTATGCGCGCTGCCTTTATTGTGTTGATTCCTGGCAACAATTTATAAGTAAACGAAATATCAGTTTGGTCAATCAATGTTGCCTCCATACGCATATTTTTAATACGCAGGCAGTCTTTCTCTTTATGAATGCGTTTGCACAATCCTGTAAAATGGGTGGTCAATATGAAGTCAACATTGGGTTTTTGCTGTAAATATTTAAGAAATCCAAATGAGGCAACAGTGGCTTCCTCAGAGTTTGTTCCAGAAAACAATTCATCAAATACACAAAAATGTCTGTGTTCTGCGTCAATTGCATCAATTATATCTTTGCATCGGCGTGCCTCTGCTTGAAACAAACTGTCGCGCCCACTTGTGTCAGGAATGTTCAAATATGAATGAAAATGCATATATGGGTTTATGACAGCCCTGTCAAAACAGCCAAGTCCAAATTGTTGTGATAAAATCAAGTTTATGGCAGTGGCTTTGAGAAGCGTGGTTTTTCCACTTGCATTAGGACCCGTAATAACCACATTTTTATCCATATTCATCGTGTTCTTTATGGTATCGTCTGCGCAACCCAGCACTGGATACACTTGATTTGTTAAACAGGTGGACTGGTTATTATCAAACACGGCTTTGGACAACAACCCGGTTGACAACCCATTTTTCAGTCCTTGCAGTCCGCTCCAGTATCCCTCAAACATCAGCGAATATGCGTATGCGGACTTGTATTCCGGATTGTCCATCAACAAATAATAACTATGCAACACGTCGCCAATATGAGGAATGAATCCAAATGTGGTATTGCATATTGATGCTGCGCAAGCCGGCTCCAAATGCGCATACATAGAATCCAAGATTGTCATTTGCGCCGCTGCGTGTTCAACAAATTTACTGTGCATTGGCTTGTTTGCGGCAGCATCCAACAAAGACCTGATATTATTTGCGGTTTTTCTGATGTGTTTTCTAACGGTTTGAAGCCGCGCGGATAGTTTGAATATATTTTTGTAAAACCGGAAACAATGTTGGCAATTTTGATACATTTGCAACCCATAAATTCCAAGCGTAAACAATACGTAAATCACATTTTGCACAGAAAAATCTTGCAAAGATGTGAGTGTTTTTCCAATCGTGTGTGATTTTGCAATATCTTTCAACATTGTTAAATATGTATCAAACGTTATGGGCACAGATTTTAATCGCAATATTAAAAATGGTGCTAATATAAATAAAAATGGCAATAATATTGCAAATAATGGAGATATCAAATTTGCCAACGACCAATATTGCATTAATGTTGAACCACGGTTGACAAATTTTAATTTATCAATGTCCATATACCCGTATCGTTCGTGAAATGCGTCTTCGTTAATATCATTCCAAGTATTTAATAAATCTTGTGCATCTTCTTCAGTGGTGGCGTCGGTGCGTTGAATATCTTCAACAATATTTTGTGATTCCTGTAAAAAATCGGTGTTTGTGGTGTATAATGATTTGATTCGCGGTATAACGTTGCGTCCAAGTTGGGATTGCGGTGCCAATATCAATGGATGTATTGTGTTTTCCAATTCCAAGTCTGAGTCAACAGAGATTGGTAAACATTGTGTGTCCGGCAGCATTTCAATTGGCAGTTTAAAATAGTCGGCTAAACCGTGTTGCATTAATTACATTTGTTGGATAAATGTAATTATTTGGTTTTCCGCAAAAAAATTGACAAACAAATAGTTTTAATATAATATTTCATACATTATGCAAACGTATAAATTATAATGTGGTTTGAACAGAGATATATACGTATAAGCGAATTGTTGCATATATTGAAGTGCAACAAAGATGAAATAAATTATGTGTTAAACATAACACGCAACCAGCCATATTCAATTGTGTGTTTTGGCGATGAATATATATTAAAATATGATTGTGATGATAAACACATTAACTATTTGTTATTATTGCACAGTAATAGACCATATAAATATGTTATATGCAAAGAATTAATGATGTCAAATAATAAAAATAATAGTATGTTGGTGTTGAATAAATATTCAAATAATAAATCCAATACACATTATAAATTGCTGTATGATATAGTTAACAATATTGCTGACAAACCATATGAATCAATGATATTAAAACGTATTAATACAATTACTGAAGAATTAGTGTTGTATTTATTTAACACATTTATGCGATATAAATATAATATTTATTTAACCCTCAATGCTGCAATAAATATATGCAAATATATGCAATAAATAACAAATAAAATATATTGCATATTTATAGTCTGCCCAAATCTTCCGGCAATGCACGAATTACCGTGCGATAATAATTTTCCAAATCATCTTTGGTGCGCATATCAAATCTGGTTAAAAAATTAATTGCGGTGCCTTTGCGTCCCCATCGTCCAGATCGTCCAATTCTATGCAAATATGTGTGGACGTCTCTTGTAATATCAAAGTTGATGACCAAATTGATTTGTTGAACGTCTATTCCGCGTGCCGTAATATTGGAGGATATCATAAAACGACAAACACCCGACCGCAAAGTTTGAAACGCTTTTTCTCTTTCTGATTTTGCCATATCTCTGTGAATGCAGCAAACACTGAATCCATCGCGTTGCATTGCATCATATAACTGTTTGACACGACCAATACTGTTGCAATAAATAATACATTGTGATATGGTGAGTTTTGATAATAACTGCATTAATAAATCATATTTGTCGCCATCATCGCGCACAGCCACATAATATTGACCTATGCCGTCCAATGACAATTTGTCGGCTTCAATAATAATTTTCACAGGATTTATCATAAATCTGGATGATATGTCCATCACATCACGATTCATCGTTGCGCTAAATATGGCAACCTGAACCGTTTCCGGCAAATATTGAAATATATTTTTCACCTGTTCCTGAAATCCCTGCGACAGCATTTCATCTGCTTCGTCAATAACCAGGATTTTTACGTGTTCAACACTTAATATGCGTTTTTTTATCAAATCGGCAATGCGTCCTGGACATCCAACCGCTGCAACCGGGGTGCATCGGTTAATTGCTTCAATGTCGTCGCGCACGCTGGTTCCACCCACAAAGGCGCGTGCCGAAAAATTGGATATATGTTGGCCAAGTGCTGAAAACACTCCTGCAATTTGATGCGCAAGTTCGTGAGTTGGAGCCAATACCAATATTTGGGTTTGTTTCAAACCAGGGTCAATGCGCGACAAAGACCCAATGGTGAAAGTTCCTGTTTTGCCAGTTCCCGACTGTGCCTGCGCAATCACGTCTCTGCCACAAGTGATCGGATAGACCGCTTTTTGTTGAATGCTGGATGGACGTTCAAATCCATATCCGTAAATTCCACGCAACACGTTTTCAGGAAGATCCAAATCGTCCCAAGTGGAAATAATCTTGTTCTCGTCATAAGGTGATGGAGTTGTCATTGTTGTTGTTCTGTCTTTGTTCATACAGTTTGTTTATATGGTTTTATTTGACACAATAAAAAAAGCAATTTGCTTTTTTATTTGTTAAATTAAAATTAATATAATAAACATACGCATATACTAATCACATACTTATACTTATTTTTCGGATTCAGCAGTCAACTCGGCAGTCACCGCAACTGGAACCTTGATTGACTTGACCTTTGTTGCCTTCTCGGCATCCTTCTTGGCCTTCTCTGCAGCCTTCTCTGCTTCCTTCTTGGCCTTTTCTGCTTCCTTCTGTGCCTTCTCAGCGGCCTTCTCTGCTTCCTTCTGTGCCTTCTCAGCGGCCTTTTGTGCTTCCTTCTGTGCTTTTTCGGCTTCCTTTTGTGCCTTCTCTGCTTCTTTCTGTGCTTCCTTTTGTGCCTTCTCTGCTTCTTTCTGTGCTTCCTTTTGTGCCTTCTCTGCTTCCTTCTGTGCCTTCTCAGCAGCCTTCTCGGCCTCTCTCTGTGCTTTCACGGTTTGAATTGCTTCGTGAACTGCCTTTTCGGCAGTCTCCATTGAAGTAGCGGCAGTCTTGGCAATACCAGCGGCAGTCTTGGTAACCTTCACCAATTTCTTGGTTTTCACCACAGGCGCATCCGTTCCAATAATGTCAGATATATCATCGTGACCACTTTGGTCGTTGTCACTTTGGTCGTTGTCACTTTGGTCGTTATCACTTCGTGCAATAACGTGTTCAACAGTGCTTTGTTGGGCACTTTCAACAATTGCAGCGGCAAGTGGCTTGTTCTTCAATGCCGCAGCCATCTTCTTGGCTCCTTTGGCAGGCTTGTTCAGGTTCTTGCGAATGGCCTTTATTTCGTGCATCTCAGTTTGAAGAGGACCGTCCAAAATATAATCAATATCGTGAATAATCTCTTCAACAGAGCCGTGTAATTTTAGCAACTCAACAGACCGAGCAGCATACTCTTCAGGGTGAGGGCAAATGCGCTTGAGCAAGTATAGTCCATAGCACATATACTTGAGGTATTTCATAGGAATACTCTTCATTGCCTTTGGTTCGGTGGAAGCGACAGTGTTAGACATTTTGCGTTAAATCAGATAATTGTTGGTAAATAAACTTAGTAATCAATTGTATTTTGTCTCTCGCTACCTACTTAAAAAAAGGAATCAATTTTTTATGGGTTTTTATTTATGCGCCACAAGTGTTGGATGATAATAATCTTTATGAAGATTATACCGATGTCAAATAAAAATATGTTGAACAGGTTGGTTGACAGAATATTGTCAAATGACGAAACAAACGCAATTAGATTGATAAAAAATAACAATATCAACCATTTATTCAGTCAATCATATCCTCAACACAACAACAACACATTGTTGACAATGGCGTGCTCCCAAAAATTATCAAAAGTTGCATTGGCGTTGTTGGATTCACACAATGCCAAACCTGATCACGTGAATGCAGATGGCAACACTGCTTTAATATTGGCTTGCAACAATAAGATGACTGAAGTTGCATTGGCACTAATTGCCACTGGTCAAGCAAACCCTGCTCACCGAAATAATGAAGGTAAAACCGCATTGATTTCTGCTTGTTTGAATAAGATGACAGAAGTTGCATTGGCACTAATTGCCACTGGAGAATCAAATCCAAGTCAGGCAACACACAATGCTGGAAACACTGCTTTAATATTGGCTTGTGATAGAGATATGTTAGAAGTTGCATTGGCACTCATAAAGACTGGAGAATCAAAGCCTGATCACCGAAATAATACTGGCAGTACCGCTTTGATTTATGCTTGTGCGAAAAGTAAAAATACTTACAACAACAAAAATGTAATTGATATTGTATCAGCACTGATTGCCACTGGAAAATCAAACCCTGGTCATGCAAACAATGTTGGAAACACTGCTTTAATGTTGGCTTGTGATAATTCAATGAAATCTGTTGCATTGGCACTCATTGCCACTGGTCAATCAAATCCAAGCCAGGTGTCAAACACTGCTGGAAACACTGCTTTAACATTGGCTTGTTCAAATAATATGCCAAGTGTTGCATTGGCACTTATTGCCACTGGTGAATCAAATCCAAGCCACGCAACATACGAGTATGGAAACACTGCTTTAATATTGGCTTGCATTCAAGAACAGAAAAAGGTTGCATTGGCACTCATTGCCACAAAACAAGCAAATATATTTGCCACAAATAACGCCGGTCACAGTGCAATGGACTTTACACACGATGTTAATAATATGATTGAGGTTCATCAAATATTGACAGAATATTATGAGAAATTGAATGACAAACTGAAAACCATAAAAGTATTTGACACTGCATCCGGGATACCAATAACAGACCCGGACACTCCATCTGCCTACGACTTTATTCACAACAATGATTTTGACTATCAACTGCCATTTGTTGTGAAACAAGGCAATAGTTATATTGGAAATTACCTCAAATTATGCTATTTGTTTCATGAATGCGTTCCATTGGAAATGCGAAACGGTGAGCCATATCAACCCGAACGACTATTGCCAGATGGACGTAAATTTATAAAATTGGTTGGACACGCCGGTTTGACAATGTTGTGTTTGATGCCCCATTGGTATAACAATTCTAAAATATTTGAACCACGCATATTTGAACTGGTGGAAATCGGAACTGTTCATCAAATTATGTCGGATGATGTGTACCGTCACCGAAGTCCAACATCAAGATTTAGTGGAGACCATTGTAATTTATTGAGACCGGAGAGAGTTTACAAACTTGTTGCAATTCAAGAAAGTATATTAGTTGAATCAACCAGTTCATCGGGTGAATCAACCAGTTCATCGGGTGAATCAACCAGTTCATCGGGTGAATCAACCAGTTCATCGGGTGGTAAATTGATTCGCAGTTCATCGGGTGGTAAATTGATTCGCAGTTCATCGGGTGGTAAATTGAATCGCACTGTGAAAAAACAAAAACGCATAAACCACAACAAAAGTAAAAAACATAAATAAACACATCATTTATTGCCAGCATATTGTCGTTTGCGCAAATAATTTTGTTTTTTTATCATTTGCGAAAATGGTTTTATGTAATTGGATTCACACACTTTGTTGCCGCGCAATGTATGTGATTGAATCAACGTGTGAACATAATTATTTATAATATCGCTGGTTCCTGTGAATAATCTTTGTCCACCGTCCGCAATAACGTGACAAATAAAAATAATATTTACAATCAAAGCATACACAATCATATTTTATATTATTGAATATATATATTTATATTCATACTTGATATGCCATCCATAAAATCATATAAAGCATTATTATATAATTTTCAACAGTTACACAGTTATGCAAATTGTATCCCCCACAAAGACGTTTGACAATTTGATTGCAAACAATAATAATAATTATGCATTGCCAGAAGACGTAATTGACCGTATCACTGTGTTATTTGACAATATCGGGTTTTCAACAAATACGCAAAATACTTACGTGAACCAATATAATGCTGCGCCAAAAGCAGCGCCCCTGGAACACGATGGTCGCGCAAATTATATGAAACAACAAGCACGCAAACAAAACAAAACTTCGTGGAAAACAAAACCCGCTTTCACAGTTACAAAATTTGCTTTGTTGGATGAAAGTGAAAACATTATTGATGAACTGCGCATTGAACTCAACAAAATTAACGACAAAACCATTGAGACGCGTATGTCAACCATTATTCAATTGCTCAACAACTTGCTTGAAACTGCCAGTGACAATTCCGACTCTGACGACAATGTGCTGCCGCCACGTCTTAACGACGCATTTAATATGTTTTTTGAAACCGCGGTCACAAACAAAAATCCAAGTCTTTATGCCAAATTTTTTCAAGAACTTCACAAACAGTTTGCCGATTATGTGTTGACATTTGTGACCAGCACATACAACGCATACATTGCATCTTTTGACAATATTGTTGACGTGTCAGAAACCAATTATAATGAATACTGTGACTTTACTGCCGCAAATATTCGTCGCAAAAATATATCCGCATTATTTGCACAAATAGCCGTTGCAGGATTTTTGCCGGGTTGGGACAAAGAATATATGGAAAACCTGGTGTCAACATTGTTCACACAGGTGACGTCAAAAGTGGAACGCAAACAAAAACAAAAAGAAGTGGAGGAAATCACCGATAATATTGTAACTTTGTTTGCATCTTTAGGAACGTTCATTGATAAATCGCGGTGGACACAAGTTATTGAGTCCATTAACCAAATGAAACCTTCTGAAAAACCGGGTCTCACAAGCAGAACCAAATTCAAATATATGGATTTGCGATAAACCTTTGTGGGGACATTCGCAGTTGCAAAGGCGGAAACAGAATTAGCAGGTTCCAAATTTATTGTTTGTTTGTGCAAACAATAAATGTTTGTTCTTCTTATACAAATATGGTTGTATCCAAATTGAACGACACAATCACATATGTTGAACGCAAAAATATAAACGACGACGACAAAGGGTATATGTCTTGTTTATACGAAATAGAGGTATTAAACCACGATATTGTCATATGTTTGGGCAAAGAAAAACATCAATATTCTTCAACCAAAGGCATCACCTATTATCCAATATATTTAGTTGCAGAAAACAAAATCAAATCTCAAATCGGTGTTTATGAAATGCAATCAAAAGATGTAATATCACATATTGATGATGAGGGCGACCTTGTGATCGAGGATTTGGAACCATTGTTATTTACATTTGTTGACAAAAAGTTTTTGGAAATATCAGGGTCAAGTCCGGTTTATTACAACAAACCAAAAGATTTACCTGAACCGCAGTTGGTCAATAAGCCACCTGAAGAAGTGGATGTGGACGAAGATGATGTAAAACACGTGGCAAACCAGACATTAGACAAAGATTTGTCCAATGTTTTTGAAATGGACACACAAAGAAACATCCCAGAAATGTTGCCCAAGGAATCCGAAGCCGATGCCAAAGAAATCAGCAAAACTTTTGTTGCAAAACCAACCACGCTTTGGGTTCAAAAGTTTATGGAAAATGGACTGTTTGATGTAATAGATAATGAATGCAGCACAATTGAATGTGCGATTAGAGACGCATATGCATCAATTGGACACAAAACCAAAGCAGATGTGTTGCGCAAAACAGTTGCTGCAAATATGTCTGAGGATATTTACAATGATATGTTGGACAAATATTTGTTGCTCAAGGAAGAACTGGCCAACTACGACAAAGAAATGCGAGACATTAAAAAATCGGTGGCGCTTTACAAAAGTCGTATTGACAAATCGGTGAATAAAGATGAACAAAAACAAATTATTGAACAAGCAGAGGCATTAAAAACCCGGTATAAAACGCTTGCTACCATAAAAAAAATGGTGGAAAAAGAATATTCCTGCGTTGGCTTTATGGCCACAATAAAATCGTTTGACCAATTTATGAAACACGTTGAAGTGCACGGACTTTGTTTATCAAAAGATGCGATTGCCGTGTTGGAGGAAGAATTGAGTTGCAAAATATTGGTGTTTAATCAGGAAGCATATGACCAAGGCGATATGTTGTCAGTGTTGGATTGTGGAAAAAAAAATGCATTGACAGCAAAACCAAAATATTACATAATGTTGGCCAAAAATAACAAAGATTGGTCGTTAATATCATACAAATCAAAGCGAATCTTTGTGTTTGATGAATTACCGTATGTTGTCAAAACACAAATTGTGAACAAATGTTTGGAACGTAATTCTGGAAATTTACACAATAACACGGATGTTCGCAAATTTCAACGGTCAATTGGTGTTGCGCCAGTTGACGACGACGACGACGACGACACAGACGGCAAAGATATATTTGTGTATCACGCACATTGTATGAAAGGTTCAATCAACGGAGACTGCATTCGTGCATCGCACGCTGAAAAATACAGACAATTGGATATGGTGCCTTTGTGGCGCAGAATGTTGGATGATGCATTTGTTAGCCCGTTCAAACTGGATGGCAAACGATGGCAAAGTGTTGAGCATTATAAACAAGCGTCAAAATTCAAAAAACAAAATCCAGAATTTTACAAAACATTTTCGTTAGATGCAGACACAGATATATCAAAAGATGTGAAAAAAGCGCGTCAAGCAGGTGGCCAAAAGGGGCGACTGCGTCCCAAAAACATACATATTGATGCGGATTATTATGGTTTAGGCGGCGAGGGACGAGCCGCGGATGAGCGGTTTGCTGCGTTGGTTGCAAAATTCAACAATAATGAAGAGGCCAGACGCATATTACTTGCAACAGAGAATGCACAACTGCGTCATTATGAAAAAGGTCAACCATTGCGTCCAGATACTTTGTTGATGAAAGCAAGAGACGCAGTAAAATAAGTTTTGTTGCGCTATGTTATACACAACAGATATGAAACGAGGATTTAACTATTTAGCAAGTTTATTGCCAGATAAAGAACGTGTTATACCAAAGCGTTTCAAAAACAATAAAAAACCTCCAGCCCCCGAATTTCCAAAACGACCCACTTCACCAAACCGTGCAAATCCGGCAGACTGGATCAGAAAACAGACTGAATATGAAAACAAAGTTGCAGAATATATTGATTATGTTCGCAATTATGATATTGATTCTGTTCCTGCCAAGTATAAAAATATGGCTCTTCGTGATGCAAATGAAGGAATGGGTCCAGTATTGTATAAAGAATGGTCTGAATTACCACAAGATATGAAAAAAGAGGCGGCTCTTCATTGGAAAAGGGATTTGATTCGGCCAGATGCAACTGCTGAAGAAGAAACAGGCAGAGCATATCGCAGAAGAATGGAAACGGAAGAAAGAATTGCACTAGAACAAGCACGAATTGCAGAAGCAGCGAGACTCAAAGAATTGGATGAAATATTGCGAAATGCACCTCGCGCAAAACCGTATGAAACCTATGACGAGAAAATGAGACGTGAAATGGAAATGTATGAACGACGTGAACGTGACCGCAATGCAAATCCATATAAAACATATGAAGAGAGAATGCGTGAAGCAGCCAATTCAACACGAAGACGCAGGTCGTCTTCAGAGGAACGCAGACGCAGGGCATCGTCGGAGGAACGCAGACGCAGGGCATCATCGGAGGAACGCAGACGCAGAGCATCATCGGAGGAACGCAGACGCAGAGCATCATCGGAGGAACGCCGAAGACAACAAGCGGAAGCAGAAGAACAAAGACGACAAGAAGAACAAAGACGACAAGAATACCAGAGACCTCAAGCAGAAGCACAAGGTCAACAACCCCAAAACCCTGCAACAATATTGGGATTAAAATTATCCGACCTCAATAAATCAAATGACCCCTGTCGTGATATATCAGTAAATTTCAAAAAAGAATCTCGAAAATATCATCCGGATAAATATACAGGCGATGATGCTCAAGATAAAATACAATCCATTAATGCTGCAAAAGACAAATTGGATAAGATGTTTAAGTGCGGATCGTACAAAACTGATTATGACATAAACCGTGGAGGCAGAAAAACACGTCGCAATAAAAAATAAACTATGTATTCAATTCATAATCACAAGCAAATTCTTTTGATTATGCCACATTTGAAGCCCCCTTCGGGGATTGAACCCGAGACCTTTGCATTACAAGTGCAATGCTCTACCACTGAGCCAAAGGGGCACCCGTGTAACCCTTGTTACACAACATAGTTATGCAAGGTTTCTTTATATAGGTTTACGAAAATTGATTATGTCAATATGTTTGAATATATTGACATATATATGTTTAACAATATGGACTTTACCAAATTATCAAAAACGGAACTGTTGGAAAAGTGTGCAACTTTCGGAATCCATAAATGCAAATCTAAAACTAAAAGCGAACTTATTCAGTTAATTATGCAAACACAATCTCAATCATTGTTGGCACAGCAGTTGCCAGCACTACGTATGACTGCGAATACAGAACAGTTGAAATTTATTGATTTATTTTGCGGCATTGGCGGATTTCATCAAGCATTGACAAAAGTTGGAATGAAATGCGTATTTGCCAGTGATATTGATGATAGTTGCAGAAAAACATACGAATTAAATTATGGACTGAAACCGCACGGCGATATTAGACAAATTGATGTAAATAGCATCCCAGATTTTGACGTTTTGTGTGGCGGATTTCCTTGCCAACCATTCAGCAAGGCTGGGTTTCAAAAAGGGTTTGACGACGATCGCGGCAATTTGTTTTATAATATTTGCAATATTGCCGCCACACACAAGCCAAAATATATGATTCTTGAAAATGTAAGAAACCTTTCAACACACGACGATGGTAACACTTGGAACACAATTAAACACGCCATCAAAGACCTTGGATACCACACATACGACGAACCTGTGTTACTAAATGTGTTGCACTTCAACATACCACAAAATAGAGAACGCGTAATAATTATGTGCAAACGCACAGATTTAGGTGCATTGCCTCCACTTCCTGAAATATCCAAAAACCCCAAACAATCTTTAACAAATTATGTCAAAGACATTGTTGACAATGATATTAATGGTGAATTAAAAGGAAAAATGCACGACGTCTCTGTTATATGGAACAAATTTATTGCACTGATGCATACAAATGGTATAGATATTCCGAAATACCCTATTTGGACAGATTGGTGGGACAATACTTACAATAATGATGATGCATTTTACGTAAAATATCAGTCGTGGATTGACAAAAACAGAGAATTTTACAATAAATATATTGGTATATTGCTACCGTGGTTGACGGCATCGCGTCAAAATAACCACTGGAAAGGTGCTGTGAGAAAATTTGAGTGGCAAGCCGGTGATTTGAATGATGAAAACAACAGTTTGAATAAATGTTTATGGACGGCGCGCGGTTCAGGAATCCGAGTAAAAAAATGCGATTATATTCCCACATTGGTTGCAATGTCTATGATACCTATATATGGACCCAAAAATCGCAAACTTACTCCAGTAGAATTATTGAGACTGCAATCTTTCAATGCTGATTTTATATATGACGAAAAACACATCTGCAAACAACTGGGAAATGCAGTGAACGTAAAAATGATAGAGAAATGTGCCAGATTCTTGGTTCACAACGAACCTTTGTTCTCAGAGTGTTGACGGAATTACATTAATAACGCTCTTTACCAATTCATCAATTTTATTTTTGATTTGTAAGTCGGTTTTGACATTATTATCTGTGTTTGCAATATGATTTGGTTCAAATATTATTTGCAAACATTGTGTCGGTATTTTTGCTTTGATGCCATCACCATTTACAGTAATAAACTGTAACAAGTCGGATTTTGATATTACGCCCGCACCACATATGTCAACAATGAGCAAATAATCGGAATATGTGTCAGGTAATGAAATGTGCGTGTTTGTGCCGTTACTATTCATTAGTTTGATGTCCGATGTGTGTTGTTTCAGTGCCAATTTTTTTCCGGAATACAAACAACCTTCCACAAATTTCATTTCAATCCGAATATTGTGGTCACTTGTTACAAAATCGCAGCCGTGTTCTGTGTCGCCAACATATACAAGACCGTTTTTACTATATTCGGCAACGGCTTGTTCCAAAAACAATGCTTTCATAAATCGCAACTGCGGAGAATTTAAGTCCTTGCCGATAGATAAACATAATTTATTAAACCTTTGCCAGTCAATGTTTTTCAAAACATTGATTACGTGGGTATCTGCGGTGTCAGTGCTCATATTGTTTTTGTGTTATTTGTTTATTTTACAGGTATGTAATAAACAAATCAATTTCAGGGTTTTGCATAACTTGCAATTTCTTCAACAACATCCGGTTCCAACGCGTCCCTTGCCTTAGGATGAGCACTCATTGTGTAAAGCAATGTGTCTGCAATGTCTGGATTCAATCTGCGAAACCCGTCATCATTATACAGTCTGTGTCTCACATAGAATGATCCACCATCTTCAGAACTTGGCATATCAATGTCATAGAAATTACAATTTGATTCAAATAATATATTGCATCCATTATCAAGTTCACCATTATTTATATGGCAAGTAATTTTATAATAACGCAAATTATATTTTTTATAAACAGTGTTACGAATATTAAATTCATTATATTTTGGTGAAATTTCTTCCAATGTATAATTCTCTCCAATATTTGATACCTCTGTGACCTGAATATGCTTTGGCAAATATACAGTTTCTATTAATGTATAAAATTCATTTATTCGATGTTGCAAATTATTGTTGCCGTAAATTTCACTGTAATGATATGAATTAAAATACAAAGCAACAAACTCTGAATAAAAATCATCCAGCCATTGTTGCACATTTGTACCATCTGGGAGAAACAAACTTCTGTTAATATCTTTCTTTATGAGCGCACGTTTTAGTGTTGCAGCAGATATGTGAGTATCTTTGAATGTTGGTCTATTTAATCTACTGTTAATTATTTTATATATTTGTGAATTTAATGTTGTATTCTCCAATTTGGCCTTAATCAAGGCCAAATTGGAGAATACAACATCTACTATTATATTAATTTATTACCACGCGTGGTAATAAATTAATAC